>ENA-ORTL01000074-ORTL01000074.1-human-gut-metagenome-genome-assembly--contig:-NODE-74-length-152921-cov-8.6932_pt1 | contig 152921 bp, 103 predicted proteins | sample MGYA00241916_ERZ509196 | MGnify/ENA primary metagenome ERZ509196 (study PRJEB26280, sample SAMEA2338844) | human gut metagenome | biome: human gut; feature: human-associated habitat; material: faeces... | reverse complement strand
TCCGGACGGGACTCGAACCCGCGACCCCATGCGTGACAGGCATGTATTCTAACCAACTGAACTACCGAACCAGAATTTTTGTCTTGCAATCTCTCTCGATTGCGGTGCAAAGGTAGATATTATTTTGAATCTTGCAATAGTTTCGCGGCAAAAATTTACGTCGGATAGATTATTTTTCTACTTTTGCCCTTCATATAAACAATAACAATCATGAAGAATACTCCGGTAGATTATCAGACAGCCAGAAAGATTATAGATGGCTACGGACTTCCCGATTTCGGGAAAGCGACGATCCGCGAAGTCGTTGCTATATCCACACAACTCGAACAAGAGACTAAAACAGAATTTATCCATATGGAAATGGGGGTTCCCGGACTGAAAGCGGCCCAAGTCGGTGTCGATGCCGAGATCAAAGCCCTTCAAGATGGCGTTGCCTCCATCTATCCGAATATCAATGGTACACCCGATGTAAAAGCGGAAGCATCCCGTTTTATCAAAGCATTTATCAATATCGATGTAGCGCCGGAAGGCTGCGTTCCCGTAACCGGCTCCATGCAGGGAACATACGCTTCATTCCTCGTCTGCGGACAATGTACGCCGGGAAAGGACACGATTCTCTTTATCGATCCGGGATTCCCTGTCCAGAAACAGCAGATCACAGTCATGGGCTATAGATACGAATCGTTCGACGTGTACGAATACCGGGGCGAAAAACTCCGGGACATACTGGAACAATATCTCTCGAAAGGCAACATCGCAGCCATGATCTACTCCAACCCCAACAATCCGGCCTGGTTCTGCCTGACGGAAGAAGAGCTGAGGATCATCGGAGACATGGCAAACAAATATGACACGATCGTGATTGAAGACCTGGCATATTTCGCTATGGATTTCCGGAAACCGTTGGGCAAGCCGTTTGAAGCGCCTTTCCAGGCAACCGTTGCCCGCTATACAGATAATTACATTTTACAAATTTCAGGTTCAAAAGCATTCAGCTATGCCGGCCAGCGCATCGGCGTCACGGCAATCTCCGACAAACTGTATCACCGAGCCTATCCCGGACTGACACAGCGCTACGGAGGAGGGACGTTCGGAACTGTATACATTCACCGCGTATTGTATGCCCTGTCGTCGGGCACAAGCCACTCGGCACAGTTCGCATTAGCAGCCATGTTCAAAGCAGCGGCAGACGGAACGTTCGATTTTATTTCGGAAGTAAAAGAATACGGACGCCGGGCAGAAAGATTAAAAAAGATCTTTACCGATTATGGTTTCCGGATCGTCTACGACCATGACCTGGACGAACCGATCGCAGACGGATTTTATTTCACGATCGCTTATCCGGGAATGACAGGAGGAGAACTGATGGAAGAGCTGATTTATTACGGCGTAAGTACCATTTCATTAAGCACGACAGGCAGCAACCAAGAAGGCTTACGCGCTTGTACTTCTTTTATCAAACCACATCAATATGCCCTTCTCGAAGAACGCCTGAAACTGTTCAAAGAGAATCACACTGCATAATTAACATAAGCCGGACTTTTATTTATGGTTCATTAACATGAAAGTCCGGCTTTTCGTTTGTTTCTTTAAACCAAAAGTTATATATTGTCGCTGTTTTATTAACCAGCAAGTACCACTCCATCATGGCAATGTATAACAACATATTCAAAATAACTCATAACGACGTGCTTCCGGCCCAGGGAAGCATCCTGATATCAGAACCTTTTTTACAAGACGCCTACTTCCAACGTTCCGTCGTACTATTGGTAGAACATACGCAAGAAGGTTCGATGGGGTTCGTATTAAACAAGAAAACAGAGTTATCGGTCAATACTTTTTTTACGGATCTACAAGAATTTCCGGAAATGCCGATCTATTTAGGCGGTCCGGTCAGTGCCAACCGCCTGTTCTTCATTCATTCCTTAGGAGACCTGATCATCCCTAACTCTGTTAAGATAAACGATCACCTCTATTTCGACGGCGATTTCAGCGCACTGATACGCTATATCCAAAACGGGCACCCTATCGACGGGAAAGTAAAATTTTTCTTAGGTTATTCCGGCTGGCAGAAAGGACAACTGCACAATGAAATAGCTAAAAACTCATGGGTCGTAAGTCATACTTCCAACCGGAATATGCTGCTTGCCGAAGGTGAAGACTTCTGGAAAAAATCGCTCGAATCGCTCGGCAGTCAATATGAAACATGGACCAAATATCCGAAAGAACCCTCGCTCAATTGATTCTCTGCATAATCAAGACATCCGAATAACCATCCTTAGTCGTTATCCAGTCTGTCAATATGCCTGTCACGGTAAAGCCGCAACGGGTAAAGAGACTTTTGCTCGGTTCGTTCCCTACCGGGATATGAACAAAGAGTTGATGTAACTTTAAATAAGAAAAAGCATATCCTACCAACAGGTTCAACGCTTCTGTCGCCAGTCCGTTCTTCTGGTAAAGCGGATCGACCAATATGCCGACACCTGCCCTGCGATGATGCGGATCGAAATCATACAAATCCAACATGCCGACCGTCTGTCCCGTAGAACAAAGATCGATCATCAGGCGCAATTGCTTCAAATCGAATATATCCCGGTGAGATTCTGCTATATATTCTTTCAACAGATAGCGGGAATAAGGTGCCAACGTATTCCCAAGCTCCCACCATTCGGGATTGTTTTCCCAAGAATAGAGCAGTTCCAAATCTTCCGGTTCCGGAGCGCGAAGGCGGACGACATTGTTTTGAAGTAGGTTCATTTTTTAATTGACAATTGACAATTGACAATTGACAATGAGAAATCACTTGATGCAATTTTCAATTGTCAATCATCAATTCTCCATTAATGACTATATGATAGTTGATCTTTTTATCGACCATTTTGTCCATCAATAAGAGCATCTGCTCGAAACGGACATCCGGGTAGCAGAATGCCAAATCGGTAAAACGTTTCATCTGGTTGCGACGGCAGATAGCATCCATCACGCGTTCTTCATCCAGATTCCAAAGATTGACATATTCCAGATCCGGCATCCGTCTCACACAGGCCGCTTTCACCTTTTCAAACTCTTCTTCCCGGCAAAGTACCAGCAGGCGGCGATGTTTCGTCCGGGGTTTCCGTTTCAGCCCCAACATACCGGCGACAGCGGAAAGGGATGCTTTCAGCAGAACAGCCAAACGGATAAGCAGGCTCATCAGCCAACCGGAATGCGGATAATATTTCCGGTAGAATATCAACATGGCCCCATAAAAGGCTTTTACATATTTGATATCACCATGCTTCGTACTTTCTCCTTTATAATGAAGGATACGTTCGGGGATATAATAATTCACATACCCCCCCTGCACAATCCGGTAAGACAAATCGATGTCTTCGCCATACATAAAGAAAGACTCGTCCAGCAGCCCCACTTTATCCAGCGCTTCACGACGAAGGAACATGAAAGCACCCGCCAAGACCTCGACCCTATGCTGCTTCTCCTTATTCAAATACGGCAGGCTGTAACGGGCAAACAGAGGTGAAGAAGGAAACAACTTAGACAACCCGAATATCTTGCAGAAAGACACCCAAGGGGAAGGAAAACTCCGCTTGCTCTCCGCCAAGAAAGCACCATGCCCGTCCAACATCTTCACACCGATTCCTCCCGCCTCCGGGTGTTCGTCCATAAAGAAACAAAGGGAACGCATGCTTTCCTCGCCTATCACGGTGTCGGGATTCAATAAGAGGACATATTCTCCGCTACTGATCCGGATTGCCTGATTATTCGCTTTTGCAAATCCGGGATTATCTTTATTCTCGATAAAAGTGACTTCCGGGAAACGCGGGCGAAGGTATTCGACCGAACCGTCGGCCGAATGATTATCGACAACCAGCACTTCCGCCTCCATCCCTCGGGTAGCAGCCCGGACGGAACAGAGGCACTGTTCGAGAAAATACTTTACATTGTAGTTGACTATTATGATGGACAGTTTCATAAGATTTATGATTTATGATTTATGATTTATGATTTATCAATGACGCATAAATCATAAATCATAAATCGTTTACACCTTGATGGAGTCATTAAAGCTGGTACGGTTCACGATGGAACGCCCCAACGTTATTTCATCGGCATATTCGATTTCGTCGCCAATAGAGACGCCACGCGCGATGACCGAAATCTTCACATCATAGGAAGAAAGCTTGCGGTAGATGAAAAAATTCGTCGTGTCGCCCTCCATTGTCGTACTGAGTGCCAAGACAACTTCCTTCACTTCTCCTTCGGCTACCCGCTGTACCAGGCTGTCGATCTGCAAATCCCCCGGGCCTATTCCGTCCATCGGCGAAATAATACCGCCCAAGACATGATAAACGCCACGGAACTGCCCTGTGTTTTCGATCGCCATCACTTCCTTGATATTCTCGACCACACAGACCGTCGAATGGTCACGCTGATGGTCGGCACAGATAGAGCACATGTTATCGTCGCATATATTATGGCAGACCTTACAATATTTGACATCCCGGCGAAGTGCCAACAGCGCGGACGCAAACCCTTCCGTATAGCCGACATCCCGACGAAGCATATGAAGCGCCAGCCTGAGCGCCGTCTTCCGTCCCACTCCCGGCAACGACGACAATTCGTTCACCGCATTTTCCAATAAGACTGATGGATATTTTTGATTCATTTTGTAACCTGATCTTCCAAAGAGGCAAAGATAATATTTTTATTGCAGAACAGAATTCCGCATCAGCCAAATAGTTTCTCTCTTCGGAATGGTCCAACTCAAAAAAAAGACATATCCGGCTGATTTAACGGAAACCGGGTGCTGATTTATAACATGTATGTTTTAGGAACCCCTATATACTCCAAAACCTCATCCTCATTTTGCAGGATTTCGTATTGGTCGTATTGGCCGTCTTTCCATACTTTCCATTCCGAATTCCAATGGCAGATAGAGAAGCCTTTAATATCGATGTGCGAATCTTCTTCCTGAGATTTCACAGAAACATATTCGGGTGAACAATGGGATTGTTTGCAAAGGCATTCATAAAGAAGACGTGATTTTAACTCCGCATGATAATGGTTCCTTTGGCTGGAACCATAGATAAGGACATTCTCGCCATCAAATGCAATGAATCCTTGCTTGGCATATTCCATCAACTTGACTCCACATTCACCAAGAAACGCTTTTCTCCAAAATTCAGTTGGTTCCCCCTGAGACATGATAGTCGTTAGGGACCGGCAAATATCAGACTCGGAGAAACACGTATTATCCAATATCCCTTTCAGGCATTTCAATGCTGGGCCATTGGTACTTGAAGTGGTAATTCGGAATAAACTCTTCCATGAATAATCTCTATGGTTGGGCCGGTTATACAGATTTTTCCTATAACTTGATGCCCAAGGCATATAATCACCTTGGGCTAACATAGCCCGCACCATAAGAAAGTTTTTAACTTCTTCAGATGCAGCGTTCCCCAGTTTCTCAAATAACGGGTAGGCTTTTGTGATATATGATTGATAAAGTCCGATGGGCGGAATCTCTGTCAGATCTACAAAAGGAGTGGCGGGTGGAATTACCCCTGCCAACCATAAAGTCACACCTATTTGCCCCCTGAGATAAGGGTGATGTTCCGCTTTATATATCAGCTCTTTCCATTCTTCATTTCGGCGAAGTTGTGCCTTGACCACTTCCTCCTGCCATTGGTCATTATTCATGAACAACGGTTTGAAAGACATCGATTTGGCCACCCATTCATTAATAGAAACATCGGAACCTTGGCTGTCGCCCAACATTTTATCCCTCCATTTGCCATATGAGGCGAGCATGTTCTCAATGCCTCTAAGCGCCCTGACCATATCTGAAGAACTGTCAATAGGAGTAGCCTCCAAAAGATTATGGACAACGCGCATCCATTCTGAAAATTCCTCATTTGAAGAATCAGCAAAAGCCTTACGGTATTTAAGAAAAGCATGGAGCTTGAGCCTCGTTGAGTAAGACAAATTTGCCTCGTTGTCTACATCCCACCCTTTCAAGATCCACCTACGGACAGCTTCGGAGACATCAAACCAGAATGTATCATATCCATCTATCGAGTTTGTCAATGGAGAAACTTCAGGATCCAAAAGCAGGTGCAAGTCGGAGTTCAGACGTGCCAACAAAGCAGAGTTGAAAATGACCCCTTTCCGCTCATACCAATTGTGGGCAAAGGTCACTTTTTTATCATTCGCTTCAAACAGACAATCCAAACTTGCAGGATCGATTGTTTTACCATCGCCAGCCACAGTTCCCTCATTGGCTAAAAGGACTATCATAATCCTCTGCAGGAACTTGTCTATGCTCTTGTCCGCATCACGAAAAGCCCAAAGAGTATCTGACCAGTTGACATCAATATTGGCTTTGAACAACTTTTCTTCATTAGGCAAATAGCGCTCTACATCTTCTATAAGTTTGCTTTTGAAGATCTCGAAACTGGTCAATGGCAACCCTCTGGCATTCATCTTGATATACAGGTCATCAATATCATGGAAGCCATTGAGCGGGAGAAATTCAAATACAATAGGATAGGAACCGGCACTGAAAAGCCTTTCGTAAGCTTCATCGACCACATCAAAGAAAACCTTATCAATTTCATCGAGCATATTGAGCATCCCATATACGGTAGGATCGTCATCCCAAGCAATAAACCACCAACCTTCGTTTCTTATCAGTTCGGAAGGCCGGACTTTTCTCGATGCCAGAGATTTGTGGTTCAAAACGTTTTTTGCCGATAAAAGCAGAGCGTAGCAAAACCTTTTCGAACTATCTCTGGTCTGATAAGTAAATTTGAAATCATCCAAACTATCCTCTTGGTTCTTATTGTTTACACAAAGCACATAAATATGTAAAAGCCAAAGTGTCGTAAGACGTTGCTGGCCATCCAAAGGGACAAAAGAACCATTCTCCCCGCTCCCGTAAATAAAATCAAGGCTATGGGATTCTCCGCTAAGAATATATTCCTTGAGTTGCCGTACAAAATTCTCACGGATTTTCTTAGCCTCAACGGTATTGCGGCCTTGAGCGTAATCACGTTGTATGGAGGGAATTGATATTTCAAACCCATATTTGTGGAAGATATCCACAAAGGACATCTCTTTTGCTTCAAATCTATCATTCATAATTAATCAAAAGGTAATACAAGTTCTACATAGGGTTTCAGCGTGGCTCTTATGTCATCCCAATAGGCCATCGCATCTGTTTTCGACCAATAGAAGATTTGGTCTATTTTTTTCGAATATGCTTTTTCAAAAACATTCCTTGTGCCAACCGGAGTATAAATATTAAATTCGTCTTGAAGTATCCGCCGACGCTTCACCGGATAAATGCTATTGCCATAACTCCTGTTGGTTGAAGAGTTCAGCAAAGCAAAATTCCAAATAAAATCTTTTTCTTCTTTGTCACGCCCTTTCACTTTGCGTATCCCGAAACCATCTTTCGATGTTTCAAAAAATCCGGAAACAGAAGCAAAGAACTGCCCGGTTTCATTTTCCCGGCTCATGGAGACATTTGCATCCGTTCGGTCAATGTTTTTTAAAATGCCTATAGCTTTTTCACACAGACGTTTTTCCTTTTCATCCAAAACATCCTCATTGGCAAAAGAGAAACAACCGCCGGCTATTCCGATAGGTTTTTGCCCTGTCAGCAATTCGATGACGTCCTCTGCCAACTCTTTCTGCTTATTGGCATCCGGGGTATAATCAGTATGCGACGCTATATGCTCCTGGTCCCAGCCTTTGTTTTTACGGACAACTTTATAGTCCGCAAAAGAGAAACGCGCATTCTCGGCTGCCCTTCTGTCTTCAAGAAGAATATTGTAGATGAATAATATTTTCGACAGTTCAGGGTTGCCATGAAAAAGTTTGGCTGCATCAATGGTAGAAAAGTCTTGCTTGATAATGCCATCAAGAATTGCTATACGCTCGGAATGCTTTTTATTTTTGAGTTTGTTCTTTAAGGCCAAGACAGTTTCGCCATCGACATATTCTAATATAAAACCAATCCGATGGTACATCTTTTTATTCCTATACCATTCTTTTAAAAGATCGTACATCTCTTTAACTTCCTGCCAAACCTGCTCCGCCCATAATGCCCTTGCTTTTGGAGCCGTTTTTCCTTCCCTCTCCATCATTTTTCGATAATCATCAAGGTAACAGTTAAAAGTATAGAAGCGTTTATCCCGATGTTCTACATTTTTCTCTTTCAAAAGATCAAGGATATACTCAATATGGGAATCATATTTATATGGATGCTGGGAACTATATATAAAGCCCCAAAATTCTTTCTGTTGCAGTGCCGTCTCCATTTCGCTCCATTCAAATGCAAGAGACTCTGGCTTTGAAGGCTCAGACTCTTTCCAATTGTTCCTTTGCAAAAGGAGAGCCTTTACAAGTTCGGCGTTATTAAGGCCGATTTTACCTGCATTAAGCCTATCGAAAATATCCGCATTGCTCCCGGATGAAACGGCAGGGTTATACCATATAAACCTTGTCCCTATCCGGAGTACCTCCACAAAATGGTTGCGGTCTGTAAGGGATAAGTTTTTTAACTTATTATATGCAGTAAAAAATACTTCTGCAAAATGGCTGTAGTCGCAATTCCTTTGATCAAACAGCCTATAGGACTCATCAGAATGGACAACCGCACTCACCTCGTCCAACCAAACATTGCTTTCAGCCCTGGTTTCATATTTGATGGTGTAGAGACCGGGAGCGACACTTGCTTGAGATACATCCAAGTGAAGTTTCGTATTGCTTACAAAACTTTCATAGGCCAATAAATGAAGAGCCTGAAGGATGAGCAGTATGGTGGTCAACCTTTGCTGGCCGTCGATCACTTCGAGGTATTCTTCATTTCCAGTTTTCTCATCCTTTCTCAATTTTACAACCAAAGGCTGCAAGCAATAGAACGTCTCCTTATTCCGGAAGGCTGAATAATGAAAAGCGTAAAATTCCAGCAAATCATCTATAAGCTGTTCGGCTTGATCGGCAGTCCAGCGATACCCTCTCTGGTAAGCTGGCACAAAGAACTTATACTCCTCGTCCAGCAAGTCGGCAACCGATACCAAATCCAATGAATTGAATAGTTTCATAACGTTTTCTATTTATTGCGTAAAGTTAGCTATTATCTAATGCACTTTTTCCTATACAGGCTAAAAATTCATTCCATATACCCGACCGGTGAATGCAGAAAAAATTTTCACCTATTCGTTTTGCGTGAAAATTTATTTTCACTTGCAGGAAAATTTATTTTCATGCGGGAGACAAAAAATGGCAAACAACAGGCAGGTTCTCACCTGAGTTTGCTTCTTAGCAAGAAAAGACGTAGTTTTGCAGAATCACAAGATATTAAATTACAAATCTCATACATCATGGAAGACGAAGAAAAGGTGAGCGGGCTACCGGAAAACGCCTACAGAGAACTGAAAGAAGGTGAGGTATATAAACCTATCCTGTCGCCCGACAAACAATATCGGGAAGTAACCCCCTGGTCCGTATTCTGGGGACTTGTCATGGCCGTCATATTCAGTGCGGCGGCAGCTTTCCTCGGGCTGAAAGTCGGACAAGTATTCGAGGCCGCCATCCCGATTGCGATCATAGCAGTCGGACTATCCAGCGGGTTCAAACGTAAAAACGCACTGGGCGAAAACGTCATTATCCAGTCCATCGGGGCAAACAGCGGTGTTATCGTGGCAGGAGCCATATTTACGCTGCCCGCCCTTTACATCTTGCAGGACAAGTATCCGGAGATCACGATCAATTTCTTCGAAGTATTCATGAGTTCGCTTTTGGGTGGTATCCTCGGCATCCTGCTCCTGATCCCGTTCCGGAAATATTTCGTATCGACCATGCATGGTAAATATCCGTTCCCGGAAGCGACTGCCACCACACAGGTATTGGTGTCCGGAGAAAAGGGAGGTAACCAGGCGAAACCGCTTATCTATGCAGGCCTGGTCGGAGGTCTGTACGACTTCATCATTGCGACCTTCGGTTGGTGGAGCGAGACAGTCAGCACACACATCATCGGTGTCGGCGAGATGCTGGCCGACAAGGTTAAAGTCGTATTCAAAGTAAATACCGGTGCCGCTGTGTTGGGTTTGGGATATATTATCGGATTGAAATATTCGGCCATCATCTGTGCCGGGTCATTCTTGGTATGGTTGGTAATCATACCGTTGATGTCTGCCATTTTCGGAGCCGAAGTGCTGACATTCGGCAATGATGCCATTACGCAGACGGTAGGCAGCATGAGTGCGGAAGAGATCTTCACCACCTACGCCCGCCACATCGGTATTGGAGGTATTGCGACTGCCGGAGTAATCGGTATCTTTAATTCATGGGGCATCATCAAAGGGGCCGTAGGGTTGGCTGCCAAAGAACTGAAAGGGAAAACAGACGCCGGACAGGCGAAAGAGTTGCGCACTCAGAAAGACATTTCAATGAAGGTGATTGCCATCGGTATCTTCGTCACGCTGATCGTGACCTACCTGTTTTTCCATTTCGGCGTGTTAGACAATTGGTATTATGCGCTGATCGGGTTACTGCTCGTCGGTATCATTGCGTTCCTGTTCACAACCGTTGCCGCCAATGCGATTGCCATCGTCGGGACCAATCCCGTATCCGGCATGACGCTGATGACCTTGATCCTGGCATCCATCATCCTGGTAGCCGTCGGACTGAAAGGAACGGCCGGCATGGTGTCGGCACTGATTATCGGAGGCGTGGTTTGTACGGCGCTTTCAATGGCAGGCGGTTTCATCACCGACTTGAAAATCGGATACTGGATAGGTAGTACACCTATCAAGCAAGAAGGATGGAAATTCCTCGGCACACTGGTTTCGGCTGCTACCGTAGGCGGCGTGATCTTGATCTTGCATCAGACATTCGGTTTCACAAGCGGGCAACTCGCCGCTCCGCAAGCCAATGCGATGGCGGCGGTTATCGAGCCGTTGATGAGTGGTTCGAGCGCTCCCTGGGCATTGTATGCCATCGGGGCGGTACTGGCTATCATCCTGAACTTCTGCAAAATTCCGGCGCTGGCGTTTGCGCTGGGTATGTTTATCCCGCTAGAGCTGAACACGCCGTTGCTCATCGGTGGCGCTATCAGCTGGTATGTTGGCAGTCGCAGTACAGATCAGGCGTTGAATAGTGTACGTCTGGAGAGAGGGACTTTGTTGGCATCCGGTTTCATCGCGGGCGGAGCCTTGATGGGAGTTGTCAGTGCGGCCATGCGTTTTGCCGGCATCAACTTGCTTAATACGGAATGGATGGAAAGCAATGCAGCCGGAGGACTGGCCGTTGTGATGTATGTCATTTTGATTACATATTTAGCAATCAGTTCATTGAAAACAAAGAAATAATAAGCCAAATGGAAGCACCTGTAGTGAATGTCGGCATTATGACGGAAAAGGCCGTTTCGTTTGTATTCCATGGGGAGTATGTACATACGGAAACCGGAAAGTTCCTGACGGGGGAACAGCGCGCATTATTTGTAAACGGCAACATCGTATTCAACGGGAAGTTGTTTAAAGAGATATTCTTTGAACCGGCCTCCCCTACCTCGTCTTTCGAATTGAAGGCAGTCACCATAGGCCGTAACTTCCACTGGCAACGGCAAGAAGACCAATGCTTCAAAGGGGCTTTCAACCTGGTGGCCGGCGAAAACGGAATTGTGGTCATCAACCAGGTAGATGTGGAAGAATACCTGACCAGCGTCATCTCTTCGGAAATGAGTGCGGAGGCATCGAAGGAACTGTTAAAGGCACATGCCGTCATCTCCCGCAGTTGGCTGCTCGCGCAAATCGAAAAGAATTTCCGCCTGGTCGGGAAAGAGGAGAAACAGCAGAGCTATTACCGGGACAACGAACAACTCATACGCTGGTACGACCGCGAAGACCATGATATTTTCGATGTCTGTGCCGACGACCATTGTCAGCGTTATCAGGGAATTACCCGTGCCTCCAACCCGGTCGTCCAAAAGGTGGTCCACGAAACAAGGGGAGAAATATTGACGGATGGTGAAACGATCTGCGATACCCGCTTTTCCAAATGCTGCGGAGGCGTTACGGAACAGTTCGAACATTGTTGGGAACCGGTCCCCCATTCCTACCTGACAGCATTGAGAGACGACAGCCGGGAAACAACTTTTCCGGACCTCACTCAGGAAGAAGAGGCCCAGAAATGGATTCGCTCCGCTCCCGATGCTTTTTGCAATACATCCGACAAAGCAATCCTTCGCCAGGTGCTGAACAACTACGATCAGGAGACAACTGACTTCTATCGCTGGAAAGTATCTTACAAGCAAGAAGAATTAGCCGAGTTGATCCATCGCAAAAGCGGTATCGATTTCGGCCAGATCCTCGACTTGGTTCCGGTCAGTCGCGGAACTTCCGGCCGTATCGAAATGCTGAAGATTGTCGGAACGCATCGAACCTTTACCATCGGCAAGGAGTTGGAGATACGCCGGACCTTGTCCGAAACACATTTGTACAGCTCAGCTTTTGTCGTGGACAAAGAAGATATGCAATTCGATATCCCTGGACGGTTCGTCCTGACCGGTGCCGGTTGGGGACACGGCGTAGGGTTGTGCCAGATCGGGGCCGCCATGATGGCAGGCGAGGGATACGATTATCGGCAGATTCTCTCCCACTACTTCCCCGGAGCTTTTGTTGAGAAACGGTATTGAGGGATTTATGATTTCAGATTTATGATTTATGTGTCGATGATAAATCATAAATCTGAAATCATAAATCAAAAAGGCTGCGTATCCGAAGATCGCAGCCTTTTCTTTATTGTGTTTACCTATTTGTCTCCGGTCTTGTAAACCGGTCGCCTTGACTCTCCCGAGCTCCAGCTGATACAAAGGAACAAGAAATTAATAACATACGCAAAACAAAATAGACAAAAAGCCCAAATTTTCCTGCGAAAACGAAAATTTCACCGATGAATCGAGAGATATTACGGATAGTTTTCATTTTTTATCCGCATCTTTGCCAAAAATTAAGAACAAGTCATGAATAGCTATATCATCCTCTTTATTATAGCCGCCTACTTCGGAATCCTTCTGCTGATTGCCTGGATCACAGGGCGAAAAAGCTCAAGCAATGAAGCGTTTTTCCTCGGCAACCGTAAATCTCCCTGGTACATCGTATCGATAGGAATGATCGGGACATCGCTTTCAGGTGTCACATTCGTCTCTGTTCCGGGGATGGTACGCAGCATAGATATGACTTATATGCAGACGGTCTTAGGGTTCTTTTTCGGATATATCCTGATTGCCAAAGTGCTGTTACCGCTTTATTACAAGTTGCAGCTAACTTCCATCTATTCGTATTTAGATGACCGGATCGGGCGGCATAGCTATAAAACAGGGGCTTCCTTTTTCCTTCTGTCCAAGATCGTAGGGGCGGCAGCACGGCTCTATTTAGTTGTGCTGATCCTACAACATTATGTATTCAGCACTTGGAACATACCGTTCGCCGTAACAGTCGTTATCAGTATTTTCCTGGTCTGGCTCTACACCTATCGGAGCGGTATCAAAACAATCATCTGGACAGACACACTGCAAGCATTATGCCTGATCGCCATGCTGATCGTGATTATCTGGCAGGTGAAAGACAAGATGCAACTGGATTTTGCAGGCATGGTACAGACTTTGCAGGCCAGCCCGCATTTCCGCATCTTCGAGTTCGGCGATTGGCACAGCACACAACATTTCGTGAAACAGTTTTTTAGCGGAATTTTTATCACCATCGTAATGACAGGTCTCGATCAGGACATGATGCAGAAAAACCTTTCCTGCAAGAGCTTGAAAGATGCACAGAAGAATATGTACACCTATGGCTTTGCCTTCACACCGGTTAATTTCCTGTTCCTTTCGCTTGGTGTCCTTCTGCTGACGCTCGCATCGCAGCAACAGATCGAACTGCCCGCATTGAGCGACGATATTCTCCCGATGTTCTGTACCTCCGGCATATTGGGACATTCGATTCTGATCTTCTTCACGATCGGTATCATCGCAGCGGCATTCAGCAGTGCCGACTCCGCCTTGACTGCTCTTACAACTTCTTTCTGCATCGACATTTTAGGGGTTGAAAAGGAAAAGGCACAAACCGCCAAACGTACTCGCCTGGCAGTCCATTTAATGATCTCTGTCCTATTTGCCATCATCATACTCGCGTTTAAGGCGATCAATAGCCGGAGCGTGATTGATGCCATCTACATGATCGCATCCTATACATACGGTCCGCTACTCGGCCTTTTTATGTTCGGGTTATTTACGAAAAAACATCCTCGTGACAAATTTGTTCCTTATATTTGCATCGCCTCTCCTCTGATCTGTTTCCTGACGGATTATTTAGTGAAACGACATACGGGATATGTCTTCGGCTACGAGATGTTGATGCTGAACGGGGCTATCACTTTCTGGGGACTATGGCTTTGTTCAATTGACAATGGACAATTGGCAATGGAGAATTTTGAGAAAAGAGTATTAACACGTGACGAGCGACGATAAGGGTGTGTCACTCGTCAATTTAAAACACCGTTTCAATGGAAATCAAAAGTGCAGAATTTGTTATCAGTAACACAAACGTAAAGAAATGTCCCGCAGGTAATCTGCCGGAATACGCTTTTATCGGACGAAGCAATGTTGGCAAATCCTCCCTTATCAATATGCTGACTGGTAAAAAGGGGCTTGCCATGACCTCTCAGAAACCGGGAAAGACGATGCTTATCAATCATTTCCTCATCAACGGACAATGGTATCTGGTCGATCTCCCCGGCTATGGTTTTGCCCAGCGGGGAAAAGAAGGACGCGAAAATATCCAGCGTATCATCGAAGATTATATTCTGGAACGTGAACAGCTCACGAATCTGTTTGTCCTGATCGACTGCCGTCACGAGCCTCAAAAGATCGACTTGGAATTTATGGAATGGCTTGGAGAAAACGGAATATCCTTTTCCCTCATCTTCACAAAGATCGACAAAATCAGTAAAGGCCGTTTGCAGGAAAACCTGAAAGCCTACCAGACAAAGTTATTAGAATCATGGGAAGAACTTCCTCCCATCCTCCTCTCCTCCTCCGAGAAGAAAGAAGGAAGGGATGAGATCCTTGATTACATCGACGAGATCAATAAAAGTCTATAGAATCCATGCAATAATTTCTTTCTTGCTGAAAAAGAGCTACATTTGTGAATATTACAAAACCAAAATAAGTAAAGGTATGAATACATTGAATTTACAAGGAGAACAGCTCGAACTGTTCAACCAGATAGCCAGTCTTGACAACGAAAGTTTTGCCAAGGTAAAAAGGTATGTCAAAAGGGTTATCCACGACCACCAGCGAGGAAAAGCAGAAAAAAAGATCGATACCATCAGTGATGAAGAAATCGAAGATGCAATGCGCCCTTATTCATATGAGGAGAAATTGGAAAGATTGAAAGTATCCGAAGCCGACCCTGTTGTTTATATGCATGAAGATGTCAAAAAAATGTCATTAGAATGGCTCAAATGAAAACATATTGGAAACGCAAAGCCTTAAATATAAAAGCATCACACTTTGGTACAAAAAGAAAATGGGCTTATCCGCCGCAAATAAATTTGTGCAAGGTATCAATGATGTAGTTGTTTTATTGGAGCAAAATCCCCATTTGGGAAAAGAAGAGCCAGAACTTAAGGCATACAAAAGAAACTATCGTTCCTTTGTCGAACACCGCAATCATAAGATCATCTATTATATAGAAAAAGACACCATCAACATTGCCGATATCTGGCCAAACAGCCAAAACCCCAAAGACATTGACAAACGATTGAAATAAAAAGGAGGTGTGTCGAAACATCCTGTTTCCGCGCCCCTCGCGGGATCGCATTAGAACCGGCCCTATAAAAATCTGATTGATAAGGTCTGTCCTTTTGCGGCCCCGCATCAAGTGCGGGGACAAGGAGATTTTGACACACCCCCTTTCGTTTTTCACTGCTTAATAGCTGATTTTACACCCCACAAAGTAACTGCGCGGCATTCCGGGACCGTAGATATATTTGGAGTCACGGTCCTTGTCTTGATCGAAATCACTCTGATAGGCCTCGAATATGTTTTGCACTCCGGCATTCAACTGCAAAGTCACCGACTTATACAGAGGGAAATCGTAAGCGACTTTCATATTCAAATCAAAGAAATCAGGTGTTTTCTCTTCCCTATCCTCCGGAATGTAACCGGCCAAATGTTGTACCAGCATAGTTCCCGTATAAGTACCGGTCAAAGAAACAGCCAGACGTTTGACCGGTGTAAAGGTGGAAGTGAAATAACCGTACACATCCGGCGTACGGAACATTTTTTTCTGCGCCGGCAGGTCCGGATTCGTCTCACTCCAAGTCACAGCCTCTTTGTAACGGCTGCGCTGGATAGTGGCACCCGCCTGAAGTTGCAGCCAGGCATACGCCATCTTTCCTTCCAAATTGACTCCCGTCACGCGGGCGCCGTCCTTATTGCGACGTTCCATAATCAGATTGCCCTGATCGTCATGTCCTTTCTCTTGCAAGAAGAACACATCACTCAGATCCGTATAAAAACCTTCCACCAACAGGTTCAACTGAACCGGCCCGAAACGATGATAGAAGTCTGCCGAGGCACTGACACTCTTAGACTTCTCCTCTTTCAGGTCCTCGGCAAGCTGGATAATCGCCACTTCGCCACCGACAGCCGCCACATGCAAATCCTCGTCAAACGCCTGCGGGGCACGGAAACCGCTCGAATAAGACAAACGAAGATTAATGTCCTCGGTCGGATTGAAACGGACATTCGCACGCGGACTGAAGATCAGATGATCGATCAGATTATGTTTGTCGAAACGGCCACCGATCAGAAAGCTCCATTTCTCATTCTTCCACTCGTTCTGCAAAAACAGGCTACCGATATGAACCGTCTGGTCCACGATACGATTATACCCCAACATCTCATCCTTCAACTCGTCGAAGTTATATTCCAGGCCACCGGTAAATTCCGCCGGCATAAACAAGCATTTATCAGCCGAATAGGAATACTGCGAACCGGCGACAACCGTCATGTCCGTCGTATGCCCGTAAGCATCAAGATTACGGTTGGTTCCGTAATAACTCTTCCGGTTCGTATGCTGCGCGGAAGTATATACGTTCAAGCGATGTTTATAATCTTTAGAGAACAAATCAAACTTCAGGCCACCACCATTGATACTGTGATCCGTCTGTTCCGCCACCCACGCTTCATGAGGCGGCCGGTTAATCTGGTCACCACCACGACGATACTCGCTTATATTATGATACTCAAAACCTAATTTGGAATAGGTGCTTGTCTTCAGATAGGAACGAAAACCGACCGTCCGGGCTTCCAACTGGCCAAGTTCGGAGAAACCATCTCCGTCATGATCATAAGCCGAACGATGGCGGCTCTGCCCGAAGAGATAGATGCCGGCTTTGTGGTCGTCCGTCACCAAGGAAGCATTCAAAGTCGTATTGTTGTCCGGGCGGCTTCCCCCGATCATCGTCAACGAGTGAGCGATCTGGGCCGAGTTGCGCAAAGGCTCTTTCGTAATGATATTGATCGTACCCGCAATTGCCGAAGAACCGAAAAGAGCGGAACCGCCGCCACGCATGATCTCGACACGCTCGATCATATTAGCCGGAATCTGTTCGAGACCATACACACCCGTCAACGCACTGAATATGGGACGGCTATCCACCAATATCTGCGTGTAAGGACCTTCCAGCCCATTGATACGCACCTGCTGGAAACCGCAGTTCTGACAATTGTTTTCCACCCGTACGCCCGGCTGGAAGTTCAGTCCGTCGGCAAGCGAAGTGGCATGCGTCGTCTCGAACATTTTCGAATCCAATACGTTTACAAGCGACGGAGCCATACGGCGGGTCGTCTCGTTCCTGTTAGCCGAAACCACGACTCCATCCAAAGACAAAGCTTCTTCTTCCGCCTCGAAATTGATTTCCAGCGTTTTTCCCTTTTTCAATGTCACGGGTGTTTCGACCGTTTTATAACCCATCGTCTTCATCACGACCGTGAACGCTCCTTCCGGCAGGTTCTTCAGATAATAATGCCCTGTGACGTCGGTCGCAGTCCCGATCGTCGTCCCCTTCAAAAAGATCGTAATAAAAGACAAATGCTCTCCGGTTTTCCGATCCACCACATGGCCGACAATATTCGCGTCCGATGGATTCAAAGCCGGATCTCCCTCCGCCCGCGCAACCATAAAGGCACAGCACAAGCATACTATAAATGTAATAATCTTATTCATTCTCGTTTGTTCTGATAATATAAAAACTTAAACATAAACGCATATCACCAGACCTCCGTCATCGGAAAGCCTTATATGCAACAATTGTTTCCTTTGCCTGAAAATTTATTTTCAACCGGGAGAAAATTTATTTTCCCGCAAGTGAAAATTTATTTTCACACAATGAAAGCAACTGAAAATTTATTTTCAATATTTTCCGGAAGATGAAACTTTTTTCATTCATCCTCCTACCGACGGACAGATGCCATCTTGATCAGACAAAAGGAGGAGGAGCGCGGAGAGACAGTTTCCCCAAAACAGGGAGCAGATGATCCAGGCAGGCCGGATTTTCAATTATTTTATAACTCGGTGTAGCATAAAATTGCAGAAGCAATGAACAGATCGCTCCGTCCTGCACATGGACAGTCGTCAGCAAATAGAACAACTGGATTTCCGAAAGAGACGAGTGATGGTGGCAGGTGCCGTCTGCCGTCTTCTTGAACGGGTGCGAATGGACAATCGTCGTGCCGTCCTCGACATGGACGTGCATGAACAAAGAAATGCTGCTGTAGTACACTATAAAAAGTGCCGGCAGTAGCCATTTCATATATTTTACTATTGTCTGTTTCACACTCCGCCCCTGTTAAATTAAGGGTGCAAAGATAAGACAAATGCTCGAAAACTACAAATACACAAAATTCGAGCAACTAAATGTAAGCAACCGGCACCATATTCATAATAATTTGTTACTTTTGTGCGCAATTTTCGAAAGACAAACAATAAATTAAAAACTATAAAGTCTATGGCTAAGATCACTAAAGAAGAAGCACTCCGCTACCATGCGGAAGGCAAGCCGGGAAAGATAGAAGTCGTTCCCACCAAGCCCTATAGTACCCAGATGGATTTGTCGCTGGCTTATTCGCCCGGCGTTGCCGAACCCTGTCTGGAAATCGAAAAGAATCCGTTGGATGCTTACAAATATACTTCTAAAGGAAACCTGGTTGCCGTTATTTCGAATGGTACCGCCGTATTGGGATTAGGAGATATCGGTCCGTTGGCAGGCAAGCCGGTGATGGAAGGCAAAGGACTGTTGTTCAAGATCTTTGCAGGTATCGACGTGTTCGATATCGAAGTGAACGAGAAAGACCCTGACAAATTTATCGAAACGGTAAAGGCCATCGCCCCCACTTTCGGAGGCATCAACCTTGAAGATATCAAAGCTCCCGAATGTTTCAAGATCGAAACACGCCTGAAAGAAGAACTGGATATTCCGGTCATGCACGACGACCAGCACGGGACAGCTATCATCTCCGGCGCAGGCTTGATCAACGCGCTGGAGATCGCAGGGAAGAAGATCGAGGATGTGAAGATCGTGGTGAATGGCGCCGGAGCCGCTTCCATCTCTTGCACGAAACTATATATAATGTTGGGGGCAAGGAAGGAAAACATCATCATGTGCGACAGCAAAGGGGTTATCTCCACACATCGCACGGACTTGAACGAATCCAAGAAATTCTTCGCTACCGACCGCGACATCAAGACATTGACGGAAGCCGTCGTCGGAGCTGACGTGTTCTTAGGATTATCGGTCGCCAATGTGTTGACTCAAGACATGGTCCGCTCCATGAATACGAACCCGATCGTGTTCGCTTTGGCCAACCCGAATCCGGAAATCTCGTATGCCGATGCAATGGCCTCACGCGACGATATTATTTTTGCCACAGGCCGTTCCGACTATCCGAACCAGATCAATAATGTATTAGGATTCCCTTATATCTTCCGCGGCGCATTGGACACACACGCCAAAGCAATCAACGAAGAGATGAAATTAGCAGCCGTTTACGCAATCGCCGGACTTGCCAAAGAACCGGTTCCCGACGTCGTGAATGCTGCCTACAAACTGAAACGGACGACTTTCGGACGCGATTACATCCTGCCGAAAGCGCTCGATCCGCGACTCCTGACTCGTGTCTCCTGTGCCGTTGCCAAAGCAGCCATCGACTCGGGCGTATCCCGCCGGACGATCACCGACTGGGAAGGATATGCCAACCACTTGCGCGAAATGATGGGATATGACAACAAGCTGCTCCGTTCGTTCACCGATATGGCTAAAGCCAATCCGAAACGGGTGGTATTTGCAGAAGCCAACCACGGCAATATGCTGAAAGCCGCTGCCGAAGCGAAAGCCGAAGGTATCTGCATCCCTATCCTTTTAGGCAACGAAGAACGCCTGCAAAAGATCGCAGCCGAAGAAAATATCAGCCTCGAAGGGATCGAAATCGTCAACCTTCGTCACGACCGCGAGACGGAACGCCGCCATCGTTATGCCAAGATCCTGTCTGAGAAGAAAGCCCGCGAAGGTGTCACGTATGCGGAAGCCTGCGAAAAGATGGTCGACCGCAACGCATTCGGTATGATGATGGTTGCGACAGGCGATGCCGATGCTTTCGTGACAGGCGTTTACAGCCGCTATTCCGAAGTGACCAAAATGGCAGAGCAGATCATCGGTATCCGTCCGTCTTACACACATTTCGGTGCTTTGAATATCCTGACTTGCAAGAAAGGTACGTTCTTTATTGCCGACACACTGATCAACCGCCATCCGTCGACAGAAGTATTGATCGATATCGCCCGCCTGACTCAAGATGCTGTGAAATTCTTCGCGCACGAACCGGTTATGGCGATGTTGTCCTACTCCAACTTCGGTTCCGACAAGCAGGGCAGCCCGCTGAAGGTCCACGACGCGATCGACTATCTGCACAAGAACTATCCGGACATGATGGTAGATGGAGAAATGCAGGTCAACTTCGCTCTGGACAAGAAACTGCGCGACGACATGTATCCGTTCAACAAGTTGAAAGGCAAAGATGTCAACACGCTGATCTTCCCGAACCTGAGTTCTGCCAACAGTGCTTACAAGTTGCTCGACACACTCGGCATCAGCGAAACGATCGGCCCGATCCAGATGGGTTTGAACAAACCGATCCACTTCACCGACGTAGAAAGCTCTACGCGTGACATCCTGAACCTGACGACTGTCGCTGTCGTAGATGCGATCGTACAGGAACAGATCGAAAAAGGAGAATAACTCGATTAAGCTTAATAAAAAAATAGCGATGAGGCATTGAAGTTTCATCGCTATTTTTTTGCTATCTGTATACGCTTATCGGAACAACTTCCCATCCTTTTCTCTATCTTTGTCCCCCAAAATTGTTTAGGTATCACATTTATGGCAACTACTACTATAGAAATGACGGAGGGTGCTCCCCTGCCGCTTATTCTCAATTTCACCTTCCCCCTGTTGCTTGGAAATATATTGCAACAAACCTACTCGCTTGTGGATGCCGCTATCGTTGGAAAATTCTTAGGGATCAATGATCTGGCAGCAATCGGGGCAAGCACTTCGGTCGTATTCCTGATTTTAGGATTTTGCAACGGGTGTTGTTGCGGGTTCGGGATTCCGGTAGCACAGAAATTCGGGGCGAGAGACTACAAGACAATGCGACGGTACGTGACGGTCAGTTTACAACTGGCAGCCCTGATGTCGATCGTCATTGCGGTTCTGACAAGCGTATACTGTGCAGATATCCTGAGAAGTATGCAGACTCCGGAAAATATTTTTCACGGAGCTTACTATTATCTGCTCGTTACGTTTATCGGAGTACCTTGTACGTTCTTCTACAACTTGCTGTCCAGCATCATACGTGCACTCGGCGATAGTAAAACACCATTTTGGTTCCTGCTGTTCTCTACCGTATTGAACATCGTGCTCGACCTGTTCTGTATCCTCGTGTTGGGATGGGGCGTGTTAGGAGCTGGTATCGCCACCGTCGTGTCACAAGGTGTGTCGGCACTTCTCTGTTATTTTTATATGTACAAGCATTTTCCGGTCCTGAAAGGGACGGCTGACGACCGTAAATTCCGCTTTCCACTGGCTAAAAATCTTTTATATATCGGAGTACCTATGGGACTTCAATTCTCCATTACAGCAATCGGCAGCATCCTGCTCCAAAGTGCCAATAACGCTTTGGGAACAGCTTGTGTAGCCGCATTCACAGCAGCAATGAGAATCAAGATGTTCTTTATCTGTGCCTTTGAAAGCTTAGGTATAGCGATGGCTACCTATACGGGGCAAAACTACGGAGCCGGAAAACCCGAACGCATCTGGCAGGGGATCAAAGCCAGCTCGCTGCTGATGATGATCTATGCCGTCTTCACTTTTACAATACTGATGTCGGCCTCCGACAAGATATCATTGCTGTTCGTAGACGCTTCGGAAACGGAAATACTTAAAAACACGGTACTCTTCCTACACGTTTCTTGCTATTTCTTTCCGATCTTAGGGCTGCTCTGTATCCTGCGCTACACCATACAAGGCGCAGGATACACCAATCTGGCGATGCTTTCCGGAGTTTCCGAAATGATCGCACGCACGCTGGTCAGTATCTATGCCGTACCGATATTCGGATTCTTAGCTGTTTGCTTTGGCGATCCGACCGCCTGGATAGCAGCAGACCTCTTCCTCGTCCCGGCATTCATATATGTCTATCGGAAACTGAAAAAGAGCCTTAAGGAAAATTATGCAATCCCCAACAGTTCGACTTCGAACAGCAGTGTGGAATAACCGGGGATCGGACCGGATGTACGTGTCCCGTAACCTAATGTATACGGGATATAAATCATCCAACGGTCTCCCACATGCATCCGCCGGAGCGCTTCCTGCCATCCTTCGATCACCTGATTGAGGCGGAATGCCTCCGGACATCCCCGTTTCCAGGAATTATCAAACTCGCGTCCGTTGGCCAGCGTTCCACGGTAATGGACAGAGACGACATCCGTCAGTTCCGGTGAAACCACACCGGTCCCTTTCTCTATCTCCTTATACAACACACCACAAGGGAGCTTGACGACTCCCTCGCCGGTAGCCACTTCTTCTAAAAATCGTAGATTCTTTTCTTTATATTCTTCTTTCTTTCCCATTGTTATTCTCATTTCATTTCGTGGCAAAGATACAAAGCATCCCACGTATAAAATAAACAGAAAGAAATAAAAAGAGGCAAACAATTATACGGCAAGTCTGTTCTTTAATGGCTAAATCTAAACAAAAAAATTATGCACATACGTACATGGTGTTATGCTGTGCTCTGCCTGTTCCTGCCAATAACGCTGCCGGCGCAGAAAGAACACAAATACCTGGATCACGCATTACCGGAAGCGTGGCAGGAAAACGACAGTGATTTTCAACAGACATTACCGGTAGACGACCAGTGGTGGAAAAACTTCAATGATCCCACCCTGGACTCGCTGATTGAAGTAGCCGTAAAGCAGAACTACTCCATACTGATGGCGGCAGACCGTATCGCTATGGCAAAAGCCAATCTGCGTATACAACAAGGTAGCTATTCGCCAACCCTGGGACTCGCTGCCGGCTGGACCCGGCAACAAAGTAGCGGGCATACAAGCAACCTGCCGCAGACGATAACCCAATACAGCGATGCCGCCCTGTCTATGAACTGGGAAATCGATGTATTCGGAAGCATCCGCAACCGTGTAAAGGCCCAAAAGGAGAACTTTGCAGCCTCCAAAGAGGACTACAACGCCGTGATGGTCTCCCTTTGCGCCCAAGTGGCATCTGCCTACATCAACTTGCGGGAACTGCAACAGGAAGTGGAAGTGGTCAAAAAGAACTGCCTGTCGCAACAGGCGGTCGTCAAGATCACTGAAAAAAGGTACGAAACAGGGCTTGTCTCAAAATTAGATGTCGCACAGGCCTTATCCGTCTACTACGACACAAAAGCCTCTCTCCCCATGCTGGAAGCCGGAATCATCCAGTACACAAACGCTTTGGGCGTACTGATGGGACTTTATCCCTGGGATGTCCGGGAAATCATGGAAACACGGAAGCCATTGCCGGAATACATCGAGACAATCGGCATCGGCATTCCCGCAAACCTGCTACTACGCCGGCCGGACATCCGGGCGGCTGAACGCCTGGTAAACGCACGGGCGGCATCGCTCGGGGCCTCCAAATCAGACTGGTGGCCGAAAGTTTTCGTCAAAGGGTCGGTGGGATTCGCTTCGCATGATTTGGACAAACTGGTAAATCATAACAGCTTCACCTACGAGATCGCTCCCGCCATCTCCTGGAATTTTTTTCAGGGAACAAAGTTGGCGCAGGCGACACGGCTGGCAAAAGCCCAGCTCGACGAGTCGATCCGACAATTCAACCAGGATGTACTGACAGCTGTCCAGGAAGTGGACAATGCCATGAATTCCTACAAGAACTCGATCAAACAAATTGTCGCGCTCCGGGAAGTCGTCAATCAGGGGAAGCAGACATTGGAGCTTTCGCTCGACCTCTATAAACAGGGACTTACTCCTTTCCAGAATGTCCTGGACGCACAACGCTCCCTCCTTTCCTATGAAAATGAGCTGACACAAGCCAGAGGCTCCTCCCTGCTAAGCCTGATCCAACTTTATCAGGCGTTAGGCGGCGGTTGGGAAAATGAAAATTGATAATTAAGAATTAAAAAATAAAAGAGATGAAGACTACTATTAAAATAGGGATTGTAGGACTGTCCATTGTCCTGTTGACAGGATGTAAAGAGAAAAGTCTCCAGACGGAAATGCCAGCCCCTTCCATCAGTGTTGCAACGCCTGTCGTACAAGATATCACGCTGACAAAGGACTATCCGGGCTATTTGAGCTCCGACCGTATGGTCAACCTGGTAGCACGCGTGAACGGATACCTGCAATCCTCACAACTTGTGCCGGGTGCAAAAGTAAAAAAGGGCGACCTGATATTTGTAATCGAACCGGAAGTCTACCAGAACAATGTCACTCAAGCGGAAGCCGCGCTGAACACGGCAAAAGCTCAGACCGAATATGCCCGCAGCAACTACGAACGCATGAAAGAAGCGGCTAAAAGCGGAGCCGTCAGCCAAATACAAGTCTTGCAAGCCGAATCGACCGCAGCGGAAATGGAGGCATCTGTAAACAATGCCGAAGCAGCTTTGAAAACAGCCCGGACCAACCTGAGCTATTGCTATATCCGGGCCCCTTATGATGGACGTGTCACCCGTGCAAGCTATGACGTGGGCAATTATATCAACGGTGCCGTCCAACCCGTCACTTTGGCTACCTTATACAAAGATGACATCATGTACGCCAACTTCAATATCGAAGATAACCAGTTCATGCGGATGAAAATGATTGCCGCCCAGAACGATCCGAACGTCAAGATGCCCACCCATGTTTCCGTACGTCTCGGACAGGACGGACGGCAAAGGTATACCGGGACATTGGACTACCTCTCCCCTAACGTCGATCTGTCAACCGGTACGCTAAACGTCCGTGCCAATCTCGAAAATAAAGACGGCGAACTGAAAAGTGGGTTGTACGTAACGATTACATTGCCCTACAGCGAACAGAAAAATGCTGTCCTCGTACGCGATGCCTCCATTGGAACCGACCAGTTAGGAAAATTCCTGTACATAGTAAACGACTCGAATATCGTACGATACCGTCATATCGAACCCGGACAGTTGGTAAACGATACACTTCGTCAAGTCATCAGCGGTATCCGCCCTAACGAACGGTACGTGACAACCGCCCTGTTGAAAGTTAGAGACGGTATGAGTATTAAGCCTATAAAATAAAAAGCTATGGTAAAATTCTTCATAAACAGACCGATATTCGCTACCGTCCTCGCACTGCTCCTGGTGGTAGCCGGATTAGTCACGCTACATATACTTCCCATTGCGCAATATCCGGAAATCACACCGCCGACCGTACAGGTTTCAGCTTTCTACCCGGGTGCAGATGCGGAAACAGTGGCACAGACCGTAGGATTACCCATTGAACAACAGGTAAACGGTGTGGACGGAATGCTTTACATGAGTTCCAATTCATCCAGCTCCGGATCCTATTCACTCACCATCACATTCGCAGTCGGAACCGATATCGACATGGCAACCGTCATGGTGCAGAACCGTGTCAGCATTGCACAAAGTAGTCTGCCGGAAGCCGTGATCGTACAAGGCATCACCACCAAGAAGCAATCATCCAACATTGTTATGATGCTGACGCTAAGCTCCCGGGACTCCACATACAGCGGTCTATACCTGAGCAACTACGCCAGCCTCAACATGACGGACGAACTGACGCGTTTGCCGGGTGTTGGCTCCGTCAGTGTCATGGGAGCCGGAAGCTATAGTATGCGTATATGGCTCGATCCGAACGCCATGCGTATTCGTAACCTCACTCCGGATATGATCTTCCAGGCGATCTCGACACAGAACACACAGGTTTCAGCCGGTTACGTCGGGCAGCCAATAGCCAAAGCGGACAATCCGTTCCAGTACACACTGACGGTAAAAGGCCGTTTGACGACTCCGGAAGAATTCGGAGATATCATCCTCCGTACGGAAGAGGGCGGAAAAATTCTCCGGTTGAAAGATGTCGCCCGTATCGAATTAGGCAGTTCTTCTTATAATGTCACCTCCAAGTTAAAAGGCCAGCCGAGTGCTGCCATAGCCATTTACCAACTCCCCGGTTCCAACTCCCTGGAAGTGGCCAAAGGGGTACGGGAGAAAATGGAGCAGCTGGCAGCAAACCTACCGGAAGGAGTCGTTTATGATGTGACACTGGACACGACACAAGTAATCAATGCCTCCATCGACGAAGTGCTCGTCACCTTCCTGGAAACAACAGCTCTCGTCATACTGGTAATCTTCCTGTTCCTCCAGAATTTCCGTGCCGTCATCATCCCCTGTATCACCATCCCCGTCTCCCTGATCGGGACACTGGCGGTCATGTCGGCCTTGGGGTTTTCGATCAATACGTTGACTTTGTTCGGGTTGATCCTGGCTATCGCGATCGTGGTGGATGATGCGATCGTGGTGGTAGAAAACTCGTCGCGGCTCATGGATACGGGGAAATATACTGCCCGTGAAGCCGTGACAGAAGCTATGGGTGAAATTGTCGGTCCGATCATAGGTGTCGTGTTGGTGTTACTGGCTGTCTTTATCCCGACCACCTTCATCAGCGGTATCTCCGGGCAATTATACAAACAATTTGCCCTGACAATCGCTGCTGCCACCGTTTTAAGCGGTTTCAACTCACTGACGCTCACGCCGGCCCTGTGTGCCCTATTCCTGCAAGCAAACAAAGAACCGAAATTTTTTGTGTTCAAGGCCTTCAACAAGGTGTTCGGCAAAACCCAGAAAATATATGACGACATTGTCGGCCGCATGCTGAAAAGCCCGCTTGTCACAATGGTGATATTCGGGATCATAACGGTCATTGCCATTGTCATGTTCATGCGCTGGCCTACCACTTTCATTCCGGAAGAGGATGACGGTTATTTCCTGGTATCTACCCAGCTCCCGCCGGCAGCCAGCCTGAACCGTACGGAAGCAGTCGGAAAGCAGATCGATAAGATCCTCGACAGCTATCCTGAAGTCAAGACCTATATCGGAGTAAACGGTTTTTCTATCATGGGCGGCGGTGAACTCTCGAACGCAGGAACCTATTTCGTGATCCTGAAAAACTGGAACGAACGAAAAGGTAAAGAGCATACCGCTTCGGCCGTCGTAAACCGTTTCAACCGAGAAGCCTACGGTATCCAGGAGGCACAGATATTCGCAATGGTTCCCCCTGCAATTCCCGGATTGGGAGCTTCAGGAGGCCTGCAACTCCAGTTGGAGGACCGTAAAAACCTGGGACCTACAGAAATGCAACATGCCATCGAAACACTGCAAGCCACGTATCGAAGCAAACCGCAATTGCTCAGCCTTTCCAGTATGTACCAAGCCAACGTACCGCAATACAATCTGGAAATAGACCGTGACAAAGTACAATTGCTCGGCCTTCAGCTTAACCAGGTTTTCTCGACTTTAAGCTACTATATGGGAGCTGCTTATGTAAACGACTTCGTCGAATTCGGGCGTATCTACCAGGTAAAGATCGAGGCCAACGACCAAGCTCAAAAAGTTATAGACGATGTGTTGCACCTGAGTCTCGAAAACAATTCCGGCAAAATGGTTCCTTTCTCCGCTTTTACAGAGGTGAAGGAGCAGTTGGGACTGGATCAGATCAACCTGTATAATATGTATAAGTCGGCATCCATCACCTGCATAGCCAATCCGAAATATAGCTCCGGTGAAGCGATCCAGGCTATGGAAGAGCTCGTACAAGAGCAGTTAGGCAATAATTTCGGATATGAATGGACATCCGTCGCCTATCAGGAAACGAAAGCAGGCTCCACCACCATGCTCGTTTTTGCAATGGCTCTTTTGGTCGCTTTCCTGGTTCTTTCCGCACAGTATGAAAGCTGGACAAGCCCGATCGCTGCCATTATGGGACTTCCGATCGCCTTGTTAGGAGCCATTTTAGGATGTTTCGTCATGGGCGTGCCGGTCAGTATTTATACACAAATCGGTATCATCCTGTTGATCGCCCTTTCTGCCAAGAACGGTATCCTGATTGTAGAATTTGCCCGTGACTACCATAAGGCCGGTAATCCGATACGCGAATCCGCACTCGAAGCCGGTCATGTCCGTCTGCGTCCGATCTTGATGACTTCATTCGCATTCGTATTAGGGGTTATGCCTTTACTGTTTGCAACAGGAGCCGGAGCTGGAAGCCGTCTATCCTTAGGAGCGGCAGTCGTATTCGGCATGGCGATAAACACCATTTTTGCAACGATGTTTATCCCCAGTTTTTACGAGTTGCTGCAATTATTCCAGGAAAAAGTACTGGACAAATTCAATCGGAAACAGAAATAAGCCGGCCAATATAGAATAGGTTTATACAAGCATTAAAATTACCTATTTGACAGGCATTTAATAACAGCTTACTTTTACAGCACATTTAAAAACAAAATCTGTATGAAAGCAGTTTTATATAATAAAGGCAAGATATAATCTGACGAATTACAGGCTAAAAAAACATCCGTATGAATGACAGAAAACTAACGACAGCCAACGGTCGTCCCGTTGCAGACAATCAGAACACGCAGACAGTGGGTCCGCGTGGGCAGGTCTTATTACAAGACCCGTGGTTAATTGAAAAGCTCGCCCATTTCGACAGGGAAGTGATCCCCGAAAGACGTATGCATGCTAAAGGTTCAGGTGCCTATGGTACTTTTACCGTTACAAATGACATCACAAAATACACAAAAGCCGCGATATTCAGCGAAGTAGGTAAAAAAACAGACTGTTTTGTCCGCTTCTCGACCGTTGCCGGCGAACGTGGTGCTGCCGATGCGGAACGTGACATACGCGGTTTCGCTATTAAGTTCTATACCGAAGAAGGTAACTGGGACCTGGTGGGAAACAACACACCCGTATTCTTCCTGCGCGACCCGTTGAAATTTCCAGACCTTAACCACGCCGTCAAACGGGATCCGAAAACAAACATGCGCAGTGCCAACAACAACTGGGACTTCTGGACCTTGCTTCCCGAAGCCTTACACCAAGTAACGATCACGATGAGCCCTCGCGGCATTCCCTATTCCTACCGCCACATGCATGGATTCGGAAGCCACACGTACAGCTTCATCAATGCCGATAACGAACGCATCTGGGTGAAATTCCATCTTAAGACATTACAGGGCATTAAGAACCTGACCGACCAGGAAGCCGAAGCGATCATTGCGAAAGACCGCGAATCACACCAGCGTGACCTTTTCGAAAGCATCGAGAAAGGCGATTTCCCGAAATGGAAGTTCCAAATCCAGTTGATGACAGTCGAAGAGGCAAACAACTATCACATCAACCCCTTCGATTTGACGAAGGTATGGCCGCACGGAGACTTCCCGTTGATGGATGTAGGTATCCTGGAACTGAACCGCAACCCGGAAAACTATTTCGCCGAGGTCGAACAAGCCGCCTTCAATCCGATGAATATCGTGGATGGTATCGGATTTTCTCCTGACAAGATGCTGCAAGGCCGCCTCTTCTCATACGGAGATGCACAACGTTACCGTTTAGGAGTCAACTTGGAGCAGATTCCGGTAAACAAACCGCGTTGTCCGTTCCATGCTTACCATCGCGACGGAGCCATGCGTGTAGACGGAAACTACGGTGCAGCCAAAGGATACGAGCCTAACAGTTACGGTGAATGGAAGGACACACCCGAAAACAAGGAACCGCCCTATCCTGCCAACGGTCCTATCTACAACTATAACGAACGTGAATACGACGACGATTACTACAGCCAGCCCGGTGCACTATTCCGTCTGATGCCGGCCGACGAACAACAACTCCTGTTCGAGAACACTGCCCGTCAGATCGGAGGAGCCGAACTGTTCATCCAGCAACGTCACGTGCGCAATTGTTATAAGGCAGATCCCGCTTATGGCAAAGGTGTAGCCGATGCATTAGGAATCAGTTTGGAAGATGCATTACAAGAAACCAGATAAATAAAAATATCTATCAAGTAAAAGGAGGTCAAAACTATCCTGTTCCCGCGCTTGACGCGGGATCGCATAAAAACCGACCCTATAAAAATCGGATTGATAAGGTCTGTCCTTTTGCGGCCCCGCGAGGGGCGCGGGGACAAGGATAGTTTGACACACCTCCTTTTTTATTAATCAACTTTATATTCTCCTATCTGTTTGAACCCGTTCAGGAAGTCCGCCACCGGCAAACGTTTCTTACCGGCCAATTGAATGGATAACAAACGCAGGTATCCATCTTCCACTGCTACATCAATATAACTTTTACGATCGGTCCGGACGGTTCCGACGGGAAGTTCATGTGCGACAAAATGCTTCTCTGCCTGATAGATTTTCAGTGTGGTACGCACACCTTCCGGAGAAACGATTTCAGTCCAGGCCGCCGGATAGGGAGACAGACCACGGATAAAGTCATAAATCCTTTTCACCGGCTGATGCCAATCGATACGGCAAGTCTCTTTGAAAATCTTCGGAGCGGGCCGGAGTTCGGAAGGATCTTTATAAAATTCTTCCTGAGGAACGGCATCTGCTTTTCCTTCCAGCAGCAAATCGACGGTTTCCAACACCAACCCGGCCCCCATTGTCATCAGAGAATCATGGACAATGCCCACATCATCCGTATCGGCAATAGGCAAATGCTTCTGGCGGATAATCTTCCCCGTGTCGATCTCGTGAGTCAGGAAAAAGGTTGTCGCACCGGTTTCTGTATCTCCGTTGATCACCGCCCAGTTAATAGGCGCAGCTCCCCTGTATTGAGGAAGCAAAGAGGCATGGAGGTTAAACGTTCCCAAGCGAGGCATATTCCAGACAACTTCCGGTAACATACGGAAAGCGACGACGATCTGCAAGTCCGCTTTCAAAGCCCGCAGCTCGGAAAGAAAAGCCTCATCTTTCAGTTTTTCCGGCTGGAGTACCGGCAATTCCTTCGATACGGCATATTGCTTCACAGGGCTTGCCTGCAAGACACTCCCATGACGGCCGACCGGCTTGTCCGGCATCGTAATCACCCCTACTATATTATATCCGCCCTCAACCAAGGCACGCAGGCTCTCCACCGCAAAATCGGGAGTGCCCATATAAACGATTCGTAAATCTTCTTTCTTCATTTTTTTAATCTCCTGAAAAGTTTTCAACCAGCACTTCGCGGTATGAATTAAATATCTTCGATTTGGACATAAAACCGATATACCGTCCTTCCTCATCTACAACCGGCAGGTTCCAGGCCTTCGTATCGTCAAAGATACGCATGATCTGCTCCATCGGCGTCCCTACCTGGATCTTGGCAGGTGCCGAAACCATGAACTTGGAGACGTGAAACCGGTTATATAACTCAGGGCGGAACATAATGTTCCGGATATTATCCAACAGAACGAGTCCTAACAGGATTCCCCGCTCGTCGATAACCGGGAACGTGTTTCGTCCGCTCTTGGCAATCACCTTCACCATATCTCCCAAAGACATTTCGGGAGAGACGGTCAGGAAGTCGCGTTCGATCACACTGTCGGTATTCAGCAACGTCAACACGGCACGGTCTTTATGATGGGTAAGCAACTCTCCTTTCTGAGCCAGACGCATTGAATAGATACTGTGCGGAAGAAACATCTTGATCGTGATATAAGAACTCACGGATACGATCATCAGCGGAAGGAAAAGAGCGTATCCTCCGGTCAGCTCCGCAATCAGGAAGACACCGGTCAGCGGCGCGTGCATGACACCGGACATGATTCCCGCCATTCCCAATAAGGCGAAATTCTTCTCCGACAGATACATCGTAAAAGGGAAATAGTTGGACGCATGAGCAAACACGAATCCGGCAATACATCCCAAATACAAGCTGGGAGCAAATATACCACCGCAACCGCCTCCTGCATTCGTCGCACTCGAAGCAAAGACCTTAAACAACAGGATCAGCGTAAGGAATATCTGCAATCCCCAATAGGTATCGTTCAAGCTATAGAACATACTCTTATCCATTATATGGGAAAACTGCCCGTTCAACAAAGACGAAATCGTATCGTAACCTTCACCGTAGAGCGGAGGAAATATGAAGATCAACACACTCAACATGATCCCCCCGACGACGAATTTCTTCCAGTAATTATTCAAGTTGCGATACATTCCCTCAACCCGGTTCATGACCTTGGTAAAATAGAGAGACACCAGACCGCAGAAAACCCCGAGCAGCAGCACATAAGGGATACGCTCGATCACAAACGCTTCAGTCTGCGAAAACGGAAACATCGCTTCCGTACCCGTAAAGATATAGGAAACGGTCGCAGCCGTCACCGAAGTGATAAGCAAAGGCAGTACCGACGTCATCGTCAAGTCCAGCAACAGCACTTCCACCACAAACACCACCCCTGCAATCGGAGCTTTGAAAATACCGGCAATCGCACCGGCAGCCCCACAACCGACCAGCAACATCAGCGTCTTTTGCTCCATGCGGAACAAGCGGCCCAAATTGGAACCGATCGCCGCCCCCGTCAACACGATAGGCGCCTCCGCCCCGACCGATCCACCAAAGCCGATGGTAACGGAACTGGCAACAATGGAAGTCCAAGTATTATGAGGCTTGATACGGCTCTTTCGTTGGGAAATGGCATAGAGTATCTTCGTCACCCCATGGCTGATATCATCCCGTACGATATATTTTACAAACAAACCGGCCAGCAGGATACCGATCACCGGATAGAGCAGATACAAGTAATTCGCCCCGTCCTGATTGAAATTGCCGGTCAGAAGATGTTGTATAAAATGGATGATCGACTTCAGGATAATAGCTGCTGCCGCCGTACAGATACCGACCAGGAAACTGACGATCAGTATGAAATGCTTCTCTTGTATATGCTTGTCCCGCCATAGCAGGAAGCGATAGAAAAGTTGAAAGTTGAAAGTTGAAAGTTGAAAGTTATCCTTCTTCATTCCTTAATTCTTTAATTCCTTCATTCTTTAATTCTTTAATTCCTCAAATCCCTTTTCCGGTAACGACAGTCTTAACCGTATAGATCAGAATCGTCAGATCCAACGTCAACGACATATTTTCGTAATACAATATATCATATTCCATACGCTCCACCATTTTGTCCACGCTTGCCGCATAGCCGTACTTCACCATCCCCAACGAGGTAATGCCCGGACGGACATTGTGCAACAGATAATAATAAGGAGCCGTTTTCACAATTTCGTCGATAAAATATTTCCGTTCGGGGCGCGGTCCGACCAGTGACATATCCCCTTTCAGTACGTTCCAGAACTGTGGCAATTCGTCCAGCCGGTATTTTCGCATGACACGTCCGAACGGCGTTACACGCGGGTCGTCTTCCGACGAAAGCGACGGTCCGTTCTCTTCAGCATTGACATACATGGTACGGAACTTATACATCCAAAATGGCTGTCCGAGATAACCAATCCGCTCCTGACGGAAAAACACGGGTCCCGGAGAATCCCTCTTCACCCGCCATGCAATATAGACGAATAAAGGAGAAAGCAGTAACAATGCAACAGCAGAAGAAACCTTATCCAGAAAAAACTTTATGTTCTGCCCGGCCGGTGAAAAGTTGTTATCCGTCACATCGACCAACGGGATTCCCCGTATCGTTCGAAGCTGGATTTTCGAAAGCATATTGAACCGGTCTGCCAGCACTTTTATCGGACGTTTATAGCGGTAGAGCGAATAAAGGATTCCCAAGAGCATCTTATTGTTCTTCGACTCGACAGCCAAAACGATTTCATCCACATTCTCCTTTTCCATCAAAACCGGAATATCTTCCACCGTCCCTAACACCTGATTCCGGTCAGCCTTGACCGGAATCCTCTCGTCTTCCGAGACAAACCCGCAAATATCATAGCCCAAGCGATACAAATCGTGAGCGATACGGACCGCCTTCTCTCCCGCACCGACAATCAGCACGTTCATCGCCCATTCCCGGTTCTTTATTTTTCTTACCCCGCTCTGCGTAATCAGCAAACGTGGAATGTAGGTAATGAAAAACTGCAATCCGAACATTCCGAAGAATAATCTATAATAGATATTGATCGAACGGGGAATATCGTCGAGCAGCAAAGCAAAGAAGACGAAAATCGTCCCGATCAGCACAGTAATGAATGTCGAAAAAAGTTCGGTGAGGCGAGACTTTCCAAACGGCTTGTTGTAATATCCCGAAAAATAATAAAGCACCAACCAGAAGAAAGGAATGACGATCTGGCCGGTGAGTACACCCGGATATTGCAAATAATCAAGCAGACTATCAGTTCCCTCATTAATAATGAACAAGATTTCATAACGAAGGATATTGAATAGCAACCACGCAACCGAAGCCGATACGAAATCCGATAATATGTATTTTCCTGCCTGCTTGCTCCTCTTCATTCTTACCTGATTACCTGGACAACGCCACCGTCTCCTAACTTAATGATATTGGAAGGCCCCGCCTTGCTCATATCATCCTGGCGATATTTCACAATATAATCGACTCCGTTCTTAATACTGTCCGACACCTCGCTGAAATTACCCGGAGAAGGTTCGCCGCTCACATTCGCAGAGGTAGATACCAACGGTCTGCGGAAACGCTCGCACAGTTTACGGGAAAACTCTTCGTTCGTCACCCGGATACCGACACTTCCGTCTTCCCCCAAGAGATTATTCGCCAGATTCTTCGCATGAGGATAGATAATCGTAAGCGGTTTATCGGCCACCTCGATCAGGTCCCAGGCTATATCGGGCATATCCGACACGTACATGCTCAGCTTTGCCGAACTGTCGGTCAATACCAGCATAGCCTTATTGTCCATTCTCTTCTTCAACTCGTACACTTTTTGTACGGCTTTCTCATTGGTCGCATCGCAACCAATTCCCCAGATCGTATCTGTAGGATAGAGTATTATGCCTCCCGCCTGCATGATCTCGCAAGCTTTTTGAATATCTTCTGTCATTGTTTTTTAAATAATGTCACAAATGTACAAATCATTCGCGGACTTGGAAACAAAAGAGATAAAATGTTTTGCCGCCACAGCCGACAAACAAGAAAAGCCATAAGAATTTATTTTCACCCCGGAGAAAATAAATTTTCCCGCAAGTGAAAATAAATTTTCGCACACACGAAACAAAGTGAAAATAAATTTTCACCATAAAAAGCAAGGTGAAAATTTTTCCGAAATTATAATTTAATTAAAAAGCAAGCCGCCAAACAGAAATATCCATTTATATTATCTAACTTTACGGATTCAAATGAAGAGAGTATGTCAAATATCGGTATTCATGGGACGCAGATGACGCAGACGAGCGCAGATTAACGCTGATATATTAATTATCAACAAAATAAATCTGCGTCCGTCTGCATTGTCTGCGTCATCCGCGTCCGGCAATGTCAATTTGAAACACCCTCCTCATCTCAGAGACGAAAAAAAGAAAAAACAATATATAATGATTACAAAATGGAACTTTCAAACCCCAACAGAAGAAGAGTTACATAAGAGAGACAAGCTGGCAAGCGAAATGGGACTCAGTCCGTTCGTATGTCTTTTGCTCGTTCAACGAGGACTCTCCACTGTTGAAGAGGTGAAGAAATTCTTTAAACCCAGCTTGAACGACTTGCATGATCCATTCCTCATGCCGGATATGGAAAAAGCTGTCAAGCGCTTGAATAAAGCATTGGGAAACAAAGAAAAGATTTTGATTTACGGAGACTACGATGTAGACGGCACAACTGCCGTTTCACTGGTCTACAAGTATTTGCGTCCTTATTCATCGACGCTGGATTTCTATATTCCGGACCGGTATGACGAAGGATACGGGATTTCGTATAAAGGGATCGACTACGCCCGGGAAAACGGAATCACGCTGGTGATCTCGCTCGACTGCGGTATCAAAGCCATCGAAAAGATCGAATATGCCAAGCAATTGGGAATCGATTTTATCATCTGCGACCATCATATGCCGGACGACACATTGCCGGATGCGGTCGCCGTGCTGGATGCCAAACGGGTGGACTCGGTCTATCCGTACGAACATCTGTCGGGGTGTGGCGTCGGCTTCAAGTTCATGCAGGCATTCGCCAAAAGCAACAACTTCCCGTTCGCCGACCTGGAAAAACTGCTGGAACTGACGGCTGTCAGCATCGCCTCGGACATCGTCCCTATCACTGGCGAAAACCGCATATTGGCTTATTACGGTCTAAAGCAGCTTAACAGCAATCCGAGCCTCGGCCTGAAAGGGATTATCGATATCTGCGGTCTGTCGGGCAAAGAGATCACGATCAGCGACATCGTCTTTAAGATCGGACCGCGCATCAACGCTTCCGGACGTATGATGAACGGAAAGGAAGCAGTCGAACTGCTCTTGGCAAAGGATGTGGACGTGGCCCGCGAAAAGAGCGAAAGCATCAACCAGTATAACGAAGAACGCCGCGAGCTGGACAAAAAGATCACAGACGAGGCGAACGCCATCATCGACGAATTCCAGAATATGGAAGACCGTAAGGCGATCATCGTCTACAATCCGGGATGGCATAAAGGGGTGATCGGGATCGTCGCTTCCCGCCTGACGGAAAAATACTACCGCCCGGCAGTCGTCCTGACGAAATCGTCCGAACTGATTACCGGTTCCGCCCGTTCGGTTACGGGATTCGACATATACAAAGCGATCGAAAGCTGCCGCGACCTGCTGGAAAACTTCGGGGGCCATACCTATGCCGCCGGCCTCTCCCTGAAAGAGGAAAACTTAGATGCTTTCACCCAGCGGTTCCTCAAACTGGCTGCCGACGAGATCATTCCCGAACAGATGACGCCGCAGATCGATATAGATGCCGTATTGGACCTGCAAGATATCAATTCAAAGTTCATGAGCGAACTGAAAAAAATGAACCCGTTCGGCCCGGACAACCAGAAGCCCGTATTCTGCTCTCTCGGAGTCAAAGACTACGGGACCAGCAAACTGGTAGGGAAAGACCTTGAACATATCAAATTGGAACTGATCGACGACAAGTCGAACACACCGATACATGGTATTGCTTTCGGTATGCGCCAACACAATACACATATCAAGAACATGAAACCTTTCAATATCTGCTACACCATCGAGGAGAACACCTACAACGGCAACACGTCGTTGCAACTCATGGTGAAGGACATCAAGGAGAACGATATATGAAGGGATGCGGTGGATGTCTACCATAAGATTTTAGGGAAGTATTGGGGATACCCTGCTTTCCGTCCTTTACAGGAAGAGATCATTCGTTCTGTCTGTGCCGGAAAAGATACACTCGGGCTTATGCCTACGGGAGGTGGCAAATCGATCACCTTTCAGGTTCCGGCGCTGGCGATGGATGGAATTTGCCTTGTCATTACCCCGCTTATCGCTTTGATGCGCGACCAAGTCGACAATCTGCGCCGGGTCGGAATCAAAGCCACAGCAGTGTATTCGGGTATGAGCCGCCAAGAAATCGCCGGGGAGCTGGAAAATTGCGTTTCCGGACAAAATAAGTTCCTGTATGTTTCACCCGAACGGCTTGCCACCGGATTATTCAGGGAAAAGTTGCAGGCCATGAACGTCTGCCTGTTAGTGGTAGACGAGAGTCATTGTATCTCGCAATGGGGCTATGACTTCCGTCCTTCCTACCTCCACATCGCCGATATACGGGAGCAACTGCCCGGCGTGCCGGTACTGGCACTGACGGCAACCGCCACACCCGAAGTCGTGGACGACATACAGCGACGACTGCTTTTCCAGGAAAAAAATGTCTTCCGGAAAAGTTTTGTCCGCCCGAATCTCGCCTATATCGTGCGCCGTACGGAAGACAAGTTAGGCACACTGGCCTACATACTCGGAAAAGTGCCCGGTACGGCTATCGTCTACGCGCGAAACCGCAAGCTGACCAAGGAGGTGGCAATCTTCCTGCAACAATCGGGAATATCGGCCGACTTTTTCCATGCCGGATTAAGCCGGGAGGAAAAGGTGATCCGGCAAAGCCGCTGGAAAAACAATGAATGCCGCGTAATAGTGGCCACGAACGCTTTCGGGATGGGGATCGACAAACCGGATGTACGACTGGTCATCCATCTGGATATGCCGGAGTCATTGGAGGAATATTTCCAGGAGGCAGGCCGTGCCGGACGGGACAGCCGGAAGGCCTTTGCGGTGGCTCTCTGCACAGATACGGATAGTTTTCATCTGAGAAAGCGGATAGACGATGAGTTTCCCGAAAAGAAGCTGATCGGGAAAGTGTATGAAGCGTTGGGCGATTATTTCCGGATTCAGGAAGGACAGGGAAAAGATATCGTTTATAACTTCGAACTGACGGATTTCTATTCCACCTGCCAATTTCCTCCGTTACAGGTGCATCATGCATTGAAGTTGCTGGAACTATCCGGCTACATCGAATATTGCGAAGGAATGGACGAATCTTCCTTCCAGACCGCTCCCCAAATCACTTATACGCATCCACGCGTGCGAAAAAATGCCCTTATTATCCCATCCTCCGCTTATGAGGAACGTCGGGAAAGAATGAAAAAGCGCATTTCGAAAGTGGTGGAATACATGGACGGGGAACATATCTGCCGAAGCCGTCTGCTACTCTCCTATTTCGGAGAAAAAAATACGGAAGATTGCGGGTGTTGCGACGTCTGCCTTTCCAAGAATGATTCCGGCTTGAACAATCGGGATTTCAATGCCATACGCGACCTGTTGCTCGAACTGCTATCTACCCGGCAACCGCTTCCTGTCACCGCTTTGCTCCCTTTATTGCCTTTTCCGGAGGAAAAAATCGTCACCACCATCCGCTTTTTGGCCGAGCATGACAAACGGTTTTATTTGAAGGAGGGAAAGGTCGGGATTTCCTGTTAAAAAAGAACCGAAATTTCATTATTTTCTTAGAGAATCATATAAATCAGAATAAATATTCTATTTTTGTAAAACATGACACAGTATTAAAAAGAGGATATTATGACTATTACACAACTTAATGCGGAAATTTATCGCAGCCTGAGCACCATTGCCGAAGAAGAAGGGCTAATGAAACGTGCGGCCAAATATCTTAAAAAACTTGCCGACCAAAAACGGCAGGAAGATAAGGCATCTATGAGCAAAGATGCTTTTTTTGCCAAAATAGACCACGCTTTACAACAAGCAAAACAGGGTGAAGGTATCTGCTTCGACAACAAGGAAGATATGAATGCTTGGTTAAATAATCTCTGATTTAGTATGTATAAGCTCAAATACACACCTGACGCCGAAGCCGATTTGCGTAAACTCAAAAAAAGCGAACCTTCTGCATTCAAGAAGGCCGTCCATCTCTTGAATGAACTCATGGAGCATCCAACCACAGGTACAGGACATCCTCACCAATTGTCAAACGACCGCGCAGGACAATGGTCTCGTTCTATCAGCAAAAAACATCGATTAGTTTATCAAATCAACGATGACGAGATACTTGTTCTCGTACTATCTGCTTATGGTCATTATGACGATAAGTGAGAGTTGAATTTGCTCTTATCTATTATTACTCTCGTTTTTTGTTGTTATCTTTGCCCCTAAATAATCCAAATCAGCAAATGAATAAGATTAACATATATGTACTGATGCTCTTTCTGAGTCTGGCTGGTGTATCTATCCATGCACAAAACAACCGATCACAAGTGGTTATTACAAGCGGACAAGACAATAATGTGTTTTTTCATACGATAGAAAGAGGACAAACAGTTTACGCAATCGCTACCATGTACGGGGTTACGCCTGATGATATTTACCGGCTGAATCCAGATAGCAAAGAGGGGATTAAAGCAGGCGCCACCCTTAAAATCCCGCAACGCGACATGGTTGGAGGTACTGCTAAGAAGCAGGATGGAAATTATATTTTCCATACCATACAGCCCAAAGAAACCCTGTATTCATTATCCATCCGGTACACAGTTCCCGCTACCGCTATCGTAAAAGCGAACCCCGGATTGTCTACTTCCACTTTTACGATCGGCAAGACAATCCGTATTCCGGCGACGCAAGTAGAAGATTTGCCGACAACGGAGCTCAAGACCATTACCAAAGAAATTGAATATACCGTCCAGAAAAAGGAAACCATGTACCGGATCTGCCGGAAATTCAATATTTCCAGCTACGAGCTGATCAAGCTTAACCCGAAATTGAAAGAAGGGGTGAAAGCCGGTATGGTCATTAAGATACCCGTACAAGCCGAAGAGAATGTGACGACCGAACCAGCAACCGCTATGCTTTCGGAAAGAGATGTTAATGCTTTGCTCTCGGAACCCAAAAGCATCGAGCGCGTCAACAGCGTCAAAGTAGCCTTGTTATTGCCGTTTATGACGAATGAAGCTACCCCGTCTACGGAAACACAACGCTTCATCGAATATTACGAAGGTTTCTTGCTGGCGGTGGACAGTCTTAAAAACACAGGCTGTTCTGTCGATCTGTCGGTTTATGATACGGGAAACGGAACGAAGAAACTGAAAGAGATCCTGAAAGAGGACGCCTTGAAGAATGCAAACCTCATCATCGGAGCCGTACAAAACGACCAGATCGGTCCGGTTGCGGAATTTGCCCAGAAGAACAACATCAAATATGTGATTCCTTTTACATCGAAGAACGACGATGTGTTGTCGAACGCGTATGTTTACCAGGTAAATACGCCCCACTCCTATCTGTATGCCAAAGCGGCTCAAGGCGGATGCGACCTATTTGCCGAAGACAATATAATCCTGCTGAACATCAGAGACGGCAAGGATAAAACCGAATTTATCAAAGCATTCAAAGCCGAGATGAAACAACGACAGATCCCATTTACCGAAATCAATTATAATGCCGAAACCCTGACTGCCGATGTCGACACGCTCCTCAGAACGGACAAGCGGAATGTAGTCGTACCGACTTCGGGTACACTGGAGGCTCTAAACAAGATCAAGTCTCCGTTACGCATGCTGGCGGAGACAAAGCCCGAATGCGGACTGACCTTGTTCGGCTATCCCGAATGGCAGACGTACACACGTGACTGTTTGGAAGATTTCTATGCCCTGAACACGTATATATACAGTAACTTCTACGCAGACAACCTGTCGAAAGAGGTGGCTGATTTCTATACCAAATATAAAAACTGGTATAGTAAGAACCTGATCAATATATTCCCTAAATATGGTATTTTAGGATTCGACACCGGTATGTTTTTCATCGGAGCAATCAACAAATACGGTTCCAACTTCGAAAATAATCTGGATAAGATTCATTACCAGGGTGTACAGACCGGATTCGATTTCCATCGTGTGAATAACTGGGGAGGCTTCATCAACACGAACATCTTTATTGTTCATTATCAGAGTGATTTCAATGTAACACGAAATGAAGTAAGATGATCAAGAAAGTTATTGCAACAGCTATTATAGGCCTTGTCACCTTGAACGGCATCCAGGCTCAGAATAAGTTCAAACGGGAATTATCTTTGGGAGCTTCTTTCGGTACAACCTTTTCCAAAGTCAGTTTTGCCCAGACAAAAGTGCAGCAGAAAATGAAATTGGGCTATACGGGAGGCCTTACACTCCGGTGGATCACAGAAAAGAATCTCGGATTGCAGGCCGAACTGAATTTCATCCAACATGGATGGGATGAAAAGTTCGAAGACCAGCCACAGTATAAATACAGCCGGACGATCAACTACTTTGAACTTCCGATTCTGACGCATATCTATTTCGGCAGTAAACGTTTCAGGGTATTCGTCAACCTGGGTCCCAAAATAGGATATGCTTTTGGCGAGAAGACAGACGAAAATCTGAACGGAGCCAAGCCGAACACCGAAAACGAACAGCACAATATGCCGGTCGAAAAGAAATTCGACTGGGGATTATGCGGTGGTCCAGGTATCGAACTTCGTACGGGAATTGGCTCTTTCCTGTTGGAAGGCCGTTACTACTATGCCCTTAGCGACATCTTCAACAGCCGTAAAGAAGATTATTTTTCCAAATCGTCTTCACAGGTGATCTCGGCCAAGATCACGTATATGATTCCGGGATTTTAAATCATAAGTCCTGTCTGTATTGTGAGGGTGTCACTCCATATATTTGTTTAAAGACTGTACTGAAATAGCGTTGATGGGAGAAACCTGTCTTCTCCGATACTTCCTGTATACTTAGATCCTTGTCGGCAAGAAGGCGAACGGCCTCGGCCATTCTGAACTTGTTGATATAATCGCCTATGCTAATGCCGGCAAGCAATTTCAATTTATTGTAAAGCGAAGCGCGACTCATGGCCATCTGTGCAGCGACAAACTGCACATCCAGGTCAGGATTGGTCAGATTGCTGCTGATCAGTTCATTCAGTCTGCGCATGAACTGTTCATCGGCATTGCTGATCGTATCGGTTTTAGGCGAAACGATCTGTTCTGCTTCTTTATAACGATTCCGGATGATCTCACGGCTCTTAAGCTGGTTGCGCAGGACTGCAAGCAGGAAACCAAGGTCGAACGGTTTCGGGACATACATATCGGCTCCTAACTTATATCCCTGTACGGTACTTTCATTATCGGTACGCGCCGTCAACAGGATAACCGGAATATGGCTGATCCCCACATCGCTCTTTATACGGCGGCACAATTCGAAACCGTTCATATAAGGCATCATCACGTCACTGACTACCAAGTCGGGAAGTTTCGCCTGAATCATTTCAAGCGCCTGCCGACCATCTTCCGCAACGTAAACTTCCTTGAAAGACCCACTCAATTCATCTTTCAGGTAGTTACGCAGTTCCGGTTCATCTTCTACGATCATAACTGTATATCCGGCAACCGGATAGTCATCGGCACCGGGTATCTCGACATCGGATGTCTGTAGCAATTGGGACATATAGGGCCTTGCCTCTATAGGCACGGATGTATTCTCCAGGGGTAGTTCAAAAAAGAAGGTCGCCCCACGTCCTTCATTTGCCTGCGCGCCGATATTTCCTCCGTGCATTTCAACCAGCATACGAGCATACGACAACCCGATACCGCTCCCTTTCCGGTCATGGTCACCTTGATAGAAACGGGTGAACAGACGATCGATCTCCACATGGTCCAACCCGATACCTTCATCCGAAAGAGATATGCGGACATAATCAGGTTTACGGCGCGTAGACAGGACAACGACTGTATTCGGTTTGCTGAACTTCAGGGCATTCATCAACAGGTTGGACAATACGATCTCACACTTGGAGGCGTCAAAAGGCACTTCTCCAAGCGATTCGTCGAAGTCATATACCAACTGGATATTCCGGACCTGGAATTCAAGGTCAAAGTCACTGGAGATTTCCTGCAACCAGTCGTTGACTGGCTGCCTGGTCAGGCTCAACGATTCGCCTCCAACCTCCATCTTACGGACATCCAACACCATATTAATATTATCTTTGATCCGACGTGTCTGTCTGAAAATACCGGTCAATAAATGCAACAATTTGTCGTCTTTCACCTCTCCCGACGCAAGCAACCGTTTCAATGGGGCGTATATCAGGGTGAGAGGCGTACGAAGTTCATGGCTGATATTGATCAGGAAGCGCACCCGGTCTTCATACGTCTTCCGTTCATGTTCCTTAATCGCCCAAACCATTTTACGTTCCTTTTTCAATACCACCAACCAGGCTGTCAGTACAGAGCCGAACAGGATCAGCAGGATCAACAAGATCAGGAATCCGGTCGTTTTCCACCAAGGAGGCGTAACCGTAATCGCCAGAAGCTGAACCGGAGTACTCCAGTCGCCATTCCTTTTATTGCAGGACACCCAAATATGGTATTCACCGACAGAAAGGGCATGGAAAGAAATCGTGTGGCTGGACCGTTCGATCATTTCATTCAGGCTACCTTTTATATAATAACGAAACAGTTTCTTCCGCATCAAATCTTTTTCCTTCACAATAATTCGGGCATTCAAGGATGTATAATCCCAGGGGATCGACAACTGGTTGTTATCTCTTATCACATCGGAACCGACAGAAATACCATCGAGTTCCACATCCAGTAAGTTGATCGAAGGATCTGCTTCCTCCGGGAAAGGCACACTATTACGTATATAGACCAACCCATTCACTCCGGCCATATACAGATCGCCAGAAGCAGTCAGCAAAGGAGGTTTGAACAAATATTCGTTGGCATAAACGCCGTCCGACTCTCCAAAAACAACGGTTTTTCCTTCTTCCGGAATATAAGCATATAGCCCGTTATGAGTTCCGATCCAAAGCCTTCCCTGCCTGTCAAAACCTAACGAACTCGTACCTGCAAAGCGGTTCTCTTCGATAGTCGAAGTCCGTTTTGTTACCGGATCATACCGGTATAGGCCGGTGGATGTCCCCAACCAGACACAACCGGCCTTATCCCGACACGCTGCGCCAATCGTCCCGATCGAATCGGGTGGAATATAAAAGACACGTATGGAGCGGTCTTTATGGTCCAGCACCAACAGATTGGACAAACTGCGCAAATATGTATCCGACTCGCCTCCGGGCACCTCCATAAGAGCAGATAGCACCGCTCCTTCCTCCTTACACCTTATTACGTCCAAATGCCCTGTCTGTTGGTTATACAAATAAACACTATCGGAATAAATATAAAAACGTGCATCATCCAGGCGGCCCAAATGTACAGCCAGTCCAAGACGGAACAGGCGGCGGGATTTTTCGGCATCGGCAACTATATATTCCTGAAGTTCTCCGGTCTTCTTATGAAACCGGTATAATCCCTGGCTAAATATCGAAAGCAATAGCTCGTCTTCATCATATTCAACGATCGAAACCACCTTTTTATCGAATGTCGCAGGATAATGCCGGAACTGACTGGTCCGCGGATCAAACCGGTTGATACCGTCACCGTCGGTCCCAAACCACAAAATATGATCCCGATCCTCATACAGGCTCGTCACAGTCTTATAACTCAAACCACTGGTTGAATTCAATTGCGCATCACCATAGGTATAAAAATAAGTTCTTTTCAAACCGATCAGTCCCCCCCGGATACTACCGGCCCATATATTCTTTTCCTGATCATTGTAAAGGCAACCAAACGAATTGACTGGCAGCGAGTTATTATTTCCGGGGATATGCGAGATCACACGCATTTCCTGTGTATCGGGATCATATACATTCAGTCCTCCTCCATCTGTCGCCAGCCACAATCTACCATCTATCTCCTTAATATCCAGGACGACATCATTACTCAACAGGTTCCCCGTATTCAAATGGCAAAACTCATCTCCCGCACTGGTATACCCATACACGCCGTCCGCATATACCGAAAGCCAAATATTTCCTGAGGAATCCAGGCATACGCTCGTAATTTCTTTTGCAGGAATAAAAGAAATCCGCTCCAATTTGCCCGTTGCAAGATGGTACCACCACAGTCCGTTACGCCGGCAGACAAGCAGTACGATCTGCTTTTGCTTATCATATATGTAGGCATGCGTGAAGGCAGAGGTAACTCTTTCCGGTCCATTCACAGGTAAAAACGTAATCCGATTATCAACATAAGAATACCTGAAAGCTGTTCCCGTCCCAAAGAACAGAACTCCATTATCCGTCACAACTGAACTGTGCACATGCAAAGGCAAACCGGCAAATGTGATACGCATAAACCTGTCTTTACTGCGGTCATACCGGGCCAGTCCTCTATCGGTTCCGATCCAGATATTATGCTGAATGTCTTCCGTTAAGAAAATAATATCGTTTCCAGGAATAGAAAAAAGATTATCCTTATCGTTATTATAAGACATGATCCTCTCTCGGTCGAAACGGTTTAACCCGAAACTCGTCCCTATCCAAATGACTCCCTGATGGTCGCTCAACACACAATTGACCGTCGACTGCGAAAGACCGTCTTTCAAGGATATTTGTTTAAAATAATAATTAGGAGATTCTGCTTGTGTAGAAAATATACATAAGAATAGGCTAAATAATATGGCAAGCAGCTTTTTCATGTAGCAAATATAATAAAAAAGATGATTCTTGAACAATCTTAGACAATATCAAACATAAAAATCAAGGCTTACATATAACTTTGCAACAAAGACAAGCTAAGAATGGGTAGCAGGCTCCTCCCAAAACAAAAACGCCGCCTTTCTTCCCATAAAGTCTGAAGCTCAACTAAATGATTAGTTTTGCATCAGAAGTAGTAAGGATTTATCAATGCTAATAGAGTAATATAGTCTTTAGGCTATCAGATTTAGGCCAAAAAAAGGAGGATGTCCCAGTGATGAGACATCCTCTTCTTTTTATATACTCCCAAATAATTATCTCAGACGATCCAAAGAACGCACCAGCGCTTCATCCGCCCCGATATTGCGTATAGCCAGATAATCCAGAATCAGACTGACCAGCGGAAAAGAAAAGGCGATCTTCAGGCTTAATGAGAATATCTCCTTTTGATTACCCAGATTCCAGTAAAAAAATGCAAAAAGGCCGTAAAAGCCTAACATTAAAATCGCATTAAATACGCAGAGGCGTATTTGAAGGATTCTTTTCTTAAACAGGAAGATAGTCAAAAGAGCCAGCAAAGAGATCACGATTGCCAAAGCAAACAGTCCCCATGTGGGATAAATAAGTTCCGGCTGAGCAGCCATCGTACTGATACCGGTTGCATCAAAAGTAAACAACTGGTCACCCGACTGCAACACAGCAAGCGGTAAAAACAGAATGGCAATCGTCAATGCCACTATAATAAGCAAATAAACCGTTTGTATTCTCTGTAACATAATAAAACAATTGACAATTAACAATTGACAATTGACAATTATTAGATGATGCTCACCAACCGTCAATTATCAATTATCAATTGTCAATTCATTAAAGGTTATTCTTTTCTTTTGCAGGGTTCTTATAATATACCTTACCATCTTCATACTCCTTAGCTGCGATCAAGGTCGGTTTCGGGAGTTTTTCATAGTAACGTGAAATCTCAATCTGTTCTCTGTTTTCAAAAACTTCTTCCAAATTATCATTATAGGAAGCAAATTCCTGGAGTTTTTTTTCCAGATCCTGTTTCATCTCAACAGAAATCTGATTAGCACGTTTACCAATGATTGCAACAGTTTCATACACATTATCCGTGTCTGCCGACAGCTTCATCATGTCGCGGGTAACTGTATTCGACGGAGCGTTAGTCTTTCTGTAATCCATACTTACTTTATTGATTAGTTGTTTCGTTAATACGTATCTGTTATTCGCTTGCTGGCATAGTCGTAGAACTTCTGAACTTGTTTTACATACTTGCCTTCGGGATACTCATTCATGTAGTTGTAGTATTCATCCACGACTTCGCGGTAACGTCCCTGCAACTTTTCTTCCACACTCACTACAGCCAATTCATATTTGGCACGAATGGTATAGAACATGAACTCTTCTCTGTATTTTGAATACGGATAATTCTTAAGTGCATTTTGCGCGGTAATCACACATGAAAGATAGTTGTTTCCCATATAGGTACCCAGGTTGAAATACAACCGGACTGCTAACAGTTCTTTATAAGCGAGCTTTTCCTGCAATTCGAACATAATGTTCTGAGCTTCTTTAGCCCGTTCGCTTTGCGGATAATACTCCAAGTACAATTGCAACTGGTTAATAGCTTCATACGTTTGTGCCTGATCCAAGCGGGGATCCGGTGAATCCAAATACAATCCATAACCCGAATAATAACGGGCCAACTCGGTATACTCGCCTTTCGGATAAGTCGTATAATAGGTATTAAAGTATTGCGAAGCAGTCTGATAGTCTTTTTGGCCGTAATAGCTTTGCGCCAACAGATACAAAGATTCTTCAGCTTGAGCGGAACCTTTGAGTACAGGCACCAGTTCATCCAGCAAAGTGGCAGACTTCGAATATTGCTTTGCATTGAAATATTTCTTTGCATACGAATATTTCAGCTCGTAGTCTGTACTTTTCAGTATCTTGTTATACTCCCCGCAGGAAGACAACAGAACTGTAATCATCATCAATAAAAATACAACCTTTTTCATTCACATACTTTTAGCGCGCAAAGTTAAAGTTTTCCGACAAATAAACGAAGCGCTTAACGTTAATATTTACAACTTATATAAGTCACTGGCCGCAATAAGCTCCAGTTTATTGGCTTTCAGAACCTCCGCACACTTCTCCACATTATCGGGACGAATGATCACATTGGCCGCCTCACCCTGAGAAAAAGCATACATATATTCAATAAATATCCCAGCTGAAGTAATGATATCCATAGCTTTAGCCAATGCTCCCGGCTGATTGGGACAATGCAGACAAACAACATCGGCCACACTCACAGCATACAGACGATCGCGCAAGACCTTGATAGCAGTATCCGTATCCGACACAATCAAACGCAAGATACCGAAGTCTGAATTTTCAGCTACCGTGAAAGCGGACATATTTACTCCGGCTTCACCTAATATTTTTGCAACTTCCGTAAAACGGCCTTTCTTATTCTCCAGAAAGATAGATAACTGTTTAATTAACATGGGGATGAAATTTGATTTGTGATTTATAATTTATAAATTCTGATTTATGATTTATGATTTATGAACTACTGATAAATCATAAATCATAAATCAAAATCCTCTCCTATTCCAGTCTGCGATTATCGATCACATGTTTGGCTTTACCCATACTCCGCTCGATGCTGCGTGGCTCGACAATCTTTATATCGGGTTGTAAACCGATTACGCTTTGCATACGGTTTGCGATTTTCTTCTTCAAAGCGATCATCTTGTTCATTTCGTCTGAATAAAATTCCTGACGCACTTCCACTTGAATCTGGAATGTGTCCGTATTGTTCACACGGTCAACCACAATCAGATAATGCGGTTCGAATTCCGGCATCTCAAGAATAACCGATTCCACCTGCGACGGGAATACGTTCACACCCCGGATAATCAACATATCGTCACTACGCCCGAGAATACGTCCCATACGAACAGCCGTACGTCCACATTCACATTTATCATAGATCAAATGCGTCAGGTCACGCGTACGGTAGCGGATCATAGGCATCCCCTCTTTTGTCAATGTCGTAAAAACCAGCTCTCCATGCTGTCCGGGTTCCACCGGTTCCAAAGTAACCGGATCGACAATTTCAGGAAAAAAATGATCTTCCCACAGATGCGTACCGTTCTGGCATTCGCACTCTCCTCCGACCCCCGGACCGCAAATTTCTGTCAGCCCATAGATATCGTATGCTTTGATATTCAACTTGCTTTCCAACTCTTTACGCATATTTTCCGTCCAAGGTTCAGCACCGAAAGCACCGACACGCAATTTGAATTCTTCCAACGGAATGCCGGACGAATGAATCGTTTCTGCCAGATATAACGCATACGAAGGAGTACAAGCCAATCCCTTAGCTCCGAAATCATGCATCAACTGAATCTGCTTCTGCGTATTACCACTACTCATCGGGATTACCGTTCCACCGATATTCTCAACTCCGGCATGTGCTCCCAAGCCTCCTGTAAACAGACCGTAACCATATGAAACCTGTACGGAATCATTCTTTGTCAAACCATAAGCAGTCAGACATCGCGCCACAACTTCAGCCCAGATAGACAAGTCTTTCCGGGTATAGCCGACAACAATAGGCTTTCCCGTCGTTCCGGAAGAGGCGTGCAACCGAACAATTTCAGACATCGGCACAGCCATCAGTCCGAAAGGATAATTATCCCGCAAGTCCTGTTTGACGGTAAACGGGAGCTTCACTATATCATCAATAGAATGGATGTCTTCCGGGGTAATCCCCATTTCCTGCATTTTTTTACGATAGAAAGGAGAATTATGATAAGCATGTTCAACAACCCGCCTTAAGCGGATACTCTGTAATTTCCGCATTTCCTCGCGGTTCATACATTCGATAGTTTCGTTCCAAATCATGGTATCAGTTCGTTATCTTTTTAATGTTAGTAGTCTAAATCAGTTGCAAAGTAATAACTTTTTTGCAAAGAAACCTTCTTTTGCTCTCCTTTTTATATACATTACACCTGATTGCTTCTACTTTAAAATGAGAAAACTATCTATTACCGGGACTTTTTGTCACATCTTGATGACAAAATGAGACATATTCGTGTATGAAACAATTGCATTCTGACCGCAACATTTGTTTCTTTGTGTATATATTCAAATGTAAGAAGAGAAACGTTGGGAGTAAAATCATACAGGAAAAGTACACATACCCTAATTACTATAAATCATGTTATACGAAGAGAGCCAGCTTAACAGCCGGCTCCTCCGTACTAACATCCGCTTACCGGACTAATCGTTATTTATCAATCCCAATACAACAGATTACCATCCATAAACCGTTTCCTGCAAGGGGAACTGACGTTTCCTGCAAGGGGAACTGACGTTTCCTGCAAGGGGAACTGACGTTTCCTGCAAGGGGAACTGACGTTTCCTGCAAGGGGAACTGACGTTTCCTGCAAGGGGAACTGACGTTTCCTGCAAGGGGAACTGACGTTTCCTGCAAGGGGAACGGTTATTTATACCAGACCGGTCCCGGTTGGTTCCCCATTTCAAATTTCAATGTGTCACCATTCATAATCTGTTCATGAGTTATATAGCTCTTATCATACGGCTGACCGTTCAACTTCACAGACTGGATATAAATATTCTCACGACTTACAGCCGGAGCCAGAACCGTAAAAACCTTGCCATTTGCCAGACGCATCTTCACCTCCGGGAATATCGGGGTTCCGATCTCATATTTGCCGCTGATCGGATCGACCGGATAGAAGCCCATGGAACTAAACACAAACCAGGCTGACATCTGTCCACAATCTTCATTCCCGCAGATTCCGTCCGGAGTATTCAAATACAGGTTATGCAGGACCTCTGCCACATATTTCTGCGTCTTCCAAGGCTGTCCTACCTTATTATATAAATAAATCACATGATGGCTCGGCTCGTTGCCATGAGCATATTGCCCGATCATACCGGTGCTGAAAATCGGCAGTTCCTCATCCGATTTCGGAACATAAGTAAACATACTATCCAATTTCTCTGCAAAACGCTCCTTGCTTCCAACCAGACCGATCAGGCCATCCAGATCCTGAGGAACAGACCAGAAATATTGCCAGCCATTGCTCTCACAAATATCTTCGGTATAATCGTCGGGACTGAAGTTTACGGCGAAATTCCCCTTCTCGTCACGCGGCTGCATAAAAGAAGTGGCCGGATTATAAACATTCCGATAGTTCTGAGCACGTTTATAGAATTCATCGGCAATATCTTTCTTACCCATCTTCTCTGCCATTGTTGCAATACAATAATCATCATAGGCATATTCCAATGTCTTGGATAACGACCAGTTCTCCCATTTCTTCGGATCACTGTAAGCCGGGACATATCCTAACTTCTTGTAATCGCCAATCCCCCTGTAATCGTCACGATTAGCCGTAGCGATACAGGCCTCAAGTGCTTTTTCCGGATCGAAATTGCCGATACCTTTCAGATACGCATCCACAATGACGGGAACAGCATGATATCCGATCATCATATTAGTTTCCCAACCATACAAATTCCATAACGGCAAAGCTCCATTCTGCTCATAGAATTTCAAGAATCCCTTGATCATATCGTTTGCACGTTCCGGTTCAGTATAGGTAAATAAAGGATGAGAAGCACGATAGGTATCCCATAATGAAAAAGTGGAATAGTTCGTCCACCCGTCCGCTTTATGAATCTGCTGGTCCGGGCCGTAATAGGAACCGTCCACATCACTATAAACAGTCGGAGCAATCATAGAATGATACAAGGCAGTGTAGAACTTCACCAGGTCATCGGTATCCGGACTCTTCACCTCTATTTTAGAAAGCTGCTTGTTCCATGTCTTGGCAGCCTGCATCTGATAATAATCGAAATCATCTTTCGGAGCCTCCGCACGCAGATTCTTACCTGCTCCTTCCATACTGACACCGGATATACCTGTCGTCACCAAAATTTCCTCATCTTTCTCCGTATTGAAATCGAAACGGGCAATATAAGCCGTACCGATCCAGCCACGATCTTTCGTTACGATGGAAGTCGTGTCCATATGGCAAGCCACGAAAGGTTTTGAGAAACGAGTCTCAAAATAAACATGCTGTAAAGGAGACCAGCCCTGGGAGAAGCGATATCCCCGGATCGTCATCGAATCGACCACTTCTATACGCGAATCCAGCGTAAAGTCCCAGTTCATCGCCTTTTTGAGATTCAAAAATACGGACGCCTCTGCTTTGGGGAACGTATAACGTTGAACACCGCAACGTTCAGTTGCAGTCAATTCGACATTAATATTATAATCTTTCAGCAACACACGGTAATAGCCAGCCGAAGCCGCCTCGTCATTGTGCGAAAAAGTCGAATAGACGCCTAAAGGAGCAGGCGCTTCCTTATACGGACGCGTCACCGGCATGAAGGAAATATCGTACAAATCACCCGCACCAGTCCCAGACAAATGAGTATGGCTGAAACCAGCGATAGTCGTGTCTGGATAGAAATACCCGGAAATACGATCCCAACCGGGAAGCCCGTTGTCAGGACTCAACTGCACCATTCCGAAAGGGACCTGCGCTCCCGGATAAGTATTACCGGTAAAATCCGTCCCGATAAAAGGATTTACATATTGTGTATAATCATCCGCCTCCTGTTGTTTTTCCGGCGTGCAGGCTGCCAGAGCCAGCAAGGAGACCGCCAATAAGGATATGTGCCTCATGTTTACATACTGTTTTAGTCTTGACAAAGATACAAAAAGAGACGCACAATGAAAACTGTACGTCTCTTCTATAACTATTTTACGATGTCCGTAGTTTTAGGCCGGTGCGATTTCCGTACTATCTTCATCCTCGTCATCTGCATCTTCATTCGTATCATTCTTCACAAAGAACGCACTCAATTCGAACAATCCATACAACGGGAAGAATACGATACCCAATGTGAACGGATCACTACTCGGGGTGATAAATGCAGCAGCAACCAGCAACCCTACGATAGCATGCCGTCTGTATTTGTGGAAGAACGAACGTTTCAACAAACCGATCTTCGACAACAACCACGACACCAGCGGCATTTCAAAAACGATTCCCATCACAAAGATCAGCATCAGGAAATTATCCATATACGAATCCAAAGAGACCTGTTCTTGTATATTAGCACTCAACTGATAAGTTGCCAAAAAGCGCAGCGTCATCGGGAATACCATAAAATATCCGACAGCACATCCGATAAAGAACATGATTGTTCCCAAAAGAAATACCCATTTGACATTTTTCTTCTCGTTCTCATACAAAGCCGGACTGATGAACTTCCAGATTTCCCACATCAGATAAGGGAAAGTAAGCACAAGTGCCAACCAGAACGAGGTGGTCATGTGAGTAAAGAACTGAGATGCTAATCTGATATTAAACACATCCACGTGAAAATTATCATTACAGAAATCCGGCAGGACATCAAACCACGGACTGACATTGACCAGCCATTGATTCAGATCGCACAACCATCTGTAAAAGATAAAATCGGAATAACAGGGTGCCAATACTACGCGGTCAAATATACCATCACTACCGCGCATAAAGGCAAAACTGCCTATCGCAAAGATAAAGAGCGCTAAAAAAGAACGGAACAGAGTCCAACGAAGTGCCTCCAGGTGGTCCCAAAAGGACATTTCTTCTTGTTCTAATTCTGCCATCTTTTACTTTTTATCGGTATCGTCTATCTTAATGTCGTCTTCTAATCCTTTTACACCGTCTTTGAAGTTTTTCACACCCTTACCGATACCTTTCATCAGTTCAGGTATTTTTTTACCACCGAAAAGTAACAAAACAATAATGGCAATGATGATAATCTCGCCAGTTCCTAAATTTCCAAGAAATAATAATTGATCCATGATATTGTATAAATTAGTCGTTAATATTCCTGTTATCGATGGGGCAAAGATACAATTTGTAATGAATAGTACCCCAATTATTCTAAATTTATTACCTTTGTGCCATCTTAAAAAACTGAAATTAGAAAAAGATTAGAAAAAATGAAAGCGTATGTATTTCCCGGTCAGGGTGCACAGTTTGTCAGAATGGGAAAAGACCTTTACGAAAACAATCCCCTTGCAAAAGAGATGTTTGAAAAGGCTAACGAAATCCTCGGTTTCCGCATCACGGACCTGATGTTCGCCGGAACAGACGAAGATCTGCGTCAGACAAAAGTAACACAGCCTGCCATTTTCTTACACTCAGTCATTCTTGCAAAAACATTAGGTGACCAGTTCCAACCGGATATGACAGCCGGACACTCTTTAGGAGAATTCTCCGCGCTTGTTGCAGCCGGAGCCTTATCTTTCGAAGACGGACTTACCTTGGTATCCAAACGTGCTATGGCGATGCAGAAAGCCTGCGAAGCCACTCCTTCAACCATGGCAGCCGTTCTGGCATTGCCGGATGAGAAAGTAGAAGAGATCTGCGCAAGCATCGAAGGCGAAGTGGTCGTATGTGCAAACTACAACTGTCCGGGACAACTCGTCATCTCCGGCTCCGTACCGGGTATCGATGCCGCATGTGAAAAGATGCTGGCTGCCGGTGCAAAACGTGCACTGAAACTAAAAGTAGGCGGTGCATTCCACTCCCCTCTGATGGAACCGGCCCGTGCAGAATTGGCTGCTGCTATCGAAGCGACTCCGATCCACAAACCGTCTTGTCCTGTTTACCAGAACGTAAGTACGAAGGGTGAAACCTGCCCCGAAACAATCAAAGCGAACCTGATTGCCCAGCTGACAGCTCCGGTCCGTTGGACACAAAGCGTTCAGAACATGATTGCCGACGGTGCCGATCACTTCATCGAACTGGGTCCGGGAGCCGTACTTCAGGGATTGGTGAAAAAGATCAATAAAGAAGTGACAACAGAAGGCATGCAATAAGCAGTTTGCCTTATTCATAATAAAAAAGGTTGGCAGGTGTTCGATGAAGAACTTTCCTGCCAACCTTTTTATATTCCTACTTCAGATTCCACCACAAGGCAGTCCCCACCACATCCGGTCCTCCCAGCAGTTCAAGGGCTTTATTATAACCTTCGAGGTTGTTCGTCTGGATATTGGCCGGGTAGCGGTAACGCTTCGGATAAAATTCCAGACGGCATTCTTTTGAAGTGGCAACCGTCAACGGGACCTGGTTCAACGGATTGTAGTCTTTTTCGACAGCCTGGTTCTCGAAGAAAGGCAAACCGATACGGCGATGATCGCTCCAGGCCTCTTCCGGCAACCAGGGAACCTGAGCTATATATTTCTGCGTGAAAATCTTCGTCATCGCATCATTATTGTATGCACCTCCACGATAGATGGAGTTCTTCGGATATGTATAAGTCATCGTCTTATTCTCTTTCGTGTACGGATCGACATAGTTTACAATATAAGGCTTTGCCTCAGCCGTATGGTCGAAATTGACAGATGTCCCGATCCGGTTATACTCGGTAGAAGACAGATAAGCCCCTACTTCACTCAACAATCCATGATACTCGAAGCTGGCAGTCACTCCGTTCTCGTAGTTCGATTTGGGAGAGCCCGGAACATTCCAACCGCGCACACCGGCTTCAGCCAGCAGGAAATAACTTTCCCAAGGACCGAAATAGACACGTTTCTGAGTACTCATACGGTATTGTTTGGATATAGACGGATAGTTATAATTCTTTCCGGTCAATTCGGTAGCCAAACTACCTTTCACATCCCATTCGCCTGCTACCCATGTCCCCCAAGTATATTTAGGGTCAATTGTCAGCACCGGCTTCGTATTATCATTCGGATCAAACAGGGAGACCGGCTTCACCTCGCTCGCCGCCCCGATATAATCGGAATAAACCACGCCATCGTTCCATCCTACTACACTAAACAGTTTCGGCGCACGCGGATCGACATATTGCGGAATGCCGTCGAAATAGAATCCGGCGCACGGATCGTTTGTCGTCAACGGAAAATGCTTATCCAGATACACCCCCATGTAAGTATGCGGGTTCTTCAGATGCATCTTCAACGAATCGGGTAGCGGGAATTCGTTGTTTCCCAAACCGACCACAAGATTTTTGAATGTAACAGACATTGCCTGTGCATTCCAGGTACGAGACATGACGCTGGTCAAATCACTCCATCCGTCCTTTTCCTGTACACCGGCAAGTTCGGAGAGCGAAGATATATATCCTTTGGAGGCAGCATCTTCAAACTCACTTTCAGCCAGCTGCGGGTTAGCATTCACGATACGCATTGCCAGGCGCATCCGCAAAGAATTGGCATATTTCTTCCACATATTCACATTTCCCGCATAGAAAGCATCTTCCGCCGACATCGGAGACATATCGATCGACGGGTCGAGCGCAGCCTCCGCTTCCTTCAGTTCTTTTAGAATAAAGGTATAGATCGCTTCCACACTGTCATACTCCCCCGGTACACCGGAAAAAGCATCTAATGCCGGAATCGGACCGAACCCGTCAGAGACCTCTGAGTTCAGATACGCCCGCCAGATGCGTGCCATCTGGATCACATTCTTATAATAAGGATAGAGTTCTGCTTCACCATCGGCCACTTTCTTCTCGCCCAATTGAACGGCTTTAGTCGCCTGGTTCAACCATTTCACGGCATAGTCATTACTCAGGTAACGCGTGATATAATCATTATTATCCGTACCGATCGTGAAACCGCTTCCCCGGTTGAAACGGGATGCCCGGTTCCAAGTCAGGATAAACATACGTTCGGCGATCTCCGGATTCATCTGGTCGCCGATGATCGAGGCGTTCAGGAACCATTCTGGCTTCACCTTACTTTCATCTACCTGGTTCGGATCTTCATTTATCTCCTGAAAATCGCTACAAGATGAAAACAATGCTACCACGGAAAACAGCCCTGTCAATATTTTATTCTTCGTATTCATATCTTCAATTCTCTATTTTTAATTTTTAATTTTTTAGAATCCGACCGTCACGTTAAACGTGAACGAACGACTCGTCGGAGCAGCCCCGTTTTCGAAACCGGTCGCATTCGTGTTGGTTGCCGAAACGGATTCAGGGTCGATACCCGGCAAATTGTAATGGATCATCCATACATTATTACAAGTAGCAGACAGGTTCAAACGCTGGAACGGCGTCTTTTTCAGCATCGCTCTGTTGAACGTATATCCTAAAGTAATGTTACGCAGACGAATATTGGTCGCATCATAGGTGAAGACTTCCGGCAAACCGTAATTACCAGTCGATCCGATCCGTTCCCAATAGTTTTGGTGAGTGACCGGGACATTATTTTCCACATATCCCCCATCTTTCTGAACAACCGTGTTAGGCACAACAAAATCCTGACGTTCACCGTTCACAACCGTTCCGGCCGCATTACCACGAACAAATAGGTTGGAAGCTGTTGCCGAATAGATATCGCCACCGATACGGAAGTCGACCAGAAAGCTCAGGTTAAAACCTTTGTAAGAGAAACTATTCGTCAAACCCAGCATCCAGTCCGGACTTTGGTTACCCACTTTACTCTTTTCAGTCGAAATCAGCGGCAGACCGTCTTCACCGACGATTACTTTTCCATAATCCGGACTGTCCTTGTCTGTCACACGCAGAAAGGTCTGTCCGTAAATATCACCATAATAACTGCCTTGTGCCGCCACGATCTGAATCGCATCCAATGTCTTGATGTCATAAAGCGTCACTCCCGGATAAAGGTCGATGATCTTATTGCGGTTCAGGGAAAACTGAGCTGTAGCATTCCAGTTGAATCCTTGCGGATCATGGCTCTGGAAGATAGCACCGTTCAATGAGATTTCCAAACCTTCGTTCTGGATATTACCGGCGTTCACCTTACGGGAACTATACCCGGCAAACGGATCAAGCGGCAGATTCAGTAGCTGGCGAGTAGCATTTGTCTTATACCAGGCGAAATCCAAACCTAAACGGTTTTGGATGAAACGCACGTCGAAACCGGCTTCCCAAGATTTGATCAACTCGCTCCGCACGCTCGAATCAAACAAGATTTGGCCGGGAGCAGCCGTCGTGTTCCCGTTTTCGTCTTTTCCCACCGTGTAATTGTTGTACAGCTGATAGGGGTCGAGGTCATTACCCACTTCCGCATAAGAAGCCCTCACCTTTGCAAAAGTGAACCATTCCGGCATGCTTCCGCCGATCTTAGGCAACATATCCGAAATCACACCGGAGAGGCTGACCGAAGGATAAAAATAAGAGCGGTTAGCTTTAGACATCGTAGACGACCAGTCGTTACGAGCTGTCACGTCCAAGAACAGATAGCCGTCCCAATTCAATTGCAACGAACCATAAAGAGAGTTCATCTTCCGACGGATCAACTCGGAAGTTACGGTCGGTTTATTAATGCCGTTGTTCAAGGAGAACAGGTTCGGAACCAGCAATTCACCGGCCGAAGCGTTCATTTTACTTCTTTGCTGCATCATCAAGTTGCCGCCGAACGTCACAAAACCGCCCAAGCGATCCAGCAAATTATCTTTGCGTGCAGTAGCCAGGAAACTGTAGTTATTCTCGTAGAATGTTTCGGAACCTTCATTATACAGGCCGCGTGGAGAAGTGTTACCACCGGCATACACTTTCTCGTTTTTGGTTGTCGTATAATAATCGGTACCGCCACGCAGTTCGATATCGAACCAATCGGTCGGCGCATATTTCAACGATACATTCCCCAAAAGACGGTTACGAGTATCGTTGTTCTGGCGATATTTGGTTACCCAGTAAGGGTTTTCCTGCGGGTTCTTGGATGCGTCCCACCAGATCATATTGCCTTCTTCATCCACACTGTTCTTAAATTCCTTGACATTCAAGGAACGAGGCAGACCGTATATCGTATTGAACGCATTTGACGGGTTCACACCTTGGATCGGACGGTTATGGGCATTCATATTGATATAGTTCACCTTGGCATCCACTTTCCATTTTTCCTCCTTGTCTAGGAACGTGGTGGCACGCAACGTGATGTTCGTCTTATTCAGCTTCGCTTCCGGTGTGATACCGGCATCATCCGAACGGTTGATAGAAGCAAAGACGGAAGTTCCGTTAATATTCTGCTGGAAACTGACGCCTTCGTTAAAAGAGGTTCCTGTGTGGAAGAAGGCATCGATATTATCATATGTCCGGAGAGGCACCTGGCGTCCAAGCCAGTCCGTCACCATCTGCCCTTCCGCTTTCGGTCCCCAGCTCAAGCGAGACTGGTTATCATAGACTCCGACCGATCCTTGTCCGAAACTGTTTTGCATATCCGGTTTCAGGAAAATGGATTCAGCCGTAATACCGGCATTCACCGTAATCCCCAGCCCTTCGTTTTTCCGTCCCGATTTGGTCGTGATCAGGATCACGCCATTACCTGCCCTCGAACCGTAAAGAGCAGCAGCCGAGGCTCCTTTCAGGACCGTCATCGATTCGATGTCTTCAGGATTGATATCTGAGAGACCGTTACCCATATCGGCTCCGGAGTTACCCCAGACATCATCCACACCGCCAGTGAAGTTATCCATCGGCGTACCGTCCACCACGATCAATGGCTGATTGCTGCCGGTCAGCGAACTGTTACCACGGAGCACGATCTTCGAAGAACCTCCCACTCCGTTACTGGAACGGACAATTTGCAAACCGGAGACTTTACCGGACAACGAATTGGCCAGATTCGGTTCGCGGGAAGACAACAACTCGTCTCCCTTCAATTCCTGCATGGCGTAACCTAATGCTTTTTTATCACGTTTCATACCCAAAGCCGTCACGACTACTTCATCCAATTTCTGCGTGTCTTCTTCAAGATGTACGGACAAAGAGGCTTGTCCTGTATAAGGGATCTCCTGTGTGGCGTAACCGATAAAGGATATTTGGATAATATCCCCCTTTTTCACACCATCCAGCGTGAAGTTGCCATCCATATCGGTCATTGTCCCGTTGGTGGTTCCTTTGATAACGACGGATGCACCGGCAACTGGGCCTAAAGCATCTTCGACAACTCCCGTTACTTTTGTATTTTGCCCCAAAATGTCAGTGTCCGGATTACCTGCACTTGAAGCCGCGTATATATTCCCGGAGAAACATAACGTGCTCACAAGCAAAACCATGCTGACAGGCTTAATTCTTTTCAACATAACTAATGTTTTTTATTTAATTTATGATACATGTCTTGGCTGAAACCAACGTCTTTTTTGATATATGTAACACAAAAAAAGAGAAGTTGTTTTGTATTTAACTTTTCGGATAAAAGAAGATCATGCTGAAAAAGTATTCCGGAAACATATTGACAAATTGTTTCACAAGGACAGAGAAACGAGAAGAAAAGACAAATGGGAAAAGACAAAAAACTTTTTTTTCGATTTGGGAACAAAAAATAAAAAAGCCGCCAACCATCTCTCCCACAGAGACAGTCGGCGGCCCTTAAAGACTTATAATTATTAACAAATATTTATTGCAGAGCACCCTGGTTGGCAGCAGTAGGCCAATACGGATTCTGATAAATCGGAGAAGATGAAACATCTCCGCTACCGGAAGTTATGTCCAAATGCTGGATATTAATCGGCTTCAAGTAGTGAGCCATAGCCCATCTGTAGCCATCTTTTGCAATCGAATTGGACAACTTTTCATACGGACGATAGTATTTGCTGAGACTCGGAGCCGAAACATTCGCTTTCGGATTATCCATACCGTAAACCAAAAGGCTTTCACCGGTAGTCTCATCCTTATACCAGTTCTGCATTTCACCCCAGATCTTGATACCTTCAATATGGTACGGAGTTGCGATCATCTGGTCCATTGATCTCCAACGGCACAAATCCATATAACGCAACGCTTCGGCCATCAATTCGCAACGACGTTCACGACGGATGTTATACAAGGTCGGATCAACCAGTTGCCCAGCGGAATAAGCGCCCCAGTCATTCTTGGCCTCTTCGCTCATAACAGTAGCAGCGATTGTCTTATTATAATCCGTATCGACATGAGCACGTTCGCGCAAAGCTCTCCAATAGCCCTGTGCTTTGGCATCCAGATTTCCATTCTTTTCATAACATGCTTCCATATAGTTTAATAAGGCTTCTGATGCACGGAAAGTAATAGAACCTGTATAGTTTTCACCGTTTACGCACTGTGCCTGATCAAAACTACCACCCTTACGCAACGCATAACCGGTCGCATAACCTTTAGCAGCATCACCTGTCAGAATATTAGGGATAGGTTCTACCGGAACAGCATGATCACCTTCAACAGCCTCAATCAAAATATTTTTCTGTCCCGGCTCCTTCAAGAAGATCGTCAGACGGGAGTCACGATCTTTGCGGACATCCGCAATCGTTTCATCACCCAGATAACCACTTCCGGCCGCATAAATCGGCAGACCGTTTGCCATCAAGAAACCGTCGACCATACCACGAGTCACACCAACACCATAATCGCCGAATTGCGCTCCTACAACGACACAATGTACCTGGCCGAGACCTTTACTATACGGGCGCCACAACAGCACTTCGCTATAGGACGACATATCCACAGCCGAGAACATATCCATATATGGGTTAGCAGGTTCCGTGGCAGCCTGTTGTACCAATCCCGTATTTTCAACCAAGACAGCAGCATCGGCCACTTCCTGAGAAGCCTCCATTGCCAGTGTAAGGAAATAATTGATTTCGCTGTCGATATCGCCAGTCGGGTACTGGTAATTGGCATTGTAATCTTTTTCTTTTCCCGGCCATCCCGGACCATTCGGAACGAATGCTGTATTTTTGAAATACTTCAACCAGGTGCCTTCAAACAGGGCAACACGAGACTTCAACAGTAAAGCAGATTCCTTATTAATACGCGTCTTCGCCTTATCTGGATTAGACTCCATCAGCACGATAGCTGAATCCAAGTCGGAAATAATGAAACGGGCCACTTCGTTACGCGGCGAGCGTTTGCTGGCTTCTACCAGCGGATCCATTTGATCGGGCAATGTATTCCGCACGATAGGGAAATCACCGAACATCTGATAGCGTTTGAAATACTCATAAGCACGCAAGAAATACATTTCTCCGATATAATGGCGGATATTCGCATCCGAACCACTGATCTGCTTAGCTGTATAACGCGGCATCACATTTTCGAGGAAATAGTTACAGCTATAAATAAATTTGAAACGATATGGATCGTCGTCAGCCTTCTGCGACTGTATCGTCTTCCACTGTCCCGGAATATACTTATTGTCATAATTCATATAAGCCTGGTTATCGGTATGCTGGTCGGTACCGAACGTTCCGTAGCTCCAGTTGCCGTGCGAAGGCAAAATATCGGCATACAAACCGTTGGCATAAGAAGCCAACTGCGATTCTTCAGTCAAATAGTTTTCCGGAGAAATAGTCGACTTGGGAGTTTCATCCAAAAAGTCGTTGCAGGAACACAACAGTCCCAGCAGGGCTACTCCTGCAACATGTTTAAATATATTGATTTGTTTCATTGTTTCCTGTTATTATAAAGTTACACTAATACCGAACGATATCGTCTTTGACAGTGGATAAGCATTACCATTGTGATCATTACCACCGCTAACAGTTTCCGGGTCGAACATATTGGCCAGCGAAGTACCTGTCCACAAGTTTTCACCTGAAACGAATACACGCAACTTATTTACATAAAAACGGTTTGTCAATGTAGAAGGCAATGTATAACCCAGCTGAACGTTTTTCAGACGGATATAAGCAGCATTTTGCAAATAACGAGTCTGCTTTTGATTGTTCTTATTTTCATCAAAGATAGGGCGCGGATAATAAGCATTCAGGTTGGCGGACAGATCATTGGAAGCTTCAGCACGGAAATAGTCCGCATGTTCTACGAAACCTGTAGAATGCCAGATACCACTGTTGCCGATACCCCAGAAATAAGAGCTGCCCTGCCAATAATCACGCTTCATCACACCTTGGAAGAAAGCACGGAAATCAAAACCTTTCCAGTCGGCATTCAAATCCAGACCAAACTGGAAACGAGGAGTGTCGTTACCGATCACCTTCAAGTCGCCATGATCATCCAACTTATTACCACCATTATCGATCTTACCGTCGCCATTCAGATCCGCATACATGATATCACCAGCTGCCCAGTTCGTACCCAGTGCATCCTGTCCACCATTAGGCAATGAAGCCAAATGTTCGTCCATTTCGCTTTGCGATTTAGCAATACCGATTGTTTCATATCCCCAGATTTCCCCCATCTTGCGTCCGGCATTGTATTTCTCAAACGTACCGGTTGGGTTCGGGTAGCGGGTAATTTCAGTCTGTGCATCGGAAAGGATAAATGTCACACCATACCCCAATCCATTTTTCAAGCGGTCTTGCCAACTGATATTCAAATCAAAACCGTAAGTTCTCAAGTCAGTATTGTTCGTTTTCGGAACATCCAGCCCCAAGATAGCGGGAAGCTCAGGGGCCGGCCCAACCATATCCAGTGTCTTACGTTGATAGTAATCGAACGATCCGGTCAAACGATTGTTCAAAGCACCAAAGTCCAAACCGACATTCCAGTTACGAACACGTTCCCAGCCTAAAGTAGAGCTGATCAATGCCGGCACATAAGCAGCATTCGGACGAATACCTCCCTGCAACCATTTACCGTCGCTCGCCTTTACAGACAAAGACTGGTAAGTCGGATACCATTCCGTTGTATTTTGGTTACCCAGTTCACCATACGAACCACGAAGTTTAAACGTTCCGACATATTCGGCCCAATCGCTCCAAAATTCCTCACGAGCCACATTCCAACCTACCGAGAAAGAGGGGAACCAGTTCCAACGCTGATCTTCACGGAAACGGGAAGTACCGTCATAACGCAGATTCACTTCCGCCAGATATTTACCTTCATAATCATAGTTCAAACGACCGAAGAAACCGGCTGTGCTCCAACGTGCACGTGAACCGTTCGTAGAAGGAGTCACCGGGTTACCTTGATAGTCCAGTCCGGTTGTAATATCAACTTCCGGCAATCCCGGCACGATAATGCCATTCCGCTGCAAACCAAATTTAGTCTGGCTCAAGCGCTCTGCCTGGAAACCGACCATCGCTTTGAAATTATGACCTGATTCCAAACTATGTGAATACTCTGTATAAGCATTGATATTCATATAATTTTCTTTCAGATAATCTTCATGTACATTGGAACTCTGATTATAAACATAGGGGTTACCATCCACATCATGATTATAAGTCAGCTGCTTGTCCCAATGACGATTGGCCGATTTGATACGGTAGTTAAAGTCCACATGCGTAACCCAATTCTTGATCGGTTCAAGGATTAACGAAGCCTGTTGATACAGATTGTCCGTCTGTGTTCTATCACGACCGCCATCACGCAGCCCCAATGCAGGAGAAGGAGAAGAATATAGATAACCATTGTTATCATAAAGAGGCAAAGTCGGCCATCCCTGACGAGCCAAATTGTAGTACAAATCATCTGTCAAATCAGCAGGACGCCCATAATCTTCACGGGTGAAACGATTGCTGTAATTGAACTTAGCCCAATCTGTCAAAGTCACATTAATTTTAGCCGTTGTCGTATAACGGTTGTACTGATCTTGGTTGAATTCCATCAAGCCGTTCTGATCCAGATAATTCATAGACAGATAATAACTGATCTTTTCCGTTCCGCCGTTTACACTCAAGTTATGTTCTTGCGAGAAAGCCCAATTCCGGTACAAAGCATCATACCAATCCGTATTCGCATTACCGGCAGCATAACCATCCGCCCAATACTGGCCGTTTGCAATAATCGGATCTTTCAGTGTTCCGTTCTGATAAGCTTTGATACGCTCTAAATGCTCAGTAGTAAAGTGTGGAGTCTGGCCAGCATTAACCGCTGCATCGTTATAGAAAGTAGCGAACGTATATGAATCCATCTGGTTAGGAGTCTTTACAGGATCATTCCATCGAAAGCTATTGTTGTAGTTTACAACCGGTTTCCCTGTTCTACCGCTTTTTGTGGTAATAAGAATTACACCGAAAGGAGCACGGGACCCGTAAATGGAAGAAGCGGCAGCATCCTTCAAAACAGAAATATTCTCAATATCCTGCGGGTTGATAGAGTTGATATCACCTTCCATACCATCGATCAAAACTAACGGACTGCCACTGGACCCTTCACCGATAGTAGCCGTACCACGGACCTGGATATCTGCCGTTTTCTCCAAACTACCACTAGACGAAGAAATCTGTAAACCAGGAACCATACCCTGCAAAGCCTGTGTGGCACTCATAACAGGACGGGATTCCAACGCTTCTGAATTAACTGTTCCGACAGAACCAGTCAAGTTTACTTTTTTCTGAGTACCGAAACCAACAACAACAACTTCGTCCAATTTCTGTGTATCTTCTACTAATTTGACTTGAAGAGATGATTGTCCGGTATATGGGATTTCCTGAGTTGTGTAACCAATGAAAGAAATCACGATGATATCCCCTTTCTTTACCCCTTCCAAAGTAAAATTACCATCCATATCCGTCATGATGCCGTTGGTGGTCCCTTTTACAATCACAGACGCTCCGGCAACAGGTCCGAAATCATCTTCTACAATACCTGAACATTTTCCACTCTGCTGGGAAATGTTCAGGCTTTCCCCGACTATAGTCGGTTCGGCCCAAGCGCTTTTAGGGAAAGAAAACGCTCCAGCCAACAAGATTAAGCTGATAGGTCTGATTCTTTTGAACATAATTTGTGTTTTATTAAATTGAAAGAATTATTTTGATTTTCATAATAACTTCTTATTCGATGAAACAGGCAGGTTCTACACGTCTTTGCGTTTTAGTGTTTAAAATGATATTAGTTCTAAAAGAACTCTGCACATTTCATATCGGTGTCAAAGATATGAAAATTTTCTGTTGCACTGTTATTTTTCTAAAAAAAATACGTAGAAGTCTCTTTTTTAACATTTTGTTCTTTTGATTATATATAGATATTTTACTGTTTATCAATATGATATGTATATATAAAAATATATGGTTCCATAAAAATAGATTAATAAAAAATGTAGTCGGAACTTCTGCTAACTTGTTAACAGAAGTAATTTAAAGCGATTTGTGTATTTTAAGTAATTATTACATAACATCTTTACATTTATATCAAGTGATTAAAAACCAATATGTTACTAAATTTAGTCAAAAATATATCAAAGCTAAAAATACCTGAGTTCTTTTAGAACTAATTACAAACACAGATAAACACTATACGCAAAAGCTAAAAAACTCTAACATTTTGTATACATGATGTAGAAAAGCGATAACAAGCGCCATCATTTTAATTAAAAGAGCATTCTTTCAATTAAATATAAGACACAAATTATGTTGAAAAATTTTAAACCTATCAGCTTAATCTTGCTGGCAGGTGCCACTTGTTTCCCTGCAAGTATATTTGCAGAAACAATGCCCTCCAAGCAAAGCATGAACATTTCCCAGCAGAGTGGAAAAGTCACAGGTACTGTGGAAGATGATCTGGGCCCTGTTGCCGGAGCATCGGTCGTAGTGAAAGGAACAACCAATGGAAACATCACCGACATGGATGGTAATTTCACATTGGAAGGTGTAAAAAATGGAGATATTATCCAGATCTCTTTCATTGGTTACACTACTCAGGAAATCCCATATACAGGACAATCCACCCTTCAAATCAAATTAGCGGAAGACACCCAGAAACTGGAAGAAGTCGTAGTCGTAGGTTACGGCGTACAAAAGAAGGTAAACCTGACCGGTGCCGTAGGGATTGCAGACGGTGACGTTTTGGAAGACCGCCCGATCGGTAACATTGCACAAGGTTTGCAAGGTGTTGTACCGAACTTGAACATCGACTTTGCCAGTGGTGACCCGACGGCATGTACAACATTTAACATTCGTGGTACAACGTCTCTGAACGGTGGTTCTGCCTTATTATTGGTTGACGGTGTGGAAACAGAAGATCTATCTTTATTGAACCCACAGGATATCGAAAGCGTATCCGTATTGAAAGATGCCGCTTCAGCTTCTATTTATGGAGCACGTGCTGCATTCGGTGTAGTGTTGATCACAACCAAAAAAGGAAAGAAAGAGCAGAAAGTCCAAGTAAACTACAACAATAACCTGTCTTGGTCAAAGGCTTCCCGTCTACCGGACGGCATTTCTTCCGACAAATGGATTGCGGCCATGAACGTAGCAGGAACCAATTCAAACAGCAAACTATGGTCTCAAGAATTAATCGACGCCGTTGACGCTTATATTGCCGGTACAGGTCCATCTTCTTTCCCGGCAACAGACAGTCAAATCACAGCAGTCGGCGAATGGGCCTATGCTGGTAACACTGACTGGTTCGAAGAAATGTACCAACCCTCATTCATGCAACAGCATAATGCCAGCATCAGTGGAGGTTCAGACAAAAGTACTTATTACGGTTCTATCGGTTACAAAGGACAAGACGGTCTTTTACGTCATGGGACAGACGAATACAGACGTATCAACATGACGTTTAACTATTCGACCCAAGTTACCAAATGGTTGGAATTGACTTTCCGTACAAAATATAACCGTAATACATCCAATACACCGGACGTTAAAGACTATATGGGTGAATCAGCACACTATGAAGTCTATCGTTCATTCCCTTGGGTTCCGATGTACACGGCCAATGGAGACTGGGCCGGTATTGGAGGTAGCGGATTCAACTACAACTATGTTGGCCGTATGGCTCTTGCCGGACGAGACAAAATGAACTCAGACGACATATGGTATACAGCTGCGTTCAATCTGACCCCGATCGCCGGATTATCCATAAAAGGTGACTATACCGGTAATAAATACTATGAAAACCAGACAAACAATGTCAAGACACTTTACCAAACCAATCCTGACGGAAGTCAGAGTTCAGTCGCCGGAAGTCCGAACAAATTAACAGAAGCCAGATACAACACGACTTATCAAGCACTCAACATATATGCCGATTATAAAAAATCGTTCAACGATGTACATAACCTCGGTATAATGGTCGGTTACAACCAGGAGAGTAAAAAAACAAATAACCTGTCCGTAACTACACAGAGTTTGTTCAACAACGACAAACCTATTATCGACCTTGCCAATACGCATAATCTGCCGAATTTTACTGGAACAATCTGGGCAGTACAAGGTGCGTTCTTCCGTTTGAACTACGACTATATGCAGCGTTACTTGCTTGAAGTAAACGGTCGCTATGACGGTTCGTCCAAATATGCAAGCGGTGACCGCTGGGGATTCTTTCCTTCCGTATCGGCAGGTTGGCGTATCTCCGAAGAACCGTTCTTCGAACCGGCACGTAATATTTTCGACAATTTGAAGTTAAGAGCTTCTTATGGTGGATTGGGAAACCAGGTAACTGACGGGAACTTCCAATATCTAAGTTACCTGAACAGTAAAACATTAAGCTATTTGATTAACGGGCAAATGGCAGGCGCTTTAACAGCTCCGACATTAGCAAGTTCGAATATCACCTGGGAAAAAGTTTATACGACTAATGTCGGTTTAGACTGGACCATGTTGAACGGACGTCTGACAGGATCGTTCGATTATTACATCCGAGACACGAAAGACATGGTAGTACGTCGTACATATCCAGCTGTATTAGGGACAACCGGAGGCAAAGAAAATTTGGCTGACATGCGTACAAAAGGTATGGAATTATCTTTCACTTGGAATGATGAGATTAAGAATGTTGCCGGAAGCCCGCTAAGTTACTCCGTCGGTATCGGTATTTCTGATAACACATCTGAAATCACTCGATATGACAATCCGACAAAAAGTTTGAATGAGACTTATTACGAAGGTATGAAGATCGGTGAAATCTGGGGATACGAAACGGAAGGCTTTATCCAAGATAAAACCGAAGCCGCAGAAATGGCAGATCGTCAGTCTTTCATCTCTACGACTTGGATTCCTGGAGATATTAAATATGCCGATCTGGACGGTAATGGTAAAATCAATCAAGGCAATAACCGTGTAGGTGATTCCGGAGACCGAAAAATCATCGGAAACAACACTCCACGTTACAACTTCAATATCAACCTCGGCGGATCATGGAAAGGTTTCGATCTTCGTCTGTTCTTCCAAGGAACCATGAAACGTGACATATGGTTAGACAGCCCTATTTTCTGGGGATATGACGGTATGTGGTCATCTTGCCTGAATGATTACCATGTCGACAATTCTTGGTCAGCAACCAACACGAACGCTTATTATCCTGTCCCCCTATTCGATAAGAGAAGTAAGCAGGTACAATCCAAATATATCCAGAACGGAGCCTTCATTCGTCTGAAAGATGTGACTCTGAGCTATACTATTCCGAAAACACTGACCAGCCGCATCGGCATACAGCAATTGAAAGTATATGTCAGCGGTCAGAACCTTTGGGAAGCAACCGGATTGTATAAATATCTGGATCCTGACGTAGTCGGAAGTCGCCGCACTTCAACTGCTGATAATAAAACAGTCGGAGATTTGGCAGCAGATGCCGGTGGACGTGTTTATCCGTTTACCCGTTCCTATTCATTCGGTATTAATGTAACATTTTAAAAGAAAACAAAGAACATGAAAAAGTCAATTATATCACTGTGTGGCTTGCTGTTCTTCGCAGCACAAAGTTGTGACGTACTGGATAAAGATCCTGTCGAATTCGTCAGTACGGAAGAAACTTTCGCAAACGCCACCGAAGAAACGCTGCAATCCTACTGCAACAATTTCTATCCCGACTTGCTTAGCGGACATGGAGCTTTCAATGGATACAGTTTCGGAATGCTGGAAGGAGATTTCCAATCAGACAATATTCTGCCATGGAGTCCTAATACCGTAGCATTTAGTCAACATTCAATTTCCACAAAAGATGACCAGTGGAAATGGGAAATAATCCGTGCCTGCAATGCATACCTTGAATACTACGAACTTGCACCGGTCGCTGAAAGCATCAAGCAACATTATGCAGGAGAAGTTCTGTTCTTCAAATGCATGGATTACTTCAACAAGGTACGCCGTTTCGGGGATGTTCCTTGGTATGACCATATTTTGATCCCTGGTGATGAAGATTTGTATAAAGGACGCGACTCACGTACGGTAGTAATGGCTAATGTATTGAAGGATATCAACCAGGCGATCGCATGGTTGCCGACAAAAGCCACTACAGGTGTCAGTCGTGTCAGCAAAGACGCCGCTCTGGCTTTGAAAGCACGTATGTGTTTGTTCGAAGGGACTTTCCGCCGCTATCATAATATAGAAGGAGATGTAGAGTTTTTGCAGGCAGCTTACGACGCTGCAGGAGAATTGATGAAACCGGAATACGGTTATTCGCTTTTCCAAGGTTCAAAACCCAGCCAGGCTTATCACGAGCTGTTTATACAGGAAAATTACAATAGTAACCCGGAAATAATCCTTTCACGTGAATACGATCCGGCACTCGGAGGTGCGAACAATGTTTCCCGTATGATAGGTGTTGGTGAAACTCCTATCGGATTCAGTCGCGACGCTATAGAAGATTACCTTTGTGCAAAGACAGGAAAGCCCGTCACACTTTGTGGATGTGAAGGCCATACGAAACATACGACACTCGTTGCCGAACTGAACAACCGTGACCCGCGTTTGTTACAGACCGTAGCATCGCCGGAAGCCGGAGAGCACAGCTACCAATTGAACGGTAAACGCGCCGGTATCAGTTCACTGTTGCCAGGACTTTACAATTCATCTACCGGCTATGCAATAGCCAAATTCTTCAATCCGGCTGAATTCTCGACCGTACATCATCAAGGAACTCTTGATGCTCCTTTGTTCCGCTATGCTGAAATCCTATTGATACGTGCCGAGGCCGGTGCAGAATTGGGATTAGATCCGGAACTGGACAAAACAATCAATGCGCTGCGTGATCGCGTAGGATTCACTCATCATCTGACTGCCAATCCGGAACAGGACCCGAAATTAGTTAAGGAATACCCGACTATCAAGGGAACAAATGCCAATCTGATCCGTGAAATTCGCCGTGAACGCCGTGTAGAATTAATGGCTGAAGGTTATCGCTATTCAGACCTAATGCGTTGGGCTTGCGGTTTGCGCCTGAACGAACCCAAATTAGGTATCATCCCAGATAAAGCAGCAGGCAACGAGGACCCGACAGCCTATACGGAAGAAGAGTATAAGACTCTCGAAACCCAATTAGGTTTTGTCAACGGAGCACTCGATATTTATACCAAGCGTGTAACAAATCCGGTTCCAAACTTCATCGAACCGAAAAACTATTTGTTCTCCATCCCGACTGACGAAATCGGTCTGAATCCGAATTTGAAGCAAAACACAGGTTGGAATTTATAATTTACAATCCACACATTACCAGAAGGTCCGCTTTTCCCAACGGAAGGCGGACCTTCTTTGTAAAATACAGAGAACAGCATCCTGACAGATGGGAAAAGCTAAGGAGTAAACAAAGGGCTGTAGCCTTTTTTATTGTATCAAACTATATAGAATCGCAGAGATGCACTCACCGATTACGATTGCCTCCATTGAAAATAAGTCGGATACAATAATTATAGAGTGGCAATGGCCATACTTCTATCGTTAAGCTATAATGTTATAGAGCTTTTGACCTAAGTCGAATACCTTTTCGCCCTTAGTGAAAAAGGCTTTTGACAAGGGTCGAAAAGGTATTCGACTTAGGCCGATAATGGAAAGAGAGATAAGACAAGAGTTAATAGTCTGTATTTTAATTTATAAACAGTCCACTCATCCCTTTATTTTTTCACTTGCCAGTAAATATAATTACATCGGAAAAAGGCTGGAGATGGAGCATAGTCAACCCAAATCAGGGCAAGACAGGGTGAAAGCAAATTTTTAAGGGTGAAGCCAAATCGACAGTTTGAAAAAGAGTATAAACAACCACGTCAATAGTCTTTCTCATTCGCCAGATTCCACATATTCAGAAAAGAAGCTTTCGTTATGTCGACAATCTTATTCCAGTTGATCTTTTCCACATGGTCGCTTGGCAAATGATAGTCAGGATGACCGTCCGTATGATACCAGATGACTGGTATATCCAGGAGGGCGAATGAAGCATTATCACTCCCTCCTACCGGCTTATCCCACGGACGATAATCAGGAGCCAGATTCAAGCCATATTTCTTGATATCCCTTTTTAACCAGTCGCCAAACGCAGGATGCGCTTCCGTATAGAAATAAACAACATGCGTCGGCTTAGACTCGTCATTATTACGGCCAATCATGTCATAATTCAGATACCCTTTCACCTTATCCATCTCCGGGAATGTCTGCACAAAATATTTGGAGCCTAACAAGCCTTTCTCTTCACCATCCCAGAATGCGAAAATAACGGTTCGCTCCGGTTGGACACCTGTCGCTAAAAACGCCTTGGCAACTTGCAGGACAGCTGAAACCCCCGAAGCATTGTCGTCAGCCCCGTTATAGATCTGGTCGCCGTCCAGCATCGGGTCAAAACCGAGATGATCGTAATGGGCGCCGATAATCACATATTCGTTCGGGTTCTTACCCTCGATCTTACCCAGGATGTTGTTCATCGAGAGCTTCTGGTGAACACCTTGTTTCAACTTCGCGATCGAATCCGGATGAACCTGGAAGCGGCCTCTCTTTTGCCGTTCCTTATTATAGGCCTCGAAAGGTTGATAATAAGATTCGAACAGAGGCTCGATCCCCATCGTTTTCAAATTAGATACAATATATTCACCGGCAATACGTCCACCACGAAAACCAGCTTCACGCCCTTCCAAAGCATCGCTTGCCAGAAAACCGATATAGGCCTCGGCATTTGCCTTGTTAATGACATCCAGCCCTTTTTTTTCAGGCGACTCGGCCCATAACGTCGCACTTAGCGCAATAGAGGCTAAGAATAATCCCGTTTTTCTCATTTCGATATTGTGTTTTACAGATTATAGTTTTCCACATCACGCAAATATAGGAATATTTAGATCAACCCAAGATAACCTCATCCAAATAAATTATCAAAATGACACCTCTATCCCATCTAATTTGAATTAATAGGGCATATTTTGAAAATTACCCGCAAGGGTAATATTTTTTAACATTCCATTTGATAGCAAATACCCTGATTGGATTATCAAAATGACAATCAGTAAAAATAAGCCTAAAAAAGATTTTTTCTGTGTGGCCGGACGGGATAGGAATAGGACAGACTTCATTAAAATAAAAAAAGGCCAAACTCCGCTATCTTATAAGCGTCGAATGCCTCCTCGTTTATCTCTCACCAGTCTTTCAAAAGACTACGGTGGAGAGACTACATCTAAAATTATTTACTGTTTAATACTCAATTTTTAGAGCTTTCGCTCATTTGGCTCATCAATCTGCGGATCTCAGCATTTACTCGCTGACACATCGAACCATTTCCTACTGACTGATAACGATCAGCCTGATAACGCAACATCGCTAAAGTACGCATACTTTTTTCATTTTCTCTCATCATCATAATTTTACTCATTTAAATTCTCCACGCTTGGAGAACGATTAATAATAACTAAACCTAAACTTTCTTTTTCTTTTTGTTTACAGTGCAAAGATAAACATTTTATTTGGATTTATGCTGTAAAACATATTCAATATTTATCATTTAACCATATTTAGGTTTTGATTAAACACTTTTCATCTCGATTTACCTAAACGACAGTAGTCAATTCACCTGTAGTCGAATCGATTACAAATCCTCGAACCGTTATATCTTTCGGAATCAACGGATGTTTTTGCACTTGAGCTACTGTTTCACGAACAGAACCTTCCGGAGTGTCGAATCCGCGCAACCACGATTTGAAATCAATACCGCAGTAACGCATCATATCGATATGTTCCGAAGGGATGCCGCGCTTCTTCATTACCTCAATCATCTGCTCGCTATCCATATGCTTGGCACCGCAATCGGTATGACCGATAATCATGACTTCGTTCACCCCTAATTCATAAATGGCAACCAGCAGACTCCGGATCACACTTCCGAAAGGATGGGAAATAATCGCCCCCGCATTCTTGATGATCTTGACATCGCCGTTCTTTATGCCCAAAGCTGCCGGCAGTAGCTCCGTAAGGCGTGTGTCCATACAAGACACAATCGCTATTTTCTTATCAGGATATTTATTGGTGATAAACCGCTCATATCCTTTATTCTTTACAAATTCACGATTAAATTTCAATAACTCGTCTATCATAACTATCCTATATATATGTAACAGTTCAAAATCAAATAATGTTGAAATGTTTCAACGCATTGTATACACCATTCTCGTCGACAGAGGTCGTCACATAACTGGCCGCACTCATCACATCTTCGGCCGCATTTCCCATAGCAACCCCGATACCGACATGGCTAAGCATCTGAATATCATTGCCACCATCGCCAAAGGCCATACACTCGTCCAGACCGATATGGTAATGTTCCAGCATCTTGTCAATCCCTACCCGTTTACTACTTCCAAGCGGTACGATATCTGTAAAAAGAGGGTTCCATCGTGTGGATTCACAATGAGACAGGACCTTCATAATACGTTTTTCCTGCTCTGCCGTAAAAAAGGCGATCAGCTGGTAGACCGTCTTTCCATAAATATCCTCGATCGGACGGATTGGGGGAGCCGGGAAGTTCAACAGATGAAACACATCGTTGACCGCTTTATCCGTATAGTTCATAAAAATCTCGTCTTCCTGTACGAAGGCACAAGGGAACTCGCCTTCCTTTTCCTGGTAACGTACCAAGGCTTCGATATCCTTATCGGGAATACTGTGCTTATAAATCACATCGTCCTTTCCGGCAAACACATAGCCACCATTCAAAGTCACATATCCATCGAACTCAAGATCGCCCAGATTGTTAATCGAACGGCGATGACGGCCGGTTGCTATAAATACTTTTATCCCCTTCTTCTTCAACAACTCGATCGCATGAAGGGTGGATTTCGGGACTACATGTGTTTTAAAGCTGACCAATGTCCCATCGATATCAAAAAATACTGCTTTAATCATAACCTAAACTCATTACCTTTTAAATCTCAACAAAGGTAAGAATAATTACGGATTTCCAAAGGTCATATAAAATTACTATATTTGAACGCTGAAACATTTTATTTGCAGACATGAAAACACATCTCTACTTATTGACAATACTATTCATATTCTCCCCATCCGTCTTTGCACAAGAGATTGAGAAAGAAACCGTTCCCGGACAAGAACCGACTTTGGTCGAACGACTCACAGGAGGGAAAAAGGTGATCGAAAGCGCAGAAATGAATTTCCAGCTTTTTACTTCGGCAAACGCCAATTTCACTGGTTCCAATTTCGACGGCATGAACTTCAAGCTGAATCGTGTCCGGCTGGAAATAAAAGGGGATGTATGGAAAAACCTTTCCTATCATTACCGGCAGTCGTTCAATAAATATTCGGACCCTTATTCGCTTGACAACCTTTCGTCCTCGCTCGAATTGGCTTATGTCAACCTGAAAGTACATGACAAATTCGGCTTTACGATCGGTAAGCAGTTTGTCAATTTCGGAGGATACGAATATTTTGTCAATTCGATAAAAGTCCGTGAATTCAGTGAGTTCAATAACCTACTGACCTGCTATCAGGCTGGTATTTCAGGCAACTGGCAGATCAATCCTGACCACGAACTTTGCTTCCAGATCGTGAACAACCGGAGCGGACAGGACAACGAGATCTACCCGACCGGATTGCCTGACAACACACGGGAAGCAAAAGTTCCTTTCATGTATACGGTAAACTGGAACAGTTACTATTTCGACCGCGTCCTGCAACTCCGTTATGCCGCTTCCGTAGGACAACAGACACAGAAACGTTACTCTTATTACTTCACCTGCGGCAACACGATCGAGAAAGGCCCTCTGCTGACTTATCTGGACATCATGTACACCCGGCAGGGATTGGACCAACACGGTGTTATCAGCCGTCTGCCAGAGACAGCCCAGACAGCTTGCAATACCGAGTATCTATCGGTCATCGCCGATGTGGACTACCGGATTCACCCGCGTTGGAACCTCTATGTGAAAGGTGCTTATGAAACCGGAAGAGTGTACAAGGCGAACGGGCCGTTTGCCAAAGGCATGTACCGCCGTTCCTGGAATGCACAGAGCAGCCTCGAATTTTTCCCGATCAAGAACAGTGATCTTTTTATCTTCCTCCTTTACACATATCGCGGCGTGAAACTCGAAAAAGCAGCCTTGGATATGGGAGCAGTCGATCCCGACACGCATCGTATTTCGTTAGGACTGGTCTATTCGATTCCGGTATTTTAAACCTTCTCTTTCAAGTCTCTGTTTTTTATATATCTTTGTAAAAACATAAATAAATAGAGACTATGGAATACAGGCAATTAGGAGGTTCGGGACTTTTCGTGCCCGCACTTTGTTTAGGGACAGCTACTTTCGGTGGCACAAATGGTTTTGAAGGTTGGGGACACACGGAAGTGGCAGAAGCTACCCGAATGGTCAACCTATGCCTGGATGCGGGCGTGAATCTGTTCGACACGGCAGATGTCTATTCCGGAGGACTTTCCGAAGAGATATTGGGTAAGGCGATCCGCGGACTGCGCGATAAATTATTGATCTCGACAAAAGCGACTTTCAACCTAAACCCTGCCACCCGTAACGCAATGGGCTCTTCCCGCTTCCATCTGATAGAGGCTTGCGAGGCCAGCCTGAAACGGCTGAACACCGATCATATCGACATTTACCACATGCATGGTTTCGATGCCAACACACCGGTGGAAGAGACGCTTCGTGCCCTTGACGATCTGATCACTGCCGGAAAGATCCGTTATATCGCTTGCTCCAACTTCTCCGGCTGGCATTTGATGAAGTCGTTTTCTGTTTCCGAACGTCACGGATGGAGCCGTTACGTAGCTCAGCAGGTTTACTATTCACTTCTGAACCGTGAGTTCGAATGGGAGCTGATGCCGCTCGGCATCGACCAAAAAGTAGGGACAATCATCTGGAGCCCATTGTCAGCCGGTCGCCTGGGTGGCAAATATCGCTGTAATAACTCGATTCCGTCCGACGGCCGTGTAGCCCGCGGTGGAAGTCCGATTCCCGACGAAGCGACATCCTATGAACGGTTATACGATATCATGGAAGTGCTGGATGAAATTGCCGAAGAGACCAGCCGTACGGTTGCACAATGTGCTTTGAACTGGCTGCTGCAACGTCCAACTGTTTCCAGCCTGATCATCGGTGCCCGCACGGAGGAACAGTTAAAACAAAACCTGGAGGCAGTCGGCTGGAATTTGACACCGGAACAGGTGAAACGGCTGGATGCAGCCAGCCGCGTTACTCCGGTTTACCCTTATTGGCATCAGGCACAATTCCCGGAAATGAAATCACAATTACTTTTCCCTTAAAAGAAAAGCAACCAAAAACAAGGCTTAACCGGCCGACGGTTTCGGACAACAGTTCCGCTTTACGCCCGGCCAGTTAAGCCTTCTTTGAAAACTCCACTTTTCTTTAGAGCCAATACAATCTGCTTCGGATCATTCAAACAAAGCCGATCCGACCCGATTATACCGGGATGATATTACAATAAATAGACATCATTAATATCCAGCTTGAATTGCAGGCCAAGAAATTCCGCCGCTTTCCTACAAAGTAGCATCCGTCCGGTAAAAATCTCGAAATAGTCCATCACAGCACAGATTTCGGTGTTGATCTTCAAATCGAGAGTGATCGTTTTCGAATCCGGCTCCAATATAACATCCGATTTTTCGGCTGCATAATTTACCCGGTCATGGATATCGAAATTAATCGTGGAACGGTTACGGACACGGCTGCGACGCACATCCGTCTTATCTGCGATTATCAAAGCAGCCGCAACGGCATTTACGGCAGCGGCCGTCTGTTCATCATGATTCCCGATAGCAGTAATGACGGTCGCCACATCTTCGGGCGGCATCCCCATCTTATCCAGAATACGGAAAGCCATCATAGCTCCGCTTTGAGCGTGGTCGATGCGATTCACCACATTGCCTATATCGTGCATGAAACCGGCGATACGAGCCAATTCCACCTCATGCGCATCATATCCTAACTTTTCCAATAAATCCCCTGCTACTTTCGCAACCTTCGTGCAATGGGCAAAGCTATGCTCCGTGTAGCCGATTGCTTTCAACGACTCGTCCGCTTGTTTGATATAAGTCCGGATCTCTTCGGAATTGCGGACATCTTCATATGTTACATTCATATTTTTATCTTTACTATATACGTTAATTAAACACAGAAATATTCCATTTTGTTCTGCCGAAGAACCAGAAGGACATGAATTTCATATTGCAAAAGCCTTTTACCGGTCTTTATTGGAATAATAAAAAAGCGGAATCTCATGGTGAGACTCCGCTTTCTATTTTATTCGGGTGAAAAAAGGATTTCCACCCTTAGATGATCATAATCAAATTATTCTTCTACACTCCAGTTTTCAGCAGCCATACGTTTGTAGCTACGCAGACGCCACTTAGCGTTTTCTTCTGCGGCGGCAAACAACTCAGCAGCTTCAGCCGGATACTGTTTTGCAACAGATGCGAAACGAACTTCACCTTTCAGGAAGTCCTGGAACTTACTCCAATCCGGTTCTTTGGAATCCAATGTGAACGGGTTCTTGCCTTCAGCTTCCAGAGCAGGATTGTAGCGCCACAAGTGCCAGTAACCACATGCAACAGCTTCTTTTTCTTCAGCCTGAGATTTACCCATACCCTTCTTCAAACCGTGGTTGATACAAGGAGCATAAGCGATAATCAAAGAAGGACCGTCATAAGCTTCAGCTTCGCGGATAGCCTTCAAGGTCTGAGCCTGATCAGCACCCATAGCGATCTGAGCAACATAAACATAACCGTAAGTTGTAGCCATCAGACCCAAGTCTTTCTTGCGGACTCTCTTACCGGCTGCGGCAAACTTGGCGATTGCGCCGACCGGAGTAGCCTTTGAAGACTGACCGCCTGTATTTGAATACACTTCAGTATCCAGAACCAGGATATTCACATTCTTGCCGGAAGCGATCACGTGATCCAGACCACCATAACCGATATCGTAAGAAGCACCGTCACCGCCGATAATCCACTGTGAACGTTTTACCAGGAAGTGGCTCAATTCGGCAATAGTAGCGCAATTCGGACATTTATCCTTGGCAGCTTCAACCATCGGAGTGATCTGTGCAGCCAGTTCTTTCGTCTTATCGGCATCGTTCTGATTTTCGATCCATGCAGTGAACACTTCTTTGTATTCAGCCGGACATTCTTCAGAAGCGACAGCAGCTTCCATAGCCGCCTGGATACGTGCACGCATCTTTTCGTTAGCCAGTTCCATACCCAGACCGAATTCACAGAAGTCTTCGAACAAAGAGTTAGCCCATGCAGGACCTTCGCCCTTTTCGTTCGTCGTATACGGAGTAGAAGGAACAGAACCTGAATAGATGGAAGAACATCCCGTAGCATTAGCGACCATTTCACGATCACCGAACAACTGGGAAATCAGTTTTACGTACGGAGTTTCACCACAACCGGAGCAAGCGCCGGAGAACTCGAACAACGGAGTTGCGAACTGAGAATTCTTCACATTAGACTTGATGTCTACCAAACTCTGCTTAGAGCTTACGTTAGCCACACAGTACGTCCAGTTGTCAGCTTCAGCCAACTGACCTTCCAGCGGAGCCATAGACAACGCCTTGTTGCCCTTGAATCCCGGACAGATATCGGCACAGTTACCGCACCCCAGACAGTCGAGAACATCAACCTGCATACGGAACTTCATACCCTTCATTGTAGCCGGAGCTTTCACATCCAACATCGGGAAGTTTGCACCCTTCTGTTCTTCGTCATTCAGAACGAACGGACGGATAGAAGCGTGAGGACAAACATAAGCACACTGGTTACACTGGATACAGTTTGCTTCATTCCAAACCGGAACAAATGCAGCAACACCACGTTTTTCATATTTTGCAGTGCCCTGATGCCATGTACCGTCTTCGATACCCTTGAAAGCAGAAACCTTCAACAGATCGCCATCCTGTGCATTGATAGGACGAACCACTTCGTTGATGAATGCAGGATCGTTGTTTACAACCTCTTCATCATCCGGCAGGTTAGCCCATGCAGGATCAACAGTCAACTGGTTGTATTCGCCACCACGGTCAACAGCTGCATAGTTTTTGTTTACAACATCTTCACCCTTCTTGCCATAAGACTTCACGATGAATTTCTTCATCTGTTCGATAGCCAGATCAACAGGAATTACGCCTGTGATACGGAAGAATGCAGACTGCAAGATTGTATTGGTACGGTTACCCAAACCAATTTCCAATGCGATCTGTGTAGCGTTGATATAATAAACTGTAATATTTTTCTGAGCAAAATAACGTTTTACGCGGTTAGGCAAATGTTTTGCCAGCTCTTCACCATTCCATACAGTGTTCAGCAAGAATGTACCGTTCTCACGCAAACCGCGAGTCACATCGTACATACGCAGGTAAGCCTGAACGTGGCAAGCTACGAAATTCGGTGTGTTTACCAAATAGGTAGAACGGATCGGATGATCACCGAAACGCAGGTGAGAACAAGTGAAACCGCCCGATTTCTTAGAGTCGTAAGAGAAATAAGCCTGGCAATATTTATTTGTATTGTCACCGATGATCTTAACAGAGTTCTTGTTGGCACCGACAGTACCGTCTGCACCCAAACCGTAGAACTTAGCTTCGAACATACCTTCGCCACCCAATGCGATCTCTTCTTTCTGAGGCAGGGAGGTGAATGTTAGGTCATCTACGATACCGATCGTGAACTGGTTCTTCGGCATCGGCAGTGCCAGGTTTTCATATACGGAAAGGATCTGAGCAGGAGTCGTGTCCTTAGAACCCAAACCATAACGGCCGCCTACGATAACCGGAGCATCTTCCTGGCCATAGAAACAGTCTTTTACATCCAGATACAGAGGTTCGCCTACTGCACCCGGTTCTTTTGTACGGTCCAAAACAGCAATACGCTTAGCAGTCTTAGGAACAGCTGCCAGGAAGTGTTTAGCTGAGAACGGACGATACAAGTGAACGGAAACCAAACCTACTTTTTCACCCTTAGCTGTCAGGTAGTCGATAGCTTCGCGTGCAGCTTCCGTAACAGAACCCATCGCAATGATTACGCGTTCTGCATCTTCAGCTCCGTAGTAATCGAACAAACCGTATTTACGACCTGTGATCTTGGAGATTTCGTTCATATATTCTTCTACGATAGCAGGAACTGCATCATAGTAAGAGTTGCTTGATTCTCTGTGCTGGAAGAAGTGGTCAGGGTTTTCAGCCATACCGCGTGCAACCGGAGTTTTCGGGTTCAAGGCACGTGCGCGGAATTCAGCCAGAGCCTTCTGGTCGATCAGCGGAGCCAGATCTTCATTTTCCAAAGCTTCAATCTTCTGGATTTCGTGAGATGTACGGAAACCGTCGAAGAAGTTCATAAACGGAACGCGGGATTTGATTGTAGCCAAGTGTGCAACACCTGCCAAATCCATCACTTCCTGTACGGAACCTTCGGCCAACATGGCGAAACCTGTCTGACGGGCAGACATTACGTCCTGATGGTCACCGAAGATACACAGTGCATGAGAAGCCAATGTACGAGCAGATACATGGAATACGCAAGGCAGCAATTCACCTGCGATCTTGTACATGTTCGGGATCATCAGCAACAAACCCTGAGAAGCCGTATAAGTCGTAGTCAGTGCACCAGCCTGCAACGAACCGTGAACTGCACCGGCAGCACCACCTTCAGATTGCATTTCCTGCACCATTACAGTTTCGCCGAAAATATTCTTACGTCCGGCAGCAGCCCATTCATCTACATATTCTGCCATTGTAGATGACGGAGTGATGGGGTAAATCGCAGCAACTTCACTGAACATATAGGAGATATGTGCAGCAGCCTGGTTACCATCACAGGTTAAAAATTTCTTCTGTTTTGTCATAGACTCTTACTATTAGTATTTAAAAAAATTTCAATATAAAAAGCCGAAAAGCCAAAGCGGGATCATGTTGCCCTCTCCTACTTCGACCTTATCGATTGCATAATACAGATCAGGATTATTCTTCACTTTCATACTTTCTTCAATCCTGAAATTATACATTCCATTGACCAAGAAATGTGCGTTCTTCCCGCCCTCGTTCAATCTATTGTCCTTCAGAAGCTGGTTATAAAAGAACGATTCGCGGACAGACTGCATATTCACTTCCATCGGCCGGATGGGATACATCAGATTGGAATTGTACATATACACTTTAGACGGCTTCTTGGGGAACGACTCTCCTACCGGATAAAGCATATTCATCAAACGGGCATCGGCCAAATATTTGATATAGTTCATCACGGTTGCCCGCGAAGTCTCGATATCCTTGCTCAACTGGCTTACATTGGGCGTACAAGGAGCGCTTGTCGCCAACAGATAAAGCAGCTTACGCAGTTTCGGCAGATAGCTTTGTTCGATTTGTTTTATGTACAACACATCTACCTCAAGCATCATATTCATGGTCTTTAGCAAATTCTCCGAGAAATTGCGTTTCTCCAGGAAGAACGGATAGAAACCATGATGCAGATAGTCCTGGAAGTATGCCATCGGTTTTCCCACCGAGCAGATGCCTTTCGCAATCTCCTGATGGCCCACCAATATTTCTTCAAATGTATAAGCCGGAAAACTGTTCCCGGACATCAGATTAAAAAATTCCCGGAATGAAAAACCTCGTAGGTTATACGAAACCACCTTGCCTGACAGGTCGGGATTTTCTTCTTTCAACCGCATGACGGAAGAACCGGAAAAAATGATCTTCAAGTCGGTGAAGTTATCGTAACAATAACGGAGTTCTTTCGACCATCCCGAATATTTGAACACTTGGTCGATCAGCAGCACTTTTCCCCCTTTTGCCCTGAACTCAGAAGCAAAATCGACCAACGTACGTTCCGTAAAATAAAAATGATTCAGATTTATGTAAAGACACTCCTTATTATCCGCACCAAAATGCTCGCGGGCATAATCCAGCAGAAAAGTCGTCTTTCCCACTCCGCGAGAACCCTTAATGCCGATCAGCCGGTCATTCCAGTCGATCTCATCCATCAGTCCTCTACGAACCGGCGAATACAAGTGTTCTACCAGGTATTTATGTGTTTTAAAGAATGAATCCACCTTCTATTCAATTGACAATTAACAATGGACAATTGACAATTTGCGGTCGCTTATCCATTTGTTTAGCGGGGCAAATATAGATAATCTTTCTCAAATTGCAATACAGAGTTTGCAATTTTCACCACAAAACACAAATTGTCAATTGTCAATTATCAATTATTCAATCACCGTCACCCAATTATACACATCCGGCTCATCCCCATACTGGATAGCACGCAGTTTATTGTATAGTTTTTCGCAAACAGGACCCGGCTTGCCGTCTTTCGCAATCACATAAGACTTATTGATGTCCAAGTCGTCGATCTGTGAGATCGGAGCGATAACCGCGGCTGTTCCGCATTCGGCTGCTTCATCGAACGTAGCGATTTCTTCTACCGGAACCGGACGGCGTTCCACTGTCAAGCCCATATCGGTTGCCAACTGCTGCAAACTTTTGTTCGTGATGGAAGGCAGGATAGAGTGAGACTGCGGAGTGATGTAGCTGTTGCCACGGATTCCGAAGAAGTTGGCCGGACCGCATTCGTCCAGATATTTCTTTTCTTTCGGGTCCAGATACAATACAGCGGCGTAGCCCAGCTCATGAGCCTTTTCGCCTGCAACGAGGCTGGCGGCATAGTTACCGCCGACTTTGATCGTACCGGTTCCCTGAGGAGCAGCACGGTCGTAATCACGCATGATACATACTTTGGAGGGTTTGAAACCACCCTTGAAATACGGTCCCACCGGCGTCACAAACACCATGAACATATATTCGGGAGCCGGCTTCACACCCACCTGGGCACCCAAACCGATCATCAACGGACGGATATATAAAGCAGCCCCGCTTTCATAAGGGGGAACAAAACGTTCGTTCAGTTTTACGACCTTACGGATAGCTTCCTCGAACTTCTCAACGGGCAACTCGGCCATTTTGATACCGCGGCTGGAAGATTGCATGCGTTTGCCGTTCTCATCCATACGGAACACACGGATCTTGCCGTCTTTCCCTTTGAACGCCTTCAATCCTTCAAACGACTCCTGTCCATAATGCAAACATGTGGCAGCCATATGAATATTGATGATCTCGGAAGAACTTACTTCGAGTTCGCCCCATTTACCATCCCGATAGTAACACCGTACATTATAGTCTGTCTTCATATAACCGAATGACAGATCAGACCAATTAATATTTTCCATATCTTATCGTAATTAGATTATTGACAGGCAAAGGTATTAATAAAAAATGAAAAACGGCAACCGTTACTCATTTAATCCTCACAGGAAAATAATCCCGCTAATTGTCGCAATGCGTACAGAGAAATTCGGCTACACTCTTATTGTACACCTTGCTTCAAACCCCATTGGTCCAAATCGAAACTACTACTGCATCTAATTCGATTTTATACCCCATTTAATTCAAATTACACGCAAGGGTAATATTTTTTAACAGACATAAGATTCCTACACCTCACTATCAATCAAGATTTTAACCCAAAATCGTATTTTAAAGGGAGATATTGTCTATTTTAACACTCATTTACCCCTTCAAAAACGGCAAAAATAACAGGAACGATAGATGCAAATTGCAGATTATATCGTATCTTTGTGAAGAAGCAACAAAAAGACATGATGGAAACACTTTATCCGATAGGCATACAGAATTTCGAAAAGATACGCAAAGAGGGATATCTTTACATAGATAAGACGGCATTGGTTTACCGATTGGCGAAGACGGGAAGCTATTACTTCCTAAGCCGTCCACGGCGTTTTGGCAAGTCATTGCTAATTTCAACTTTAGAAGCCTATTTTCAAGGTAAAAAAGAGCTGTTCGAGGGGTTGGCGATGGAACGGTTGGAAAAAGATTGGGTGAAATACCCGATCTTGCATCTGGACCTGAACATCTCGCAATATAGCTCACAAAAGGACTTGGAGGATATATTGAACCGCAACTTAGTCGCCTGGGAAAACCTGTACGGGGCAGATCCGGCCGAACGGAGCCTCGCCTTGCGTTTCGCAGGCATCATCCAGCGGGCCTGCGAAAAGACAGGGCAGCGCGTGGTCATCTTGGTGGACGAGTATGACAAACCTTTGCTACAGAACCTGCACGACGAAGCGATGCAAACGGAACTGAGAAATATGCTGAAGCCTTTCTACGGCGTTCTGAAGACGATGGACGGTTGTATCAAATTCGCACTGCTGACAGGCGTGACGAAGTTCGGGAAGGTGAGCGTGTTCAGCGATCTGAACAACCTGATGGACATTTCGATGGACGACCGGTATGTCGAGATATGTGGCATTACGGAGGAAGAGATCCATACTTATCTCGAAAAAGAACTACAAGGGTTGGCGTCCCGGCAAAAGGTCAGCTATGAGGAGATGTGCCTTGAATTGAAAAAACGGTATGATGGCTATCATTTCGTTGAAAATTCAATCGGTATGTATAATCCGTTCAGCCTGTTGAACACATTTGCCAAGAAAAAGCTCAGCGACTATTGGTTCGAAACAGGCACACCCTCCTATTTAGTCGAACTGCTCAAAAGGACGGATTACAATCTATATGATATGGCGCATACACAAACAAATGCGGATGTGCTGAACAGCATCGACATCGTCTCGCGTAATCCCATTCCGGTCATTTACCAAAGCGGCTATCTGACGATTAAAGAGTACGATCCGGAGTTCCAAATCTATACATTGGGTTTTCCCAACCAAGAGGTAGAGGAAGGATTCGTCCGGTATCTACTTCCCTACTACTCCTCCATAACCGCCGTTGACTCCACTTTCGAGATACAAAAGTTCATCAAAGAAATCCGGATGGGTGATGCGGAGGCTTTCTTCACCCGCCTGCAAAGTTTCTTTGCTGACACTCCCTACGAATTGATTCGCAATCTGGAAGTACACTACCAGAACGTCTTGTTCATCGTCTTCAAACTGGTTGGGTTCTATGTAAAAACAGAATACCATACTTCGCGCGGACGCATCGACCTGGTGCTGCAAACCGACCGATATATCTATATTATGGAGTTCAAATTGAATGGTACGGCAGAAGAGGCTTTGCAACAGATCGAAGACAAGCAGTACGCTTTACCTTTCGCATCCGATACAAGAACGCTGTTCAGGATAGGCGTCAATTTCAGCAACGAAACACGGAATATCGACACGTGGAAAATTCAAACAACATAAACAATCAACATATTGGGCAGACAAACATAACTGTTTTTTATGTACATTTGTCCACCCAAATAAATAAATAACATGAAAGTAATCGATCTGATCAACAGCAGCAAGAGTACTGCTTTCTCATTTGAAATACTTCCTCCGTTGAAAGGAAACAGCATACAGAAAGTATATAATGTCATAGACAAACTGATCGAGTTCGATCCTAAATACATTAATATAACATCCCATCACAGCGAATATATCTACAAGACTTTGCCGGATGGTAGCTTTCAGAAAGTCAACATCCGCAAACGTCCCGGATCGGTCGCCATCGCTTCGGCTATCCAGAATAAATATGGCATAACGGCTGTTCCTCATATTATATGCAAGGGATTTACAAAAGATGAAACGGAATATGCACTGATCGACCTGAACTTTTTAGGTGTTTATGACCTGTTGTTGCTCCGTGGAGATGTAAAAACACTGGAAGCCGGACAAAAAACGGACATATACCACGAACATGCAACCGACCTCCAGCAGCAGGTGAACGACTTCAACAAAGGGATCGCCATCGACGGATCTGCTTTCGAAGCCAATGAAACCCCGTTCTCTTACGGAATGGCTTGCTATCCGGAAAAGCATGAAGAAGCCCCCAATATGGAATCGGATATTTTCTATCTGAAAGAGAAAGTAAAGAACGGGGCGGACTACTTGGTGACACAGATGTTTTTCGACAATGAAAAATATTACGCATTCGTAGACCGATGCCGGGCGGAAGGCATTACGGTCCCCATCATTCCGGGTATCAAGCCGATCGTATTCAAGAACCAGCTCACCGTGCTGCCTAAGATATTCCGTTCGGATATTCCCGAACCGTTTGCAACGGAACTTCGTAAATGCAAAACGGACGATGAAGCGAAAGCCGTCGGTGTCGAATGGTGTATCCAGCAATGCAAAGACTTGATTGCACACGGCGTTCCGAGCTTGCATTTCTATACGATGATGGCATCGGATAGCGTCTATAAGGTGGCAAAAGAGGTGTATTAAAAGCACGAAAACATCGTTTCATGAGCACGAAACTATATTTCCATGCCTATGAAACGATGTTTTCATGCCGAAGGAACTACAGTTTCAAGCAATCGTAATCTCCCCGATCAGCGAACAATTCAGATGCTCCTTTACTTCATCCGGCGCCATGCCATGCCCGAACAGGAACATCAACTTGGCAACAGCACATTCGGTCGTGCTGTCGTAACCGCTCACCACACCGGCCTGCAACAGTTTTCGCCCGGTTTCATAGCGGTGCATTTCCACACTTCCGGCAAGACATTGGGTAACATTGACAATGACAATCCCCCGTTCGACCGCCTCCTTCAACATCTCCAGCAACCAGTCATATCCGGGCGCATTCCCGCTACCGAATGTTTCCATCACGACGCCTTTCAGACCGGGGATATTCAAAATGCTTTCCACAACCTGCGGAGAAATTCCGGGAAATATTTTCAAGATAGCAATATTCCGATCCAATAGGTAATGCGGTTTCAGCGGTTTCCGGGATACCGGATGGTAAATCTGGGAGACATCATACTTAATCGAAATACCGGCATGTGCCAACGGAGGATAATTATAGGAACGGAATGCATTGAAATTATCCGCATTCGTCTTGCTGGTACGGTTTCCGCGCAGCAGGTCGTTCTCAAAGAAAATACAAACTTCAGGAACCAACGGCATATCATTTTCACGGGCAGCGGCAATCTCTATCGCCGTAATCAGGTTTTCCTTTCCATCCGTACGAAGCATACCGATCGGAAGCTGTGAACCGGTCAGGATCACCGGCTTACTCAGATTTTCCAGCATAAAGCTCAAAGCGGAAGCGGTAAAGGCCATCGTATCGGTCCCATGCAGAACGACAAAGCCATCGTAATCATGATAATGTTCCGCAATGACATGCACGATCTTCATCCATGAATCCGGTCCCATCTCCGATGAATCCATCGGCGGGTCGAATTGAATAGACGAGATTTTATATCCGAGATTTTTTAGTTCGGGAACATGTTCCTCCAAATGTTCGAAGTTAAAAGCCTCCAAAGAGCCTGTTTCAGGATTTTCTATCATTCCGATAGTACCTCCCGTATATATAATCAGAATAGAAGCGTCATCTTTGCATACATTCATAATACAATCCGTATTTATGTGATTTTCCTTTTTACGGCGCAAAGATAACAACTATCATTTTGAAATCAAATACCGAAATAAGATAATTAAAATTTATTCAAAAACCATTATATCAGAAATACGTACAAGAAAAATATTACATTTTGTCAATATCTCAAAAACAAACCGCCATTTCCGCTTTTATTGATCAGGCAATAGAAGTAAGCAATACGCCAGAAACCATACAACAAAATGAAAAAAAGTTTGTCATCGGATAGGGGTTTTTCCAAGCATCTTAGTCTTATCGACGAAATAATAAATGTTACGAAGATGAAATACATACTGTTTATCGCCATGGATTTGGCGTTATATCCTTTTTTACTTGTGCTTTTTATCGGTAAATGCATCAAAGAGAAAATACAGATCGCACATTAAGATGAGGTTTCTTATTTCCCCGATTATTCGTACCTTTGCTCTATCAACTCAATAAGGAGCAACATGTACTTCAAGGATATTATCGGTCAGGAAGAAATAAAAAAACGACTTATACATTCGGCACAGACAGGTGTCGTCCCGCACGCCCAGCTATTCACGGAACAGGGTGGTGCAGGCGCTTTTCCTCTGGCACTGGCCTACGCGCGTTATCTGAACTGCACGAACCGGACGGAAACAGATTCATGCGGGCATTGTCCGTCATGCTTGAAGTATAACGAGTTGGCCCATCCGGACCTTCATTTCGTGTTCCCGATCGTATCCAAGAAGGAGAAAAAAAAAGAAGTCTGCGACGATTACCTCACCGAATGGAGAGATTTCCTGAAAGATCGCCCCTATTTCGACATAGACGGCTGGCTGGATCATATCGATGCCGGTAACTCACAGGCCCTAATTTATTCGAAAGAGAGCGACGAGATTATCCGGAAACTAAGCCTCAAGATATACGAAGCGACTTATCGCATCCTGTTGGTATGGCTTCCGGAAAAACTCCATCAGACCTGTGCCAACAAACTCCTGAAGATTATCGAGGAACCTCCCCGGAACACGGTGATCCTGATGGTATCGGAACTTCCCGACCTGGTTTTAGGAACGATCCTGTCCCGTGCACAACGTATCAACGTGCGGGGAATTCATCCGGAAGATATCGCTTCTTCCATGATTTCCCGGTTCAACTTGACTCCCGAAGATGCCAAGCATGTCGCCCATCTGGCAAACGGCAGTTATCTGAAAGCAGTCGAGGCAATCAGCCTGGGAGAGGAGAACAAGTTCTACTTGGAACAGTTCAAAGGCATGATGCGCAATTCCTGGGCGCGTAATGTCAGAGGCATGAAAGACATGGCAGACATGTTGGCGGGTATCGGGCGTGAACGGCAGAAGAACTTTCTTTCTTATTGCCAGCACCTGATACGTGAGAACTTCATGTACCGGTTCCAATCGCCGGAACTCAATTATATGAATCTGGACGAAGCCGGCTTTGCCGTAAAGTTCGCACCTTTCATCAATGAACGGAATGTGATCGACATCATGGACGAGTTGGCAAAAGCGGAACGGCATGTGACACAAAATGTGAATGCGAAGATGGTCTTTTTCGATCTTTCCCTACGGCTCACCGTATTGATAAAACGATAGTTTCCGGATCACCGGTCACAACTTTTTATTCCGCCAGTTTCCTTTCCAGAGATAGAAGAAAGCGGACAGGATCATCAAATCGTAGACATACTCCGTTGTCCAGCAGACCGCCACATCCGCATGTATCCGGATACCGACCCAAAGTGCATAAAAAACATAGACAAAGATGCTTACCATATCAATCAGCAATGCCGTCTGCGTATTGCCCGTTCCCGACACGCTGAAGAAGAAAATAAAAGCAGGTACCGCAATCAGATAAGAGGAAAGCATCACCCAAAGCGACGACACAGAACTGGCAATCAGATCCGGATTATCCGTGTAGATGCGCAATACCAGTTCCGGAAACAGGGCGATCAGAATACCGAGCGGCAAAACGAAATAATAGCAAATCCGTATCATACGTCCGCACAAGCCCATCACCTGTTCCGGCTTTCCGGCACCAATCAGATTGCTGACCAGAGAACTGGAAGTCGAAGCAAAGGCATTGACAAACATAAAAAGGAACGAAGAAATACTTCGCACCACATTCGTAATCGCTAGCGGCCGCTCTCCCTGATGCTCCATCACGACAAAAAACACAAACCAGCCTAAAAAAGCAATCCCATGCTGAATCATAATCCAGATAGAAACACTCAATATTTGCTTCAACATCCGGAAATCTATACCCGAATACTCAAACAGCCCGTATTTTCCATAATCGACTTTCTTCCACGTATAGAGAATGAAGAACAGCACCGAAACAGCCTCCGAAATCGATGAAGCGATCGCCGCTCCGGCAATTCCCAATGCCGGTAATCCGAACTTTCCGAATATCAGGACATAGTTCAGCATTACATTGGTCAACACCATCACAACCGAGTTTACGGTCAGGATTTTTGTCTTTGTAATACCAACATAAAAAGCCCTGAACATAACGGCCACAAAAGAGAAGAAAAAGCCATAGACACGCCAGTCCACATACTTCATCGTAGCCTGGTAGACATCATCAGAACCAATCAGTTTGCGTAGGAAGAAAGGCGAATACAGATGCGAAGCCGTAAACAACAACGCTGCAAGCAACAACAGGAAAAATGTCCCCTGCAGAAAGACCGGCCCGATCCGTTTATATTCCTGTGCACCGTTTCGCCGGGCTATTAATACCTGCGCACCGATACTGAAACCGAAGCCAAGCATATAAATCACAAGATAATAGACTCCCGCCAATGCTGAAGCTCCCAACTCGACTTCCCCTACCCGCCCCAAATAGGCCGTATCGGTCAGCCCGATCATGTGCTCCATCAGAAGGCTCATCAGAACAGGGAATGTTATTTGCAGAATTTGTTTGTTCGTGAATTGCATATTGCCAGATAAAAAGGGGTGCAAAGATAATAATAAGAATGGATTGCACAATATAACCGGAAGACATTCGTTTTTATAAAAATGAACCGGTATGATGGTGCGTATAATTTATTAATGATATTCCTATGAAAGCGAAATTATTGCTGATATTCTCTCTGTCATTTTACCTTTTCAGTTGTAACGGACAGAATTCCCATATCCCGGCAGCTGTCACTTCGGCCGCTCCAGCCAAGATCAACCGTTTCGACAAGGAGCTTTTGAAGTTGGTCGATACGAACGACTCCGCCCTGCAAGCCGGGCTTGTACGCGAATACCCACAAATGCTCGACATATTGGGAAAAGGCATCCTGAACATGAAATCTCCGGCAATGCCCGGTTTCTTCGACAAATTGGTCAACTACTATTCCGAACCGACTTTGAAGGGGTTATATACCGATGCTGTCCGTCATTATGACAATGTTTCCCAGATCGAGCAAGCTCTCGGCAACGGTTTCACATGGTTGAAGGCCTGTTTTCCTTCGATGCAGATTCCGGCCATCTATATGCATGTTTCCGGCTTCAACCAAAATGTACTGGTCGGCGACAGCCTGTTGTCCATCTCGATAGATAAATATTTAGGCGAGGAATATCCGTTATACCAGGATTTCTTCTATGATTTCCAGCGCCGGTTAATGACGCCTGAGCATATCGTCCCCGATTACCTTGCCGGTTGGCTGATGTCCGAGTATCCGTTTGAAGGAAAAGAAAACGTACTACTCGACCGGATGATCTATGAAGGCAAAATAAAATATCTGATCCATCAAGCATTTCCTGAACTGAAGCCTGAAGTACTCATGGGCTACACGGAAACTTCCTATAACTGGTGCAAAGAGAATGAATCCAACCTGTGGAAGGCTATCATAGAACGCAAGCATCTTTATACGCCAGACCAGATGACAACAGGTAAATATTTCGATAACGTCCCCAGCACATTCCTGGCAAGCGATGCTCCCGGAAATCTCGGCAGTTGGCTCGGCTGGCAAATCATCGACAAATATATGCGGGAAACAAATTCGACTCCGGAAGCCTTGATGCAAAACAACGATAGCCAGGCTATCCTGACCGATTCGAAATACAAGCCCTAAAGACTACGAGGGGGAAATAAAAAAAACCGTCCTATTCTCGCGAACTGGACGGATAACCTAATCTAACTTAATTCTAATACCATGAAAAACACTATATCTTAATAACAGAACCGGTATCGAAAAGTTTAATGGAACGGTTTATTTTTATTTCTTTCACAAAATAATGATCGTGCGAGATCAACAACACCGTTCCTCTATAACTCTTTATAGCCGCTGTTATTATTTCAACACTTTGTATGTCCAGATTGTTCGTAGGTTCGTCTAAAATAAATACATCCGGCGCATTATTCCCAATCATAAGACAACAGAACAACAAACGGATCTTCTCACCTCCACTCAGGCAGGCACAGCCCTTATCCCATGTGTCATAAGGGAACAAATAACGATTAAGAATGGATTTCAGTTCGTGTTCCGCCCAATTTCCGGTATTAAAACGCTCCGTCTGTTCGAATACAGTCAGCCGGGGATCGATTACGGAGCATTCCTGATCGATGTATAGATAACTGAAACCGGTCCGCATAATCGTTCCGGCAGTCGGTTCCAATTCGCCTAACAACAGTTTGACCAGAGTTGTTTTCCCGCTCCCGTTATTACCGGAAATATGAATACGGTCACCACTCCTGACCTGAATATCCATCGGAAACTGCCATAAGCTGGAGGAAGTATAACCGAAATTGATCTGTTCCGCCACTATCAGAATTTTACCGATATGCAGGTTGGAAGAATTAAAGTCCGTCTGAAGTCCTCGCAAACCGGGCATCGCATTCTGAAGGTCGGTAATCGAGTCTTGCAGGGATGCCATTTTTTCTTCATGGGTATCCCCCAACCGAACTGTGCTTTTCTCGGCTTTATCTTTCAATGTATTTACGGCCATACGCGAAATACCTTTTTTGAAAGCATACTTTTCGCTGCGGGCATTCATCTTATTTTTCCGTTCCATTACTTCGCGGGCAAGTTTACAGGCTTGTCGTAACTCCTTTTTCTTCTCTCCCAACCGGTTTTGCAAAGCTGTCAACGCCAATTCTTTCTGTTCCTTGTAGAAATCAAAATTACCTCCATAAAGAGTGATGGCATTTCTCTCAAGTTCACAGATACAGGGTAACAGATTCAGCAACGTCCGGTCATGGCTGACAATCAGCATGGTCGAACGGCCGTTCTTAACCATCTCATACAGTTTTTCACGGCTGGCAACATCCAGATGATTCGTCGGCTCGTCCATCAGAATAATTTCCGGCGCATGTACAAGAATACCGGAAAGGAATACCTTTGTCTTTTCCCCTCCACTTAACGAATGCATCGGCCGGGACAGTTGCAGATGTCCCAAATCCCAAAAGGCAAGTGCCGAAAGGCAACGCTCCTCCACATTCCAATCGTCATTCAGGGAGATAAAGTTTTCTACCGAAGTGTCACCTTCAAGAATTGCATGAAGTGCCTTTATCCGGTTGTCCACCCCTAAGGCTTCCGCCACTGTCAGTCGATCGAACTGTCCGAAATGTTGCGGAATGTAATAAGGGCGTGAAGAACAGATAATCTCTCCCGACGAAGGTTGCAGGCTTCCCTCAATGATACGCAGCAAGGTCGATTTGCCCGTACCGTTATTGCCGACCAGCGCAAGACGCTGTCCTTTATTGACTGTTAGGTTTATGTCCTGAAAAAGTGGTTCTTTGTCGGCATGGACATAGCATAGCTGATGTACGGATATGCACATAGTTTTCTTTGGATTAAAAATTACAAACTAAAAAGGATAATCACAAACGTGCCGAAGGGCGACACAGGATAAGGCCGGAGTAAAGAATCGGCAATCGAAAATGAACAATTGGCAATTACATCAGTAGATATTTACGATATGCAGAAACCGGCTTAATTGGATATTTTCATCGGAGTACTTATATAATTATACCGCAAAGATAATCCTTTTTCCAATACTATCACCTACTTCATAAAATAGATTCGGACAGCAGTCTCAAAACATCGGTGTTTCGTATTCAAAACATATATGTTTTGTAAGCAAAACACCGGTGTTTTGAAAAAGGGACCCATTATTGTAATAAACTTCATGCCTTCATGGACGGTTATATATACAATACAACATAAAATTTAAAAGCTATGGGATTTTTATGGTACATTATCATAGGTATAGCAGCCGGTTTTCTTGCTGGTAAAATCATGCGGGGAGGTGGCTTCGGAGTAATAATCAATCTGATTTTGGGAATAGTCGGCGGTGTATTGGGCGGCTGGGTATTCGGATTGTTCGGGATTGCGGCTTCCGGTATTATCGGCAGCCTGATTACGGCAACAGTCGGAGCCATTCTGGTACTATGGATCGCTTCGTTGTTTAATAAGCGAAATGTAGATTAGTAACAACAGGACATATAGGGTAACGCAAATCCGCCCAATTGACAAGATCTGCGTCACCCTGTTCCTTTTTTACTCTTTATGCCTATAAGGAGGAGTCTGTTCTTTTACCGTATATACAAGGAAATAATATCCGTCCGGGACTGTTTTAAAGCGGAAACCATCCAAGTTCACAACCGTTCTGCCACCGGCGACCTGTATATTTTTAAAGATTTTCCGGTCAATCCTTTTCCCTTTATCATTTTTCAGCTCGATAGTGAGGTCGACAGTCTTGGGCTGTCCTAAGTTAAACAGCACTGGAGAAATGTGATCGGCCGGACCATATACAACATCGACATTACTACTACCCGCCCAGATCGGTTGGAAAACGGATTGATTGGCATAATAGGCAAGTTTGGGAATACCGAACGGATCAATCAACGGCTTCTGATACGTGAACATATTCGAGCCCGACTCAAGGCTACACCAAGAAAAGCCGTCATAGCCGATCAAAATCTGTTTCTTCATAGACTCCCAAGCTGCGAATGCTTGAAATGCCTGGCTGATTCTCCATTCCGAAGCATCGAGAAGGCGGCCGATACTACCTTTCTCATATTCCCATTCATAGGATTGGACCTTAAACCACGGTTCTTTTTCCGCTAATGTCCAATTCGGTTGTGCGGCAGATTCCTCATGTTCGAAGTTGAAATAAGCCTTATCGTTTGCAGCCAGACAGGAAGCAGCCCATTTGTTGGGAGCTTTTCTGAGAGCCGTCCATTTGGCTCCGTAGCCAGTATAGGCATCCTGACTCCCGCGAGTCATCAACTTTTCCATCAAAACAGGATTAGGAACAATCGGATTACCCTCCTTGTCGAGCGAACCGTCGTAATTGCCATAGTGCATATGCTGCCAGAAAGAGGTCGGTGAGATCAGGCGGCTGGTGTCTACGGCACTCAAAGTCCTGTAAACCCTTGTCACAAAATCATGCGAATCTGATATGTCGTGCAGTTTGAAACGGTTCGGATGATTACTTGCCTCCCACATGACAATAGACGGATGGTTGCAGACCTGGCGCATAAACTTCGGATAACCTTCAAAATCAACATTCCAAGCTTCCCCTTCCCTAATCCAAGCGGCAGTCTGCCAAAGAAGATAGACTCCCAACTGATCCGCATATTCGGCATAACGGGGATCGTTGATACCGTCTGTCGTGTCTTTTTCAGCATGGACATGCAGACGCAATAGGTTTCCATTCATTTCCTTGATCATCATCAAGTCTTTTGCAATTGTTTCGTCTGACACACACTTATAGTTTTTCGACATTGTTTCGACCGGATATCTCGAACCCAGTATCTGGGCACCTTTCAGTATTTCAGGCCGATTATTGACATACAGATTCCCATCTTTCTGGGAAATAGTACGGATACCGGTCGTCAGCATATAGTCGTCTATCTCACGGCCTTCCTTGTCACGCAAGATCACTTCCACCCGATACAAGTTCGGACTCTCAGGAGACCATAAGACAGGATTATCGACTGGCATTTCCAATACGATCTCGTTATCGACAGACGGGCGGATTTCGATATTCTGCTTCATCGTAGCGACCTTTTCCCCTTCCACCGGGAACCAAGGATAGTAATTGACTTCGACACTCCCCTCGAAAGCATAGACACCGGAGTATTGCAAGAGTATCCTATTGACCTGCCGGGCGGCTCCGTCAAGCGATCCGGTATATGCAAAGACATCCTTAATCATACAACGGTTCGTCAGGATCAATGTCGCACGTCCCAGGAACCAGCCGATATACGGATCGGATGGGGAGTGCAGCATCCGGTGATCCGCCTTATAAGGTTTTACACGGACAGCAATGAGATTCTCCTGATTCCGCTGCAGATACTCCGTCACATCCAAATCATACGGATGCCGATTGTTAATCACGGCTACAGGCTGCCCGTTTATCCAAACCTCACCGCCGGGATCTATTGTTTCCAACTTAAGCACGGCACGCTCGAAGTCGGCAAGGTGAATCTTTTTCCGCAGATAATAGCTCTCTTCCTTTTCCCGTAAACCACCATGAGATGAGGGTAGCGTGACCTGTTTCCAAGCACTATCGTCATAGTCAAGCGATTGCCATCCCTGCATCGGCAATACATCGTTAAAATCCTCGTTAATAAGCAAGACAGAAGAATAAGGAGTATGTTTATTCGTTCGGTCCTCAACAAAGTTAAAAAGGGAAATATCGTCTATCTCCGTTGTACCTTCCGAACGAATCACCATCTTGTCAATTTCACGGATGTCTGCCTCTCCTATCAGACAAGCAACCGATTTGCCGTTTACCGTCACAAAAAAACGATTGTTGGTGAAATCACCGTATATTTCCAGATGCAAGGGAACGCTCGAGTCATAATGCCCGTTACCCTTGTTCATTCCTGACGACAACGAGAATACCTTATCCGCCAAGCGAGTGGAGAGGAGAGGTTTCCCGCCTTTATGAAAAACAATTGTACATCCGGAGCCCACTTTCTTTACATCCAGATGCAACCGGAAACGCCACCGGATGGGGTCCAGATTTCTTTCGACCGCACAATCTTCCAGAATCAGGCTACCATCTTTCACAGTCGCCCCGTTCACAACCGTCCATCCGGCAAAGGCATTTTGAACATCTTCAGCTTTTCCGGCACGATAACCATATGCACGCCAATCGGCGAGCCGGAGTGTCTGCCGGACATTCGTCAACGGCTGAGGCTTTATCCGTCTGACCGTCTGCCGTATATCTCCGTCTCCGATAAGAGGTTTATCCAGACCGAGATTACCATAAAACCCGGAAGCAAAAGCAGCATATTTGTTCAGGAAATCAATCCGCTGGTCAAGAGACATCCATTCGCTCTCTCCGGTAAAATCAGTTTCTCCGTCCGCTTTTGAGTCGGATGTGATATAACGCATCTCAAAAGTAGTATGTACCTGTGCCTCTGTATAAGAGAAAAACAAGGTACTCAGAAGTACCAACAAGGCTATTTTCTTCATAATGTATTCTGTTTTCCAGGTTTTAACTCCAATTAAGGAGAGCCCTATCTCAACACCACCAGCACCCCGACCGGGCCGTGTGCCCCCAATACAAGCGCCTGTTCGATATCGGCTGTTTTGGATGGGCCTGAGATGAAAGCGCCGAAATCGTATGTCATGTTTTCCGTTCGCTTATAGGCCTCGTGCATGTTGTTCACGATCGAACTACGATCTATCAGCATGACCAAGCTGTTGGAGATAAAATACAATGCCTTGTGCTTCACCCCGCGGGTAATCCAGACAGCCCCGTTCTCGGCTACACCGAAATGGCCCTCCACGACGGCAAGGTCAGTATTGTCCAACTCGCGGGGATCGTCGAGGTCGTCCGGATTGAAGGTGGCACAGGTGATACCGGGCAGATTGGAAGCAATACGGGTTGCATCAGGAAAATGGCGGCGGATGATATCGTTGATATCGTCGCCAGGCTGCATCAGGACAGCTTGCCCCCCGGCAGCTTTCAGGGAGTCGGTAAATTGGGTGATTTTATCTTCGTAAGTGATGGCATCCAGCGTCAGTTCCGGCATGTCGTAACGTTTGCCGGAGTGGTGACGGATAGCAGATAATATATCGTTTTTACTACTCATTGTCATATTATTTTATCTTGTTACTTTTCCACATTTCATTGAACGACTGTTTGGCAAAAACCGGCAGTTCACGGCCCTTGCCCCATGCATTCAGAGCGTTGTAGATCATAAAACGAGGCATCTTATTGGCCACCGGGGCAAACTTCAAAGCCGTATTGAACAGCTTCGGGCGTTCCATCAAGAACTTCATGCCGCCGGACATAATCTTCTTCTCTGTGCTCGCTTTTCCAATCTTATCCAAATCCTGGCGCCAGCGGTAAATCTGTTCGCCGAGATCAATCTTGACCGGGCAGACATTCGAGCAAGAGAGGCACAGCGAGCAGGCGGAAACATTGTCCGAATATTTCACCGGATCTTTTAGCATCCCCAAGTTGATCCCGATCGGTCCGGGTATAAAATAGGTATAGGAATAGCCACCGCTACGACGATAGACCGGACAGGTATTCATACACTCGCCACAACGGATGCAGTTCAGGGTACGGATATGATCGGGACGCGCCAGGATATCGCTCCGCCCGTTATCGACTATAATGATATGAAACTCTCCCCCTTCTTTCGGCTTACAATAGTGAGAAGTATAAGAAGTGATCGGCTGCCCCGTGCCGGAGCGTGCCAGCAGACGAGTAAAGACACCTAACGACTCCCGATCCGGAACGATCTTCTCCATTCCGAACGTCGCAATGTGGACATTCGGGAAAGAAGTTCCCATATCTGCATTCCCTTCATTGGTGCAAACCACTATCTCACCAGTCGAAGCGACTGCAAAGTTAGCTCCCGTCATAGCGACATCGGCTGTCAGGAACTTCTCGCGCATATTTTTGCGGACGGCATGCGTCAGATAGGTCGGGTCTGAGTTTCCTTTTTCCGTACCTAACACGCGCTCCATCATCTCGCCTACCTCCTGCCGCTTGATATGGATAGCGGGCATCACGATATGGCTGGGATGAAGTTTCATCCATTGAAGTATACGTTCACCGAGGTCGCTCTCGATTATATCGTAGCCGTTTCCGAACAAGAAATCGTTCATGCCACACTCTTCGGTCAACATAGATTTACTCTTTATCAGCGTATGCGCCTTATGTTGCCTCAGGATTTCAGCGACAATCGCATTATGTTCCGCCGCATCTTTCGCCCAATGGACGATTGCCCCATTAGCCGTGGCGTTCTTCTCGAACTCCTCCAAAAGGGTATCCAAATGACTGTTCGAATAAAGTTTGATATCACAAGCCAGTTCGCGCAAGCGTTCCCATTCGGGAAGCGAATGGCTCATTTTATCCCGTTTGGCACGGACCATCCAGAGGGTTTCGTCGTGCCAGGCTTCCTGCTTGCGGTTCCCGATGAAGCGGGCAGCCGCTTTTGAATGTTTCGTGCTCATAATCCGGAGGCTAATATTTCAACAATATGAATCGTTTTAATCGGAAGGTTGTCACGCTTGATCACGCCTTCCATATGCATCAGGCAAGAACTATCGGCACCGGTGATGTACTCGGCTCCCGTGCTCATGTGGTCCTTCACCTTATCTTGTCCCATGCAAACGGACACTTCGGGCTCTTCAATCGCAAACATGCCACCGAAACCGCAGCACTCGTCGACACGTTTCGGTTCGAATATCTCGATGCCTTTCACCAAAGAAAGGAGATCGCGTAACTTGGAAAAATACGGGATATTCCGTTCGCTCGGAGAAGAAAGATGCAACTCGCGCACACCGTGACAGCTATTGTGGATGCTCACCTTGTGGGGAAACTCGGCTTTCAGTTCTTTGACCTTCACAATATCGTGCAGAAACTCGCAGATATCATAAATCTTCTTGCTATTCATACACACATGCCCTGCCTTTTCCAGAATACCGGGATGATTCTCTTTCACGAAAGCGACGCAACTGGCGGAAGGACCAACCACATAATCGTATGAACGGAACAACTCTTCCATCCGCAGCGCCAACCCTGCCGATTCATGCTCGAACCCGGCATTAGCCATCGGCTGACCGCAACAAGTCTGGTCTAACGGATAATCCACATCCAACCCAAGACTTTTCAATAATTTATAGGAAGCAACACCAACTTCCGGATACACCGCATTGATATAACAAGGAATAAATAGTCCTATCTTCATATTGGTTTATTTTAATTACCACAAATGTAATAATTATTTCTATTACTTTCGGCTTGATCCAAAAGTAACGGATCATTTATACTCTTGCCAACTCCGTATCTGAATATCATCTATGCCCAAGGTACAGAAAGCTTCAATAAAGGCGCTTGCCAGACGGGCATTCGTGATGAGCGGAACGTTCAAGTCAATAGCGGCACGGCGGATCTTGTAGCCATTGTCCAATTCTCCGGCGGAAAGATCGCGCGGAATATTCACAACCATGTCGATTTTCCTTTCATGGAGCATAGTGAGTGCTTGCGGTTCCTTGCCCTCCTCGCTCGGCCAGTAAACCTGCGTGCTGGAGATACCATTCTCTTCAAGGAAACGATACGTTCCGCCTGTGGCAAAGAGATTATAGCCTTTTGCAACCAGCATCTTGGCGGCATCCAGCATAGCCACTTTCTGTTTCGGTGTCCCCGTCGAGAGCAAAATATTCTTTTCAGGAATGCGGAGACCGACAGAGAGCATACTCTTCAGGATTGTCTCGGAAACATCGTCACCGATACAGCCGACCTCACCCGTCGAAGCCATATCAACTCCCAGGACGGGATCGGCTTTCTGCAAGCGGTTAAAAGAGAACTGGGAAGCTTTGATACCTACATAATCCAAGTCAAACTCGTTTTTATTCGGTTTCTCGACAGGCAAGCCCAACATGATACGGGTAGCCAGTTCGATAAAGTTAATCTTCAATACTTTACTAACAAAGGGGAAAGAACGGCTCGCGCGGAGGTTACATTCGATCACCTTGATCTCGTTGCCTTTCGCCAGGAACTGGATATTGAACGGGCCGGAGATATTCAGTTCCTTCGCGATCTGCTTACTGATACGCTTGATCCGACGGACCGTTTCGACATACAGCTTTTGTGCGGGAAACTGGATAGTCGCATCGCCGGAATGCACACCAGCAAACTCGATATGTTCGGAGATAGCATACATGACGATCTCACCCTTATCGGCCACCGCATCCATTTCCACCTCCTTGGCATGTTCGATGAACTGGCTGACAACGACCGGATGCTTCTTCGAAACGTTGGCCGCCAACTGCAGGAAGCGTTCGAGTTCCTCCTGGTTAGAGCAGACATTCATGGCGGCTCCACTCAACACATAACTCGGACGAACCAAGACCGGAAAACCCACCTCGGCCACAAACTCGTTGATATCCTCCATTGACGAAAGTTCTTTCCAGCGCGGTTGATCCACTCCGATACGGTCCAGCATGGCGGAGAACTTCTCGCGGTCCTCAGCATTGTCGATGCTCTTGGCGGATGTCCCTAAGATATTGACATGTTGCTCGTCGAGGCGCATCGCCAGGTTATTCGGGATCTGGCCGCCTGTCGAGACAATCACGCCGTGCGGATTTTCCAGTTCGAGGATATCCATCACACGCTCGAAGGTCAGTTCGTCGAAGTAAAGGCGGTCGCACATATCATAGTCGGTCGAAACCGTTTCGGGGTTGTAGTTGATCATCACCGAACGCCAGCCCTCCTTACGGATCGTTTCCAACGCCTGCACGCCGCACCAGTCGAACTCGACCGAGCTGCCGATCCGGTAAGCGCCGGAACCCAGCACGACGATGGAGCGATGGTCGCCCAGATACTGCACATCGTTTTCCGTACCACTATAGGTCAGATACAGATAGTTCGTCTGCGCCGGATATTCGGCGGCCAACGTATCGATCTGCTTCACGACCGGGACGATACCGTGCTCCTTACGGAACTGGCGTACCTGCATCATGCCTTTTTCTATATCCCCTTCAAGGCCGAGGGCACGGGCGATCTGGAAATCGGAGAAGCCCTGCACTTTCGCCTTGCGAACGAGTTCCGGGTTCAAACGCCAACGCTTGATACCTTTCATATCGAAGGCGCGCAGCTCCTTATCGGTCTGCATGATTCCGTAAAGTTTTTGCAGGAACCACTTGTCGATCTTCGTCAATTCATGTATCTGGTCGACGGTATATCCGGCACGGAATGCTTTCGAGATAACAAAGATGCGGGTATCGGTCGGTTCATGGAGCGCCTTGTCGATGTCGGCGATCACCAGCTCCTTGTTTTCCACGAAGCCGTGCATGCCCTGTCCGATCATACGCAGACCCTTCTGAATCGCCTCTTCGAAGGTACGACCAATCGCCATCACCTCGCCCACCGATTTCATGCTCGACCCCAATTCGCGTGCCACACCGTGGAACTTGCCCAAATCCCAACGCGGGATCTTGCAGACCACATAATCGAGAGCCGGTTCGAAGAAAGCGCTTGTCGTCTTCGTCACCGAGTTTTTCAGGTCGAACAGGCCGTAACCCAGTCCCAACTTGGCAGCGACGAACGCCAATGGATAGCCGGTTGCCTTGGAGGCCAGCGCAGATGAACGAGAGAGACGGGCGTTCACTTCGATCACACGATAATCTTCGCTCTCAGGATCGAAAGCATATTGCACGTTGCATTCCCCCACGATACCGATATGACGGATGATCCGGATAGCCAGTTCGCGAAGTTTATGATACTCGCTGTTGGTCAGTGTTTGTGACGGAGCAATGACAATACTTTCGCCGGTATGGATGCCCAACGGATCGAAGTTCTCCATATTACAGACCGTGATGCAGTTGTCGAAACGATCCCGCACCACTTCATATTCCACTTCTTTCCACCCCTTCAAGCTCTTTTCCACCAACACCTGGGGAGAGAAAGAGAAGGCTTTTTCAACCAACACGTCCAGTTCTTCCTCATTGTCGCAGAAGCCGGAACCGAGACCGCCCAATGCATAAGCAGCGCGGACAATCACCGGATAGCCCAACCCGGCAGCAGCCCGGCGGGCATCTTCGGCATTCTCCACCGCTTCACTCTTGATCGTCTTCACACCGATCTCATCGAGTTTACGGACAAAGAGTTCACGGTCTTCCGTATCCATGATCGCTTGTACCGGAGTACCGAGCACACGGACGTTATATTTTTCCAGCACTCCACTCTGGTAAAGCGCCACACCGCAGTTCAATGCCGTCTGGCCGCCAAAAGCGAGCAGGATACCATCCGGACGTTCCTTAGCAATCACCTTTTCGACGAAAAAGGGAGTGACAGGCAGGAAATAAACAGTATCTGCCACTCCTTCCGAAGTCTGTACCGTGGCGATGTTCGGATTGATAAGCACTGTCTGGATTCCCTCCTCCTTAATAGCTTTTAAAGCCTGGCTGCCTGAATAGTCGAATTCTCCCGCTTCGCCGATCTTTAGGGCGCCGGAACCGAGTACCAGGACTTTCTTTATATCTTCTTTCATTTTCGGACTCTTTTATTCGTTAACATTTTTAGATCTGTCGTCCCAATTCCTAAAGCAAATCGACAAACTTATCGAAGATAAACTCCGTATCGGTCGGTCCGCTACATGCTTCGGGATGGAACTGGGAAGAGAAGAAAGGCTTCGTCTTATGCCGGATTCCTTCATTTGTCCCGTCGTTCATATTGATAAAGAGCGGTTCCCAGTCAGCACCCAACGTGTCATTGTCCACTGCGTAGCCGTGATTCTGGGAAGTGATGAAACACTTCTCCGTCCCCACCATACGCACCGGCTGGTTATGGCTGCGGTGGCCGTACTTCAGTTTATAGATCGAAGCACCACCAGCTTTGGCAAGCAACTGGTTTCCCATACAGATGCCACAGATCGGTTTGTCACCACCGAGTGCCTTACGGATATTTTGGACAGCCGCATCACAAGTGTCCGGATCGCCGGGACCGTTCGATAGGAAAAGCCCGTCATACTCCAGTTGGTTGAAATCATAGTTCCAGGGGACACGTATCACCGCCACATTCCGCTTTAGGAGGCTGCGGATGATATTAGCCTTCACACCACAATCGAGAAGCACTACACGCTTTAAGAGTTGAAAGTTGAAAGTTGAAATTTGAAATTTGTCGGTATCTACGGGAAACGACATTTCCGTTCCGTCAGGCAGGTAGACAATGATCTCTTTACAGGAAACGCGGTCCACATAGTTGATGCTCCCGTAGTCCGGCATTTCCCCTTCACTTTCACCTTTTACCTTTCCACTTTCACCTTCGTTATCGGCACCGCCGATAACGATACGTCCCATCATTACGCCATGCTCCCGGATCTTCTTCGTCAGTGCACGGGTGTCGATACCGGTGATTCCGGGGATCATCTCACGCTTCAGCCAGTCGCTAAGGCTCTCCACAGCATTCCAGTGGCTATACTCTTCGCTATAGTCACTCACGATAATCGCCTCTGCATGGATTTTCTCACTCTCCATAAAGGTAGGCAAGCCGTTCTCTTCGATCGAGAAAGGAGGCACCCCGTAGTTTCCGACCAACGGATAGGTCAGAACCATTAGCTGCCCGGCATACGAAGGGTCGGTAAGGCTTTCGGGATAACCGGTCATAGCGGTATTGAACACCACCTCGCCAGCCACCGCCTTGTCAAAACCAAAAGAGAAGCCATGAAACATGCTTCCGTCGTCTAAGACCAATGTTGCTGTTTTTCTTGTCATTCTTATCTATTTTTCAATTTTCAATTTTTCATATTCCATTTCCACATAGTGAATAAGCGCCTCGTTCACCATTCGCGCACCGCCCGGTGTCGGGTAATCACCGGAGAAGTACCAGTCGCCCGGATGATCGGGACAGGCGGCATGCAACCCCTCAAGTGTCTGATAGACGATCTCCACCTTTGCACGTGTTCCAACGGGAGTAAGCAGTTCCACCATCTTAGCCGAGATTTCCTCATCGGTAAAAGGTGCATAAATCTCCTTTACATAATTCACGGTCGTATCGCACGGCACGGTCTGTTGCCTCCTGGCTTTCTTGTAGGCATCGAGCAGGACGGATTCCATCCCCCTGTCTACCAGGAGCGCCACGGCGGCCTTGAACGCGATAAACTCGCTCATGCGGGACATATCGATACCATAATAATCCGGATAACGTACCTGCGGAGAAGAGCTGACCACCACAATCTTCTTCGGGTTCAGGCGGTCCAGGATGCCGATGATACTCTGCCGGAGTGTCGTACCACGCACGATACTGTCGTCGATCACGACCAGATTGTCCTCAAAAGGCACGATACTTCCATACGTGATGTCGTACACATGGGCAGCCAAGTCGTTACGGCTGTTGCCCTCAGCAATAAAGGTACGCAGTTTGATATCCTTGATCGCTACTTTTTCACACCTGACACGCATGGACAGGATTTGTTCCAGTTCTTCCTCCTGAAGCAGGTGACTGCGATCGGCGATCCATTCCTTTTTCTTCTTGTTCAGATATTCGTTCATGCCCTCCTGCAACCCAAAATAGGCGACCTCCGCCGTATTCGGGATAAAGGAGAAGACCGTATGATTCAGGTCATTGTCTACAGCCTTCAGGACAGCAGGTACCAGATTTTCACCCAACCGTTTCCGTTCGCGGTAAATATCCCGGTCGCTTCCGCGTGAGAAATAAATGCGTTCGAACGAGCAAGCCTTATTTTCCTTCGGCTCCATGATCTGCGACGTATGCCAGTCACCTTGCTTGTTGATGATCAGCGCCTCTCCTCTTTTCAGTTCATGTATATCACCGACAGGCACGTTCATGGCCGTCTGAATCACCGGGCGTTCGCTTGCCAGGATCACGATCTCGTCGTCGGCATAATAGAATGCCGGACGGATGCCCCAGGGATCACGCACGCTGAAAGACTCACCGCTCCCCGTCAGCCCACAGATCACAAAACCACCGTCCCACAACGGGACACAGCGTTTCAAGACATTCGACAGGTCGACATTCGCCTCGATCGCATGGGTGATCTCCATTCCCTTCAGCCCTTCGGCTTCATATTTACGGTACAGGCGTTCGACCTCACGGTCCAGACGGTGCCCTACCTGTTCCAGCATGATGAAGGTGTCGGCATAGGCACGCGGATGCTGGCCGATAGCTGTTATCTCTTCAAAAATATCCTGTACGTTAGTAAGATTGAAATTACCGCAAAGAGCGAGGTTCTTGGCTCTCCAGTTGTTACGGCGTAAAAAAGGATGGACATAGGAAATACCGGACTTACCGGTCGTACTGTAACGCAGGTGCCCCATATAAAGCTCTCCTGCAAAAGGAAGGTTTGTTTTAGCAAAAAGCGGATCGTTCAGTTTTCCGGGCGGCAAATCTTTATAATGCTCATGAACGGCCGCGAATATCTCGGTAATAGCTCCTGTGCCTAACGCTCTTTCCCGAAACATATATTCTTCACCGGGGCTGGCTTCCAACTTGACGCATGCTAAACCGGCTCCTTCCTGACCGCGGTTATGCTGCTTTTCCATCAACAAATAGAGCTTATTGAGCCCATACATCCAGGTTCCATACTTCTGATGATAATATTCCAAAGGCTTTAGTAACCGGACCATGGCGACTCCACACTCGTGTTTAAGTACTTCCATTTGGTTCTATCTTGTTTATTTCGATTGCAAAGATACTTACATTATATTACATAATGTTCATACAAACGAAATTTATTTGACATATTAATAGAAATAATTATTTTATCTACCATTTAGTTAAATTATTTTATAAAATAATATTCTTTCGACAAATCTATCAAATAAAAAGGAAAAGCCCTTTCGCCATATACGGATCGTAAGAGAGCAAAGGGCTTTTCCTTTATAATCATTATCGGAGTGGTTTTGTTCCGGAGAATCCGACCTTTATTTCAAGCAGGACAACCATAACCCTTTTCGACCTTCACCAACACGACTTCCGGTAAAAGCACTCTTATCTCCTCTTCTTTTATCTTCAGGGCAAAAGAATCTTTTTTTCAACCCTCTTTCCCATATTGTCATTTTGATAAGTCAATAAGGGTATTTGCTTTCAAATAGAATGTTAAAAAATATTACCCTTGCGGGTAATTTCCAAAAGATGCCCTATTAATTCAAAATAGATGGGATAGAGCTATCATTTTGATAATAATCTTTTGCCGGAAACAGGAGAAACTAAGAAATCTCACATTTTCATGTCCCCTGTGACAAAAAATCTTTATATTTGTCTAACGTTAAAATTCAAATTATGAGAATTTACAACTTTATTATCGCCCTCATTATCTGTTTTTGTGTTTCCCTTCAGGCACAAAACAATGCGGACAATTTTAAGCAACAGGCACAAAGTAGCTTTGAGAACAAAGACTATACGAAAGCCCGCTATCTTTATATCCAGGCATATAAGGATTACGCAAATGAAGGAAAAATAACGCAAGCAATCGAATGCGGTACACAGGCGGCCTCCCTCTATTACCGCGAGAACTACTATCAGGAAGCGTTCGACCTCTGCCGGCAAATGAGCCAGATAGTGGCGAATCAGGAACAAACAGAGCAAAAGAAACTGTACGGCCTGCGTTTTATGATAACAAAAGAGCGCCTGCAAATGTATATCAAGCTGAGGAACGCCGCACAGGCACAGCTCCAGCTTAACACACTGGACAACCTGGCCGAAGAATCAGGCAATCCCGAACTTACCGAAGAACTGTTGTACACACAAACCGATTATTTCTATATCTTCGGACAGAAAAAAGAAGGAGACGCAGCATTCAACAAGCTCATCAGCCAATACCGGGAAAAAAAGGAATACGGCAAAGTCAGCGAATGCTATCAAAACCTGATCGCGATTGCTCGCAAAGCCAATAATACCTCGTTGATGGAGCAAACCTACGAGAAATATATGGTATGGACCGATTCCGTAAAGATGCTTACCGCAGAAGACAAATTGGATGCCTTGCAACAAAAATACGATAGCAGCCTGCAAACGATACAGGAAAAAGAAGACCGGCTATCAGCCAAGCAGTATATCATCGCCGGGCTCTGCACGTTGGCCGCCATCTTAATTGCCGCATTGGCGTTCCTGGCATTCCTGGTCATGCGTTTCATCCTCCTGAACCGGAAGCTGAAGAAGATCATCCAGACCATCACCGAGCACAGCGAACAACAGACCGGGTTCATCCAAAGCATATCGGCGCAGATGGAACCGACACTGGACGAAATGAGCAAATCGGTAGCCGGATTGCAAACCATGGCCCCCGGACAGGCGAAAGCCATACAAGCCCGTGTCGATGCCCTGAAACAGTTCGGAGACCATATACAAGAACTTTCTTTGTTGGAAAACTCCTTGCTGGAAACCTACGAAGCACAATCTTTTAATGTCAGCTCTTTCTGCGAGAAAGTGATGGAACAGGTAAAAGAGGATGTCCGTCCGGGCGTTGAAGTCACTACTGATATCCCGAAGATCGAAATCAAGACAAATGCCGAACAGCTGCAACGCATCTTGCTGCACCTGCTGAAAAATGCGGCGATCTACACGACATCAGGCAAAATCAAGTTGGAATTCAAAAAGAAAGGGGCCCATCTCTGTCAGTTTATCGTAACCGACAACGGTCCGGGTATCCCCGCCGAAAAGCAGGTGGCGATCTTCAAACCTTTTACCGAAATCAAGGACCTGGCCGATGGAGACGGACTGGGATTACCCATCTGCTCCCTGATTGCTTCGAAGATGAACGGCACACTGTCCATAGACCCCGAATACAAAAAAGGCAGCCGCTTTATTCTGGTATTGCAGGTGTAACCTGACACATACATTGCCTGCCGCAGACGAGTACGCATCCCTGTATCGTCTGCGGCAGGTCGCATCCGGTAAATTTCATTCCATCCTCTCCTTTATTATCCTCCAAGAATACGTATCGAAAGAATACGATATACTTTCTATTTAAAAAATTAAACAATAGTTTCATTGCAAATTATCACACAAATCAGAAAAATACTTTCAAATAGAAACAAACCAATCTATAGAATAAAAAAGCCTCTCCTTATCCGCGCTCAATATTATTACATTTTGAAACAAATAACATATATTTGTCAAGCAATTTGATAAACAAATCAAATATTTTACAAACATAAGATCAACTAATAATGGATATAAGGAGCAATTTGAACAATAAACAAGGATTATACGATCCTACCAACGAGCATGACGCTTGCGGCGTAGGGCTGGTCGTAAACGTCCATGGTGGTAAATCGCACGGCATAGTGGAATCAGCCCTTAAAATATTGGAAAACATGCGGCACCGAGGTGCGGAAGGAGCGGATAACAAGACCGGCGACGGTGCAGGCATCCTGTTGCAAATTCCACACGAGTTTATCTTACTGCAAGGCATCCCCGTACCGGAAAAGGGCAAGTATGGAACCGGACTGGTCTTCTTTCCGAAAGACGAGGAACAACGTTCGGCCATCCTCAGTTTTATGATCGAAGAGATCGAAAAGGAAGGACTGACCTTGATGCATCTGCGCAAAGTACCTGTCAACACGGATATCTTAGGAAACGACGCACGAGACACGGAGCCGGATATTAAACAGGTGTTTATCACCGGATGCGACGACCAGCAGATGTTGGAGCTGAAACTCTACATCATTCGTAAACGGATCGAGAAGCGGGTGGCGGCATCCGACATACCGGATAGGAAAGATTTCTACGTGGTGTCGCTTTCCACCAAGAGTATCATATATAAAGGTATGCTGGAATCAATGCAGCTTCGCCATTATTTCCCCGATCTGGCCAACCACTATCTGACAAGCGGACTGGCACTCGTCCACTCCCGTTTCAGTACAAACACATTCCCGACCTGGAGTCTGGCACAACCGTTCCGTCTCCTGGCACACAACGGGGAAATCAATACGATACGGGGCAACCGTGGCTGGATGGAAGCACGTGAAAGCGTCCTGTCCTCTCCCCGTATCCCAAACATAGACGAGATACGCCCGATCATCCAGCCAGGTATGAGCGACAGTGCTTCGCTGGACAACGTGCTGGAATTTTTCGTGGCGTCCGGCATGAGCCTGCCACATGCCATGGCGATGCTGGTCCCGGAAAGTTTCAATGAGAAAAACCCGATATCGGAAGACCTGAAAGCGTTCTACGAATACCATTCTATCCTGATGGAACCGTGGGATGGCCCGGCCGCCCTGCTCTTCAGCGACGGACGGTATGCCGGAGGAATGCTCGACCGCAACGGCTTGCGCCCGGCACGCTACTTGATCACGAAAAACGGCATGATGGTCGTGGCGTCCGAAGTGGGCGTAATGGACTTCGAACCTGATGAAATAGAGGAAAAGGGGCGTCTGCAACCGGGCAAAATCCTGCTGGTCGATACGGAAGAAGGCAGGATCTATTACGACGGCGAACTGAAAAAGCAACTTGCCGACGCACAGCCCTACCATGTATGGCTGGCAAACAACCGGGTAGAACTGGACGAACTGAAGTCGGGACGCCGTGTACCGCACACCGTTGCCGGATATGACAGGATGCTACGCACCTTCGGGTATAGCCGCGAAGATATCGAATGCATCATCAGCCCGATGTGCACAGGTAGTGCAGAGCCGGTCGGTTCGATGGGAAACGACACGCCGCTGGCCATCCTTTCCGAGCGCCCTCAACTGTTGTTCAACTATTTCCGCCAACAGTTCGCCCAAGTGACGAACCCGCCGATCGATCCGCTTCGTGAAGAATTGGTTATGAGCCTGACAGAATATATCGGCGCCGTAGGGAGCAACATCCTCATCCCGAATGAAACACATTGCAAGATGGTGCGCCTCGCCCATCCGATACTGACCAACACACAATTGGACATTCTTTGCAATATCCGCTACAAAGGTTTCAAATCCGTCAAGCTGCCGATGCTTTTCGAAGTGTCGCGAGGCAGCGAAGGACTGAAAGCCGCCCTCGACCGGCTTTGCAAGCAGGCGGAACAGTCTGTCGCAGACGGTGTGAACTACATCATCCTGAGCGATAAGGACGTGGATGAAACCCATGCCCCTATCCCTTCGCTCCTTGCCGTCAGCGCCGTACACCATCACCTGATCTCCGTACAGAAACGTGTGCAGACTGCTTTGGTGGTGGAGACGGGGGAAATGCGCGAAGTGATGCATGCCGCCCTGCTCTTAGGCTATGGGGCAAGTGCCATCAATCCATATATGTCGTTCGCCATCCTTCAGAATATGGTGGACAAACAGGAGATACAACTCAACTACGAGATGGCGCGCAAGAACTATATCAAAGCGCTTTGCAAAGGCCTGTTCAAGGTCATGAGCAAGATGGGGATCAGTACGATCCGCAGCTATCGCGGCGCCAAACTGTTTGAGGCAGTCGGACTCTCGACCGCACTCATCGATACCTATTTCGGCGGGACAGCCAGCAATGTAGGCGGTATCCGCCTACAAGAAATAGCAGCCGACGCCATCGCCCTGCATCATCAGGCCTTCGGTGGAACGGTGGACAACCTGACTCTTGAACATAAAGGACTATACAACTTCCGAAAAGACGGTGAGAAACACGCATGGAACCCGGAGACGATCTCGGCCCTTCAACTAGCGACCCGATTAGGTAGCTACAAGAAATTCAAGGAATATACGCATCTCGTAGACGAAAAAGACGCACCGGTTTTCCTCCGCGACTTCCTTACCTTCCGGACGGGAAACCCCATTCCGGTCGAAGAGGTGGAACCGGCAAGCGAGATCATGAAGCGTTTCGTCACGGGCGCCATGAGCTTCGGTTCGATCAGCAAGGAGGCACACGAGACGATGGCAATGGCGATGAACAAGATACACGGACGCAGCAACACCGGGGAAGGGGGTGAAGACTCCACCCGTTTCATCCCCCGCAAAGACGGCCTCTCCCTCCGTTCCGCCATCAAGCAGGTGGCGTCCGGACGCTTTGGCGTGACAGCCGAATATTTAGTGAATGCGGACGAGATACAGATCAAGGTTGCCCAGGGCGCGAAGCCAGGCGAAGGCGGACAGTTGCCGGGATTCAAGGTTAACGACGTGATTGCCAAAACACGCCACTCCATTCCGGGTATCTCACTGATCTCTCCTCCCCCTCACCATGATATTTACTCAATCGAAGACTTGGCACAACTGATCTTCGACTTGAAAAACGTCAACCCAAGTGCCGAGATAAGCGTGAAGCTGGTATCAGAAAGCGGCGTCGGGACAATTGCAGCGGGCGTGGCAAAAGCGAAGGCCGACCGCATCGTCATATCAGGTGCCGAAGGGGGAACAGGTGCTTCGCCAATAAGCTCCATCCGATATGCCGGATTGCCCCCCGAACTGGGATTGTCGGAGACACAACAAACCTTAGTCATGAACAACCTTCGCGGGCAGGTCCGATTGCAAACAGACGGACAGTTGAAGACCGGGCGCGACATCGTCCTGATGGCTCTGCTGGGAGCCGAAGAGTTCGGCTTCGCTACTTCCGCCCTGATCGTGCTGGGCTGCGTGATGATGCGCAAATGCCACATGAACACCTGCCCGGTAGGTGTCGCCACTCAGGACGAGGAACTGCGCAAACGTTTCCATGGACGCCACGAATATTTAGTGAACTTCTTCACCTTCCTCGCTGAAGAGGTTCGGGAATATTTGGCAGAGATGGGCTTCAGGCGGTTAGACGATATTATCGGACGCACGGACCTGATCGATCGGCTCTCCTCTACTTCGTCAGCATCCGGCAAATACGCATTGCTCGATTTCTCCAAATTGCTGCACATCCCGGCACAAGCGGCGACAAATGCCATCCGGCATACGACGGAACAGGTGCATCTGACCGGACATGTAAAAGATCAGGACATTATCCTGCATGCTATGCCGGCCATCGAGCACCGGCAGGAGATTTCCTTGGATTATGCCATAGCCAACACCGACCGCTCGGTAGGCGCTATGCTCTCTGGCGAGATTGCCAAACGATACGGCGACGCCGGACTGCCGGAACATACACTTAATATCAAATTCAAAGGTTCGGCCGGACAAAGCTTCGGCGCCTTCCTTGCACACGGTGTCAACTTCCGCCTCGAAGGGGAAGCCAACGATTATTTAGGCAAAGGCTTGAGTGGTGGGCGCATCAGCGTGATGCCTCCGGTACGGTCGACCTTCATAGCCGAGAACAACACGATTGCCGGAAACACCCTGATATACGGGGCGACAAGTGGCGAAGTATATATCAACGGACGTGTAGGCGAACGTTTCTGCGTGCGCAACTCCGGTGCTATCGCTGTCGTGGAAGGGGTCGGCGACCACTGCTGCGAATATATGACCGGAGGACGCGTGGTGGTTCTCGGACGTACAGGGCGCAACTTCGCCGCTGGCATGAGCGGTGGTGTCGCTTATGTGTGGAACAAGGAAGGGGACTTCGACTACTACTGCAATATGGAGATGGTCGAACTCTCGCTGATCGAAGACAGTACGACACGTAAAGAACTGCACGAGCTGATCCGCAAGCATTACCATTTCACCGGTAGCCACCTCGCAAGCAAGATGCTCGACAACTGGGACAAGTATGTAGATGAGTTCATCCAGATCGTCCCGATCGAATACAAAAAGGTCTTGCAGGAAGAGCAGATGAAGAAGTTGCAGCAAAAGATCGCTGAGATGCAGCGCGACTACTAAAACGGCAGAGAGACGTACCCATCCGGGCCAAATTATGAAGAAAGAAAAAGTATCAGTATAAACAATCAACTACCAACATGGGAAATCCAAAAGCATTCCTCACCATACACCGGCAAGAGGCCGGATATCGTCCCGTCCATGAACGCATCGACGATTTTAGCGAAGTAGAACAAACGCTCAACAGCAGTGACCGCCGCAGACAAGCCTCTCGCTGCATGGACTGCGGCGTGCCCTTCTGCCACTGGGCCTGCCCGTTAGGCAATAAACAACCCGAATGGCAAGACCTGCTCTATAAAGGCAAATGGCGCGAGGCCTTCCATGTGCTGGAACAGACCTGCGACTTCCCGGAGTTTACCGGACGCATCTGCCCCGCCCTTTGCGAGAAAAGCTGTGTGCTGAAACTGAGCTGCGACGAGCCTGTCACGATACGTGAGAACGAAGCCTCCATCGTAGAGGCCGCTTTCCGAGAAGGATATATCCAACCGATCCGTCCTGTCCGTAACGGCAAACGGGTGGCGGTGATCGGCAGTGGCCCGGCCGGACTGACAACCGCCAACCAACTGAACCGCCGGGGATATGAAGTGACCGTATTCGAAAAGGACGAACTCCCGGGTGGCCTGCTCCGCTTCGGTATTCCGAACTTCAAATTAGGGAAGAACATCATCGACCGCCGTATCCGGTTGATGGAACAGGAAGGGATCGTCTTCAAAGTTAACACGATGGTCGGCAGCGAAGTATCTGCCAAAGAGATCGCCTTGACGTTCGATGCCGTTTGTGTCGCCATCGGCTCCGAAATACCACGTGACCTCCCTATCGAAGGGCGTAATCTGAAAGGTGTCCATTTCGCCCTCGAACTGTTGTCACAACAGAATCGTATCCTCGAAGGCATCGTTATCCCGTCTAAAGACATCATCAACTGCAAAGGCAAGAAAGTCCTTGTCATCGGTGGCGGCGATACGGGAAGCGATTGTGTCGGGACAGCCAACCGCCACAAAGCCGCGAGCGTGACGCAAATCGAGATCATGCCACAGCCACCTGTCGGACATAACCCGGAAACTCCTTGGCCCTTATATCCGCAAGTACTGAAAACAAGCAGCAGTCATGAAGAAGGATGCATCCGTCGCTGGAACCTCGCTTCCGTCCGCTTCATCGGAGATAAGAACACCCTGAAAGGTGTCGAAGTCGAAGAGGTAAAATGGCAACCGACCGAAAAGGAAGGCCGACCGGAAATGCGCAAGACTGGCCGCACGGAAGTGATCGAAGCCGACCTCGTCTTTCTTGCGATGGGTTTCATACATCCCGAACAGGAAGGCCTCGTCAAAGAACTTTCCCTTGCCGTCGACGCACGCGGTAACATCGCCGTCGATCCGGTCACCAACCAGATAGCCGACACCAACCTCTTCGCCTCCGGCGATGCCGTCAGCGGGGCCAGCCTCGTTGTCCGTGCCATGGCCTCCGGCCGCAAGGTCGCCGCTGCCATCGACCAGTATCTCAGAAACAAATAATTTTCAACTTTTAAAATTTAATTAACATGTGTGGCATTACAGCAATCTTCAACATCCATAGCAACGCCGCCGACCTCCGTCAGCAAGCCCTGAAAATGAGTAAACGCATCCGTCACCGCGGTCCGGACTGGAGCGGTATCTATCAAGGCAAGACCGCCATCCTCGCCCATGAACGCCTCTCCATCGTCGATCCTGCATCCGGCGGCCAACCTCTGAGAAGCAAAGACGGCCAACTGATCCTCACCGTCAACGGCGAGATATACAACCACCGCGAACTCCGCGAACAGTTGAAAGACGAATACGAATTCCAGACCGGAAGCGACTGCGAGGTCATCCTCGCCCTCTACCGCAAGTACGGTGTGGGATGTGTGGAAAAGCTGAGCGGCATTTTCGGGTTCGCTCTCTACGACGAAACGGACGACAGCTACCTGATTGCCCGCGACCCGATCGGCGTCATCCCCCTCTACATCGGCTACGACGACGAAGGGCATCTCCTTATTTCTTCTGAACTGAAAGGGCTCGAAGGCTTCGCCACCACATACGGACAGTTCCCTCCGGGACACTATTTCTATAGCCGTGATAAGGATTTCACCCGCTGGTATATCCGCGACTGGATGCAATATGATAACGTGAAAGATAATCCTGCCAGCGTAGAGGAACTGCACGATGCCCTCGAAGCGGCCGTACGCCGCCAACTGATGAGCGACGTGCCTTATGGCGTACTCCTTTCCGGCGGCCTGGACTCGTCCATCACCTCCGCCATAGCCAAAAAATACGCAGCCAAACGTATCGAGACTGAAGGAAAGGCAGAAGCATGGTGGCCCCGGCTACACTCCTTCGCTGTCGGTCTCAAAGGAGCGCCAGATTTAGTGGCAGCCAAGAAAGTGGCTGATTATATCGGTACTGTCCACCACGAGATCAACTACACGATCGAGGAAGGACTCGATGCCATTCGTGACGTGATCTACTACATCGAGACATACGACGTGACCACTGTCCGCGCCTCCACTCCGATGTACCTGTTGGCTCGCGTAATCAAATCGATGGGGATAAAGATGGTGTTGAGTGGCGAAGGGGCGGATGAAGTGTTCGGGGGTTACCTCTATTTCCACAAAGCCCCGGATGCAAAGGCTTTTCACGAAGAGACCGTCCGTAAACTGAGCAAACTCTATATGTATGACTGTCTCCGGGCTAACAAAAGCTTGTGTGCCTGGGGTGTGGAAGGTCGCGTTCCTTTCCTCGACAAAGAGTTTCTCGATGTTGCCATGCGCCTCAATCCTGAAGCCAAAATGTGTCCCGGTAGCGTGATCGAGAAGAAAATTCTCCGCGAGGCCTTCGCCGACGTGCTCCCCTCGGAAATAGCCTGGCGCCAGAAAGAACAATTCTCCGATGGCGTTGGCTACAGTTGGATCGACACGCTGAAGAAGGTGACCGCCCAAGCCGTCAGCGACACCGAAATGGCCAATGCAGCCCGACGTTTCCCGATCAACACACCGCAAAACAAAGAAGAATACTTCTACCGCACCATCTTCGAGGAACATTTCCCCAGCAAAAGTGCCGCCCGCAGCGTGCCGAGCATCCCCAGCGTCGCCTGCTCTACCGCCGAAGCCCTTGCCTGGGACTCTGCTTTCAAAAACATGAACGACCCCAGCGGACGGGCGGTGAAAGGGGTACATGAGGCGGCATACTGACATACCGATCCCTGTAACAAAATATATCCAAATCGGTATATTCTATCAAAATATAAGTCGAATAAAGATTTCCTCAAAAATAAGATATTGACGGATAAGACACAATAATCCTTCTATATCTCTTGTCCTTTTTGGAATTCCTACTGAAGAGATAGATATAAAAACAGAAGCAAACCGCTAAACTGAAGTTTGCTTCTGTTTTCATATAACTATCGCATCGGGAGGTAACTGACTACCCAGTTTCAATTGCGGAGCAATAGTCTGTACGTTAGCATGGATTGTATTGCCGCCGGAATCTGTAATCGGCTCACCGTTGAGCGTCCAATACCAATTTTTCATTCTACATTGATTATAAATCTAAATCTTCATTTTTTATTTTCTCTGTCTACCAAAAAAATAACGGCCTACCGCCGGACATTGCCGGAGATAGGCCGTAAAGCATAAACTCTTTAAGACTCTATTTTAAATAAGTCAGAGAAAATCTTTCCGTATCGGACTGAATGTGTCAATCAGCACACCCGCTTCCAGACATCTGCAACCATGCAGTACCCCCGGTTTCATATAGATTCCGTCGCCTGGGTGGACGATCTTTGTCTCGCCATCCGTCGTGAACTCAAACACGCCGCTTGCCACATAAGTAGCTTGCGTATGCGGGTGTGTATGAGGAGTACCGACAGCCCCGGTTTCAAACTTTACTTTGACCATCATCAGGTCGTCATTGTAGGCCATGATCTGACGGACAACCCCTGCGCCGGCATTCTCCCACTTCATCTCGCTCTCATACTGAAAATTATTACTTTCCATATCCATCCTATTCTGTTTATATGTAGACAAAAGTAAAAATAAATACAGAAACAAGAATAGGATTATCCGTCAAATTGTCCTACTTTTGAGGAATAATATAAATCTATATTCACATGAAAAGCAAGATTTCTACTGGGGTGCTCTTCGCCATGCTTCTGCTTATGGCTATGCTTCCCCGAACAGGACATTCACAAGAAATCGATCCCAACGCCTATTACGAGATCGTAAGCAGTAACAATCTGGTTCTCGACAATCAAGACAGCGAAGACGACGGGACCCAAATATTCATCAACAACCGTGTGGAGAACCGGATGTCGCAGGTATGGCAACTGACGACTCCCGGCTACGGGGTCTACAAGATCTGCACGCCCCTCTCCGACAAATGCGTGGACAACAACAATACGAAAGAACCGGGCCCGGTTATCCAGTGGGACAACGGAGCGACCAATATGAACCAGTTCTGGAAACTCACGAAGATAGGCGAAAACACCTACACATTCACCAACATAGCAAACGGGCTGAACCTCGGTATAAGCGACGACGGACAGCCGGGTAAAGCAGCTCTCCAGCTTACCGCCGATTCGACCAGTGCCAGACAACACTGGACACTGCGCCGGTCCAACCTTAAAATAGACAAGGAAGCCCTACGTGGCTCCAGCGACAAGGATTGGGAGAACGAAACCATCTTTGCTGTCCACAAGGAACCGGGGCATACGACTTATGTCCCCTTCCCCTCCGTAGAAAGCCTGAAAAGTTCGCCCGACTACCGCAAAGCCTGGCTTCGCCCGAACTCGCCGCGTTACCAGCTGTTGAACGGCAACTGGAAATTCAATTGGGTGAAACAGCCGTCCGAACGTCCGGTCAATTTCTATAAACCGAATTACGATGTTTCCGGCTGGAAAGAAATTCCGGTTCCTTCCAATTGGGAAATGTACGGATACGGCACGCCGATTTATACGAATATCACCTATCCGCATCGCAACAATCCTCCTTTTATACAGGGAAAGAAAGGATATACGATCATGGACGAACCGAACCCTGTCGGTTCTTACCGCCGTGACTTCAATATCCCCGACGACTGGAAAGGGAGTGAAATCTTTATCCATTTCGACGGTGTCTACAGCGCCATGTATCTTTGGGTAAATGGAAAGAAAGTCGGTTACAGCCAAGGAGCAAACAACGATGCCGAGTTCAACATCACCCGATACGTGAAGCCGGGAAAGAACATCTTGGCAGTCGAAGTGTACCGTTGGAGCGACGGTAGCTACTTGGAAGACCAGGATATGTTCCGCTTGAGCGGTATCCATCGCGATGTTTATCTGTTCGCAACTCCCAAACTGCGTTTGCGCGATTACTATCTGACCGCTTCATTTGCTGGGGATGACCTGAGCAAAGCGACATTCAATGTCCGTACCAACGTGACGAACTATGGAAAGGCGGTGGACGAAGCGGTTGTCGACATCACGCTGTTGGACCAGGACGGCAAGCAGGTGGCCTTTATATCCGATGTTGTCGAAGACATCAGGAAGGGACAGGAAGCGGTCAGCACGGCCAGCGTCGAAGTCAAGAACCCACATCTCTGGTCTGCCGAAACTCCCTACCTCTACACGACGATACTGGAACTGAAAGACAAGACGGGCAAAACACTCGAAGCGATGTCTTCACAATTTGGTTTCCGTAAAATCGAGATCAAGAATAAGCGGGTATATATCAACAACGAGCAGGTCTTCTTCAAAGGGGCCAATCGCCACGACATCCATCCGCAACATGGAAAAGCGGTTCCAGTCGAGTCGATGATCGAGGATATATTGCTTTTCAAACGCTATAACCTGAATACGATCCGTACGAGCCATTATCCGAACGACGCCAAGATGTACGCATTGTACGATTACTATGGCCTCTATGTAATGGACGAAGCAGATATAGAGTGTCATGGCAACCATTCGATCAGCAACAAGGAAAGCTGGTTGCCCGCCTACGTAGATCGTATGGTCCGCATGATCGAGCGCGACAAGAACCACCCGTCCGTCATTTTCTGGTCTATGGGTAATGAGTCCGGAGACGGCAAGAACTTCGACACCGTATATGAAGAAGCACGCAAGCTCGATCCGCGTCCGATCCACTACGAAGGTAAGAACCGGATCGCCGATATGGATTCCCGTATGTATCCTTCCATCGAGTCGATGAAGCAACAGGATGAGGAAAAGAGCGAAAAACCGTTCTTCCTTTGCGAATATGCACACGCGATGGGGAATGCGATCGGCAACCTCGACGAATATTGGGATTATATCGAAAACCATTCCCACCGTATGATAGGCGGTTGTATCTGGGACTGGGTGGACCAAGGTATCAACAAATATGGCGAACTGCCTGACCGTTACTACTTCGGCGGTGGTTTCGGCGACAAACCGAACGATTTCGATTTCTGCTGTAACGGTATCGTAACTCCCGACCGCCAAGTGACTCCCAAATTGATCGAAGTGAAGAAAGTATACCAATACATCAAATTCAAACCGGTAGACCTCAAGGCCGGCAAGGTGAAGCTGGAAAACCGCTATGACTTCCTGAATCTGGATCAGTTTGATTTGCAATGGCAGTTGTTGAAAGACGGCCAAGTAGTCGAATCGGGCATACTGCCTTTAGGCGATACAGCCCCAAACAAAGATATCGAAGTGACGATTCCTTATAAAACAGCTTTGAATGCCGGCAGTGAATACTTCCTTAACTTGTCGACCCGGTTGAAAAAGGATTGCAACTGGACGAATGCCGGACACGAAGTGGCATCCGAGCAATATCCGCTGACCGAAAAGATTGCGGTAGTTCCTGTCGACATGGCTTTCAACGACACGCTGAAAGTGGAAGAAGAAAAAGGGCAGATCGGTTTCCGCGCTCCGGGATTCTTCATCACTTTCAATCCGGAGACAGGCAAGATGGTTTCTTTGCGTTATGCCGGTACGGATATGATCTATAACAAGGAAGGTTTCGATTTCAATTGGTTCCGAGCAATAGACAATGACAAACGGGATTATCTGCCGACCACCGTCAAAAAGCAGGCATTCGACTGGAAACAGGCTGCCGACAAAAAGTCGGTTACCATTACCACGAGCTTGGAAGCGACCGTAGGAAGCGGAGCCAAAAAGGTGGTACTGCCATTCGACATCACCTATACGGTCTATGCAAACGGTACAGTCGATGTGGACGCGACTTTCAAAGCTGGTGACGACTTTAACCTGCCTCGCCTCGGCCTCCAGATTGCCTTGAACCCGACACTCGAAAAGGTGGAATGGTACGGACGCGGCCCGATTGAAAACTATTGGGACCGCAAAAATGCAGCCTATGTCGGCCTGTACAAAAACACCGTGACCGGAATGGAAGAAGCCTACGTGCGTGCCCAGTCGATGGGTAATCGCGACGATGTACGCTGGCTGACACTGAAAAGCCTCGATAACCAGGGTATCCGGATCACGTCCAAAGATCACCTGAATTTCAGTGCGCTTCATTTCACCGACTCGGAACTGTGGGGACTGACCTATGGGCACGACCTCGACAATATCCGCCGTGCGGAAGTGATCCTAAGTCTCGACTGTATCCAGCGTGGCATCGGAAACGGCAGCTGCGGCCCAGGACCACGCCCGCATTATGAGATTGAAAAAAACAAAGACTATAGCTACTCATTCCGTATCGAGAACGCAAAGTAGCCTGTCAGTGAAGATGGCTTAACCGCCTTGGAAGTGTCAAAAAGAGCTGTAAGCCCGACATATCTCCAAGGCGGTTTTCATTCACCGAAAAAGCGTCATTCAAACAAAACAACTATTTACTAAGCCCCTATAAAGAATGAAGAAAATCTTATTGACCGCAGGCTTTGCCCTATTTGCTTGGGGATCGACCTGCTTGGCGCAAAGCACGTATTTCAGCGACAGTAAAGAATGGCTCTGGAAAGCTGAAGCCTGCAAGCCGGAGTTGAGTTACCAAACTATTTCTCCCGTAAAAGTCGTCCGTTCCGTACAGGACGCAAAAGCATTCCAAGGCTGGCGGATGGAAGATGCCGGACAACCGGATATCCTCTTCAACGAACCATTCAAAAAACATCCTGCCATTACCCTGGATTTCGGCAATCATTATACCGGTTATCTCACTTTCTCCATCAAACCATCCGGGCTGAAAGCGGCCGACGCACCCGTCCGGCTTAAGTTCACCTTTGCAGAAGTTCCAAGTGAATTAAACACCCCGCTCGAACCTTATAAGGGTGGCCTGGCCCGTTCTTGGGTACAGGACGAGATCGTGACGATCATGAGTGTCCCACACGAGATGACAATCCCGCGCCGCCTGGCAGGACGCTACCTGAAGATCGAACTGTTGGGTATATCGAGTAGTTTCGACTTCGTGTTCGACAAACTGACCTTCAAGGCACAAACCTCCGTCACCAACGAAGCACCGGCTTTAGCCTCTACCACCGATCCTCTGGTCCGGGACATATACGAAGTGGGCTTGAACACCCTAAAGGAATGCATGCAGACCGTCTATGAAGACGGGCCTAAACGGGATCGCCGCCTGTGGATTGGTGACCTCTATCTCGAAGCATTGGCAAATGCCTATACGTTCAAGAACCATGAACTGACCAAATATTGCCTGTATCTGCTCGCCGCATTTGCTAACGACGAAGGCTTGCTGCATGCCACACTGCTCGAAAAGCCCCAACCCCATCCGCAATACGGCACGCACACGCTGGACTACTGCCTCATTTACAATGTAGCCTTGTTGGAATACCTGAAAGAGACGGGAGACATGGAAACAGCGAATGACCTATGGCCCGTTGCCGTCCGCCAAATAGAATTGGCGCTTCGCCAGTTCTCATCGAAATGGATCTATGACATGGATAAGAAACCTCAATACTGGCTGGTATTCGACTGGAAAGACGGCTATGACCGTCAAGCTTCCATGCAAGGATTAACGATTTTCGCCCTGCAACACAGCTACGAATTGGCAAAAATGTTAGGAAAAGAAAAGGAGGCCGGCGAATGGCCAGCAATAGCCGGCAAGATGAAGAAAGCTGCCCGCCAGCATTTCTACGACAAGAAACGGGGCGTAATGGTCAGTGGCAAAGACAAACAAGTCTCCTATCTGTCGCAGGTTTGGATGATCCTGTCCAACACGCTGGACAAGAAAGAAGGAGCTAAGGCGATGGCTGCCGTCATGTCTATGCCCGACGCTTGCTATCCGGGCTGCCCCTATGCTTACCATTATGTAATAGAAGCCCTTCTGCAATGCGACATGCAGCAAGACGCACGCAAACTGATTACCGATTATTGGGGCAGCATGGTAAAGCGAGGAGCCGATACTTTCTGGGAGGTCTATGACCCGAACAATGATTACCTTTCCCCCTATGGCTTCTTCGTAATCAATAGCTATTGCCATGCCTGGAGTTGCACTCCGGTCTATTTTATCAACAAATATCCGGAGATATTCCAAAAATAACCTCTTCCATACCTATAACGAGGAACTGCCAAAATACGCTTGATGATTGTTTTTAGGCACGGATTACAGGGATTACGCGGATTTTTATTCTGTCCCCGTGAAATCCTGTAATCCGTACTTAAAAAAGAAATAGCAAGCAAAGTTCTATTTTGACAGACTCTTGCAATCTTTCAGGAAGTATGTCGACCAGCAGACAGAACTTTCTCTCCTCCTTCCAAAACCCAAAATCCTTATCATAAATCTGAATAGTCATTTTCAAAAGAAGAACTTACAATAATAAAGATAAAACAAGTATTACCATTACTATTTATAACATAAAACACCCCTATTTGTAACAATCCATTACCAACACAATATTCTCATACATTAAGATACTATTTACACTTACAACACATCAAAACGTCGTATATTTGCATTGTAATAAAGCAAAAAGACATAATAATCAAAACAACAATAACAAAAATGACAGAACCAATCAGATTTACAAAGATGCACGGAGCCGGGAACGACTATATATACGTGAATGCAATGGCTTTTCCGATCCGGAACCCGGAAAAACTTGCCATCAGGTTAAGCGCTCCTCATACCGGGATCGGCTCAGACGGACTGGTTCTGATCGGTTCGTCGAAAATCGCCGACTTCAGCATGCGTATTTTCAATGCAGACGGTTCCGAAGCCATGATGTGCGGAAATGCCTCCCGTTGTATCGGCAAATATGTATATGACAAAAGACTGACAGACAAAAAAAACGTTACACTGGAAACACGATCCGGCATTAAGGAGTTACAACTGACCACCCGAAAGCTTTCCGGTTCCCGCGAAGAAGTTACCGAAGTAACGGTCGACATGGGCTATCCGGTTGTAGGTGAAGCAGCCCTCGAAATAGAAGCCGGGGGCTATTTTTATACGGGAACAGTTGTCTCGATGGGAAATCCGCATCTCGTTATTTTTGTTGAAGATATCGCGAATATAAATCTGCCGACCATCGGACCTTTACTGGAATGCCATCCGCTGTTCCCGAACCGGACGAATGTCGAGTTTGTTCAGGTATTAAATATGGACGAAGTACGGATGAAGGTTTGGGAACGAGGCTCCGGCATTACACAAGCTTGCGGAACCGGAGCCTGTGCGACAGCTGTCGCAGGCGTGATACGCAGAAAAACCGGACGGAAAACCAAAGTCGTCATGGATGGAGGCCCTCTCACCATCCGTTGGGACGAAAGTTCCGGACACGTCTATATGACCGGCGGGGCGGTCAAGGTATTCGAGGGAGAACTGGAAATATAAACACAACAAAAAACAATTGATAGAGTATGGCACTGATTAATGAACATTTCCTGAAGCTGCAAAACAACTACCTGTTCTCGGACATCGCAAAGAAAGTAAACAGTTTTAAGGTTACACATCCGAAAAAGAAGATTATCCGCATGGGTATCGGCGATGTGACACAACCGTTAGCCCCTGCCGTCATCGAGGCCATGCACAAAGCAGTCGATGAAATGGCAAGTAAGGATACATTTCACGGATACGGCCCCGAACAAGGTTATCCGTTTCTGATAGATGCCATCATCAAGAATGATTATGCCAGCCGCGGTATCTTCCTCGAGCCCGGAGAAGTGTTTGTGAGCGACGGTGCCAAAAGCGACTGTGGGAATATCGGTGATATGCTTCGCCACGACAACAGTATCGGCGTGACAGACCCGGTCTATCCGGTATATATCGACTCGAACGTGATGAGCGGACGGACCGGAACACTGGAAGACGGCAAATGGAGCGATGTGGTCTACATACCTTGCACGGAAGCTAACGATTTCGTGCCCGATCTGCCCAGCCGCCGTGTAGACATCATTTACCTTTGCTACCCGAACAACCCGACCGGAACGACGCTTACGAAAGAGGAGCTGAAAAAATGGGTGAACTATGCCCTTGCCAACGACTGCCTGATCATGTACGACTCGGCTTACGAAGCCTATATCCAGGACCCCAATATCCCCCACTCGATCTACGAGATCAAGGGAGCGAAGAAGGTGGCGATCGAGTTCCGCAGTTTCTCCAAGACAGCTGGTTTCACAGGTGTGCGTTGCGGTTACACGATTGTCCCGAAAGAGTTGAACGCCTTTACCCTGGCAGGCGAACGGGTTCCGCTGAACCGGATGTGGAACCGCCGCCAATGCACGAAGTTCAACGGTACGAGCTACATCACCCAGCGAGGTGCCGAAGCAGTCTACAGCCCGGAAGGAAAAACACAGATCAGGAAAACGATCGATTACTACATGACCAACGCCCGTATCATGCGGGAAAGCCTCCGGAGCTGCGGCCTGCGGGTGTATGGTGGCGAAAACGCTCCTTACATCTGGCTGAAAACACCGGACGGACTCTCCTCTTGGAAATTTTTTGACAAACTGCTTTATGAAGTCAATATAGTAGGAACCCCCGGTGTAGGGTTCGGACCCGGAGGCGAGGGATTTCTCCGTCTCACCGCTTTCGGAGACAGAGACGACACGTTGGAGGCCATGAGCAGGCTGAAGAAGTGGTTGCTCTAAGTTGGCTGTCGATGAATCCCGATCTATCGGCATACTTGGAAAATTATCACATCAAATCATTATATCTATGTCAAAGTTAAGATTCAGAGTAGTAGAAACAGCCTTCAAGAAACAGGCTGTGGAAGTTCCGACTCCGGACGAACGTCCATCCGGTTATTTCGGGCAGAACGTATTCAACCGGGCGAAGATGTTCAAATACCTTACTAAAAAAGCATATGGACGAATCACGGACTGTATCGACAACGGCACTCCACTCGACCGAGAAACAGCCGATGCCGTTGCCGTCGGCATGAAGAAATGGGCGATCGAAATGGGTGCCACCCACTACACACACTGGTTCCATCCGCTGACCGAGGGAACGGCCGAGAAGCACGACGCTTTCGTCGAACACGACGGAAAAGGTGGCATGGTCGAAGAGTTCTCCGGCAAACTGCTGATCCAGCAAGAACCGGATGCATCCAGTTTTCCGAACGGCGGTATCCGGAACACATTCGAGGCACGCGGCTATTCCGCCTGGGACCCTTCCTCTCCCGCTTTCATCGTAGGCGATACACTCTGCATCCCGACTATCTTCATCGCTTATACCGGCGAATCGCTGGACTACAAAGCCCCACTGCTGAAAGCCCTCGAAGCCGTCAACAAGGCTGCCACAGATGTCTGCCATTACTTCAATCCGGATGTAAAGAAAGTGTACGCTTACCTGGGCTGGGAACAAGAGTACTTCCTGGTCGATGAAGGCTTGTATGCTGCACGTCCCGACCTATTGCTAACCGGCCGTACGTTGATGGGACACGAAAGTTCGAAAAACCAGCAGCTGGAAGACCACTACTTCGGCGCTATTCCGACTCGTGTCATGGAGTTTATGAAGGAACTGGAAATCGAATCGCTCAAATTAGGCATTCCTTTGAAAACACGCCACAATGAAGTAGCTCCGAACCAGTTCGAGTTAGCTCCCATTTTCGAAGAATGTAACCTGGCGAACGACCATAACTTGCTCGTAATGGCCCTGATGCGTAAGATCAGCCATAAACATGGCTTCCGTGTCCTGTTGCACGAAAAACCATTCAAAGGCGTAAACGGTTCCGGTAAACATAACAACTGGTCATTAGGAACCGACACAGGCATCCTCCTGATGGCTCCGGGTAAGACACCGGAAGAAAACCTCCGCTTCATCACCTTCATCGTCAATGTGCTGATGGCTGTATATCGCCACAACGGACTCTTGAAAGCTAGCATTTCAAGCGCCACCAACGCCCACCGCTTAGGAGCCAACGAGGCACCTCCGGCAATCATCTCCAGCTTCCTTGGAACACAGTTATCAAAAGTCCTGGAGCATCTTGAAAAAAGCGAACCGGAAGATCTGATGTTGGCAGGCAAGCAGGGCATGAAGCTCGACATCGCCCGCATTCCCGAACTGCTGATCGATAATACCGACCGTAACCGTACCTCACCTTTTGCCTTCACCGGCAACCGATTTGAATTTCGTGCCGTAGGCTCAGAAGCCAACTGCGCTTCTGCTATGCTCGCCCTGAACGCGGCTGTAGCCGAACAATTGAAGACATTCAAAACCGAGGTTGATGCAAAAATTGCCGATGGCAAAGAAACATTCGCCGCCATTCTCGAAGTGCTCCGTAAAGACATCAAAGAATGCAAGGCGATCCGCTTCGACGGCAACGGCTACAGTGACGAATGGAAAGTCGAAGCTGCTCGTCGTGGCCTGGACTGCGAGACAAGCGTGCCGGTGATCTTCGACAACTATCTGAAAGAAAGCAGCGTCCGGATGTTCGAATCCACCGGTGTCATGACACGCAAGGAACTGGAAGCCCGTAACGAAGTCAAATGGGAAACCTATACGAAGAAAATCCAAATCGAAGCCCGCGTACTCGGCGACCTGGCAATGAACCACATCATCCCGACCGCCACCAAATACCAGACTTCCCTGATCGACAACGTCTACAAAATGAAAGACCTTTTCCCTGCTGATAAAGCTTCTATCCTTTCGTCCCGCAACCTGGAAATTATTGAAGACATCGCCTATCGCACCAACTTCATCAAAGAGAAGGTCGACGAAATGGTGGAAGCCCGCAAGGTCGCCAACAAGATCGAAAGCGAACGCGAGAAGGCAATCACCTACCACGACAAGATCGTCCCGATGCTAGAAGCCATCCGCTATCACATCGACAAATTAGAACTGGTTGTCGATGACCAGATCTGGACATTACCGAAATACAGGGAACTATTATTTATCAGATAAATCCGAGAAGGTATTCAGACAATAATTTTTTGTTGATTGTTTTGTGTTTGCAAGGGGAGCATGCAGTGAAGTATGGCTCCCCTTCTTTTTTAATCCAAAGGAATTGCATACCTTTGGAGCATAATTCAATAAGAAAGGAGTTTACATCATGACGGCAATGGAATTACAACAATGGAAACAGAACTTCATACGCGATTATCTGGACGAGATAGACGATATGGAGGTTTTAGAAAAAATCAAAAAATATGCCAAACGCATTATACCCAAGAAAGAGAACGCTCGCCCTTGTGTCATTCACTCGCAGGAAGAGATGATTGCGAAGGTCAGGGAAGCTGAGGCTCAAGTGGAAAGAGGTGAATACATTACAGACGAAGAACTTTCTAAAGAAATAGAAACATGGTTTCGATGACACGCCTAATCTGGTCTAAGATGGCCAAAGATGGAATGAAAGCCATAATCCGATACTATAGAAAAGAAGCGTCTGCACAAGTTGCAAGGAATCACAACCTCTATCCAGCGGGAAGCACAACGATTGCTTCTTATGCCCCAAATCGGGGCTGTCGAACCGTTGTTGGCAACAAAAAGCAGGGAATATCGCTATATAATCAGTTCACACTATAAAATTATCTATTATCTATTGTCATCGCCTGTATCTTCGATTGCCGTCAAGACCCCGACAAACTCGAACAATCTATAAGACAAATATAAACGAATATGAACTACGGATTTGTAAAAGTTGCCGCCGCCGTGCCGCATATACAGGTAGCGGATTGTTTTTATAATATAGAAAAGATAGAAGGGCTGATGCGACAAGCATCAGAAAAAGGTGTACAGATCATCGCTTTTCCGGAGCTGTCCGTCACCGCCTACACCTGCCTCGACCTCTTTGCCCAGCAAACGCTACTTGATGGCGCAGAAACAGCGCTGCTCCAACTGGTCAGCAATACGGCAGACCTGAATATCCTGGCTATCGTCGGCGTTCCGCTCCGGACAGGAAACCAGCTGATCAATGCCGCCGTTGTCTTCCAAAAAGGAGTTATACGGGGCGTCGTCCCTAAGACATATTTGCCCAACTATAAAGAGTTCCAGGAACAACGTTGGTTCACATCCGCCACAGAGCTTCGGACATCGACGATTTCCATCGGGGAAGAAGAATACCCGATGGGCAGCCACCTGCTGTTCCGTTCGGGACAACTCACGATTGGCATCGAGATATGCGAAGACCTTTGGGTCCCCGTCCCCCCCAGTTCCCTGCTGGCGATGGAAGGAGCCAACATCATCTTCAACCTCTCCGCCAGCAACGAACTGATCGGTAAGCACACCTATCTGCGTTCGCTGATCTGCCAACAATCCGCCCGTTGCATGGCAGGCTATGTCTACGCCTCTTCCGGCTTCGGCGAATCAAGCACCGACCTCGTCTTTGCTGGTAACGGGATCATCGCCGAGAATGGCAACCTGCTTGCCGAGTCTCCCCGATTCACGATGGAAGAACAACTTGTCATCAGCGAGATCGATATAGAGACATTACAAAACGACCGCCAGGTAAACACCAGTTTCATGTATGGAGCATCCGGTCTGCTGAAGGAGAAGGCACAGGTTGTAGACTTCCAAGTTCGGACTCCGGACGGATTCAGCCTGACACGTCCGATCGATCCGCATCCGTTTACCCCCTCCGGAGACGCTTTGAAGGAACGCTGCGAAGAAATATTCCACATACAGGTAGCCGGCCTTGCCAAACGACTCATACATGCACATGCTCAAACGGCTGTCGTCGGTATTTCAGGCGGCCTAGACTCTACGCTGGCTTTGCTCGTGACCGTCATGACATTCGACGCTCTGAAGATACCACGAGGGCAGATCATCGGCATCACGATGCCCGGGTTCGGTACGACCGACCGCACTTATACCAACGCCTGTGACCTCATCCGCTCCCTCGGTGTCACCCTGAAAGAAATCTCGATCAAGGAAGCCTGCCTACAACATTTCCGCGACATCGACCACGATCCGTCCGTCCACGACGTGACCTACGAAAACAGCCAGGCACGCGAACGGACCCAATTGCTGATGGATGTCGCCAACCAGAAGAACGGACTCGTCATAGGGACCGGCGATCTCTCCGAACTGGCACTCGGCTGGGCAACCTATAACGGCGACCATATGTCGATGTACGGCGTGAACGGAAGTATCCCGAAAACATTGGTCAAATACTTAGTCGAATGGGTTGCCAACTACAAGGTGGACGATGCTTCCCGCCTCACCTTGCTGGACATCGTCGCCACGCCGATCAGCCCTGAACTAATCCCGGCAGACGAAAACGGTAACATCAAACAAAAGACAGAGGACCTGGTCGGCCCATACGAATTGCACGACTTCTTCCTCTACCATTTCCTGCGTTTCGGCTCCCACCCGTCCAAGATTTATTTCTTAGCACAGAAAGCATTCGCAGGCACTTACGACAATGCTACGATCAAGAAATGGCTCTACACCTTCTTCCGCCGTTTCTTCCAGCAGCAATTCAAACGTAGTTGCCTGCCAGACGGTCCCAAGGTCGGCTCCGTCAGCCTCTCGCCACGTGGAGACTGGCGTATGCCGAGCGATGCAGTATCGCGACTCTGGTTGGAAGAGATAGAAAAGGTATAAAAAAAGGCTATCGGAAGCAATCCGATAGCCTTTTTTTAAGGATATTTCTATTTTATCTTATTCAGACAAAGCGAATGCCGGCTGACGGTGGATCCACTGTCCACGAGTAAAGTCGGGGAAGTCTACCAATGCACCGCCACGAGCGATAGACATCTCGGACAAAGCAGAAATAGCACTCCATGCAGCAGCATCGTAGCAGTCCATAGGAGCCGGTTTCTTGTTATGGATAGCGTTGATCAAGTCGAACATCATCACGTAGTCCATACCACCATGTCCGGCCTGAGCAGCTTCGGCTTCATGTTTGGACCACAATGTATGGTCGAACTTCTTAAACCATTCTTCCGAATCATCCCAACGGTGAGGTTTGGATTGATTTTCAACGTAAACGTGATCGCCATCGTTCATCCACAAACCTTCGGTTCCCTGAATGCGGAAACCCAAAGAATAAGGACGGGGGGAATTCGTGTCATGTGTAACGATAACCGTCTGCCCGTTTGCACATTTGATCATGGAGGTTACAATATCGCCCAAGTTGAAACGGACTTTTGCCAACGGATGGTTTTCACCACCATTGTCCACGATGAACTTATGCAAGCCACGAGACTGGGTTGCCATAGCAGACAAGGAGAGGAAACGGTTACCACGGTTGATATCAAGGCAGTTTGCCACCGGTCCGATTCCATGCGTCGGGTAGACATCGCCGTTACGACGGACAGAATGGTTCGTACGCCACTGGGCCTCTGCAAACGCATCTTTACCCATGCGCAACTCACCGCCTTTCTGATAAGTATAATGTTTTCCATCATTGAATTTGACATCGCGCAAATCATGTTCATAACCGCAAGTCGCATGCAACAATTCACCAAACAGGCCTTTGCGGACCATGTTCAACGCAGCCATACAATCGCGACGATAGCAAACGTTTTCCATGATGTTCAGATGGCTTCCCGTAGCTTCTGATACGTTGACCAGATCCCAGCATTCTTCCAGCGTATTGGCAGCAGACACTTCCACACCGACATAAGGAACACCTGCTTTCATGGCTGCAACCGACATCGGTACGTGCCATTCCCACGGGCTGGCGATGATAACGCAATCGAATTCTTCGTTGTTCAACATCTTTTCAAATTCACGTTCGCTACCTGTATATACCTTCGGAGCCGGCACATTGAACTTGGCGATATGATCCAGTGTACGTTGGATCGGGCCAGCCTGGATATCACAGATAGCCACGATCTTGTTTCCGGGGATAGACAATACGTTGTTAATATGTTCATGACAACGGGAACCTGTACCGATAAAACCGAAGCGCAATTTGCCATCGTCTTTGCCGGCAGGTTTCTTTTTCTTTTCTGCACTTGTTTCTGTTGTAACTGTAGCAGCAGCGGCGTTACTACTTAATGCAAGACCAGCAGTACCAATTCCGGCAGCGGTCATCTTTTTCAGGAATGAACGACGAGTGTTTTCCATTTTTCAATTTAGAATTTTATGTTAAGTGGGCAAATTTATAATATTCCATGAATATTTCAAAGGATAAATGGTGGTTTTATTTATTTGCCGTTCTTTTCTTATTCCGCCAAAAACTTCCATCGCGTTTGTTACCGAACATATTCCTGCGCTTCGACTCTTCCTTCATCGCTTTTTTCTTCTCGGCAACCGCTTCCTTTACCTCGGCAGTCTCAAACATATGGCCTCCGGCAACCGGCACATCTTTACCGATTAGTTTTTGGATATCCTTCAGATACGGAACTTCCTCCACATCGCAGAAAGAGAAAGCAATCCCGCTACGGCCGGCACGTCCGGTGCGGCCGATACGGTGTACATATGTCTCCGGCACATTCGGCAAATCATAGTTGATGACATGCGAAAGATGATCGACATCAATGCCGCGGGAGGCAATATCGGTCGCGATCAAAACACGAAGCGTATGATCTTTAAAACTGGATAAGGCACGCTGACGAGCATTCTGCCCTTTGTCTCCATGAATGGCTTCCGCACCAATCCCGGATTTGTTCAGGACACGAGCGACTTTGTCGGCTCCATACTTTGTACGGGTAAAAACCAAAACGGATTCCAACGAACGGTCTTCCAGCAGATTCTTCAGCAGGTTGATCTTTTCCACTTTTTCTACAAAATAGACAGACTGGTCAATCGTATCGACAGTGGAAGATACAGGAGTCACCTCTACTTTCTCAGGTTCATGGAGGATCGTTCCGGCCAGACGCTCGATTTCCGGTGGCATTGTTGCAGAGAAGAACAGAGACTGGCGCTTCTTGGGCAGCAAAGGCAGGATACGTTTGATATCGTGGATAAATCCCATATCCAGCATCCGGTCCGCTTCGTCCAAAACAAAATATTCCAATGTATCCAGACGGATAAAACCCTGACTGAGCAGATCTAACAGACGACCGGGAGTTGCGATCAACACATCCACACCCCGTTCCAAAGCATCCGTCTGTGGTTTCTGTCCCACACCACCGAAAATAACGGTATGTTTCACGTGAGTATAACACCCGTATGCCGTAAAGCTTTCACCGATCTGGATCGCCAATTCGCGTGTCGGAGTCAGGACCAGGGCTTTAATACCCGGCTTACGCCTACTTGAAATCTGTTCTTCGATCTTCTGAATGATAGGGATGGAAAAAGCTGCCGTCTTACCGGTTCCTGTCTGTGCGCAACCTAATAAATCAGATCCGTCCAATACTAGGGGAATGGCTTCGGCTTGTATGGGAGTGGGAGTTGTGTACTTTTCTTTTTTGAGAGCCTTGCGTATCGGCTCGATCAGTTCTAATTGTTCAAATGTCATATAATAAGTATGAGCCATCACGGCTCGTTAAATAAATAATGATGACAAAGGTACATAAAAATTCAGGGCATTGTACCAAAACAGCAACAATTTCTTATTTCTATGGAAAGAAAAACCTTTTTTGTCCCGAATAATTCTTTTTTAAGTGCCTACCAATTCTGTAATCGGCGTCAGTGATTATATAATCAGTAGTTGTGATTTTATAATCGCTGACACTGATTACAAAATTTGTAGGCATTCTGATGTTTTTTTGCTCATGTAGATAAGTTTTCTTGTAGCAAGGAAATATTATTTCTTATATTTGCGTGCTTAAAAAACATTCAGTTCTTTTTGATTCTCATGAAAGAATTATTGCTACTGCTCAAACGGTTCTTCGGATACACCTCATTTCGCCCTTTACAGGCTGAAATCATACAGCGCATCTTGCAGAAAGAAGATTCGCTGGTCCTGATGCCTACGGGTGGCGGCAAGTCGATCTGTTTTCAGCTTCCAGCGATCTACATGCCGGGAACTGCCATCGTAGTATCTCCCCTTATCGCTCTGATGAAGGACCAGGTCGAAGGACTGATCGCCAATGGCATACCGGCATCAACACTCAACAGCATGATGCCTGAGGAAGAACGCCACCGGGTACGGCAACTCTGCATACAGGGGAAGGTGAAGCTGCTTTACATCTCCCCCGAAGGGATCATAAGCGAACTGCATTGGCTTCTTCCCCGCATCGACATTTCGCTGATCGCCATTGACGAGGCACATTGTATCTCGCATTGGGGACATGATTTCCGTCCCGAATATACCCAGCTGTCCGTTCTGAAAGAGAATTTCCCGAAAGTACCGATCGTCGCCCTGACAGCTACGGCGGACAAAATCACCCGGACAGACATACTGAATCAACTGAAACTACGTGATCCTAAAACATTCATCTCGTCTTTCGATCGCCCGAACCTATCGCTCACTATCCGTCGCGGACTGAGCAAAAAGGAAAAGATTGCAGCGATCGTCCATTTCATCAACCGCCACCACCGGCAAAGCGGCATCATCTACTGCATGAGCCGCAACAGTACGGAATCTTTGGTTGAAGAACTGTCCGAATACAGTATCCGGGCAGTCGCCTATCATGCCGGACTAAGCCCCGACAAGCGCGAGAAAGCGCAGGACGATTTCATCAACGACCGTGTCAATGTGGTGTGTGCTACAGTCGCGTTCGGAATGGGGATAGACAAAAGCAATGTCCGCTGGGTCATTCATTATAATATGCCGTCAAGCATCGAGAACTACTACCAGGAAATAGGCCGTGCCGGGCGGGACGGCATGAAAAGCGACACGCTTCTTTTCTATTCCGTAGGCGATATCCTGCTCCTCCGCCGTTTTGCAGAGGAAAGCGGACAGAAAGACGTCAGTTTGCAAAAGTTAAACCGGATGCGCCGGTATTGCGAGGCAGACATCTGCCGACGCCGTATCTTGCTGAGCTATTTCGGAGAAGAAACGGACAAGGATTGCGGGAACTGCGACGTCTGCAAGAACCCTCCCCAGCGTTTCGACGGGAGTATCTTGGTGCAGAAAGCCTTGAGCGGTATTTTCCGTACTGGGCAAACAGCTAATATGCACCTGCTGATCGATATACTCCGGGGGGCCGAAAAGGAAGAGTTGAAGGAAAAAGGATATGACAAACTAAAAACCTACGGGGTTGGCAAGGACCTCAGCTACAAAGAGTGGAAAGAATATTTATACCAGATGCTTCAGCTCGGTTATATCGAAATCGACTATATGTCGGCCGGCCACCTGAAAGTGACTCCATTAGGGCGTAAAGTCCTTTTCGGCGAACAGCAGGCACTCATGACCATTTATCAAAAGACAAAAGACTTTGCCCTGCCGACCAAAAAAGGCGGCTACAAATACCGTCCGATCCGTCCGATCGAATCCACCTCCGTAGAAGAAACGCTTCTCGACTCCCTGCAACAGCTTCGCAAGCAGATTGCCGAACGTGAACATACCCCGGCTTATATCATCTTTTCAGATGATGCCCTCGAAGATATGGTCCAGAAGAAACCGGTCACACTCGACGAGTTTAGCGAAATACGAGGTGTCGGACAGCTCAAGCTGGACAAATACGGAAAAGTATTCGTCGCCCTGATCCGCTTTGTCCTTCGTTTGCCTAAAAAAGAATAAAAAAGAAAAACAAACAATCGTCCTATTCTTTTGTTTATATTTACATAATGAATAGAATGATAGATACAATGAAAACAGTCCCCATACTCTTACTACTTTGTCTTTCCTCACTGAGTTTCTGTACGACAAAGCCGAGAGAGCCGCAGGGACCCGGTTCCCCCAGACAAAACATTCCGATTGCCGAAACAACACCGGAACCGGAGGCACCCCCTCCCCTCATTGAAACCATTATAGAAAAGGAACTACTTTACGACCAGCACACGTTGACCGATACTTACCCGTATAAAGATACGACACGGGAATTTCAATGGGATAAGATCCGTGCCGGTATTCGTCTGCTCGATTCGATCCGGCAAAAACCGTCCCGTTGGGCGATCTTTCAAAACTACAGGAACAAGAATGGGGAAGCTCCACTGGTCCGAAATTTTCATCGCGATGCTTACAAGCGTGTTTCCGACACTTTAGGTATCGAACGTTACCAGTCTGTCCCACTGTATCTGCCAGACGATACGCTGACAGCCGAACGCTATGGCCGTGACGGGGCTCTGGTGAAATTACTGGACGACAGCGACCACCTTTTCCATATCCAAACGATCTATACAAACGGGGAATGGCTGGTTCCCGGAAAATATGTCAAGCCGATAGCCGATAGCGTCACATTCGACAAGGCCATATTCGTCGATGTCACCAACCAAAATATCGCAACGCTCGAGCATACGGGTTCCAAATGGCTTGTCAGAAGCATGAATCCGGCAACAACAGGGCAGCACCGCCCTCCATACGCACAGGAAACGCCATTAGGCATATTTGTCGTTCAGGAAAAGAAGGCAAGGATGATTTATCTGGTAGACGGCAGCAAAGAGACAGGTGGATTCGCTCCTTATGCCAGTCGGTTCACCAACGGAGGGTATATCCACGGAGTTCCGGTAAACGCGCCGCGTAAGTCGCTGATCGAATACAGTCCAACGCTTGGAACGACTCCACGTTCCCATATGTGCGTCCGGAATGCGACCTCGCACGCCAAGTTCGTTTATGATTGGGCGCCTGTAAATGAGACTATTGTTTTCGTTTTTGATTAAAAGTCTTATCTTTGTGCGACATTATTCAATCTTATGTTATTGCGCATCTGTTTATACTTGTTTTTATTATTTCTTCCGGCTAATTATACGATAACCAGAAGTTCGTCTCCCCTAATTCCGGCTGATCCTGCGGCGGCCATGTCTTCGGTATGCCGACAGCTCTATACAGATATGCAGCTGGATAATGTGGTGGACTATACCGCCTTCGAACAAGCAATAACCGGATCGCAGGCAATCGAACGACGTAACAAGGATATCATTACTCTGATCGACTTCACGAAGCCTTCCACGGAAGAGCGGCTTTATGTTCTGGATATCCGGCACAAGAAACTCCTGTTCTCCTCTCTCGTCTCGCATGGGAAAAACAGCGGAGGAAATTACGCCACGTCTTTCTCCAACAAAGTCAATTCTTACAAAAGTTCATTGGGATTTTTCGTGACGGAGAATACCTATCAGGGTAAAAACGGCTATTCCTTAGTCCTGAACGGTTTGGAAAAAGGGATCAACGACCGGGCAAAAGAACGGGCGATTGTGGTACACGGGGCTAATTATTGTAGCCCGTCCGTTGCTGCATCGGCAGGCCGCTTAGGTAGAAGTTTCGGTTGTCCCGCCCTGCCTCAGTCACTTGCCAAGCCAATTATCAACACCATCAAAAACGGGACCTTGCTCTACATATATGCCAATGACAAAGACTATTTGAGCCAAAGCACGATCTTATCAACCGAAAGATCGATTTCTCCAAACTCGATCATCGCATTGAACAACCTGATACGGGAATAGCCCGGCAAATCCTCCGGCCGGATATCACCTGCAACCATCTCTCCCCGATCCAGCAAAGAAGCCCTTTTCGTTCCTGCCAGCAACGGTACGGAAGGGGTAATCCATTGTTTTCCGTTCCAGAGCGCAATATTGCAAATAGAAGTGTCGGTCAACCATCCTCTCCGAACGATCAGCACGTCGTCCTCCGTTTCGCGCAAATCGAACAAACGGTTCAGTACACTCCGGTCCGTACTTTTATACCGATAGTCGGCTTCATCATCGGCAACCAATCGCAAAGAGGATACCGGACGAATACGATAGGAGGCATACTCCACTTTCAGGATATCTTTATCATATTCAACGCGGCACTTTGTCCGTTCCCGGTAGTCTCCAGGTTGGATACAGTCACTCAAATCAAGGAAACCGGTTTGATGCAACACGTCCCGGCGTATCTCATTCATACGCCGGTTATGGTAGGGCAAATTATGAATCTGCCCGTTCTCGATCCGGATCGTTTCAATAAATGGGGACATAGACTTTCTGTTTCATTTCGTCATACTCACTTGCCAAATCACTTTGGGAGGTGATGCCTCCTCCACTCTTAAAGACCAAAGAGCCATCCCCCTGTCGTTCCAAAAAGCGAATCATGACAGCACTGTTCAAACTATTCCCGTCAAAATAGCCCATAACACCCGTATAGAACCCTCTTTCGTATGTCTCGGCTTCCGCTATAATCTCCATTGTCTTCTTTTTAGGTGCGCCAGTAATGGAGCCTGCCGGAAGGAGGCAAAATAGCAAATCTCCTATCTCTGCCTGCCAATTCCCGGCAAGACGACCCCGGATCTCCGAACTGACCTGCAACAAAGCACCTTTATACGTCAGCAACTCGTCTATGTACCGGTAACGGGTCACCGTCACCTCGGTCGCCACTATACTCAGGTCATTGCGGATTAGGTCGACAATCGTAGCATGCTCGGCCGTTTCCTTCGGATCGTCCAATATCCGCCTGCGGGCATCCGGCAACGTAGCATCGATCGTTCCCTTCATCGGATAGGAATAGATATGTTCATCCCGTATCTTCACGAATGTCTCAGGAGAGAAAACAACAAAACGATCTTTCAGCCAGAGCTTATACCGGGCTTCCGAACGGACAAAAACATCCTCTAAACTCAGATCGGTCCGGACAGGAGTAGCGCAAGTCAGATTGACTAAGTAAGAGTTTCCAGCCCGGATATGTCCGACAACTTTATGAAACGAGCCGGCATAAGCCTCCTGTGTCATAGGGAACGTTTCCCACCGGATCGCAGAAGTCAAGTTCTCCATGATCTTCATGCGACTTGCAATCGCAGCATTCGTCACACCATCCAGGTCGTAAAGCAACATCTCAGGATCGACCTGGTCCAGCTCTTCTACAATCACCCGGTCTTGCTTGTAATCGATCACAAACAGGAAAGGCCGCCTTTCCGCACCCAATCGGTTCATACGGCAGACGGCCTCTATACGGTTATAGAATATCATATCAGAAAACGTTCGGTCAAACCTCCAAAGGCATCGATACGGCGATCCCGGAAGAAAGGCCACCAACGGCGGACATTCTCGCTACGCGTCTTATCGATCTCTACAATTCGTATTTCTTCATCACTATTGGAAAGTTCGGCCAAGAGCTCACCCTGCGGACCGGCGACAAAACTGTTTCCCCAGAACTGAATCCCATTCGTTTGCCCGGACGGATCAGCCTCGTGCCCCACCCGGTTAACCGTAACGACCGGAAGCCCGTTGGCCACAGCATGCCCCCGCTGAACAGTTACCCAAGCTCCTAACTGGCGTTTTTTCTCATCCTCCGTATCACTACTTTCCCAACCTATAGCTGTCGGATAAATCAGCAGTTCCGCCCCTTTCATCGCCATCAGGCGGGCAGCTTCGGGATACCATTGGTCCCAACAAACCAATACGCCCAATTTACCCACCGAAGTCTCGATCGGCTCAAACCCAAGATCACCGGGAGTAAAATAGAACTTCTCATAATAGGCCGGATCATCCGGAATATGCATTTTACGGTATTTCCCGGCAATAGTCCCGTCTTTCTCAATCACGACAGCTGTATTATGATACAAACCGGGAGCCCGTTTCTCAAACAAAGAAAGAACCAACACGATCCCCAATTCTTTTGCCAACGCTCCGAAGCCCTCTGTAGAAGGTCCTGGAATCGGTTCAGCCTGATCAAACACTTCGGTATTCTCCGTCTGGCAAAAATAAAGCCCGTTATGCAACTCCTGCAAAACGACCAACTCCACCCCTTGCAAAGCACAAACCCGGATATTTTGTTTCAGCTTCTCAATATTAGCAGCCCGGTCCCCCGTATTCGCCTGCTGCACCATCCCTACCTTTAACGTATTCATCCTTATTTTTTATTCTTCATTCTTCATTCAAATAACCCCCTCCGGATACTGCATCGTCACGCAATGTAGCGAACCATGTTGTTTAATCAACGGCAAGCAATTGATCCCAATAATCTCACGATCCAGAAAAACCTGTTGCAAAGCATCCTTCGCCAGTTCATCCTTTGGAGAATTATAATAAGGAAGCAACACAGCTCCGTTGATAATCAAAAAATTGGCATAAGTGGCCGGGAGACGTTCGCCCTCCCATACCACCGGGTCCGCCATTGGCAGAGCAATCAGCCGATAAGGTCTACCGTCAGCCTGTTTGAAAGCCAGCAACTCCTGTTCCATTGCCTGCAGTTCCTCGAAATGTTCATCCGACTCATCCGTACACTGCACATAAGCAATCGTATCTTCGCTACAGAACCGTGCCAGCGTATCGACATGGCTATCCGTATCATCACCGGCCAAATAGCCGTTTTCCAGCCACAAAATACGTTCAAAACCAAAGACATCCTTCAGATAGGCTTCCAGTTCTTCCTTTTGCAGATATTCGTTCCGGTTCACAGACGAAAGACATTCGACGGTAGTGAGCAGCGTTCCTTTGCCATCCGATTCGATACTGCCGCCTTCCAATATGAACGGTTGCATGTTGATAATCGGGATTCCGTCGGCAAAAGTACCCTGCATCGCCAGATTGCGTGTAATCAGATTGTCCAAATTTGCCACATATTTCATTCCCCACCCGTTGAACACAAAGTCATACACGGCCGGTTCCCCTTGGTCGAATACGGTAATGCCACCATGATCACGAGCCCAGGTATCATTCGTCGCCATCTCCCTGAAAATGATCCGGCTGTCATCCACATCGCCTAATTGTCTGCGTACTACCTGTTCGTCCGGACAGACAATCAAGAGCTTTTCGTGTTTGATTACCTCTTTGGCAATCGATACGAAGCAAGGAATCACCTCGTCTAATATAGGCGCCCAATCCGTTTCTTCATGCGGCCATGTCAACTGGACGGCACTTTGCGGATACCACTCTGCAGGTAATATGATTTTATTTTCCATCTATATCTAAAATATGCGATTATATTACAGCACAAATATAGGCTTATTTTCTAATACAAAAGTACTACAATTTCTTGGAATACGGAAGCATCATAGGGCAACCGCACCAAAAATCATAAGGGATAATCAATCCTTGTTTTTAGTACGGACATTTTTATATAAAAGTTTTTTGCAAAACAACTATCATACTGTCATAATTGAATTTATATACCTGTAGGACAGCTTATTACTCTATGATAGTTGCTATTTTCAACTATCATTCATCTATCATAACCATCATGGGTGAAAATAGATAAGGTATTATATATCAGCATTCTATCAAATTGCAGATATACTCTGAAGCTGATATAAAATATATAAATAGACTCATTTTTTCATGAATACAAGCTACTCTTTTACCAAAAGCAACTTGAAAAGTTTCTTCAGACCCGGGTAGCGGGATGCGGGAGATCCGGGTGTGGAAGATGCGGAGACCCGGATCTTGATGAAACCGAAACAAGGATGTGGGGCTGTTTATCTGCCTTGTCCGAGGAGGTTTTATGCACTGTTTCCGATTATAATTAGGCGGAATACCTACTTTTTTAACACAAATAGTCCCTTATGTTTGCTAATGATTATTTTGGCTCAATAGAATATAAATATCACATTATCAGCGATATGGGTAAAATTATAGGCTAAAAGTATGATAGTTACATGATAGTAGTATGATAGTTTAAAGCAGAAACTATCATGCTTTAATCTGTTGAACAATAGTGCATAAAGGCAGAAAATGATAGTATGTTTCTCATGCAACGCTACCATGGATAGGACATCGCCTTGAAAGAACTGACCCAGTCATTCCTCACCAAAGAGAAGCTCAATCAAGACATGGAGAATCCGGAAAAAAGGTTGGGGAATATTGATAGTTTCCTGCCGGATTCATTCAAAAAACGGAAAGGAGGACAACGTATGTGGCGCGACACGATCATAGTAGAAGAAGACAACCGCATTGTCGCCACAGGTGACAATGCGGTTGAATACCAGGGAGATAGCCGACCTTTTCATTATCACGACAGCAAGCGTGAACCGTGCCGTGAAGCGGGTATTGAAGTCGGATGTATTGAACGACTATGAGGTGGTGAAACTCGTCCGTTTGGATAACGGATTGCTGCTGGAGTTCTACTCGTTGGAACCCATCATCGTGTTGTCTTACAAATGGAACACGTTTTACACCTTTGCTATCGGGATAAGGGAAAGCTCGCAACTCACTCGTTCAACTCGTTTGCGACAATCGGAACACAGCCGTACTACTCCGTAAAGCCGAAGCGACTCTGCATAGCCATCGCTCACTACCTCGCTACCTCTTATAGATGCGCCCCGCCAATCACTCATACGCAACACTGCCACTTATCACTTCGGACTTATCCGCTACGGGTTGCCTACCGCATCTCCCTCGCTCCGAGTTGCAAAAGGAAATGCGCTCCCGATACCCGACAAAAACAACACAAGCCCCGATTTTGCCGGAGCTTACGAATGGGTGGTTGATTAGAATATCTTTATTCCTCTTTGATATACAGAAAATATGGGTCAAATAATTGCAATTCGGTATCAGTACGATCAAGTAACTGGTTGTTGATAAAAAAAGATTCAGCCCATAATTTTGCTGTAATCTTATTTTTTACAGAAATGGGTTCATTCCAAGCGTACAGTCCAATCTTGATACGCTTGATAACTCCCATATCTATAAGCTGTGTCAATGATACTCTGATAGCCTTTTTGCAAGTTCCGTTCAAAGGATAGTCTTTGCCAACAAGTTTGTTGATAGTATCTCTTGAAAGTTCTGTTTCCAAACGCATATATTTGGCTAAAAGAGCTGTAAAGTAATAGCAAAAAGGAAATCTGACATTGATAAGCGAAATTGCTATAACATTAGCCTCGAAAGGAATTTTAAGAGCCGCAAGAATTTTAGTTTTGTTTTGCACCAAAGTTTCATTTATCAAAGAATTCAATATTGAACTTTTGATGTAATTAAAAGTCAATTTGATATTATATTCCCCTGAAAACACCGAGTGTAGGTTTTCGAACAAATACTGCTCGTTTATTTCGCCCTTGTTAAGATAGTCGGCAAGGGTGCAACAAAATATATCGAGCGGAACTCGCTGTTTGATACTTATTTGTATTGTTTTATCTGTCATTCTTTTGTAATCGTAATAAAGGGTATAAGTACTTCGAAGAAATGAGTGCCGCCATGGGTCACGTTCATCGGAATATTTGAAAAGCAGTGGTTTGAGGTCGGATAGTAAGTGCATGAAGCAGGGTCAATCTGAAGCACTTCTCCTCGGTGGTCTTGTTCAAACAACACGCGCGATGCCTGCGGAGCAAGCGTGACATGGCGTTTGCTCAATGACAGAGAGCCAACCTTTTCCGGCTGTGAAAGCAAACGGGATGGTTTGGTTTCGATGTTTCCGTGGTCGGTGGTGATATACACTTTGAAGCCTTGTTGCAAAAGGTCGCCGATATTATTGAGCAAGTCTTCTTCCTCCACCCACAACTTTGTGGCGGCATGGAGATAACGGAAGTCATCGGAAGCGTGCATCTTCTCATCGAGGTCAACCGTTACCCAAGCCACTCGTTTGTATATGTCGTTTAGGGCAATCGTAGAACCGTGTTCATAAAGAATTTGGTTGCGATTGATAAAGCCTTTCGACAGCCAGAAATCTTCCCACATTCTACTCTCCGAGGAACTGCTTTGTTGGTAGCTGACAGACGGATATTTACCGAGGAATATAGCTTGGCGAGAGAGTTCGGTGACACTCGGTAGCCACGAATATATCACATCGGTCTGTGCGTTGATGTCAAAATACTTATTCTTCAAACTGTTTACCAACATCTGACTTTGCCAAAAGTTCATACCATCGACAACCACCAGAGCCAACTTGTCCTCTTTGGGCTGCTTGCCGATAAACGGCAACACTTGGCATACATTCTTCGGTGCTTTGTTGGCAGGAGGTGTGGTCGAGCTGATGATTGAAGCATAGCGTTCAACAAGGTGTTGCTGAAAGAGCGTATTGAGTTCGTCTACTTTCGGCATCAAGGCTGAAAGGTTTCCGATTTCGAGCGCACGAAGTATCAGTGCGCTTGCTTGTGGCAACCATTCTCCCGGCTTATCAATCTTGATTTTGGCAAACAGCTTATCCCATTCTGCAATGATGTTTTCAATTTTCTCCTTTGCACCCTCATACGAAGTTTGGTATTCGGCAATGATATGATGAGTGCGCAGTTCGTCAATCGAAACCCTGCCCGGATATTGATAAAGATAATTCAATATACCGATAGATTGGTCTTTGATTAAAGCCCATTTATAGCGAGGAAAGATATGTCGAGCCACAAATTGGGTAGTGTCGGCATAAATTGCTATATCGTCCGGCACATCAAACTGCTCTCGCTGCACAAAAACAAAGCGGATGTTGGATTGCTCCTGCAATTCCTCTTTCACGGTGGTTTCCCACCAAAGGCGCAAGGCAAGACTATCCCCCTCGGCGATGCGTAGCGAAGCATAAGTAAGCATCATGCGCACATCTTCGCGAGCCAGAAATTCATCGTAGGTTTGCACCACGACCAATCGCTTTTCGGAATATTCTCCGAAAAGGCGGTTGATAATTCCTTGTGGAAGATTCTTCTTAGCCATATTATATGCGATTAGTGGCGATGTCGTAGTATTGCAACAGCACATCATCTTCGGTAAGTAGCGACTGCGGTATGCGGTCGCCTACCCGAACAATGGTGGCGAAGTCTTTCTCTTGATAGCAGTTCTTGAAGCCCGTGCGGAGTGCTTCAAGGCGAGCTTCCTTGATGCGCCCTTTGGGTTTCTCCGCAGCTTCCACATAAGTCTTAAACTCACGGAGCAAACGTCTGGTACGTACCTTTTCGAGGTCAGCCTCATTTTCCGCATCGGGAATATACCATTGGCTATCCTCGTTTTTCAAGAAGTTTTCTTCGAGAATCTGCATCAGTTCGGGAATAGCATCCCCTTTCTTCGGAGCAACGAGGTCTTGCATCCACTTCGGTTGCAAGTCTTGATAGGTCTGCGGTTTGTCGACAAGTTCGCGTTTGAGCCACTGCACACCATCTGCTTCGCTACCCACAAAGAGTGCAAGCGAAACCATTTCCGGGATCTGTCGCCGCAAGTCATCGTATTTAATGGCTTGTTCGGCGGTAAAGAACATACCGTCACGCTCTACAAAAGTATCGCGCAGGAAACGCTGAAACTCCGATGCGTCCATGGGAATTTGGCGACCGTTTTGCACAAAGAAAGCAATCAGTCGGTCGTACAAAATCTTCGGGCTGCGCTCCACAACAGCAGTTGTCTTCTTCTCGTTGACAATAATCACGGGAAGACGTGTCAGCAGTTCTTCGATAAACGATTGTGTGCTGACAAATATATTTTGGTTGTCGTCCGACTGCCTCATATTCTCGAAATGTGCAAGTAACTTCTCGCTCGGCTTAAAACAAGAAATAATAAGATCTTGCTTAACGGCTGTGGTTGTGGTTACAGATTTATATGACCCTTGTTTTTTGTCAAGAGAAGCGACATTAGCAATAATGAAACCTACAGATGTTATAGCACTCTGTATAAAATTCCATACACTTGCTTTTGTATTACTAAACTCTACAGTCATCCACCTGCCAGGTTTCAAAATACGATAATATTCAGAAAAGCATTTCTGCATTTCATTATGATAAAATGCAGGACTTTTACCTTGTGCCGAATTTTCTATTACTTCTGTTTCATTGTTTGTTGTCACTCTTAGCCAAGCCTCAGGCAAACTGTTTAATTCAGAGTAATTAATATTAGCTCCAAATGGAGGATCGGTAAAAATGTAGTCAACGCTATTTGTGTACATATTCTGTTTTAATGCTGAAGCAACTTGTATGACGTTGTCAAAGCTATGGGGCAAATATGGTTCAGCTTTTAAGAGAAGACGTAATTTGTCTCCAATTTGCTCAAGTACAGAAGTCTCAACTGGGAAAGGAGGAATATAAAGAGTCCCTTTGAGGTTACCCGCATTCCATCCACCGCCACCATGAAAATAGTTGTTTATATGAACTCTTTGCATTTTTGTTGACCTGCCTATCATCGCAGTAAACAGGAACATCAATTTACTCGGATACTTTGATTCATATATCTTCTTGAATAGAATTGATAATGCAATTAAGTTTCTTCGAGTATAAAACTGATGTACATAAAAATACCCTTGTGTTTTTTTAGGCTGCTCTGTATTGTAGCCTTCAGGCAAAAGTTGAATAGGAATATATTTAGTATCAATCGGATGTTGGTCTATTTTCTTCAACAAATCAATATCATAAGCTAATGGTTCACGCTCGATATGTTTACCTTTTACAGTATAAACCATTACTACTGGAACATGCTTAATGACATTGACTACGTCGTCAATAACATCGTCATATACAGTTTGAAATGAACGTTTAGCAGTTGCTTTTGTGTGAGAACATTTACAATAAGGACATTCGAAATTATCTAATAATCCTTCTTTCTCTTTACTCATAGCAGAATCCCAATAGATGAATTCCTTACCACAATTTTGACATATTGCCACATCACTCCAAACCATATAGTTAATGCAACCAATAGGTTTATTGTCGTGCAGAGTTGTATACATCCACCCACATTCATCTTTCAATTCATTCATGATACGTTGCGTTTCACTTTTCAAAAGTGAAATGTCAGTAGGAGAATTATAGTTGTTCGAGATCATCGATGCATATGGTGATAAATCACCACAAATAGCATGTCTTTTTCCCCATTTAGGCTTATGTCCTACCGAATTAACAAACTCGCTTTCTATTTTTGAATGCCATTCATTATTAGATTTAGCACAAGCCTGCGCTGCCACGCCAGTCATACCCGTACCACAAAAGCCATCGAATATAATATCACCCGGCTGCGTATAATGCAAGATATATCGCATAATGGCAGGGTGTGGTACTTTTGTATGATAAGTGTGAGCTGTATAAACCGGGTTGTTCTTTCCCTCGCTTACATCAGCAGAATACGGTTCAGTCACCTCGAAGTCCGTTTTTCTCAATCCTTTTGCTTCGAGGTCTTTTTTCTCCGCTTCCCATTCTGCGATAAAATCGTTGAGCCAAGGGTTCGGGCAAGCGGTATAATATGGAGGGTCGGAAAGTGCGATGATGTCATCGTCCTCGCCAATTGGGAAGCCCTCGATGTTGCGCAGTTCGGGCAGTTTACGGCGCAGTTCGGCACGGAAATATTCGCGCCGTTCATCGTCATTGGCAAAGGTCAGTCCCAGTACGGTTACCGGGTCTTTCTGCTCGGTTGCGGTTTCCTCCTCGAGCTCCAAGCCGAGAGAGGGTTCACCAGAATTATATGTCTTTTTACTCATTGTCAGAATTATTTAGACGGAAAATAATGCGTACTTTGTCGCGTTTCTTGCTACCGATAAGGTTCATAACGAGCCTATCCATTTTTGCGGTAAACTCATCGACCGACATAGCGCGACTAAATTGCTCGTTGAGCACCGCAGGAGTTATCTCCACTTCTTCGAGGTCTTGCGAAACGTGTTTGATAAACTCAATAACCGTGCGTGCCGAATAGTCGGAATCAATCTGTACCAGCCCGTTTGTTATACCTTGGGCATAGCTGCGGTCTTCCTCTTTAAGCAATTTTAGCGTGTCTTGCGTATGCTGCGAGTTCAGGAAATCGATGATGTCTTGATGCCAAGAGCGATAGATGTTTTCGAGTTCCTGACGCAGTTCGGTAATAGTCTTCTGCGAGGGAGTGCTTGAAATCGGATTGAAACCACTGATAGGATTCGGAAAATTCTGAATATCCGAATTGACAGACGACTGCGGCACACGCAGACGGGTGAAGTCAGACAGCCAAGATGTGAACACCGCAGGGTTCAATATGGTGCAGTCGCGCAAAATTTGACACACTCGATATTCCGAGGAATTGAGCACCGCATTGCGCTCGCCCTGCTGAATATCATTCAAGCAAACGGCATTGTAGCGAAGCAAGAAGTAGTCGATGTATGCTTGTTTGATTTCGGCAAGCGAAGTTTGCAAAGCATTGACCTCCTGCTCCGAACTATTTACCGGGTCGAAAGTGAGAGCCGCCTCAATTTGTCGGTCAAGGTTCGTCATCAGGTTGCTTCCTGCAGGAACATACTGCTTTGCCGAGGTCAAATAATTAATCAAGTCGGAAAGTTTGCGAACAACACCCATACGCAGTTTGGTGTCGTTAATCAACTTTTGCACCTCCTCCAAACGCGCGATACGGTCGAGTGGAATTTGCAGGTTGCGGATTTTAGCCTTAGAGGTATAGGTGGCGAGTTGGTCGTAAAAACCTTTGAGTGCAGGAGTTTCCAAGCGCAGATAATGCAGCAGTTCCTCGCCAAACACTTTCCTCCCGGCAATGGTGATTTCCGCAAGTTCGTTCATCATACGACCTTGGAAAGTGGCAACTTGTGCCGCCAGTTCGCGTGCCTTATTCGATATAGTGGCAAAAGTGTCGGTAAAATCAAGTTTGTTGGAAAGGTCTTGTCCAATAAACGATTTTGTAACACGGCGCACCAAAGGAATATTGATGCCCTGCGGTTTCTTGATAAGCGAGAACATAAAATACTCGCTCTTGTCCACATTACGCAAAGTATCGACATTGGAAGCATTGACAACCGATCCGTTAGATAGCTTAATCTCAATCAGTCCCAGTTGCACCATTGCTGTCAAAACCACAAATTCGAGGTCGGCTTCGATATTGAAGTCGAGAGTGCGCCAAATAGATTCATTGGAATCTGCTACGGCAACAATGATTTCATCGCGATTGAGCACCATACCCTCACCTTTTTCTTCGAGTTTGTCAATCAGCGAATTAGCAAAATCGCAAGTGTCGGCATTGAGTTGTCCACCGCTGAAAAGTTTCAAACCAAGGAGCACCGCCTCACCCTCGGAATTAGCTGCATCAGGCTTCACCGCCTTCGCAATGGCATTGCGGATAAAGCGTTCACGGTTGCTATTGGTAATGTCCGAGCGCACGGCGGTAAACGCAGGATAGTTAGGTGAAGCATCAGCAAACGCACTTTCAAGCACATCTCCTGCAACCGAATCAAAGATTTCCAACAAAGGAGTGCCTACGCCCGGAAGTGAGAAAGAGCGAAGTAATTTAGGCTCATCGCCATTAAAATAAATCTTGGTAGCGTCAAGATAGCAAGCCTTAAAAGCATCACGCGCTTTGGTGAACCAGTGCTGCATCTTGTCGCGGAAAATAGTCTTTTGCTCGGTGGGAGCAGAGTTAAAAAGAGCTGTGGAAGCCCCGTGCATACAAACGGCATCCTTAAACTCATTGGTAAGACCGTCCATAACAAAATAGACTTCGTCCGTATCGTGTCCTCGCTGTATGTCGGTGCGGAACACCGGCATAAATATCATATAGAAATGCTGGCGAGGGTGCGTAGTGGATTTCTCATTCGGACTACCAAAGAAGATGTAACCGTCACGAGTGATGCGGTGCGATTTCCAAATCAGCTCGTGAGTATAGATGTCGAAACCCGTGCGACACGGGTCGGTGTCAATACCGAGCATTTCTACCATAAATGCGGAGAAAGCCTTGTCCCGCAGAGCAGGAGAAAGACTATCAGCATAATCCTTAATAAGTTGGTCGGAATTAATGCCGCCCTCGGTACGAAGCGCAAACTCGTCATTTTCTTTGCGGTCAAAGTACTGACCCGAAGTAGCCTTGACGATAAGGTTGGCACAGTTGCCCACTTGGTCGAGCAGGAACTCGCGGTCTTCCATTATTGCGAATACCGGGCAGAGGTCATCGGTCAAGGTTTCGGCTGTAGCACCGTTTTGTTTATTCAGCATAGCTTGAATAATTTTGATACCACAAGCGTTGGCAATGCGCTTAGCAAGCGGAATTTGCTTGCGGCGCGGGCCCTCGAAATTATTCTCAATTTTATCATGAACAAGATGCACCGTGTCGCTAACCAACTTAAAGTCGGGGTTGGCCATCATCGAGGCATCTTGCATCATCTGTTCAAAATATTGGTCGTAAGTAATCAGTCCCGGTTCGTTTTCAGGAATATCATTGTCCTTGATTTTATCGAATTGGCGGGAAAGTGTTTTTAGAATTTCGCGTTGCGACTGTGCAAGTTTGATTTTCTCAAAGTTCTCGATGTATGAGGGGTGAACGGGAAACAGATTCACATACTTCTCGATGTTGCCGTGCATATCGGCAAAGAAAGGCGTAAACGGTTTAAGGTGCTCACGGATGATAGCCTTTTGTTGTTCGGTCTTATCAAGAAGGCGTTTTTGCACCACATACGAAACATCTTCGCGGCGGATTGAAAGGTCGCGGTAGCGGTCTTTCACCTTTCGGAGCATATCGGCTGCAAACTGGAACTCACGGGCGGAATAAATCAATTCTTGCACGCCGAACATAAACACGAACTTTGTGTTGTTGCAAGCCTGCCCCAAGGCTTGAAGCACGGGCAACTCACTTTCGAGGTTACCCGATTCTGCACGGAGGCGAAGGAACTGAAGCATCTCGTCAATAGCGAGGATAAAGCCTTTGTCGGGATATTTATCCTCAAAAGCAGCCATCATTTCGCTTAATTGCTCTCCGTAGCTTTTGAGCGAATTTTCGTCAAATTTATAGTCGATGTCGTGGCTGTCAAGGAAACGCTGTATCTCAAAAGTAACAATACGCCAAAGCGAATTGTTATGCTGCAACTCAAAGCGATGTACCATAAACTTACCTGCAATAGGTTGCATTATCTCTCGTGCTTGTTCATTGCGAAGCTCTGCGAGGTTGTCGGCATTTTCAGCTACAAGTTGCACAAGACCCATCAAATGGCTCTTACCAGTACCGTAGCTACCTATTACTTGAATACCCTTTTGGTCGTGCCCTCCGAAAACCATATTCTTCACGAACTCGGGGAGAATGGTTTCGAGGAAATAATCAGGGTAAACGAAATTGTGTAGAGCATCGAGTTGATAGTCGCGCTCCGAAAGTCTGTTGAATTGGATTACATCAACTATTGGGTTGAATTGCAGTATTTCAAGATATTTCATATAGTGAGGTGTGATATTTCTGAAAGATCTATAAAATTAGAAGAGTCGGAAGTCAAAAAACAAAGTCTGTCATCTTTGACTACGCCCTCCCATTGAATAAACATTAGATAATTGCGAGATAAATCTTTTAAGATTGTCCGCATATCCAAGCCAAGTTTTTCTTCAAAAACTATCCCGAAGTTACATAGAGAAATAGCATTGCCGAAAGTAGTGTCGTTACTGGCTATTTCCCTGAAAAGGCGCATAAACTCAGCATTCACGAGCATTTTCAAATCTTTTGAATGGGGTAAGTTTTCGGATATTATGTAAGCAGAAATGGATTTACCTATGTCAAACTTAGGGATGTCGTCAGGCGGCATCTCATCTTTCAGCACAACAAGGCGGTATCTTGGTGCTGATTGAAGATATTTGTTAATGGCGGTTATATCCATAGCTTTTTAAAAAACGCAAAACCCCGACACCATCCCTGCGAGGCTGACCAAAGCCTATAAGACGATGCCGGAGTTTCGTATATCTTAATTGTTTAATTATCGGGTCATTGTGCAGAAATGTTTCATAATGCAAAGGTACAAAAAATGGATGAATTTGGTTGCACAATTGGGAGAAATGTTTATAGACGTGTAAGGGGAGTATGTATATCAGTGCCTTATGCTCTGTTTCACAATAAAAAAACATATTACTTACCCTCACTTTCTTTGTAACTTTTTGCTATTTCGATAGAGCGGGTAAGTTTGGATCATACCGAAATCCTGAGGGATTAAAATATAATCATCTCCCAAAGTATCTATTGCATCTTCCTATAAGCCTCCTGATAGTATTCAAGTATTTATTA
>ENA-ORTL01000060-ORTL01000060.1-human-gut-metagenome-genome-assembly--contig:-NODE-60-length-167622-cov-9.32778_pt1 | contig 167622 bp, 115 predicted proteins | sample MGYA00241916_ERZ509196 | MGnify/ENA primary metagenome ERZ509196 (study PRJEB26280, sample SAMEA2338844) | human gut metagenome | biome: human gut; feature: human-associated habitat; material: faeces... | reverse complement strand
AATACTATCAGGAGGCTTATAGGAAGATGCAATAGATACTTTGGGAGATGATTATATTTTAATCCCTCAGGATTTCGGTATGATCCTTTAATCCCTCAGGATTTCGGTATGATCCCGTTTTTAGTACCGATAAAAACGGAAAAAGGCTTCGTAAGCATTTAGTTTACGAAGCCTTTTTCTGGGTAGCGAGACCCGGGATTGAACCGGGGACCTCATGATTATGAATCATGCGCTCTAACCAGCTGAGCTATCTCGCCATTATGTTGTCATCATTTCCTTGATTGACGCTGCAAAAGTAGAGCTTATTTTTATATTGTGCAACACTTTCATGAAAAAAAATTCAATTATTTTGAAAGCTTCCTGTTAAGATCTTAATTCAGAGTTGCTTTTTTAGAAACAGATTTGGTGGATATCAATTCTTTTATTATCTTGCTGCGCAATAAACACGATGAAAGATGAAAAAAGAGAAATTTCATATCGAATACATTTTCGATAAAGTTTCACGACGAAGCTTATGGAATCACCTCACAACTCCTCCAGGGCTATCCGCCTGGTTCGCCGATGATGTTATTATTAATGGTAACATATATGTTTTTAAATGGAACAAAGCCGAACAGGAAGCGGAAGTGCTGTCTATGAAACCGGAAATGAGCATCCGTTATCGCTGGACGGATGAAGAGGATGAAAATGCCTATTTCGAATTCCAGATCCACAGCCATGAACTAACAGGATCGACTTCTTTGCAAATAACAGATTTCGCCGAACAAGATGAAAAAAGGGATTCTATCGATTTATGGGACACGCAAGTAGAAGAACTGAAGCGTACGCTCGGTATTTAGCTTGTTTTAGTGATTTCTGTTAGCGATCATATCGTTTTTTCACTACTTTTGCGCCGTCAACCGGATAAGCAATGTTGAAAATAAAACGATTATATACATTTATGCTGCAGACTTTCCTGCCGTTGTTCTTGATGACCTTCGGCATTTGTCTGTTTATTGTGCTTATGCAGTTTCTGTGGAGGTACATTGACGACATGGTCGGGAAAGGTCTGGGGATTCCTGTTTTGGCGGAAATGTTTATGTATGCCGCCCTTTTCCTCGTGCCGATGGCACTACCGCTGGCTATTTTGCTTGCCTCGCTTATGACTTTCGGGAATCTCGGCGAACGATTGGAATTACTGGCTATGAAATCGGCGGGTGTCTCACTTGTACATATTATGCGCCCGCTAATCATTACCATCAGTATGATAAGTATCGGGGCTTTCTTTTTCCAGAACTATGCCATGCCTGTCGTACAAGTCAAACTTTACACGCTACTTTGGTCTATGCGACAAAAATCGCCGGAACTGGATATTCCTGAAGGGGTTTTCTACAGCGAAATCACCGGATTTAATGTATATGTAAAGCATAAGGATACTGAAACGGGACTCCTTCGCGACATGATGATCTATGATTATTCAGAAGGATTCAACAAAGTAAGCGTGATGGTCGCGGATTCGGGGCGTCTGAAAACTTCGGCGGACAAAATGTTCTTAGTCCTTTCCTTATTTAATGGAGAATCTTTCAGAAGTCTGGACAAGCAATCGAGTACTACAGGCGCAAAAAGTTCCGTTCCTTACCAAAGGGAGACATTCAAAAGCCGGGATATCCTGATAGAATTTGATGCCAACTTCTCACGGACGGACGAATCGTTCATGCAAAACCAGTTTATGGGTAAAAATATGCATGACTTGCAAATCTTCATTGACTCCGTTTCCGTCCGCTTGGACAGTATACAAAACGTCAACGCCAAGAATGTCTACGAAACTTCATACAAAAAGACACTTAAGAAGCCGCAAGACATAAAGCAGAACAACGTAAAAGATGAGCCGAATAACGATAAATCCAACACAGAAACGACACCAGAGATTCAAAAAACAAACAAGCCGGTAATTGTCATGAACTTCGACAGCCTCTACCAGGCAGAAAATCCCGGAAAGAAAGCGACTATCCTGACACGTGCGAAATCAAGTATCGAAAATATGAAGGCCGATTACTTCTTTAAAGCAGCCACTATCGGAGACGAGGCTTACAGAGTGCGCCGCCATTTGACGGAATGGCATAAGAAGTTCACTTTGTCTTTCGCCTGCATGGTCTTTTTCTTTATCGGTGCACCGTTAGGAGCTATTATCCGTAAAGGCGGATTGGGAATGCCGGTTGTTATTTCGGTCATACTATTTATCTTCTATTACATCATTGATAACATCGGCTTCAAAATGGCCCGCGACGGCGTATGGGAAGCATGGCAAGGGATGTGGTTAAGTTCCGCCATTTTAGCTCCGTTAGGTATCTTCCTGACTTATAAAGCGGTCAACGACTCCGTCATCCTGAATGCCGACACATACCTGAATGCATTGAAAAACCTGTTCGGGAAACGTTCGGGCAGAAAAGTTGAAATGAAAGAGGTAATCATGTTTAACCCGGATTACGGGCAGATCATCCCCCGCCTGAAGCAATTGGTAGAAGAAAGCAATGCCTATCTGGCTGCCCATAAACGGTGGACAAACTATTTCCACTTCTGGAAACAAGGCGGCCGTGACCATACAGCCGAGCAATTGGCGGTAAAGATGGACAGCATCATCGAAGAATTGTCTAATTCGGACCAGAACTTGGTTCTGAACAAGCTGATGGACTATCCGGTTATCAGCGGTTATAACCAGATAAATGCAAGAATAAATGGGAAAGCAGGGTTGGTAATCGGCCTCTTTCTCCCGATCGGATTCCCGGTTTATTTGCTTGCCACATACCAGCGCAAACTTTTACGGCACGATATCAAGATGGTACAAAAGACAAGCAATGAACTGATTGATATAATTGAAAAATTACCCGTATCTTTGTAAAATAAGAAATATAAGTAAAAAAGAAATATGAGCGAAATCAAATTAAACACCATTGAAGAAGCTATTGAAGACTTCCGCGAAGGAAAATTCTTAATCGTAGTCGATGATGAAGATCGCGAAAATGAAGGTGATTTTATTATTGCTGCCGAAAAGATAACTCCCGAAAAAGTAAACTTCATGTTGAAAAACGGTCGTGGCGTATTGTGCGCACCGATCACGGAAGAACGTTGTCAGGAATTAGAACTGGACATGCAGGTGGCAAACAACACCTCGTTGCTGGGAACTCCCTTTACGATAACGGTAGATAAATTAGGTGGCGGCTGTACGACAGGCGTTTCGATGTTCGACCGAGCAGAAACCATTTTAGCGCTTGCCGATCCGAAAACCAAACCGTCCGACTTGGGCCGTCCGGGACATATCAATCCGCTTCGCGCCCGTTCGCGTGGTGTGTTGCGCCGTGCCGGACATACCGAAGCCGCTGTTGACCTGGCACGCCTCGCCGGTCTGTATCCGGCAGGTGCATTGATTGAAATCATCAATGAAGACGGAACAATGGCACGCCTGCCCCAACTGATCGAGGTAGCCAAGAAGTTCGATATCAAGATCATCTGTATCAAAGACCTGATTTCATACCGTCTGAAAACAGAATCGATCGTAGAAAATGGCGTCGAAGTTGACCTGCCGACCGAGTATGGACACTTCCGCCTGATCCCATTCCGCCAGAAGAGCAACGGATTAGAACATATCGCCCTGATAAAAGGCAAGTTCGAGCCGGACGAACCGATCCTGGTGCGTGTACATTCTTCCTGTGCAACCGGTGATATCTTTGGTTCCATGCGCTGCGAATGTGGCGAACAGTTGCACAAAGCAATGCAACATATCGAACAAGAAGGTAAGGGAGTAATCGTTTACCTGAACCAGGAAGGACGTGGCATCGGACTGATGGAAAAGATGAAAGCCTATAAACTTCAGGAAGACGGTTTGGACACTGTCGATGCAAATTTGCATCTCGGACACCAGGCAGACGAACGCGATTACGGTGTCGGTGCCCAAATCTTACGCCACTTGGGAGTCACCAAGATGCGCCTGATGACCAACAACCCCGTTAAGCGTGTCGGGCTGGAAGCATACGGGCTGACAGTCGTAGAAAACGTTCCTATCGAAGTTGCTCCAAATCCTTATAACGAATTCTACATGAAGACGAAAAAGGAACGTATGGGACACGTCTTGCATAATATCAAATAATTCATAATTACATAATAACACTATCATGACACAAGTATCAGCACGTTTAGCAAGTTTGTCGCCATCCGCAACATTGGCGATGTCCCAGAAGAGCAGTGAATTAAAGGCTCAGGGAGTTGATGTTATCAACTTAAGTGTCGGAGAACCCGACTTCAATACTCCCGAACCTATTAAGGAAGCTGCTAAAAAAGCTATCGACGAAAACTATTCTCGTTATTCTCCCGTTGCTGGTTATCCGGCCTTGCGTAATGCCATCGTTGCCAAGCTGAAAAACGAGAATGGATTGGAATACACAGCCAACCAGATTTCTTGCGCAAATGGTGCCAAACAATCCGTTTGTAATACAATCATGGTATTGGTAAATCCGGGTGACGAAGTGATTATCCCAGCTCCGTTCTGGGTCAGCTATCCAGAAATGGTGAAATTGGCCGAAGGCACACCAGTAATCGTTGCGGCCGGTATCGAACAGGATTTCAAGATCACTCCGGCACAGTTGGAAGCGGCTATCACACCGAAGACAAAGGCGTTGATCCTCTGCTCCCCGTCTAACCCTACCGGTTCGGTCTATAGTGCGGAAGAATTGGCAGGTTTGGCCGAAGTCCTGAAAAAATATCCGGAAATCATTGTGATTGCAGACGAGATCTACGAACATATCAACTATATCGGCAAACATAACAGCATCGCACAGATAGACGGAATGAAAGACCGTACTGTCATTGTCAACGGTGTTTCCAAAGCCTATGCCATGACCGGATGGCGTATCGGTTTCATTGCGGGACCGGAATGGATCGTAAAGGCAGTAAACAAATTGCAAGGACAATACACTTCCGGACCATGCTCCGTATCCCAGAAAGCAGCAGAAGCTGCTTACACAGGTTCACAGGCTCCAGTCGAAGAAATGCGTCAGGCATTTGAACGCCGCCGTAACCTGATCGTCGGCTTAGCGAAAGAAGTTCCGGGATTTGAAGTAAATCAGCCGGAAGGTGCTTTCTATCTGTTCCCGAAATGTAGCTATTACTTTGGCAAAACCGATGGTACACGCACAATCGAGAATGCAGATGATCTAGCCATGTACTTGTTGGAAGTCGCCCATGTAGCTTGTGTTGGCGGTACATCGTTCGGTGCCCCCGAATGCATCCGCATGAGTTACGCTACCAGCGATGAAAACATCGTGGAAGCGATCAAACGTATCAAAGAGGCTTTGGCTGCTTTAAAATAAGAAGATCAAAATCTCCTTGTCCCCGCGCTCGACGCGGGGACGCAAAAGAGCAAGCCTTATCAATCAGATTTATATGACTGGCTTTAATGCGATCCCGCGTCAAGCGCGGGAACAGGATAGTTTCGACACACCCTCGCCTAAAAATAGAAAAGGAGATGTTTTCAAAAAACACCTCCTTTTTTATTTCAAACTGCCGTAGCAAAATTATTCGGCACGCAAAGTGAAGCGTTTAAATGCCAAGATCTGCAATTCAGGATCAGCTTCCTTCATTGTTTCTTTTACAGTCTTCTTGCCATCCATGATATCTTCCTGGTTCAGCAAGCAAACTTCCTTCAAGAATTTGCCAAGACGGCCTTTAGCGATGTTCTCAATCATCTGCTGAGGCAAGTTTGCTGCTTTTTCAGCTGAAACAGTAGCAATGATTTCTTTTGCTTTGGCAACATCTTCAGCCGTGATCCAGCCTTTAGCCATATTGCTTTCCATATGGTCTTCGCTGTCAACGTGTGTCGGGTTGATTCCAGCTTTTTTCAGAGCAGCTTCAACAGCTTTCTGAACTTGTTCAGCCTTTGTCTTTTCGATTGCCACCTGTATTTCCTGTTCTTTTACAGATTCAGGCACACCAGCTTCGTCAATAGCGATCGGGTTCATGGCAGCGATCTGCATAGCAATGTTGTGAGCAGCTTCTTCAGATTCCTTGTTGAACGCAGCGATCGTACACAGCTGATTCTTACCCATGTGGTTGTAAACAGTGGTATAAGCACCTTCCACTACGTTATAGCCGTCCAATTCCATCTTTTCGCCCGTGATACCGCTACGGTCGGTAACAGCATCCTGTACAGTGCCCTTACCCATCGGCAAAGCCTTCACTTCGTCCAGAGTCTTGCACTTGTTAGCCACAGCAGCATCCAAGATAGCCTGAGTCAGTGCGATGAAATCTTCATTCTTAGCCACGAAGTCAGTTTCGCACTTCAAAGCGATGATAGCAGCGAATTCGCCATCTTTCTTTGCCAATACGCAACCTTCGGCAGCGTCGCGGTCAGAACGCTTAGCAGCAATAGCCTGTCCTTTTTTACGGATAATTTCCATTGCCTTTTCGATATCACCATCGGATTCGGTCAAAGCCTTCTTGCAGTCCATCATACCAGCTCCACTCATTTTGCGCAGCTTGGTAATATCAGCCATAGTTACAGCCATAATCTTATTTCCTTATTTATTAAATGTTTACTTTATTAATTGACAATGGACAATTGACAATTGACAATTCAAGTCAAAAGCCAATTGCCCATCGTTTCATTTTATGTTTCTCTTAATTTTCAATTGTCAATTTTGAATTGTCAATTGAATTACTCTTCGTCCTTAGCGAATTTGTCAGCAACGTTAGCGTTCAGCGCTTCGTCGTCTTCCTTCTTCGTACGTTCTTTCTTTACAGCAGCTTTCGCTTTGCGTTCTCTTTTAGGAGCTTCGCCTTCTCCGGCAGCTTCTGTATCGATCTTTTCAGCTTTACGTTCCTGCAGACCTTCGTTCATTGCTTCGCAGATAGCGCCCAAGATAACTTCTACAGATTTTGTAGCGTCGTCGTTAGCCGGAATCACGTAGTCGATGTTGTTCGGATCAGAGTTAGTATCAACCATTCCGAATACAGGAATACCCAGACGGTTCGCTTCACGAACTGCGATATGTTCTTTCATTACGTCAACAACGAACAAAGCTGACGGAAGACGAGTCAGGTCTACGATAGAACCCAAAGTCTTTTCCAACTTAGCACGCTGACGAGTGATCTGAAGTTTTTCTCTCTTGGAAAGATTATCAAATGTACCATCTTTTGTCATCTTATCGATAGTAGCCATCTTCTTGATAGCTTTACGGATAGTCGGGAAGTTGGTCAACATACCACCCGGCCAGCGTTCGATAACGTAAGGCATACCTACAGAAGAAGCCTTATCTGCGACAACTTGTTTAGCTTGTTTTTTAGTAGCAACGAAAAGCACTTTCTTACCCTGTTTTGCCAGGTTCTTCATTACTTCTGCTGCTTCGTCTACTTTAGCAACTGTTTTATATAAGTCAATGATATGAATACCATTGCGCTCCATGAAGATATAAGGAGCCATTGCGGGGTTCCACTTTCTTTTTAAGTGTCCGAAGTGTACGCCAGCTTCTAATAACTGATCAAAATTAACTCTTGACATTGTTTTTTTCTTAAAATCGTTTACTTTCTTTTGTTTAACTCAATCATCAGGTAGTCCTCCCGTATGTCAGCATATAAAAAGAATCCTGATAATTTAGATACTAAACGCTTTGCTATACTTGTAAGGGACTCACAAATAAGATTAACGTTTACTGAACTGGAATCTCTTACGAGCTTTAGGACGTCCCGGTTTCTTACGTTCAACAGCACGCGGGTCACGAGTAACGAAACCTTCTGCACGAAGAGCGGATTTGTCTTCCGGATTGATCTTAACCAGTGCGCGGGCGATAGCCAGGCGAGCAGCTTCAGACTGTCCTTTGAAACCACCTCCATCGAGGTTGATCTTGATATCATATTGTTCTGCGACGTTCAGCTTTGCGAGCGGCTGCTTAACAATGAACTGAAGGATTGTAGAAGGAAAGTAATTAGCCAGATCACGTTTGTTGATAGTAATCTTTCCTGTACCTTCGCTTACGAATACGCGAGCAACTGCTGCCTTACGTCTTCCTATTGCATTTACTACTTCCATTGTGATTATTTATATGAGTTTATATCGATTAATTTAGGCTGCTGAGCTTCGTGTTTGTGCTCTGTTCCTGCATATACATACAGATTGTTCAACAGTTTAGCACCCAGACGATTCTTCGGAAGCATACCTTTTACTACTTTACGGAACAGACGGTCGTCACCTTTAGCCTGTAAGTCAGCCGGCGTATAAGCGATCTGTCCACCGGGATATCCGGTATATCTCAAATAAATACGATCGTTCCACTTATTACCTGTCAGAACGATTTTGTCTGCATTGATGATAATTACGTTATCACCACAATCAACGTGCGGAGTAAAATTGGGTTTGTACTTACCACGCAAAAGCTTCGCTACCTTTGCGCAAAGGCGTCCCAAAGTCTGTCCTTCGGCGTCAACAATGACCCACTCTTTGTTTACAGTTGCTTTGTTTGCAGAAATGGTCTTAAAACTTAAAGTATCCACTTGCTTAAAAAATTAATAAATTAATAACTCTAAAAAACAAGAATCCAATCCTCGCGTGCGCTGTCACTACGGACACTTGACGTAACAACGTGCTAAAAATTAAACTCTTAGTACAATTTTGATAATATTCGGCTTGCAAAGGTACGGTTTTTCTGCAAAACACAAAACTTTTCGTAGAAAGAATTTACACAAGTAGGTCAATTACAGGAAAAAAAGGTCCGGTAACCTGCAAGCTACCGAACCTTTACCTACAATCTTCTGCAAATGATTATTCCAACAACAATTCCGCAACCGTCTCGGCATCCAGACCGGTACACTCCATAATGGCAATGACCTCCATGCCTTTTTGTTTCATATTGAGGGCCACCTGGCGGATGCCTTTTTCCAAACCTGTTTCACACTCCGATAAACAGCAATAAAACAGCGTTTAGATGTGAACGTTGTACCAACGCCGGTCAAAAACGTTGCCCGCATTCACAAGGTTCACTTTTAAACATTGACTATCAGGGATGTTGCGGACGTGTGAACCCAGAATTATTTTTTTAGGATATATAAAGAGAGGTGATAAATCCGATGTTTATCGGTTTCAGGAAGGATGCTTGTCCGGTCGGAAAACGATACGCATCCCCAAAAAGCCAGTCCCTGTCCGATAAAAAACAGCCTATAGGCTATGCATCAAAAGGCTATAGCTTTTACCCCAAAAGATACCGACCTTTCGGGAAAGAAGTACATACCTTTTCGGCACATTTTTTCAAGTCCGTTGCGACAATATTACACACAACCTTCCATATATCACAAAGGGCACGAAGAAAATCTCCGCGCCCTAAGTTACCTATATCCCGTTAAGGATTTGGTTATGTAAGTTAAATGAAAAAATATAGGCTTATTCTTTATATAATGTCATATTCGGATCTGACAAGAAATTAGCAATTTTAGATTCGCCGGAATAGTAGCCATTACCCAATCCCATGGTTGTTCCCGATATATAACATCTGAACTTCAAAGATTCATTTACAGAAACGCCAGCTTTTATGGTCATAGTATATTTTCCATCACGTGGTCGAGTAAACCCTGTTATATACTGTGCCGGAGTTACAGTAATTTCGACATCCTTGCTTATTTCACTTGTTCCCCAATTAGACCTCTTCAAATTTGCATTCGTAACCACATAATCTTTTTGCAAAATGTAATTATTGGAATATGTGATGCTACCATCATTATAACCTGCGGCAGACAACTGGATCGTACCGGCAGCACTACGCTGCGAAGTTGTCAACGTCACTGTATTTTCACCGGCACGTCCGTCATGCGTCACTGTATTAATGCCATTTCCTGAAATCGTTACCGTTGCATCACTTTCCATATTAAATTTCAACGTAAAAGTCGAACCACTTTCGTAATAAGCCGGACCAGCAGAAATATTCGAGAATACTTTCTTTCCTTCCAATCTCATTATAAAGGCTCCATCTGCAAAATATTCATTCGTTATTGTTGGATTGTCCACCACCGTTTGAATCGTCTTGAACATTAATGTTTTGTCGCCAGTATTCTTAGCTTCATAGACATAATAGATCGTGCCATCTTTATGTTCCACCAACATATCCTCTTGTCCATCCGTCTTAACCGGATTCAGGCCATCAGCCTTGATATAGCACTTGATAGGAAGCAAGGTTTCCGGGAAATCCGACGGGATTGTAAATTTCAATGGGATCTGCTGACCTACACTATTTTCTATATAATCCGCCGATTGCGGATGAAAATCATATTGTTTACTAATAAAGACCGTTACGATACGGGTCAACACGCCGGCATTTACACGCAACATAGCAGAATCCAAAGCCAAATTTGTAAGATCACCCCCCGGAAGCGCAACCCGAGTCGTGACTACTCCACCAGTCCCGACCGGCAATGTCGTTTCTTCTGTTATGTCCGGCAAAATAGAGGTTGTCTGATGGCCATTATGAATCAATTTAACCGAAATCTGTGCATTATTAGTTGCAGAACCTCCATTTGGATAGTAATTTGCCTTAAATGTCAACGTTCCATCCTTCACAAACAAGTGGTAGACCGGATCGACAACCAGCTTATTCCCGACTTTATCCGAAACAGTAGTCGCTTCTTTGATAACTTCTACATAAATATTATTAGTAGGCGTTGCCTTCAATGCTTCCTCGAAAGAACTACTACCTTCAGCCCCTTCCTCTATTTTATTGATAATAACTTTATATACATAATTTCGTTCAATCGGGTACGGGGTACCCTCCGGATCCAATAACTGGATCTTATAATACTGGTTAAAATCCTTTCTTTTGACAATCACCGAAGTCTGCCTATCGTACGTATTTTCATATTCATACAGATATTTAGGATTCGTATTGCTACAATCAGTTGCGTTGTGGTCCACCAAAGCATAGCCATTTGCCACATTCAATGTCCCTTCTTGCGCGATAACCGTTCCTTTGTCAGCATATTGGGAAAGGGCAAAACCCTCGACGACAAAACCGCTTTCCTCAGCAGCTTCTACCGTCACTTTTGCATAATTGCGAAGCATTTCGACAGACAGGGTTTGGGATAAGTCCACGTTAGAGACACTCCCCCATGCCACATAAAAATTATCCGTCCCGGAAGTCAATGAAGACATTAAAGAAGATTCGTTTTCTCCGTTCGGTGTCACATAGGCTCCATCCGTCCATTTGTAGTTGGCGATAAAATGGATTGTAGAAGTTTCTACCGGAACCAATGCAGAACCGGTACCGGAAGTCGTACCCGACTCTTGTGTGACCTTTGCTTCTACCCGTCCTAAAAAAGAACCGCCTTCATCAAAAGTCATCAAAGAGATCGTTTCGACGGTATTCTCATCCGCTGCTTTTGTTGTTATTTCTTTAAAATCAGGGATATCATTTACTTGGAAATTCAGTTGAACTTTGTTTCCTTCTATCACCTTTTCCTGATCCGAATTTAAAATATCATCCGTACAAGAGAATAAGGCTAATAGCATTACCGAAAATATATATATGACTTGTTTCATTGTTGTTTACTTTTTAATAATTAGACCTTATTCATTTATAAATATCTCTCACACAACGAACAGCATCAGCTCCTGTTAAACGGGGATCCATTAAATCGATTAAAACAGGAGTCGCACACCAATAATTTTCTCCTTCCAAAATACGTTTAACAGCACAGGTTCGCGTATTCTGCAATATGTCAATCAAATAAAGCTCAGCTTTTGTCGGGACACGCCATTTACCCACAGATCCTTCAGGATAATTGTTCTTATCCAAATCTTGCTCTATATAACCGGCACAAAACTCTTCATGCGATACTTTACCTTTACCACTATTTGTTCCATTTTGAGAAGCCAATACAAAATAAGGAGAAATACGATAGTTATTAGTTTCATCCTGAACTGTACAAGGGACAGTCCCTACATATCTGTTGGAACTCGATCCATTAGTCTTTGAACTTACATTTTTATTAAATTTTTTATTTTGAGTTTCCGGATATGCTAAAACAGCATTATTTTGTATATATTCAGCAAAAGTCTCAGCAGTTTTTTCTCGATCAGAGAAAGATCCGTGATGCCCATCATTTTGCCAATCAGAGCCTATCGATTTCCAATTTTCTTCCAATTCAAACCAATTACTTCCTACACCTATTTTTGTAAAATCAGCAATCAATGATTTAAATTCATACATATTTCTATTATCCTGATTATCGCTATTTCCTGTTACTTTATTCAATGAAGTACTCGCTGTAATATACAACGGCGGATACTGATGAACCTTCACATTCTCACTCAGCCCTTCCTCATTTGTAACCGTAAACGAAATCTCTTTCGGAACAAAATTGATCGGAAGCTCACTGCTGATATCGATGGAACCGCTATTGCCGTCGCTCTTTGTTATAGTGTATTTCAAATTGCTGTTAGAAGTACCATTGCTCACCTGTTCATTTGAAATCGTTATCGGCGAAGAAGACTGGAACATTGTCGAGATAGAGGTAATATTCGGCATTGTCATCTCCGTATTGGCAACAACCAAGAAAGCCGGGTCTACAATATCGACAGATATCTTACGATGCCTTACATTCCAAGGCTTCAATGTCCAGTTAAATTTTGCTTCACGCGTATTGACATCGATCGTTCCTACGACATCGTACAAGTTGCCGTGAACGACGCCATTCGTGTTGCAGTCTGCACTTTTTGCAGGGTTAAATGCCAACTTGTAGAATTTCTCCATATTGTCAATCGTTTTAGTCATTTCTTGCGTAGTTTTAGTTTCAGAAGAAATAACCGTTTTATTATCAAAATATCCTTTCTTGCCCCAACCTTGACCTCCATTATCACTTATCCACTGATATTCTGCGGAGAAAGTTTCAACCGTCTTTTCTTCAAACGTTCCATACTTTAAATTTCCATCTACTTTTATCGTTAATGGATTAGCTTGCGGATTATATGTTTTCTCGTATGTATAAAAAGGGAGGGTAGTAGTTGAACCAGAAGAGGCTACCTCAAAATCTCTTACTAAATATTCTTTTGTGTCATTCGCGTTTTCAGCTGTTTCGCTTGTAGACATAAAAGCCCCAGACCGTAATACTACATTTGAAACCGTCACCTTATTAATAACGAAAAGCCATGACTTCTTTGTTATCGTTGTTGTTTTGGTATTATTCGGAACGTACAACCATTTACCTGTATGAGAATGCATCTTACATTCGCCAGGTTCACTGCTTCCCGGCTCATACGTATTTGGATTTTTGGTAGTAACAAGCTCCTTCAATGCATCCATCGTCCATTTTTCTTCCACTACCGGTATTCCCACCTCTTCAGCCGGGACATTTACCTTAAACGACAAATCGATCCTTGCAGCAAGCTGGGTCAGTTCCACCTGTATCTCATTTGCTTCTCCTTTATTGATCGTAACCTCTTTTTCTCCGAACTTTACCAAATTGGCTGCATTAAAAGTCGCAGCGCCCTGATCCTGTAATGTTTCCTTCAGAGCTTTAAAGGCACTATACGTGTTTGCAGCTTGGATAGCCTCTTGTGACAAAGACGAATTTGCCAAGACAAGCATATTATAGGTACCACCCTTTACCAAAATATTGGAAACTGAATAGTAAGCCCGTCCATCCTCCAAATTACCGGAAGCTGCCTCAAACGTATTATACGAAAAGCCTACTCTTTCATTGGTATTCACATCAAAGAATGCGATTACACATGTGTTTATCTTGATTTCGTCGGGAGTCGAATGTGTGTAACCATCCGCAGCAGCCTTTGTCATGACTCCTTTGGTGGTCAACGAAATACTCAAACCCGAATCAGGTGTAGAACTATCTATTAATTCTTCATCCGTACAAGACGACATCATAAACAGGCCGGCTGTCACTATCGATATAATGTTTCTTAATTTCATAATACTTACCATTTACTTTTACCCTGATTAAACTTATTCTATTACCTCCTGCATTTCCTGTTCTATTTTATTGTACTTCCAATCTTTCGTCACAACCTTGATTGTAGCGACAGCATTGGTAATCGTAACATGCAACTGATAGAGATTGCCGGCAAGGACTTTAGCGGCGTCATCACCCGTTCCACCAGTCTTCACGTAAAATGTACATTCACCCGGAACGCCTTGAACTTCATATTTGACAGTCACTTTCGTCTTACGACCGGTCGCATTTGCATTTTGATACGTATAAAAGCGGTGATTTAGCGGATGGGAACTATTTTCAATTTCTTTTTTAGCAGCATCATCTTGTGCCTTTTCCAATTTATCATTGTAAGCTTTCATAAAAGAGGTAATACCACCTTCATAATTTGCAAAAACCTTATCATTTTCTGGTAGTTCTTGTTTTCCATCTGTCGGATATAATACCGTATTGACTACTTGCGGACTTATAATAACATCTTTAACGATCGCTCTGACCTGCGAAGCAGTAATATCCTCATTGTCATTTTTCGTGACAGAATTGATTTCCCCTTTATCGTTTTTACCGGTATGGGAGGTAACAAGATTTGCAAATGTCGTTCCTCCTACAGTTGCGATTTTAAAAGACATCAGTTCTATTGCTGCAGCACGGAGTCCTAACGATATACTTGCAAGTCCGCACTTTACAGTACCTGAATTACAGGTAAAGTCTGTCGTTTTATTAGAAATCTGATATCCATTTGTTTGATCTTGCTCATAGGGTTTTATCGTACCTTCTCCCACCTTGATAAAGTCGGTCAAAGAATTACCCTTATCCGAACTATTCTTTCCGACAGTGCTCTTTTTCAGGTCACTTAATGATGTGGCGCTCAGATACAACCCATTTGCAAAAGTATCGTCCTTGTCCGATTTCATACCGACAGCGAAGATCGTCAGAGCCGGTTTTTCATTGGGAACTTTTACCAGGATATGTTTATTTAATGTATATTCGTTTTTGTTTCCAGCATCCGACCTTGTGATATCAGCGCTTTCATAATGCCTACGTCCAATAATATTATCTCCGTTTGCAACAAAAACAAAACATTCGTTTACTGCCATTTCCGTACTATTTTCCATCTCATTATAGTCCGAGTCCTCAGCAGGGCCGGTAACTCCGGTTGTTGCTTTCGTACTCAAATCCGTCCCTGTTGAAATATTGAATTGGAGGGCTGCATACAAATCTTCGGATACGCCATCCACCTTACCTTTCGTATCCGAAGCAATATCGTCTTCCATCGAACAAGAAAACATGGCTGCAAGGAACCCTATACCTAATGCGATGTTTTTCAGTTTCATATTGTTTATCTTTTTTATTGTTTTTATCTTACTTCCTGTTCCATTTTTTCGACAATCAACATAGTTCTATTAGAACTATGTCGTTTTTATTGCTGTTTTAACTTTACATTGCAAAAATATACCAGATAAATAAGAGGGATAATAGGCACAACTTTCATCTTTAAGGGGTAAATGTGGCAATCGCCAAAATTGAGAGAGATACCCCTTGAAACGATAGATTTACTGTAATGGAAGAAAGAATAGGGTTCATAGGGCTTATAGCGCGACTATCAAAATGTCACTACCATCCCATCAAAATAGGATTACTACCCCATGTATTTAGAATTAGTAGCAAGGGTAATATTTTTTAACATTTCTATTTGACATATAACACCCTCTTTTCTCTGTCTAAATGACAAAGAAGGATCATCTCGTTTTCGGTATACAGAAGTAATAAATATTTACCGGAACATATACCCCAGCGACAACGTCACGTTGTTCTGATAGAGGGAAGATTCGCCTTCGCGTTCTATGGCGCGACGATCCAGTGTGCCGCAAAGGGCGCTGACGGAAAAGAAGTAGCGGCTGTAATCCACGCGCAGGCCGACATTGACACCCAGGTCAAATGTTTTGAGATCAGCCTCCTTGGTCTGGCCGAAATGGATATCGACGTTCTGGTTTTCGGTTTTCATCTTTCCAAAAAGAGAGAAGTCGAGAGCCGGACCGGCATAAACGCCCAACTGCACATCATTTATAATAAAGGTATAAGCTAAGTTCACCGGAACCTGGATAGAATAGTAACTGCATTTATTGAAAGAATTTTTCGCCCCTTCCACTTGCGGATTAGAGTAGAAAGAACCGCCTTGGTTCGTAAACGCCAGTTCGGGACGCAAAGACAAGCCTTTATATAAATGTATATCAGCAAGTCCGGCCAAGCTGAAACCAAAACGGGCACCGGCGTTGTATGTACCTTCAACTTTCTGCACCAGAGAAGAATAAGCACCACCCGCACGCACGCCGAAAGTAACTTGACCGACAGCCGGTATAATCATCAACATTGCCCAAAAGGCGATAAATATAATTTTTCTCATATTGCTAATCTCTGCGTTATCAAAAGCAAAGATAGAGTTTTTCAGCCGGATTATAGCAGGCGATAGAATAAATTTATAAAATAACCCGTATCTTTATAGGCCGAAATAAAAAAGATTAAGAACCCATATGGAACCGTTTATACATCTGCACGTACATACCCAGTATTCACTGCTGGACGGACAAGCATCGATCGACGCTTTGATTGACAAAGCACAAAAGGATGGTATGCCGGCGATTGCCGTCACCGACCACGGTGTGATGTTCGGAATAAAAGAGTTCTTCAACAAGGTATCCAAGAAAAACGGCAAACCGTTAGGAGCTATCAAGGATTATGAGAAAGAGCTGAAAGAACTGAAAAGTAAAACGGAACTGACCGCCGAAGAGCAGGCCCGTCTTGAAGAAATACCTGCAAAGATCGAAGAAGAGAAGAAAAAAATATTCAAGCCGATCTTCGGTTGCGAGTGTTATTGCGCCCGTAACGGACGGCATAGCAAGCTCGCTTCGCAGAACGACCGAAGCGGATGGCACTTGATCGTGTTGGCTAAGAACCTAAACGGCTACAAGAATCTGATCAAGATGGTTTCTTTGTCCTGGACGGAAGGTTTTTACGGACGTCCGCGTATCGACAAGGAGTTGCTGGAAAAATATCACGAAGACCTGATCATATGCTCCGCCTGTATCGGTGGGGAAATTCCACAGCATATCCTGAACGGACGGATGGACAAGGCCGAAGAATCGGTTCTTTGGTTCAAGAACCTGTTCGGAGAAGATTACTACCTGGAAATACAGCGGCATGAAACACATGATCCGAACGCCGCACAGGATGTATACCCTCACCAAGTAACAGCCAACAAGGCGATTTTGGAACTGGCGCGTAAACACGATATCAAGGTAATCGCGACCAATGACGTTCACTTTGTCAACGCAGAAGACGCGGAAGCACATGACCGCCTGATCTGCCTCAGTACGGGTAAAGACCTGGACGACCCGAACCGTATGCGTTATACCAAACAGGAATGGATGAAGACGACGGCTGAGATGAATACCCTCTTTTCTGATATTCCTGAAGCCCTCAGCAACACGCTGGAGATAGCCGACAAGGTGGAATTCTACTCCATCGACCACGGTCCTATCATGCCGACTTTCGCCATCCCGGAAGATTTCGGAACGGAAGAAGGATATCGCCGGAAATTCACCGAACAGGACTTGTTCGACGAATTCACCCGTGATGAAAACGGGAATGTTGTCCTGAGTGAAGAGGCCGCACACGACAAAATAAAGAAATTAGGCGGTTACGAAAAGCTATACCGTATCAAACTGGAAGCTGACTATCTGAAAAAGATCACCTACGACGGAGCTAAAATTTGTTACGGAGATGAACTGAACGACGAAGTCAAGGAGCGGTTGAACTTCGAGTTGCATATCATGAAGACGATGGGTTTCCCCGGTTACTTCTTGATCGTGCAAGACTTTATCCGTGCCGCTCGCGAAGAATTGGGTGTTTCGGTCGGCCCCGGCCGTGGATCGGCAGCAGGTTCGGCTGTTGCCTACTGCCTGGGGATCACCCGTATCGACCCGATCAAATACGACTTGCTGTTCGAGCGTTTCCTGAATCCGGACCGAATTTCCCTCCCCGATATCGATACCGACTTCGACGATGACGGTCGCGGGGAAGTGCTTCGCTGGGTAACGGAAAAATACGGAGCCGAACGTGTGGCTCATATCATCACGTACGGCACGATGGCAACCAAGTCGGCTATCAAAGATGTCGCACGTGTACAGAAGCTTCCTCTTGCCGAATCGAACCGCCTCGCAAAACTCGTTCCGGACAAGATACCGGATATGAAGAAGTTTAAGCTGAAAGATGCGATCAACTATGTGCCAGAACTGAAAGAGGCGGCTACCGGAAACGATCCGCTGGCACGCGATACCTTGAAATATGCTCAAATGCTGGAAGGTAACGTGCGCAACACAGGTGTACATGCCTGCGGCGTCATCATCGGACGTTACGATATATCGGACGTCGTACCTGTCAGTACGGCCAAGGACAAAGATACCGGAGAAGAAATGCTCGTCACCCAATATGAAGGTTCGGTGATCGAAGAAACCGGTTTGATCAAGATGGACTTCTTAGGGCTGAAAACATTGTCCATCATTAAAGAAGCGATCGAAAACATCCGGCTGACAACGGGCCATGAACTGGATATCGACCATATCAGCCTGGAAGATCCGGCAACCTACAAACTGTATTGCGACGGAAAGACTACAGGTACATTCCAGTTTGAATCTGCCGGTATGCAAAAGTATCTGAAAGAGTTGCAGCCGTCCAAGTTCGAAGACTTGATTGCGATGAACGCCCTGTACCGTCCGGGACCAATGGATTATATCCCATCTTTCATCGCCCGCAAACAGGGAAAAGAGGAAATCAAGTACGATATTCCCGTCATGGAGCGGTATCTGAAAGACACATATGGTATCACCGTCTACCAAGAACAGGTCATGCTTTTGTCACGTCTGTTAGCGAACTTCACCCGCGGCGAAAGTGACGCCCTCCGTAAAGCAATGGGTAAGAAGTTGATCGAGAAGATGAACCACCTGAAATCTAAATTCATGGCGGGTGGAAAGACGAACGGTTACAAGGAAGAAACTTTGCAGAAGATATGGTCCGACTGGGAAAAATTCGCCTCATACGCCTTCAACAAGAGTCATGCCACCTGCTACTCATGGGTAGCCTATCAGACGGCTTTTCTGAAAGCAAACTATCCGTCCGAGTATATGGCTGCCGTCCTGAGCCGAAGTTTGTCGAACATTGTGGATATCACAAAATTCATGGACGAATGTAAGGCAATGGGCATCCAGGTTCTTGGACCGGATGTGAACGAATCGATCCTGAAGTTCAGTGTGGACAAGAACAAGAACATCCGTTTCGGCCTGGGTGCCGTGAAGGGTGTTGGTGAAGCTGCCGTACAAAATATCATTGAAGAACGGAGAAAGAACGGTCCGTATAAAGATATCTTTGATTTCGTGGAACGTGTCAGCCTGACTGCCTGCAACAAGAAAAATATCGAATCGTTGGCATTGGCCGGTGCTTTCGACAACTTCGGCATTCAGCGGGAACAGTTCTTTGCCGAAACCGGAAAAGGAGAAATATTCCTCGAAACGCTGGTCCGCTATGGCAATAAGTTCCAGACGGACAAGAGCACGGCAACCAATTCCCTGTTCGGAGGAGATGCTTTTATCGCCATCGCCAAACCGGAGATTCCCAAATGTGAACGTTGGAGCGACCTCGAACGCCTAAATAAGGAAAAAGAATTGGTCGGCATCTATCTTTCCGCCCATCCGTTGGATGAATATCGTATTATACTGACATATGTATGTAATACCGGCATGGCGGAAATAAACGATAAGGAAAACCTGGTGGGTAAAGATTTGCTGTTCGGCGGTATCGTTACGGACTTCCGCGAAGGGATGACCAAGAAAGGGAATCCTTACGGCATTATCAAGATAGAAGATTTTACCGGTAGCGGAGAAATAGCGTTGTTCGGTAAAGATTACGTCGATTACAGCAAATTCGGCAAACGCGGTATGTACCTGCTGATCAAGGCGCGTGTGGAAGACCGCTACAATTCAGGTCGCCTTAGCTTATCTATCGGAGCCATCCAGCTACTACAGGAAGAGAAGGACCGTCTGATCGAAAAGATCAGCATCACGGTCCCGATCCACGATTTGGACGAACCGACCATAAACGAACTGTCTACCCTGATTAAAAACAATCCGGGCCAGAGTCTGTTATACTTCAAGGTGGTTGACGGTGAACATAATATCATACAGAATTTTTTCTCACAAAACATACGGCTCAATGTCACACGCAACCTGGTCGAATTCTTGCAAACGAACGATAATATGGATTTTAAAATTAATGGGTAGTATTTGTACGGTATAAAAGAATTTGTACTTTTGCACAAAATTCGAATATATAATTCATAATTAAAGATATGGCACTACAAATTACAGATGCAAATTTTGAAGAGTTGGTAAACTCTGGTAAGCCTATGGTCCTTGACTTCTGGGCAGAATGGTGTGGCCCTTGCCGCATGGTCGGCCCGATCATTGATGAACTGGCTACCGAATATGAAGGCCGTGTTACTATCGGCAAAATGGATGTAGACAACAACAACGACGTGGTTGCACAATTTGGTATCCGCAACATCCCGACCGTTCTTTTCTTCAAAGACGGAAAGGTAGTGGACAAACAGGTAGGTGCTGCTCCTAAAACTACATTCGTATCTAAAATCGAAGCTCTTTTATAATTTAATAGCACGAAGCATTTCGCGCTTTCCAGGGGGGCCGGGTATTCTTTCAACAGAATATCCGGCTTCTTTCATCATACGCCTGACGACACCTTTCGCACAATAGGTCACCAAAACACCACCTTCGGTCGTATGGGTATACAACCGGTTGAAGATTTCCTGATTCCACATCTCCGGCTGCTTATCAGGGGCAAACGCATCGAAATAGATCAGGTCGATTCGATCCGGCAAAGCACACGTATTACTGTCTCCTTGTATTTTATGCAGTTCAAAGAACTCCGTAACCTGGACTGCAACATTCCATTCCGCCTGATGCAGAGCATGGAAAACATCCTTTCGTCCGGCACAGAGCATTTCTCCGTAATTCAGGCTCTCGATCACGTCTGTACCAAGCGGATAAAGCTCAATCGAACAGTAATGTATTTTCCGTTGGCAGGCCTCAGCATCCAACAAAGTCAGAAAGGCATTAAGTCCGGTACCGAAACCTATTTCCAGAATGGTGATTTCCCTCCGTTCCAGATGGTGCAACCCGGCTTCGATAAAGACATGGCGCGACTCCTGTACGGCGCCGTTCACAGAATGGTAGTGTTCGTCCATTTCTGGGATAAAAAGCGTATGGCTACCATCCGCCGTCAGTTGTAATTCCCGTTTGATATGAATCGTTGTGTTCTGCATATATTTCTATAATATGCCTGCAAAGGTAAGTTTTTAATCCCGGTTTTTATATACCTTTGTACCCATAACAAGAATCGAGGATGGCCAAGAAATTTATCTTTCTTTTACTCTTGCTGTTTACGGGTTTACAAATGATACGGGCCCAACAAACATATTCCATAAAAGGTATCGTAAAGGATGCCACCAACGGCGAACCGGTGAGTTTCGCCAATGTTGTCATATGGAATACGATAGAAGGGACTGTCACTGATTCGATCGGCCAATTCGAGATCACCGGAGTCTCTCCCGGAAGCTATCGCCTACAAGCCTCCTTCATTGGTTATAAACCAACAGTCACGGCTGAATTCAGGATTTCCAACAAGGATCTATTTTTTCCGATCGAACTGGAAGAAAGCAGTGAAAGTCTGCAAGAAGTAAGCATCGTTGCCTCGCCTTTCCGCAAGACGGCAGAAAGTCCGCTCGGACTGCGCGTTATCGGATTCAAAGAGATCGAGAAAAGTGCCGGAGGAAACCGGGACATATCCCGGGTCGTACAATCTTTTCCTGGTGTAGCATCTACGGCCGCTTTCCGAAACGACTTGATGGTCAGAGGCGGAGGCCCGTCTGAGAACCGTTTCTTTCTTGATGGCGTAGAAATACCGAACATCAACCACTTTTCCACGCAGGGAGCTTCCGGAGGTCCTGTCGGGATCATTAATCCGGATTTCATACGCGAAGTCAATTTCTATTCTGCCGCCTATCCTGCCGCGCGTGGAAACGCCCTTAGCTCGGTTCTTGATTTCAAGCTACAGGACGGCAACAAAGAAAAATTCTCCTTGCGGGGAGTGATAGGAGCTTCGGACATCGGATTCTCTGTCAACGGACCGGCCGGCAAGAAGACAACTTACCAGGTGTCTATTCGCCGTTCATACCTTCAGTTCCTTTTCGATATGATCGGATTACCTTTCCTGCCGACCTTCACTGACGCACAATTCAAAGTGAAACATACATTCGACCGGAAAAACGAACTGACGATCCTGGGACTGGGAGCCATAGACGACATGAAACTCAACACCGGCATGGAAGATATGAGTGAAAAGAACCAATATATCTTAGCCTACCTGCCAGTAGTCAAGCAAAAAACATACACCTTGGGAGCAGTTTACAAACATTACTCCGGCAAAAACATTTATTCACTGATTATCAGCCGGAGCCAGCTAAACAACCGGAATATCAAATACAAAGACAATGACGAAAGTTTGGAAGAAAACCTGACTCTCAATTACCGTTCGGACGAAATCGAAAACAAACTGCGCAGTGAGAATATATTCCGTTTTCCTTTCTTCCGGCTGAATGTCGGCGGAAACCTCGAATATGCGACCTACACCAATCATACATACCAGAAACAGTTCACCACGACTCCCAAAGTGATCAACTATCACACGGATCTCGGACTTTTGAAATGGGGGCTTTATGCCACAGCCATATACGAAAGCGATAACGAGCGTTTCACCGCATCTTTAGGAGTACGGGCGGATGCCAACGACTATTCGCCGGAGATGAACAATCTCCTGGATCAGCTCTCACCCCGCCTTTCCCTTTCCTACCGTTTGTTTGGAGCGGTTTATCTGAACGGAAACATCGGCAGATATTACGAATTGCCTCCTTATACAGTCCTCGGATTCAAAGACAATCAAGGCAACTATCTGAATAAGGCCAACCGCCTGACTTATATCCGGAGCGACCAGACGGGACTCGGACTGGAGTATCGCCCTTCCTCATATCTGAAATTCTCGGCAGAAGGTTTTTACAAGAAGTACGACCAATACCCGATGTCATTAGTCGATAGCATTCCACTCGCCTCTAAAGGTACGGACTACGGGGTTTTAGGAAACGAAGCGGTCAGCTCGACCGCCACAGGAAGAGCATACGGCCTCGAACTTACCGGACGGTGGTATAATTATAAAGGACTGACCTTTATCGCTTCCTACACCTACGTCCGAAGCGAATTCAAGGATGGACGCGGAAGCGGAAAATACATTCCGTCAGCTTGGGACAACCGCCACCTCTTTACATTCAGCGGAACCTACGCACTGCCCAAAAACTGGGATATAGGAGCTAAATTAAGAGTTGTAGGCGGTGCACCTTATACCCCTTACGATGTTGAAAAAAGTAGTCTGGTCGAAGCCTGGGACGCCAGCGGTAGCCTCTATTACGATTACAGCCGCTTCAACAGCGAACGGTTAAAGCCTTTCACGCAATTGGATATCCGGATAGACAAGACCTTCTATCTGAAAAAATTCATGTTGGGTGCTTATATTGACATACAGAACATCTTGAATTCCAAATATAAAGAACAGGATGTGTATATCAAAACAGGTAAAGTCCTAAACCCAGAAGCACCCCTCGACCAACAACGCTATGAATTAAAACCCGTAGAACGCCGTACCGGGACTTTATTGCCCAGTATAGGACTTATGATCGAATTTTAGAAAAGTATTGATTTATGCAAGCTTATACCAAATAATTCCTATTTTTGCATGTAGGATTCAAAAGGGATCTATTTTGGAGCTTAGAATAATATTTATTTAATGGGCAAATCATCAGACTACAAAACAAAGTACAGATGGCTATTTTTTTTCACTGTCATATGCCTGCTCTTCACATGCCGGGTTCATGCTGATGAAAATAATCCTATCCTGATCATAAGTTCTTACAACCCCGACACCCGCAATACGACACAAAATATTTCCGAGTTCATGGAAGAGTACAAGAAACAGGGGGGAAACTCGCCTGTCGTAATCGAAAACATGAACTGCAAGAGCCTGCCCGAAGCTCCCCTCTGGAAGGAAAGAATGCGTAAATTATTGAACAAATACCAGGGGGAAAGCAGCCCCAACCTGATCGTTATACTCGGGCAGGAAGGATGGGCCTCCTATCTGTCTCAAGATGACAGCATAATCCAGAATATTCCGATACTTTGCGGCATGGTCAGCCGAAATGCCGTTTTACTGCCTGACAGTAATATAAATGTAGCGGAATGGACTCCCGAAAGTGTAAACGTAGAAGACCTGAAAAACAAGGAAAGGAACCTGGCAGGATTTGTCTACAACTATGATATCAAAGCCAATATAGAGCTGATCCGGAAACTGTATCCGAGCACCAAGCATTTAGCCCTTGTCACAGACAACAGTTATGGAGGTATTTCGCTTCAAGCCCTGGTAAGAAAGGAAATCGGCAAAATAGATGGGATAGACTTCATCCCTCTGGATGGGCGTAAGAACGATATCTATAACATCATCGAGGAGATCAAGCAATTGCCCCCACAAAGCATCATCCTTTTGGGAACCTGGCGTGTAGACGTCAACGACGGATATTATGTCGGCAACGCGACTTACACCATGATGCTGGCAAATCCCAAAGTGCCTGCATTTTCACTGACTTCCATCGGTCTGGGGCACTGGGCGATCGGGGGCTGTATCCCCCAATACCGCTCCATAGGAAAAGATCTGGCCCGCCAGGCTGTCCACCTTTTGAAGGAACACCCTGATGAACTTGACACAGAAACAATCCCGAACGTATATACATTCGATGCCAAGAAACTGAAAGAACGAAGTATCTCGACAAAAGAACTGCCCCCTCATTCCGTGTTTATCAATACCGAGGTAGGATTATTCGTCCAATATAAATTTGAAATCCTGTTGTTGGTGTCAATCGTGTTGTTACTGTTCCTGATCATGGTACTTTACTTTTACCTACGCACCAGCAAACTGAAAAATAAATTACTGATCCTAATCGACAAACAGAAAGAAGACGAAATAGAACTAAGAAAGGCCAAAGACAAGGCAGAAGAATCCGACCGTTTGAAATCCGCTTTCCTGGCCAATATGAGCCACGAGATCCGCACGCCGCTAAATGCAATTGTCGGTTTCTCCAACCTGCTGACCATAGCGGAGAACGAAGAGGAACGGGATGAATATATCAATATCATCAGCAGTAACAACGAATTGCTCCTGCAACTAATCAACGATATTCTGGACGTTGCGAAGATCGAAGCTGGCACATTGGAATTTATCGACTCCGAAATAGATATCAATGCCCTATTATCCGATATCGAGCAGTCTTCCCGCTTGAAAGCCCCCGAAGGGGTACAGGTTTCTTTTGTCGAAAAACTGCCTTATTGCATCATCATGTCGGACAAGAACCGGTTGGCACAAGTCATTACGAACTTCATCAACAACGCAATCAAGTTTACGAAAGAGGGAAGCATCCGTTTCGGTTACGAGCATAAAGACGACAAACTATTATTCTACGTCAAAGATACAGGATGTGGCATAGAACCGGAGAAGAAAGATCTTGTGTTCAACCGTTTCGTAAAACTGAACAGCTTTGCACAGGGGACAGGCCTGGGACTTGCCATCTGTCAGATGATCGTCAAGAAGCTGGGCGGCGAGATCGGTGTGGAATCCGAATTGGGAACAGGTTCGACTTTCTGGTTCACTTTACCGGATACCGTCATTCATGGCATCAATATTCAGTCGATAAAAACAACGGTACACGAGGAGGCCGTAATCAACAACACGAATCTGAAAAAAGCGACGCTGCTGATCGCGGAAGACAACGAAAGCAATTACATACTGATCCGTGCGATCCTAAAAGAGTATGACCTATTGCATGCCCGCAATGGGAACGAAGCCATCCGGCTTTATCGCGAGCACCATCCGGATCTTATCCTAATGGATCTCAAGATGCCAGACATGGACGGATATGAAGCGACTGCCGAAATCAGAAAAGAAGACTCCGACATCCCTATTATCGCCGTAACCGCTTTTGCTTTTGCAGAAGATGAACAACGGGTAAGGCAAAGCGGCTTCAACGGATATGCGGCCAAGCCGATCAAACCGGCGGAATTGAAAAAGATCATCGTCCAGTATCTTTCCTCTACAATACACATGTCTGGGGAAATTGTAAAGTGAAAGTAGTCCCTTTCTCTTCTTCCGAAATAACGGAAATACTACCGCCATGCCGGTTCATAATCTGCCGACAAACACTCAAACCAATTCCCGAACCACCCTGTTTGGTCGTAAAAAATGGAACAAACACTTTATCCATCGCTTCCGGCACAATACCGTATCCGTTGTCAGATACCGTAATCACCGGAACTCCTTCACGCCTGAACGCATTCACCCGGACTTCAGGATAAAGACGTTCCTGACATGCCTCGGCTGCATTTTTCAACAGGTTTATCAACACTTGTTCAATCATGGCACGATCAGCATAAATGCGCAAGTCCACCGGGCGGACAGAGAAAGAGAATGAAACAGCGCCGGCAGGATACAACCCCCTTAAATCGTCAAAAAGGGAGGAGACCGGAAACAACTGCTGTGTCGGAGCCGGAATACGGGTCAGCTTCCGGTAATTCTCGACAAAGTCCAATAACCCTTTACTCCGACGGTGTATCGTTTGCATAGCTTGCAACATAATGCCGTAATCCCGTTCGTTCAAGCCATTGGAGGTCGCACGCTCCGTCACCGTCTCCGACAGAGAAATGATAGGGGCGATAGAATTCATGATCTCATGCGTCAGGACACGGATCAGCTTTTGCCAGGCATCTGTCTCTGCCTCCGCCACTACCATATTGTACAGACGAGTCCGAAAAGCAGAAAGTGCCTCATTCATGGCACGTGTCAGGTTGGCTTCCGGTCCGTCAGTCGAAGGAACAGGGAAAGACAGGTTCATATCTCCATAGTGGATGTTAGCAATCAGATGCTCCATCCTCTGAAGCATTTTCTGCTGATCCTGATAAAGAGAAAAAGCAGTTCCCAGCAAGATTATAAAACACATGACAGCCGTAAAATACAACCCTTTCAAAAGTAAAAAAGCAATTGAAAGAGATAGCCCGACCAGTAACCCTATCTTCAGGAAAAGGACATATCGTTTCATAGGCCCAACTTATCCAGTTTCCGATACAAAGCAAAACGGGTGATTCCCAGCAGTTCGGCGGCCCGGGTGATATTCCCGTCCGCCCGGCGGAGGGCACGTTCGATCGCTTCCTTTTCGAGAACGCTCAGATTCAACTCTTCCGGCTCTCCTTTCTGTTGGGCAGGTGCAGGATGTAGCATAAAATTTTCAGGTTTCAGCATGGAACCATCCGAAAGAATCACGGCACGCTCGATCGCATGCTGCAATTCGCGGACATTGCCCGGCCATGCATAGCTTTGTAACTTCGTTTTCGCATCCCTGGTAAGTCCCCCTATCTTCTTCTTATACTTGCGGACATAACGGTTCAGAAAATAATCGGCCAGTAGCAAAATGTCATTTCCCCGCTCGCGGAGCGGAGGAATATGCAACTCGATCGTATTGATCCGGTACAACAAATCTTGCCGGAAAGTACCTTCCTGGACCATCGCATGGATATTCATATTCGTGGCAGAGATCAGCCGGACATCGATCGGTACGGAGCGGGTAGCCCCCAAACGGAGAATCTGTCTTTTCTCGATAGCGGTCAATAATTTCGCCTGCATCGGCAAACTCAAATTGCCGATCTCATCCAAGAACAGGGTTCCTCCGGAAGCTACTTCCATACGTCCGGGTTTATCGCGTCGGGCATCCGTAAAAGCTCCTTTTTCATATCCGAACAGTTCGCTTTCAAATAATTGTTCCGGAATACTCCCCAAATCGATACTGACAAAAACCTGGTTGCAACGGGGCGAATGATGATAAAGGGCACGTGCAATCAGATCCTTTCCGGTCCCGTTTTCGCCTAAAATCAGAATATTGGCATCCGTATCCTTCAGCTTGGAGATCGTGGCAAACAATTCCTGCATGGCATCACTCTCTCCTATAATCTCAAAACCGGTATCTTCTGGATTTCCCAATGCCTCTACCCGTTGTTTCAACGTATTGACTTCCGTACGGCTTTCACGCAGTCTCAAAGCAGCCGAGATAGTAGCGAGCAGTTTTTCTTTTTCCCAGGGTTTCGGAATAAAATCGGTAGCTCCCGCTTTAATAGCACGCACAGCCTTTTCCGTATCTGCATACGCCGTAATAAAAAGAACCACTGCATCGGGATCGGCGGCTTTTATCTTTTCGAGCCAAAAGAACCCTTCCTGTCCGCTGATAGCATCCCGCCGGAAATTCATATCCAACAAAATCACATCCGGCACGAATGTCGACATAAAATGTTCGATCCGTTCCGGCTGTGTTGTCACTTTTATCTGTTCCACATAGGGTTCAAGCAACAGATTCAATGCGAAGAGGACATCTTCGTTATCATCTATAATCAATATTTTCCCGTTCTTCATATTCCTGATATTATTCTGTCTCCTGTAAGAAATCATCCTTAACGTGGCAAAGATATGTATTATATATATGGAATGTATGTGCGATACTGCACATAATTTGTGCGGAATAACACGTTTTTTTCATACATTTACAGGCAAATACGACATAAACCATTAAAAAATATTACTACGATGAAAACATCCCGGCTATTCATTTCCGCCCTTATCGGTATGGCAGCCCTTACAGGTTGCCAACCTGCGGTTAAGACAAACAATGTTTGCAACGACACATGTACCTGCCCGGCGACAACAGAAGAGGTTCCGGTTGCCTTGTTGACAGACACTCCTGTAATCACCGCTCCCCCTGCCGAACTCAAACTCGACCCCTTCTATAAGAAATATATGAATGTGAACGGCATTCATGTCGTCAGTTCCTGGCGCGTACCCGACTCCTGTTTCTACGCCGCTTATATCAGTATTAAGGCTTTGACCGACATACTTCCACGCGAGGTCATGAAATCATTGACCGACCGACATACACGTATCGGCATCATGGCACGCTACGAAGGGACGACGGATATTCCCGAACATGCTTTCTTGGCAAAAGACACAACGCTTAACTGGGACGTCCGTGCCCGTGGTTTAGGCGGCGATGCCGAACATCCTTTCTCAACCTGTGCCGAGGAGAACATCCTTGCCTATCAGATCGACAAATACCATGCGGAAGATATCCTGATCCACGAGTTCGCCCACACCATACATGGAGCCGGCATTCTCCCGATCCATCCTGAGTTCAACGACGAATTGCAGGCGTCTTTGGATGCAGCCGTAGCTAAAGGTCGCTGGAAAAATGTCTATGCCGCCACAAACGTCTGGGAATATTGGGCGGAAGGAGTCCAGAACTGGTTTAACGTGAACGCCGAGGTCAATACGGATGATGGCGACGGCAAACATAATAAAATTAACACCCGTGAAGAACTGAAAGCATATGATCCGGGACTCTATACCATTCTTGCCCGATACTTTCCGGAGATAAAGGAACAGGTCAGCCGACATAAAAAAACGGATCTATACCATTGGACAGAATAACACCTGAAAATAAAACAGTATTCAAACACAAAAATCGAACCGGACAAGCTATTATTCTGTAATCGCTGCCACTGATTATAAAATCACAGGCAGCAATTATATAATCACAGGCAGTAACTATATAATCAGTGGCAGCGATTACAAAATAATAGAGCAAATCGCCAACTATAGATAAGGTTTTAGAAAACTCCCCGTGCTAATCCGCACGTGAATTGTGCTAATCCGCACCTCCACTTCCAATCTTCACTCTTTTATCAACTTAAATATCAATATTTTACAAGAATGGCACATTATTTGCGTCCTTCTTGTCATGAAACACACGATATACATAACAATACTCCTTCTGCTCCCCTTCCAGCTCAAGGCGCAGAAAACACTTACACTGACATTGAGCGAAGCAATCGAAATGGCGCGCCGGAATTCTCCTGAAGCAATTGCCGCCCGTCATGCTTTCAGAGCTTCTTACTGGAACTGGCGTTCGTTCCGAGCCAAACAGCTACCGAGCTTGACGCTCACATCCGATCCGAGCTTGAATCGTTCCATTCAATCGGTTACATTGGAAGATGGCAGCGACAAATTTGTACATCGGAACCAACTCTCAGTCGATGCCGGTCTCGAAATCCAACAAAATATAGCACTCACGGGAGGTAGGGTTTTATTGAAAACCGGACTTGAAAGACTGGATATGTTTACCGACAATATCTCGTCTTACAAGAGTACTCCGGTAGTCGTAGGATATGAACAAGACTTATTCGGCTTCAACGACCTAAAGTGGGAACGCCGCATCGAACCGATTAAATATGAAGAAGCAAAAAAGACCTATATCGAAACACTCGAACTGGTTGCAGCCTATACGACCAATCGCTTTTTTAATCTGGCAACGGCACAAACCTCACTGGAAATCGCAAACTATAATTTCGCATACGCCGACACACTTTACCGATATGCGCAAGGACGTTACAATATCGGAACGATTACCGAAAACGAAATGCTCCAACTGGAACTCAACAAACTGACCGAACAGACAAACCGTCTCAATGCACAAATCGAAGTCGATGATTATATCCAGTCGCTCCGCAGTTATCTGGGTATTTCCGAAAATATTACCCTGGTAGTGATTCCCGACGACAGCATTCCTCACTTCACAGTCGATGTAAACGAAGCTATGCAACTTGCTTTCCAAAACAATCCGGATATCAGCGCCTTCGAACGCCGTCGGCTGCAAAGTGAAAGTAACGTCGCCGAGGCGAAAGCCAACCGGGGTTTTAAAGCTGCCTTATATGCACAGTTCGGTCTGACGCAGAGCAACGAAAAGCTGAAAGAATCCTACCGAGATCCGATGGACCAACAATTGGTGACATTGGGTATACGCATACCGATACTGGACTGGGGAGTAGGAAAAGGCCGGGTGAAAGTGGCCAAAAGCAATCGGGACAAGGTTTACACCGAACTGGAACAAGAGCGGATGGATTTCGAACTGAACGTCGCCAAGATCGTCAAACAATTCAACATACAGGCCGGGAAAGTTGCCATAGCCTATAAAACAGACCAAACGGCCCAGCGCCGTAACGATGTGGCACGCAGGCTTTACCTGTTGGGAAAATCGACAATTCTCGACCTCAATGCCGCCATAGCCGAAAAAGACAACTCCCGCCGTGCTTACATCACGGCTTTATATAATTATTGGAATCTCTATTACGGTCTCCGCAGCCTGACCGGCTACGATTTCGAGAAGATGATCCCGATCACGGAAGATTACGAACTCCTATTGAGGTAATTGACAATTGAGAATTGACAATTGATAAATCATAATTCATAAATCATAATGGATAAACCTATTGCAAAGAAACCCGTTTATTACCGCTACCGCTGGCATATCGCCGGAGGAACCGCATTCATAGCTCTTCTCGTCTATGTCGGGATCGCCGCCTCCGGTGGCAGGAAACTCCGTACCGAAGCGGAAAACCTGATCATCGGTGAAGCGACAAGCGACAAGTTCCTGGAATATGTAGATGTCGAAGGGGTCGTACAGCCTATTCTCACCATCCAGATCAACGCCCGCGAAGCAGGCAGCGTAGATCAGATCATAGCAGAGGAAGGGACTATGATGAATAAGGGAGATACAATCCTGACACTCAACAATCCCGACCTTATCCGCACCATCGAGGATCAGCAGGATGAATGGGAAAAGCAACTGATCTCTTATCAAGAGAAAGAGATCGAGATGGAACAGAAAAGCATCGACTTGCAACAAGAAACCTTGCAGACGACTTACGAACTGAACCGGCTCAAAAAAAGCTATGCACTCGACGAAGAGGAATTCAATATGGGAGTCAAAAGCAAAGCACAGCTGGAAGTGGCTCGGGACGAATTCGACTATAAGACCCGAAGCACTGCTTTGCAGTTGGAAGGTTTGCGCCATGATAGTGCGGCCACGATCTTGCGCCGTGAGTTAATGAAAAATGATCTTGAACGAGAACGTAAAAAGTTCGAACGTGCTCGGGAGCGCATGGAGGATCTGATTGTTCGTGCACCTCTCTCCGGACAACTCAGTTTTGTCAAAGTAACTCCCGGACAACAGATACAGAGCACCGAAGCAATCGCTGAGATCAAAGTCCTCGATCAGTTCAAAATCCATACATCCCTCAGCGAATACTACATCGACCGGATCACGACCGGTCTGCCCGCCACCATCACCTGGCAAAATAAGAAATTCCCACTCCGGATTACCAAAGTCGTCCCGGAAGTCAAAGACCGTAACTTCGATGTCGACCTAGTCTTTACGGAGACAAGTCCGGAAAACGTACGCATCGGCAAAAGTTTCCGTGTCCAGATCGAACTTGGGCAGCCGGAAGAGGCTCTCGTTATCCCACGTGGCGACTTTTTCCAAACTACCGGTGGCCAATGGATATACAAATTGAACGAATCCGGCACGAAAGCCCGGAAAACCCCGATCAGTATCGGCCGTCAAAACCCGCAACAATACGAAATAACCGGTGGTCTCCAATCAGGCGACAAGGTGATTGTCACAGGATATAGTACCTTTGGGGATGCGGAAGAGTTGATTTTAAAATAAAAGAAGAATAATCCCGATACGACAACATCAATATGAAAATAATACTATTAGCTTTACGATCGCTGATACGTTTCAGGCTCTACAGTGCCATCAACATCATGGGGTTGGCACTGAGTCTGGCGTGTGTCATAATCATCAGCAGGTATGTCTACAGTGAATTGACAACAGATCATTTTGCGTCCAACCATGAACGGTTGTTCCTAAGCGTCAGGCATTGGAATAATAACGAAAAAGTGCCCACTCTTCTTACTACACAAAATATCATGATGAGAAAGGATTACAAAAATCCTTTGGATATACCGGAAATAGAAAAACACACTTCATTTGTTTCTCTTAAAGACGTAACAATCGAAGTTGAAAACAAAGGATTCAGTGCGCATGTTCTAGCAACTGATTCGGTTTTCTTGCAAATATTAGACTTCCCTGTTTTAAAAGGTGACCAGACAAAGCTATTAAAGGACCCTAAAGGAGCAGTCCTCAGTGAATCTTTTGCGAAAAAACTATTTAAGAACCAGGACCCTATCGGGAAAATCATAAATTACAACGGACAACTGTTAACCATACAGGGAATTACAGGAAATGTCGAGACTAAAAGTTCTCTTTCTTTCGACCTTCTGATTTCACGTGCATTACAATGGAGATGGCCTCCAGTGAATTATTACAGCATAGCTTTAGCTGTTCCACATACCGATATAGACGTTATAAATAAGAAACTTAAATCCACGTACGATCAACAGAACGCACGCAGTTTCCTATTCCAGCTTTTTCCTCTGGATAAACTGTATATGGAGACTTATATCCAAAAAGGAGAAAAGACATTTTTACAAGGGAATGCAAGTAGCGTTCATATCCTGTCCGTCACAGCCTTACTGCTTTTGCTTGTCGGAGTATTCAATTTTGTCCACCTCAACTCTGTCGTCATCCTTAAAAGGAGAAAAGAATTCAGTATGAAAAAAGTGTTCGGAGCCCGGCCTGCTCAACTTTTTATTCAACTATATATAGAAAATCTCTTCTTAACCGCATTTGCCCTGTTTCTAGCTTGGGTCATTATCGAAATGACTTATGACATACAAGTTCATATACTGGAAATCAAAGCTATAGTTCAAAAACACTATAATATATGGATATCAATTCTACTATTGTTACTCTTACCTGCAATCACAGCTTTGCATACATTCGTACGTTTCAGCCGGAAACCAGTCATAAGTTCCCTACAAAATATTGACCGAAGTAAAGATAAGCCGGAGATAAAAACCATATTTCTCACTTTACAATATGGCATAACACTCTCTTTGATCGTTTGCTCTCTATTTTTTATCAAACAATTGAACTATATGCTGGCTACAGATCCTGGATATCGAACTAAAGACATCATAAAAGTATGGTTCCAACGGCCTACCTCTTCGATGTCATACACTGCTGATGAAATAAAACATCAAGAGGAAGTCAACAAATATATTTTAGAGACGTTACAATCTTCCCCGATTTTTGAAACTTTCTGTTTCGGTATAAGCCCTTATGAATTTCCATTGAATCCTCTTCATAAAAAGGCGGTAAGAATTCCAGGAGGTGAATGGGAAGAAGTCATCCATATAACCATCAGCCCCGACTTTCTCACACTATATAACATTCCGGTTTTCGGGAAGGGCCTTCCTATTGCTCAAAATGAAGTATTGTTAAATGAAACAGCCAAAAGACTTTTCTCTCAAAACGAAAAACTTCCGGAATTATTGGAAAGCGACTGGAATGCAAAAGGGACATATCTGCTTGTCAAAGGTTTTACCAATGACTTTCAGACAGTTCATCTTGCACAGCATAACAAACCGATCATCCTATCCATACACAATGAGTCTATGCTTTCTCACAATAAACTGATGGCAGCAATCTCTCCAGGGTATCGTCAGGAAGCCATTCTGTTTTTGGAAAAGTTACATAATGAAATAGGACAAGGTGATTTTGAATATACTTTTGTTTCTGATGAAATCGAGGAACTATACAATAAAGATAAACAAGTAGCCATTATCTATAGTGTTTTTGCACTGATAGCAATCCTGATTTCCTCATTAGGTCTTTTCGGGTTATCCTTGTTTGACGTACAGCAACGTTACCGCGAAATAGCCATCCGCAAAGTCAACGGAGCAACCACTTCCATCATCATGCAAATATTATTACGAAAATATTATAAGCTTCTCGCAATCGCATTTATTGTGGCGGCTCCTGTCACCTGGCTTACCATCCACAAATATCTGGAAAGTTTCGTCCACAAAGCCGACATCTCCTGGTGGTTATTTGCTATCGCTTTGTTACTTACGGGAGCAATCTCTTTGCTGACTTTAATTTGGCAAATACGCAAGGCTGCCCGGACCAATCCGGCAGAAGTGATCAAATCAGAATAAAAACAAACAACCATGATACTACAACACTACATCAAAGTTGCACTTCGTAACCTGACAAAATATAAAGTGCAATCTACCATCAGTATTGTCGGCCTGGCAATCGGGCTGATCTGTTTCACATACGGATGGAACTGGTACAGGTATGAAACGAACTACGACGGGTTCTATCCACAATCCGAGCAAATTTACCGGATATACGGAATCGATAAACAAACGGGAAAGAAATCGGAGGAATTACCACTTATTCTGGCACGCAAACTGAAAAAAGATTTTCCGGAAGTAATAGAGACAACCCAGATTTATTCCAAATATGGTTCGACTTTTAAATATGGAGAAACAAGGTTAGAGGATCCGGACGAGGAATTCATTGACGAACAGTATTTCAAATTCTTTCCACGTCCCGTAATTTGCGGTAAAAAGGATGATATCCTGAAAACACTGGATGAGATAGCCGTCACCCGCTCTTTTGCCATGAAATATTTCAAAACACCAGAAAAAGCATTAGGCAAAACCCTTGAAAACGGATATCGTAAACACATTACGATCGTGTCCGTCCTGGAAGATTCGCCCAATAACTCCATGATGCAAGCCGATGTTTATGAACTGGATAAATTCGACCGTGACCGGGAAAACCGGATCACGGACGAAAAGCAATGGGCTTTGCTAAACACTAAAATTTATCTATTGTTAGCACCTAACATTAATATAAAAGCCTTTGAGAAGAAGATCAATTCTTATATGGTTGAACATGGATATAATAAATCAATCCTACTAAAATTGATTCCCCTGACAGATGTCCGTCATACATTTGGAAGTGAATTGACATTTAATCTTTCCTACATCCGGACATTCACGGTAACCGGACTCTTATTGTTACTCTGCGTTTTCTTTAATTTCACCAATCTACTGTTGAATCGTATCTATTTACGGAACAAAGAAATGAAATTGAGAAATGCGATCGGCGCTGATAAAAAAAACTTGGTTATCCAGTTGCTGCTGGAATTGACGCTGCTTGTCGGGATCAGCTTTCTATTGGCCTCTTGCCTGTTGGAATTAACCGCTGGCGGTTTCTCACGCCTCTTCGAAACGACATTACAGCGAAAATTATTATTCAACCATCTTTGTATCATAACAGGTATTAGCTGGTTGATACTCACGGTTGTCTGCCTACCACTATTCCTGCATTTTGTCCGTGCCTCTTCTCTATTAATATCCGATGGAATCTCTCCTACTCGGAAAAGCGGCTTCCGCAAAATCAGCATGACACTTCAACTATGTATTTGCATATTTTTTCTGATGAGCACATTCATTATGTTCAGGCAAATATCTTTCATGAAACATAAAGACTTGGGATTCCAGAAAGAGGGCCTGATCCAGATGGAAATGACATTCAACGACCGGGAAGGGATCAGTCGAGAGATTTCTTCATTGGCAGTCCTAAAAGGATTCACACAAGCCGGAATATTTACTATCACCCATGAGCCTTATACACAAAACGAAGTCGAATGGGAAGGGAAACCACTGGATTTCAATCCAAACTTCCAAGTCCTACAAGTAGGTAGCAACTTCCCGGAAGTTTTCAACATACCAATGTTGAAAGGACGTTTCGTCGATGAAGGAGATCTATCCGACGGTAACCGACATTCCTCTTGGACAAAAGCTGTCATCAATGAAGAAGCAGCCCGTATCATGGGTATAAACGATCCTATCGGAAAGAAGATCAGCATTTGGAATTACACAATAAATAGAGACGGAAGTAGAGGACGTGCCGAAATGGAGATCGTCGGGGTCATCCAAAACTTCCAAGCAGCCAGTTTACGCAACCCGGTACTGCCTCTAGTGATCGTAACCGATCCAAGCAAATGGAATAGCTATTTTTATTATGCCCGTACCGAACCCGGAAAAGAAAAATCCGCGATCAAAGCGATCCGGAATGTATTCAAAAAACATTCCAAACAAGGTGACCCTACCACTTGTAAAACACAAACTATAAACCAGATACTCGACCAGCTCAGTACCTCCGAGGACGCCAGCTTGCAACTCTTCACTTTACTAGCCCTGTTCTGTACGCTCATCTCCATCTTCGGGCTTTATTCCATTTCGTCCAGCAATATGGAACAACGGAGGAAAGAGATTGCCATACGGAAAGTGATGGGAGCCTCTGCTGGAACAATTGTCAAGATGTTCTTCCAAGAATATCTGACAATAGCACTGATCGCCAATCTTCTGGCACTGCCACTCGCATGGTTGTTCATGCAAAATTGGTTACAACAATATGCCTACCGGAGCCATATCTCTGCCTGGATGTATATTGCAATCGTATTTGCCACCATCTTCCTGATCATCGGAGCTGTCCTCTATCAAACGATACGGGCTGCCCAGAGCAATCCGGCGGAGGTGATCAAGTCAGAATAAAAAAATATATTTGAACAAGATTTTATAACAAACAATCAGACAATGTTATCGCACTATATCAAAGTTACTTTCCGGGAATTACTAAAATACCGAACTCAATCAATTATCAGCATTATCGGCCTGGCCATAGGATTTACAGCCTTCATTTTAGGAGGTTACTGGTTATGGTGGGAGACACATTTCGATAATTTCCACCCGGAAGCAGACCGACTTTACTGCCTAACGACAGAGGGACTTGTAAAGCGTGCCAACGGAACACAAGCCGATCTGGATCAATTACATATTAATGACCGGGAAGAATTGTTCAAGTTGCTCCCCGAAATCGAAGCCTCCTGTTCATTCAACCATCTCAGCTTTACACTGCAACAGGGAAACGAGGCAATTAACCTGCATGGAATGGAAAGCGGGCAGTCCTTTTTCAATCTTTTCCAGGCGGATTTTATCGAAGGAACTCACAAAGGTATCGTTCCCGACGGCAGTTCTGTCATTTTAACGAAAAGGACAGCTCACAAACTGTTCGGGACAACAAACTGCATCGGCAAGGAAGTCGTATTGGATAACAATCTCCGTCCCTCGGTAGCCGGTGTTATCCGTGATTATCCGGATAATACTGATTTGCTGTTCGACTTCTTGTTAATCAGGATACCCCAACCCAATCATGTCAAACGCATGACGACCTACGTGCGACTTCAAAAGAATACAAACATGACAAATGTACGGAACAAACTAACGCTCTATAAAAGCCATGCAGAAGATAAATGGGATCGCGAACAAGTAAAAAACTGGAAAATAAACTTGCTGACAGCCTCCGAAGTACATCTCCGGTGCCACCCAGAATTGACAGATCGCATCCGTAACATCCATATCCTGGCTTTAGCCGGAATAATGGCTTTCCTAAGCGCTTTAATCAATCAGCTTGTTCTTTTTATAGGGCAACAGCAACGGAAGCAGCAAAAAAACCGGACTTACCTTTGTGTTGGGGCCTCAACCACAAGTATGGTCATGAAAGGTTTTACCGAACTGGCATTCCCCTTAATGATTGCCTTTTTAATTGCTTTCTGCCTGATCGAAAGCCTCTATCCTTACTATGAAAGCTATACGGCATGGAACCGATACGGCATCTACGAGAACGTCAGTCGCCATCTTTCACGAACTTCACTTTTCGGCAATACGCTATCACTCGCCGGAATCAGTATCTTGATCTTCCTTTTTATCTGTTACTATCCGATACGAAATCTTTTGGAGCATAAAATACGGAAACCTGCTCTTTTCAAACAGAGCCTGATCGTCGTCCAGATATTTATCGGTTCACTATTCTTTATCATCTCTTTAGGGTTGTTTCGGCAGTTGCATTTTATCCTTTCGAAAGACAAAGGGATCGATTATGAACGGGTCATACAAGTCGATTTAGGATACAGTACAGCTCATCAGACAGACCTTAGTGTCTTGAAACCTGAAATGGCCAATCACCCATATATAGAAGGAGTTACATATACCTGTGGAAATGCTCCGGTCTTTACGGAACAAGGGGATTGGTACGGTTCTTTTTACTCTCACTTTTGTTTCGATCCGAATGAATCTGAACCAAATAGTTACAACCCGGTAGTTGTTGCCGACAAAGACTTCTTTTCGTTTTTCAAACTGCAACCGATATCGGGCAACTGGCCGACGGCAGCAAATCCATATAGCTATATAGTAAATGAAACTTGCCTACAAACATTAGGATATACGAATCTGCTTGAACGGCCTATATACATAAAAGGGCAGGCGAGCCAAGCCAAAGTTTGCTGTGTCATAAAAGACTATTTCTATGCTCCGATGCAATATCCCATATTACCGCTATTCTTTACCACATACGATAATCCAACAGTAAAAGACGTCGAGCGCCCTTACCTTATTTATGTCCGCTATGCAAAAGGGCATAAAAAGGAGGTGCTGGAGCATCTTCGTGAGATAACATCACATATTCAGAATGACAATGTCAACCGGAACAAAATGTTTACGGAATTATCCGATCTGGTCGATCTTTTCAATCGCCCGGAGAAAGTGATCTTTACCATCTTTAGTATCCTTTCTCTGGTTTGTATCCTGATCTCCACTTTCGGTATCTACTCCCTGGTGAGTCTCGCCACCGAACAACGCCGAAAAGAGATTGCTATCCGTAAAGTAAACGGAGCGACATTTTATCACATCCTTCAACTGTTTTTCCGGGAGTATTTCATGTTAGTGGCATTAGGCAACGCTTTCGCTCTCCCGGTCGGCTACTTAGTAACGAAACGTTGGCTCGAAACGTACGCCAATCACACCACATTACCTGCATGGTTGTTCCTGCTGGTTTTCTTTTTCACCAGTGGAATCGTACTACTCTCTATTTTCCGCCAGGTTAAAAGAGCTGCTACTACCAACCCGGCGGAAATTATTAAAACCGAATAATCACAAAAAACATCACATCATGTTCATACATTACTCAAAAACAGTCGTCCAAGTACTCTCCCGGTCGCCCTCAAAAATAAATTATGAACAGAATAATTGAAAGGTTAGAACAATAAAAAAGAAAAGCAACAATTAATTAAGTCAACACATCCCAAAAACAATTAACATTTTAAATTGATAAGACAAATTACACTAATTATATCATACAGTACCATAAGTTGTTTTATATTCGCTCTACAAATTATTTATATTAATATGTCTTTTATGAAAACGAGCACTCTATTAGCTTTGTTTACTACATTAGCAGCAGGTTCATCCTGTGCACTGAAAGGTGAAGAATTAAAAGTAAAAGAGGTGATGCAATAATATAACATGCACAAACAAATATTTATAGTGATGTTGATTTGTCTGAGAGGTGTCGATTATATATCTGCACAGCAGTGGACAAAAAAGGATTCCGTCTGGCTTCAGAATGTTCTATCCGGAAAAGAAAAACTGGAACTGAATCCAGAGACGATGAAAGCGATTCAATCAGGTTCCTTTATAAACTTGGATGAACCGGCATCCAACATGAAGATATCGCCAGTAACTCCGTTACCCATCCTCAAAGATTTTACCGAATACATACAAACGGACTCGGCATACCGCAAGAAAGCATTGAAAGACCTCCCACCAGGTGTCTTTTGGCTATACGCTCCTCCTCCCGGAAAAATACTACCAGTCTATCAATATATGCTCGATGAAGTCAAACGGAATCCGATCACGGTTCCCGGCGGCATGTTCTTTGATCTGGCTGAGATGACCAGCCGTAAATCACATATACACAAACGTAATGCTAAAAGAGACGGGACATGGAAGAATTACAACAATTTACCCACTCCCGATATCATCAAGAAAAAGAAAAAATTTGCAACCGATCATCCGAAATTAGCCGGACAGGATACGCTTTTGTTACGCAAGGACTCGTTGCAGTTAAAAGATACGACACACGTAATCTCCTCTGCTCCGACAAACTAAACATCCATAATAGGAACTTTATAAAAAAAGTCGTATTATTTTGCAACAATTCGATGTCATATAACGTCTTATAGTTATACAAGAAACATTAATCAGAAACAGATTATGACAAAAATACAACTATTAGCTACGTTGTTAGCACTCTTTATCATTGCCATGTTAGGAGCATGCAGCAATGAAGACTACTCAGAACCGGATGTTTTCAAGGTAACACCTGACCTCCGTACCCGCATCAATACAGGGGTAAAGATGGCTTCCCGCACAGAGAAAAAATTGTTCAATGAAAAATTTAATTCTTTCCTCACCAAATGCGATGAAATGGGATTGGAAAATACACCTTATCAATATATGGAAACGGAAGAGTATGCCGATTTGAAAAATCAAGTCTTGTCATCCTCTCCCGCTACCTGTTACCTGCTAATGGACCGCTACCTAAAGCGAAATCCACCTTTCTTCTCTTTCATTCTGAACGATCTGATCGAAACAGCCTATCCCAATACAGCTGATAAAATTGCCAACCGGATGAAATCATCAACCACCGTGCAGGAAACAATGGAACTATTTCCTCAGGTTTGCCTGGAAATCTGGCTGGACGAGATCGATAATAGTTAATTTATCAAAAAAACAAATCCAATTATTGCATATAATATATTTTTTACATTTATTTGTCTGACAAATAAGATTAATCATAATTATTGTCTAATATTATTGCAATGAATACATTAAGAGTACATAGTCAAACAATCACCCTTGTAGATCAAGTAGAGGACAGGCTTCTCAATTATTTAAAAGAAAAAGATATACGTACAGGGGATTCTATTCCTAATGAATTGGAATTGGCTGCAGCATTGGGTGTAGCCCGCAGTGTCCTTCGAGAGGCATTAAGTCGGTTAAAGATGATGGGGATGATAGAAACTCGTACACGTCGAGGTATGATCCTAACAGAGCCAACGATTCTTGGAGGAATGAAACGAGTTGTCGATCCACGTATTTTAGGAGAAGAGGCTCTTTTCGATATTTTAGGATTCAGAATTGCTTTGGAAATAGGGATATGCAGCGATATTTTCAGAAATATTACTCCAGAAGATATTTCTGAACTGGAAGAAATTGTAAAAATGGGAATTGTCTTTGAAAATAATGAATATGCCCCAGTTAGTGAGTTTACATTCCATGCTAAATTATATGAAATAACAGGAAACAAAACTATTTCGGAATTCCAAGGTATCATCCATCCTGTAATGATTTTTGTTAAAAACAAATTCAAGGATTTATTAGAACCTATTAATATTGAAATGAAAGAGCAAGGGCAAATAGTTACCCACGCAGATCTTCTTGATTTTCTCAAAAACAGGGATGAATTCGGGTATCGAAGAGCAATAGAACAGCATTTTGAAGTATACAAAAGATTTTTAAATAGCAGAAAATAAACTAATAACTTGTTAACAATATGTCTAATACGGTCAAAATAGAAATAATTTTTCTGGCTTGTTTGCTAAATTTATTTCAGGCCACAGCATCAAAAGAAAGTATCCCTCCAACTACTCCAAGATTGGAAAAAATCAAATGGGATAATTCTCTAACTTTACCCGATTTAGATGACAGACCTAATATTGGGGTTGCGGGGGCTTTTTCGGGTTTTATAGGAGACAACCTAATTATTGCGGGAGGCGCAAACTTTCCCAATGCCACACCTTGGAATGGGGGAAATAAAACTTATTGGAATACAATATATTGTATAAATATAACCCAGCCAACCTCCAAATGGTTAGTATTACCCCAAAGTATGCCAAAAGCTTTGGCATACGGCAATTCTATAGAATTGCCTACAGGAATATTATGTATTGGAGGTTGCGATTCCACCCAATGCTATAATGATGTTTTTCAAATTCAGCTAATTGACGGACAAATAAATATTGATACAAACTGGCCAGCCCTGCCTGTACCTTTAGCAAATGCAACCGCCTCTTTGCTCGGAGATAAAATATATCTGGCCGGAGGTCAAAAGAGTATGGAAAAGCCTGAAGCCACCAAACATTTTTTTGTTCTGGATCTCAACAATCGTAATAAAGGTTGGAAAGAACTACCATCATGGCCGGGAGAGCCTCGAGGATATGCAGTGAGTACATCCCAAAGTGACGGTTTTGACAAATGTTTCTATCTTTTTAGCGGGCGTAACTATAAAATTGATGGATATATAAAAGCACTTACAGATGGCTATGTCTTCAACCCTCGTTTAAATTCATGGAAAAAACTGGAACAAAGTTTTCCTGTCATGGCTGGCAATGCATTGCCAACCGGTGCAAACCATATTCTTTTTTTAGGTGGTGTACCGCAATTAATTCCAGGCTCCGATGATCATCCTGGTTTTGACAATACAATTCGTCTTTACCATACCATCACCCAAAGTTTGATAAAAAAAGAAGTTGCTCCTTATCCTATCTCCGTTACAACCAATATTGCCCAAAAAGGCAATACATTTTATATAGGGAGCGGTGAAATCAAACCGGGTATCCGCACATCTCATATTCTAAAAGGAGAAATCATCCCATTCGAAAAAAAACTGGGTATAGTTAATACTAGTGTTATCTTCTTATATTTTGCATCTCTTGCCTGGATTGGCTATTACTTTTCGAAGAAGCAAAAAAATACAGACGATTATTTCAAAGGAGGAGGACGACTTCCTTGGTGGGCTGTCGGATTAAGTATTTTCGGGACAAGTCTGAGTGCCATCACATTCATGTCCATCCCTGCAAAAGCTTATTCTTCCGATTGGAGCTACATGCTTGTAAACGCAGGCATCTTAATGGTTGTTCCACTCATATTATATCTGTTTATTCCATTCTATCGCAAATTGAATGTTACAACTGCATACGAATATTTAGAACAGCGATTCAACTCTTTAATTCGAATACTTTGCAGTTTAGCTTTTATCTTATTTCAGGTTGGTCGCATGGGGATTGTCTTATTCTTACCAGCTATAGCCTTAAATGTTGTTACAGGCTTTGATATATTTCTCTGTATAGGGCTAATGGGAATATTAAGCCTTATCTACACCATGATGGGAGGTATTGAAGCCGTAGTATGGACAGACGCTCTACAAGTCGTTATTTTATTAGGTGGTGCTATTTTAGTTGTTATCATGGCTGCCTGCTATATTCCTGATGGATTCTCAGGTATTATCCGAGAAGCAACAGTTGATAATAAATTCGATTTGGGAAGTTTAAATTTTGACATGAGGCAATCAACATTATGGACTGTATTAATTGCGACTTTCTTTACTAATTTAACAACTTATGGAACAGACCAGACAATGGTACAACGCTATATGACTACCGAGACAGAAAAACAAGCACAGAAAAGTGTATTAACAAATGCACTTCTTACTATTCCTGCGACGCTTCTTTTCTTTTTTGTAGGTACAGTTCTGTATGTTTACTACAAACATAATCCAGCAGATTTAAGTTTGACAATCACAGACGGAGATGCAATCCTCCCTTGGTACATCTATTCTCAATTGCCTCAAGGAGTCACAGGGCTTTTAATTTCAGGGATATTTGCAGCAGCTATGTCTACCCTCAGTAGCAGCATGAATTCGGCTGCCACTGCCTATGTAGTCGACATCCATAGCAAAATAGTAAAAAAAGAAGCAAAAGACAACTTACACACTGCAAAAATAGCAACCTTTTTTTTAGGTATAGCAGGAATAGCTTTTGCCTATATGATGGCTACTTGGGAAATAAAATCATTATGGGACGAATTCAATAAAATTTTAGGCCTTGTCTTAGGTAGTCTTGGCGGACTCTTCCTCTTAGGAATGATCACACGAAAAGCCAATGCAGCAGGAGCTTTGTGTGGCATTATTGGCAGTATATTTATACAACTAATTGTCATCCAACAGCAATCTGTACATCTATTACTATATACAACTACTGGATTTGCCTCATGCTTCATTATTGGATATATAGCAAGTTGGATTATTCCTGGCAAGACTAAAAACATAGATCATTTAACAATATACAAAATATTCTCTAAAAAATAGAAACATGAAAAACTATCAACGTTTAAAAGGGTTGATTGCAGCATCTTTCACTCCTATGGATGCTCAAGGAAAGATTAATCTTTCTGCAATCAATAAGTATGCAGATCTGATGGCAAAATCAGATCTGACAGGAGTATTCGTGTGCGGCACGACCGGTGAGTCTCAATCCTTAACGACTAATGAGCGTAAAAATATTCTGGAACAATGGATTAAATCATCAAATGGAAGATTTAAAGTAATAGCCCATATAGGCAGTAATTCACAAGTAGAAGCAGTTGAATTAGCACGTCACGCTGCAGAGATAGGGGCCGATGCCATTGCCGCTATGGCACCTTGTTTCTTCAAACCGGAAACTGTCAAAGATTTGATTAACTTTTTTACCCCGATTGCTAATAGTGCAGAAGAACTACCATTTTATTATTATAATATGCCATCTATGACTGGTGTATTTTTGCCTGTTGCAACCTTCTTGTCAGAGGGCAAAAAAGTGATGCCTAATTTAGTGGGAACAAAATTCACACACAACAATCTCATGGAAATGGGTGAATGTTTAGCATTAAACAATGGTGAATTTGAAGTTCTTCACGGATATGATGAGATTCTAATCTCAGGATTAGCATTCGGAGCAGTTGCAGGTGTTGGAAGCACCTATAATTATTTACCCGAAGTCTACCACGGTATCTTAAAAGCAGTTAAAGAAGGAGACTTCGAACATGCGAGAAAATTACAGATGAAATCAATAGAAATAGTAAAAATAATCATTAAATACGGAGGAGGTGTACGAGGAGGTAAAGCAATTATGAATTTGATCGGAATAGATTGTGGTCCATGCAGACTGCCCATTCCAGCTGTAAGCAAGGAAGAATATGATATGCTGAAAAACGATTTGCTAAAAATCGGTTTCTTATCTAAATAAAAAAGACACGGGGAATAAAACTTTGACCGGTACTTATTCCCTCGTGTCAATCTTAAAATAGCACTATTTTAAAACCAGTACAAAGATGAACAAATTAAATCATTTATGTTTACTGTTAGTCCTCTTATTATTCCCTCTTATCTCAATTTCTGCTCAAGAAATGAATATTTCGGGTGTTGTTATAGACAACGATGGACTAACTATGCCAGGTGTTTCTGTTTCTGTCAAGGGAACAACAACAGGTACTATTACCGATATTGACGGTAAATACAACCTCAATGTGCAAAAAGGGGCAACCCTTCTTTTCTCTTTTATCGGATATACAACAAAAGAAGTAAAAGTAGGAAACGAAAACATTTTAAATATTACGCTAAACGCCTCTACTATAGGTTTGGATGAAGTAGTTGTAGTCGGTTATGGAACACAATCAAGAAGAACAATCACCTCTGCTATTACAAAAGTAAGTGGTGATGCATTAAAAAATGTTCCAGTAAATACTATTGGTGAAGGGTTAAAAGGAAAAATTGCCGGTGCACGCTTATACTCCAATAATAACACACCTGGGGCTGATGCTACAATCCGCATTCGTGGTGGTTCTTCCATCAATAAAAGTAACGACCCCTTGATTTTGGTAGATGGTGTCGAACGTGCATTTTCGGGTATTAATCCAAATGACATTGAATCTATTGAAGTTCTAAAAGATGCAGCATCCACTGCAATCTATGGTTCAAGAGCTTCTAATGGTGTAATTCTTATCACTACAAAAAAAGGATCAACCAATCAAGCCCCCCGAATAACATTCGAGGCTAATTTGGCACTACAACAAGCAGAAACATTGTATGATTTCATGAACGCCGAAGATTATATCAATACTGTTCGTCCGGCTGTAGCCTTAGGTCCCAAATCTCACTACAACTTTATGGATGGTTATTCTGCAAGTTCAGGAAATACAGAATCTTCAATCTATTCAACTCGTTATCTCAAAGAAGGGGAAAGCGTACCAGCTGGATACAAATCCATGCCAGATCCATTAGATCCAACTAAAATACTGATTTTCCAAGATAATAACTTTCAAGATGAAATCTACAAAAACGCATTGTGGCAAAACTATTATGTAGGAATTGACGGAGGAAGTGAATCTGTCAGATACAGTGCTAGTGCAGGATACACAGATGACGGGGGAGTCGCTTTAGCTACAGGTTATTCCCGTTTAAGCATGCGGAATAATCTGGATGTAAAAATCAACAACAAATTGTCTTTTGCAATGGGTTTTGATTATTCTAAAACCAATTCATCTGAATATCCTAACCAAATGAATGTTATATCAAGAGGTCTAGCAACTCCACCGACTCAAAAGAAATATAATGAAGATGGAACCCCCACTAAAGGCTATAATGCAACATCTCCTAACCCATTATGGTATCAATATTACAATGACCAAAGCAAAGAAGAAAAGCGAATGTCTGCATTTGGAAGACTGACATACCACATTATTGAAGGTCTGAAAGCAGATGTACAAATGTCTACATACAATCATCACTGGAGAAGTGATAGTTTTGAAAAAGCTAACGAATTCAGTGGTTTACGTACAACCACTGCACAATTCGGTGAATTAAACAGAAATAAATTGGAAGCCTATGGGACATATAACAAGACAATCAAAGATCATTCTTTCTCTGTCATGGCTGGCTACTCCTATCAGAAAGATAAAAATCAATCAATGGAAGCAACTGTTACAGGTGCCAGTTCCGATAAAGTTCCGACATTAACAGCAGGTCCCAATAAAAAAGACGCAAAAAGCGATTTCACAGAAGATGTCACAATTGGTTATTTCGGCCGATTATCTTATGATTTTCAAAAGAAATATTTGTTTTCTGCCACATTTAGAGAAGATGCATCTTCCCGTTTTGCAACCGGAAATCAATGGGGCTTTTTCCCTGGTGCTTCTGTTGGTTGGGTTATGTCTGACGAATCCTTTATGCAAAATATAAAACCCATTGATAACTTGAAATGGCGTATAAGTTATGGACAAACAGGAAACAATGCAATCGGGCTATATGACGCTTATGGCAAATATTCAACAAATGCCAAATACGATGGAGTTGCAGGTATTGTCCCGTCTACTATGCCTAATTTAGGATTAACATGGGAGGTTTCTACACAATTAGATGCAGGTTTCGATCTGTCAATGTTTAATAATCGCTTAAACATCAGCGCAGACTATTTCGACAAAAGAACTGACAACCTTTTATTTAGCAAAGAATTACCAAATACCTCCGGTTTTGACAATGTTCAAACTAACATTGGTAAAGTAAAATTCTATGGTTTCGATATCGAAATCAGTTCTACTAACATCGAAACAAAAGATTTTATATGGACATCTAAATTCACATGGAGCTACGTAAAAAATAAAGTTTTAAAACTCCCTGATAATGGACGAGACAAAAACCGTATAGGAGGTATTACCCTGGCAGATGGGACAGCCTTTGGGGGAACAGCAGAGGGGGAGCCATTATATCGTTATTATGGTTATGTTGTTGATCATATTATTGAAACACAAGAACAAGCAGACAATGCGATGTATGATAGCTCTGCAAAAGGCTATCGGCCTTCCGATGGGAAAAACATAGCCGGGCGTAAAGAAATCGGTGATTACGAATGGAAAAACCGTGAAGGCAGTCAGACTAAAGATGGAAAAGATTATATTGACAGTCAGGATCAATTCTTGCTTGGTTATACAGTTCCACATTCTACCGGAGGTCTGAACAACAATTTCACCTATAAAAATTTCACTTTGAATATCTTTTTAGATTGGGCTTTAGGCCACTCCATCAACAATAATTCAGAAATGCGCTATTTCATGAATACATTTGCAAACAATTATACGCTAATTGATGAAGTGAAACAATGTTGGAAACAACCGGGCGATAATACAAAATACGCACGTTTTACAGCCAATGATCCGGATGATGGAAATGCTAATTTTAGCCGTACATCGAATGTGTTCAACTACAAAGGTGATTACCTCTGTATCCGTGAAATAAGTCTGCAATACAATGTACCGACAAATAAGTTGACAAAACTGGGTATTCAAAATTTGGCTATTACATTAGCAGGAAACAATCTGCATTACTTTACAGCTGTAAAGGGTGTCTCTCCTGAAGTGGGTGCTTCTACGACTTATAATAAGGATTATTACAATTATCCTCCTATTCGTAAATATTCCGTAGGAGTAAAAGTTACTTTCTAATCAAATGATTTCTTAAGTTATAAAAACATTTATATCATGAAAATCAAAACAATATTATCAATATTATTGGCTGGAACTCTACTTGCTTCATGCCATGGTGATCTGAATATCATCCAGAAAAGTGAAGTATCAGCCAACTCCATGTGGCAAGATGAAGGAGATGCTACTTCTGCCATGTATGGTATGTTCAATAAATTCAGAGCTACATTCAGTACTGGTTACATTTACTGGGGAGAATACAGGACCGGTCTTTGGGCAGACGGTCTAGCCGGACAAACAGCACGTGACCAGGTATATCAAAATCAGATACCAACTAACCATGGTTATGCAAATTGGGCTGATTTATATACGACAATCAACAATGCTAATTTGATTTTAAAATACACACCGGATATTGCGTTCAATAGCGAAGATGCTAAAAACAAGATTTTAGCAAACGCGTATTATGTAAGAGCATTTTGTTACTACTGGATTGGACGTATCTGGGGAGATGCTCCCATATTACTGGACGGATTTGAATCGGATCAGCAAGAAGGGCTTTTTCCGACTCGTCAACCAGCCGAAGATGTTTTCAAACAGGTAGGAGAAGACATCAACAATGCTTTAACCTTGATGCCTACATCTGTAACAGACAGAAATTTGGCATCATCAGGAGCCATTAATATGCTGAAAGCAGACTACTATTTATGGATATATAAAGTACGGAATGCAGGAGAGTCAGCACTCGACAATGCAAACACTGCTGTCCAAGCTGTTTTGAACAACTCAAATTACTCACTTGAAGAAGATTTCGGCAATATTTTTTACAACGAATTAGGTAATGAGATTATATTTGCGTGGAGTTACATTCAAGATGAATATACAGGTGGATATCCAGGAGATTATCTGGTTCCTTCTCAATATGTTTCTGTCGAAGCAATAGAAAATCCGGTGAAAGTAGGCAGTCATCAGCAATGGTGCTTCTATACAGAAGATTACAAAACTTTACTTTCAGAGAATAAGGAAGATCAAAGAACAATTGTAAGTTTCGAAACGTATTTCGACGAACCGAAAAATGCAACATTTCAATGGATCAATAAATTCGCCGGAACATGGACAAACGGAACACGTATCTTTGATTCAGACATAATTGTATACCGTTATGCCGATGCAATTCTATTTGATGCAGAAATCAAATTAGCAAAAAATGATATGACCGGTGCAATTGCTTCACTTAACAAAATAGCTGAACGGGCATACGGTAAAAAGAACTTCTATCCATCTTCTATGGCTGCTAATGACTTGAATGAAGCCATTGTAACAGAAAGGATGAAAGAATTTGCAGCCGAAGGCAAATTATGGTGGGATTTCATCCGTTTAGGAGTTGTCTTCAAAAAGTCTCCTTATCTGGTTGGACGTGAAAACGAGTTAAATATTTTATTATGGCCCGTAGCTCAAGCTTCAATTAATAAGAATCCAAATATCATACAAACTCCGGGGTATGATGAATAATTAATATTTATGCATCCGTTAACACATACAACTCTTGTCGGCAACTGGGCAACTCTTTTGCTGGCAACAAATAAAAGCGGAGAAATAGATTATAAACGCATGGGAGATGAAATAGATATCTTAATAGCATCATCTCCCTGCGGAATCTATTCGAACGGGACAGCTGGAGAATTTTATACTCAAAACGAAGATGAATTTATAAAAACAAGCGAATTACTGGCAGAGAAATGTTCCGCTGCCAGTATTCCCTTTCAAATCGGTGTCAGTCACATGAGTCCACAAATATCTCTAAATCGATTACAAGCTGTCAAATATCTCACTCCTGGTGCAGTCCAAGTAATTTTGCCAGACTGGTTTCCAGTAACCATGGAAGAAGCTATCATTTTTTTGCAAAGGATGGAAGAAGTAGCTGACGGAATTCCTATCGTCCTTTACAATCCTCCTCATGCAAAGAAAATACTATCTCCTCATGATTGGATGTATCTAAAAAAACATATACCATCTTTGATCGGTGTCAAAGTTTTCGACGGAAACAGGAATCCCGAATGGTATAAACAAATCAGAGAAAAGGTACAAGGGCTATCCGTTTTTATCCCAGGCCATAACCTGGCAAGCGGTATACTATCCGGAGCTCATGGGGCGTATTCCAATATAGCTTGCCTGAACCCTTTTGCTGCTCAAAAATGGTATGAGCAAATAATTACAAATAAGGATATGGCACTCGAACTGGAGGAACGTATTCATCTGTTTATGGATAAACTGATAACTCCTTTTATCGTAAAAGAACATTTTTCAAATCATGCCTGTGATCGCTTTATGGCATTAGTAGGAAAATGGGCTGATATAGGTAACCATTTGAGATGGCCTTATCGTTCGATACCGGAAGAATATGTTATTAACGTAAGAGAAAAGGGTTGTCATATCATTCCAGAATTTTTCAAATAATAATCTCAAATCAACTAACAAATCATGAAAAATATAGTAATAACATGCTTTTTCGTTTTGATGCAATTGGGGATTTTAGTCCAAGCACAAACAAATACAACAACAGACATTTACCAAAAAGGTCAGGACGGATATACCTGCTTCCGTATTCCAGCTATCGTCCAAAGCAAAGCAGGAACCCTGCTTGCCTTTGCTGAAGCACGAAAAAATAGTTGTTCTGACACCGGTAATATAGATTTAGTAGTGAAACGTTCCGAAGACGGAGGTAAAACTTGGAGTCGCATAATTACAGTATGGGACGATGGTGATAACGTATGCGGCAACCCGTCTCCTATCGTAGATCAAGAAACAGGTCGTATCATTCTGATCAGCTGTTGGAATTTAGGAGAGGACCATGAGAAACAAATCATCGATAAAACAAGCAAAGACAGCCGGAGAGTATATGTTCTTTATTCTGATAACGATGGTAAAAGCTGGTCAACCCCCAAAGAAATCACATCATCCGTTAAGCATCCCAATTGGACTTGGTACGCAACAGGTCCCTGTCATGGAATCCAATTACAAAGTAAAAAGACTAAAGGACGGTTAGTAGTTGCCGCCAACCATATGGTGGCAGGTACAAAAACTTATCATTCGCAACTAATTTATTCCGATGATAAAGGTGAAACTTGGAAACTTGGCGGAATCGTCAACGAACATGGAGGAAATGAAAGCAGTGTTGTAGAATTAAAGAATGGAGACTTAATGCTAAACATGCGCAATTACAACCGAAAAGAAAGTAAATCCCGTTCGTATGTAATTAGTAAAGATGGTGGAGAAACTGTCTCCCAAATATCATATCTTCCTGAACTGATCGAGCCTGTTTGTCAAGGAAGCACACTAAATTATATGAAAAGGGGAAAGATCAGCAATAACATTTTATTCTCCAATCCCGCCTCCACGGACAAAAGAGAAAAGATGACAATCAAACTGAGTGAAAATAATGGTGAAACCTGGTCCTATGCCTATCAAGTCTATTCAGGTCCAAGCGCTTATTCAGACCTGACCAATTTGGGGAACGGGAATATCGGACTGTTATATGAATATGGTATAAACAATCCATATGAAAAAATCGGCTTTACAATAATACCATTCGAACAACTAAAAAAACAAAACAAATGAGATCTGTTCTTCTACTTCTCCTGTCTTTTTTCACTCCAGTAATCTGGGCTCAAAATGTAGAGCAATCCAAACTCTGGCCAGATAAACAAAATGCAAATGAGGCAGAAATATATATATATCACCCGAAAGAAAGCGATAAAGTCGCACCTGCTGTACTGATCTGTCCTGGAGGTGGTTATTCAGGATTGGCAATGGATCGTGAAGGGCATGATATGGCTAAATGGTATGCTTCCAATGGATTTGTTGCTGTTGTTTTAAAATACAGAATGCCCAAAGGTGTACACACAGTTCCATTGGAAGATGCAGAAAAGGCAATATCAGTTCTCCGAGAGAATGCGGATAAATGGAACCTTGACAAAAGTAAGGTCGGAGTAGTCGGTTCTTCGGCAGGCGGACATCTGGCAGCATCATTAAGTACATTAGCTAAAGATATCAATCGCCCTGATTTTGCAATTCTATATTATCCGGTAATTAGTTTTGATAACAAAATGGCACATCAAGGTTCTAAAAAAAATCTATTAGGAAAGAATATTGATAATGAAAAACTAATAGATTATTATTCTTTGAACAAACAGGTTGATGACAAAACTCCAAAAACACTACTTCTATTAAGCTATGATGACCGTGTTGTACCTCCAATGAACTCTATTTTGTATTATATAGCTTTAAATGAGCACCATATTCCAGCTTCACTTCACATGTTTCCTAATGGAGGGCACGGATGGGGTATCAGATACGATTTCGCTTATTACCAAGAAGTAAAAGATCTCATACTAAAATGGCTGAGATATACGCAAATTATTGATTAACCAAGAAAAGGCACATGAAACAACAGACTATTTTGGTAGCCATTGAGACATTATTATCTTTTTGCATGCAAGCAGAAAATGATGTAAAAAACGTGCTTTTCATAGCCATAGACGACTTACGTCCGACATTGGGATGTTACGGTGACCCATACGCCGTAACTCCCAATATTGATACATTTGCAACAAAAAGTTTCCTCTTTGAAAATACATACTGCCAGCAATCTGTCAGTGGTCCTTCACGAGCATCCCTACTGACAGGACTGCGCCCGGATGAAATCGGAGTCACTGACCTAAACACTCATTTCAGAGAAAAATGTCCGTATATTACCACTCTACCACAACTTTTCAAGAATAATAGATATGAAACTATCGGTATTGGTAAAATCTATCATGGCAGTACCCGAACACAGGATACAGTTTCCTGGACTAGAACTCCCATATACAATTTATCTATTAAGAAAGAAGAATATACGTTGATGCAAAACAGACAAGGGAGTAAAGCTACTGCAATTGAAATTGTCAATCAACCGGACACCTCTTTTCTGGACGGTAAAGTTACCACAGAAGCTCTAAAGACATTGGATGAATTAGCCAAATCCAAACAGTCTTTCTTTTTAGCCGTCGGATATATCAAACCTCACCTGCCATTTAGTATGCCGAAAAAATACTGGGATATGTACCAGAATAAATCCTTCATCCCAAAAGAGGCAGAAGACAAACAACCAGTACATGCTCCTGTCATATCCTTCCACAATTGGGAAGAGTTAAGAGGATATACCGACATACCCAAACATGGAAATCTCTCAATAAGAAAGCAGGAAGAACTTTGTAAAGCTTATTATGCATGCGTCAGTTTTATCGACTCACAAGTTGGAAAATTATTGGACAAGCTCAAAGAACTCGGATTGGAGAAAAATACAATCATTGTCATTTGGGGTGACAACGGCTTCCATCTCGGAGAACAGCACCTATGGGGAAAATCTACAAATTTTGAATTGGATTGCAAAGTACCTCTACTTATATATAATCCAGAATATAAAGATCATCCGAAACGAATAAACGACATTGTAGAGTTGATTGACATCTATCCGACATTGACCGACCTATGTGGGTTAAAGCCTACACATACATTATCCGGGCAATCTCTTCGTTTTCTGATAGAAAACAAAACAAACTGGAAGAATCGTGCTTTCAGCCAATTTCCAAGGCCCTATAAAGCGGTAAATTCTTATAAAAACCAGACATACATGGGATACACTGTCCGGACTAAAAATTGGCGTTACACGCTGTGGTACAACAATGCGACAAACCATATTACAGCCCGGGAACTTTATTACATGAACGGTAGTAAAGTGGAAAAAGAAAATCTAAGTGGAAAAAGAGAATATGTTGACATTGAAAATGAACTACAACAAATAATTGAAGATTATAAAAACACTCATAATAAATAAGATTCCATGAATAAAGTATTATTATTTACAATCCTTTCAGGCCTGTCATTATCCTGTACGAACTATACGGATAACATATCCATGACAGCAGAACATCCGGTACTTCCCGTTCTCACCATGAAGGAAGCCAACCCTGTCTTCAAAATTGAACTGATAAGACATCAAACAGACAATAATTATTCATTACAAAAATTAGAAGTAGATCTTCATGGAACTACAGATATCGATGATATTGAAAGTATCGGTCTTTATCATACCGATTCCAAAGGAATGATCGATATCAACAAACCGATTCTTCATACAGTATCCACATCTGAAAAAATTATTTTCAATACAGATATTTCAATCGATACGGATACTTTCCCTTTTTGGATATCTTTTAAGTTAAAAGACAAAGTAGATCTCAGCCATCGCTTTAAAGCAGGCTGTACCAAGATAGAGACAAATGAAGGAGAGATAAAAGTACCCGTAACAGTTTCACCTGAACTTCGTGCAGGAGTAGCCGTACGTCAGCACAAGCAAGATGGTGTTCACACATCTCGTATCCCAGGGTTAGCAACATCTACAAAAGGGACATTGTTAGCCATTTATGACGCCCGTTACGAAAGTCCACGCGATTTACAAGGGCATATGGATATTTGTCTGAATCGTAGCATAGACGGAGGACAAACCTGGCAGCCTATGCAAGTAGTCCTGGACATGAAAGATTGGGGTGGATTACCAGAAAAATACAATGGAGTTAGTGACGCCAACATCCTGGTAGATGAAAACACAGGAGATATTTATGTAGCCGGTCTTTGGATGCATGGAGTATTAGATGGAAAAACAGGGAAATGGGTGTCTGGAATGACAAAAGATAGTACCCGCTGGATACATCAATGGCGTGAAAAAGGCTCTCAGCCGGGATTTGGAATAAAAGAGACCTGCCAGTTTCTAATTGCAAAAAGTACCGATGACGGTCAAACCTGGAAGACTCCAGTAAACATAACGAAACAAACCAAACGAAAGGAATGGTGGCTATATGCCCCTGCACCAGGACACGGGATTACACTACAAGATGGGACACTCGTTTTTCCGACACAAGGACGAGACAAAGACGGACATCCATTTTCCAATATAACTTGGAGCAAGGACGGTGGTAAAAACTGGACCGCCAGCAATCCAGCTTTTACAAATGTGACAGAATGTATGGCTGTACAACTATCCGACGGAAACATCATGCTAAATATGCGTGATAATCGTAACCGAGGAAACAAAAAGGAGAACGGACGACGTATCTGCATCACATCCGATTTAGGAAAAACTTGGACAGAGCACCCCACCTCACGAAATGCATTAATCGAACCGACTTGTATGGGTAGCATACATAAACACATTTATAACCACGACGGACAAAATACATCAATCCTGCTTTTCGTCAATCCAGAATCCTATTCGGAGCGTAATCATATCACACTGAAGGTTAGCTATGACGAAGGAAACACCTGGCCCGAAAACAAGAAAATTCTATTGGATGAATATAACGGACGCGGTTATTCTTGCATAACCTCTGTAAATGAAAATACAATCGGTATTTTATATGAAAGCAGTCAAGCTGATATGGTATTTCAACAAATCAAATTGGAAGAATTATTACCCTAAATAGGAAAGGCCCTCTATCCGAGATTCAAAATCTTTTGGATAAAGGGCCTTATTATTCAGATATCTCCTTATTCCCACTCCGGCGGTTCCTGCCCTAACAAGTTCTTGACGAAGAAATCGTGCATTTTGTGCATTTCGAACGGACCGCCGAGGCTGTGCGTCTTGCCCGGTAGATAAAGCTGTTCGAAATTCTTGTTTGCTTTCATCAAGGCACTAACAACCTGCAAGGTGGAAGCTGGATCGACGTTATCATCCAGTTCACCGTTGATCAGGAGCAACTTGCCTTTCAGACGATAAGCATTGTCGACATTGGAGGAGGTGCTATAAGAGGCGTCGATCGGATAGCCCATCCACTGTTCGTTCCACCAGATTTTATCCATCCGGTTGTCATGGCAACCGCAAAGGGCGACTGCAACCTTATAAAAATCGTTATGGAACAGCAAAGCAGCCATCGCGTTCTGACCTCCGGCCGACCAGCCATAGATGCCGACACGATTCAAATCCATATACTTGTATTTCGCACCTGCTGCTTTCATCCAAGCGATACGATCCGGAAAACCGGCATCTTTCAGGTTCTTCCAACATACATCATGGAAAGCTTTCGAGCGGTTGGACGTCCCCATACCGTCGATCGAAACGACGATAAAGCCGAGTTCTACCAATTTGGAGACCAGATGATGGGCCGGTTTGAAATCCTTATCCACATGCGAATCGTGCGGACCGGCATAAATAAACTCTACGACCGGATAGGATTCGGAAGCATTAAAGTGCATCGGGCGATAAATGTTCCCCCAAATATCCGTCTGCCCGTCCCGGCCTTTCGCGCAGAACACTTCCGGCATTTGCCAGCCTTCCGCCTGCAACACACTCACATCGCACCTCTGTAATCCGGCCACCACAGACGCATCCGAGGTTCGCTTCAACTGACTGACAGGCGGCAGGTCGGGGCGAGAATAGACATCGGTAAAATAAGAACGGTCGGCAGAGAAAGTCACACGGTGGTTCCCGTTCTCAGGAGTCATATCGGTAAAGCCTGTTCCATCCAAGTTAATCCGGCAGTAATGCAGGTTATAAGGATCTTCGCCTTTATTAAAGCCCGAAGCGGTGAAATAGACAATCCGGTTCGTTTCATCCACATAATCGACCTGACGGAGCACCCATTCACCCTTTGTCACCTGTCGTTTCACCTGCCCGCTCGTACCATCTATCAGGTAAAGATGACGCCATCCGTCCCGTTCGGAAATCCAAAGCAATTCTTTTCCGTCATCCAGGTCATACCGATAGTTGTTATAATAATAGATAAAAGTCTTTGTCTGCTCGTCCACCAGATGACGGATAGAGCCGTCGGCCGCATTCACTTCGCCAATCACATAACGCTGATGGCCACGCTGGTTGAACTCGAACGTAAAGGCACGGCTGTCCTTGCGCCAGCCTGTCAGGTTCAGATAATACTGGTTTTCGTAAGGAGCGACATCCAGCGCTACCTGCCTCCGTGCCTCCACATCAAAAAGGACAGGCAGATAAACAGGCAACACATCGCCCGGCTTCGCATAATCGCGCCATTGCAGGATCGGTTGCTTCTGGCTGGACGGACTGGATTCGATCAACGGGATACGACGTTCCTGCACGTCGCGCACCTTCACTGTCGCCAGCTTCCGGGAGTCGGGTGACCAGATGATCGACCAAGCATCATAACGCAAGTTAGTCGTACCATCCATCGTCAGGGCAATCTCTTCTTTCGGCTTATCCTTCTCTTTCTCATCCCGGACAGGAGAAATATAGAGATTGTTATCTTTCACATAAGCTTCCCATTTCTTATCAGGCGAGACAACAGGAACCGGAGCTTCTCCACGACGGTGCCAACGGTCCGGTTTCTTTTCCTCTTCCTTTAGCAAGGACTCGGCCAGCCCTTTCTGTTTTTTAGAGAAGAAAACCGCCAATCCTTTCTTATCTGCAGCACGTTGCTTCTTTCCACTCTCTGCATTGACAAGATAGTAAAAATCTCCCTCCTTCTCATGATTCTTATACCAGAAATAGTGAGAACTGTCTATCCATTCGGGATGGATAGCGGGAGAATAAACCCGATTGGAACATTTCAAGATCGTGTCGGCCCGCTCGTAATCAGCACGCGTCACCTGCGAGGCGGCGCTTTCTACCCCGAACACCATCGCCAACAAGCAAAAGATAAACAAAGTCGTTTGTTTCATAATAAAAGTGATTTATGATTTAATCCTCAACCCTTTAATTCTTTAACTCTTTAATTTTTTCATTCTTTAATTTTTCAACTCTCCAACCACCAGTCGATCATCTTCCGCGCCAAGCTCAATTTACGCGGTATCTCCGGCAGGTTGTCTTTCGAGAAGAACGAACCGGAACTCAATTCCTCCTCTTGCAACTTGATCTCCCCACTGACATAATCGGCAATAAAACCGATCATCAGGTTGCTTGGATAAGGCCAAGGCTGATTGCCGAAGTAAGTGATGTCACGGATCGTCAAACCTGTTTCCTCCCGCACTTCACGTTCCACGCACTGCTCCAAGGTCTCACCCGTTTCCAGGAAACCGGCCACAAGCCCATGAAACGTCCCCCGGAAGTTACGTGCATGTACTAACAGGATTTCCTCGCCTTTCCGGATCAAAACAAGAATAGCGGGCGATACTGCCGGAAACATCTCGTTCCCACAATCCGGGCACTTCTTCATGATCGGCCCTTTCAGTTCCGTCGGCGTTCCGCAGACAGGACAAAACCGGCTGTGCTGATCCCAATAAACAATCTCGTACGCCTTCCCTGCCTGGTCATAAAAGTAGCGGTCGAGATGATCGTAAGAGGACCGGAGCCCCATCGGCAGGTAAACGTCCGTTTCAACCAAAGGTACATCGGTAAAGGCCGCCATCGCCATCGTCCCGTCCTGCATTTCGACCGGAAGCGAGCGGGTGACAGTCACGGGTGCTTCATTCATAAAAGGGATTGCATAGCCACCGGCTTTCTTTTGCAGCAAAAGTTGGTCATTGTAGAAAACATACCAATATAGAGGAGCGTTATTTGTCATTTTCATACGTCTGATTCTTTATACATACTGCAAACATACGAAAAATTGGCATTCATGTTACCATTACAGTGTATATTATACTCTATTTATCATCACCTCCTGCACAGAGACATCGGAATGCTTGACCGGAAGTTCAAAAGAAACTGACCGAAAGTTCCCTAATCCTTATCCTTTTCGTCCGCAATCATAAGTTGTCCGCTAGTTGGCGAACGATCGTTCTCTGGCTGGCGGATGATCGTTCACCACTCAGCGGACAATCTATATCCGTTTAAGAAGCTGCTAATAAATAGGGAAGAAAAGGTTAATAGATACAGAAACCGGAACTAAACCGTGCGCATCCGAACTCCACTTGTGCGGATATGCACACACAACAGGGTTACATCTAATCGGCAACACACTACATAATAAGCATTTATATCTATGGCACGACTTTTGCCCAATTACTCAGAAACAAAACAATTGAATGATATGATTAAAACAGTTGCATTAGAAAAGATCTTCCGGACGGAAGAAGTGGAGACGTCGGCTCTAAACAAAGTAAGCATAGAGGTCAAAGAAGGAGAGTTCGTCGCCATCATGGGACCTTCCGGATGCGGTAAATCCACGTTGTTGAACATCTTGGGATTGCTGGACAACCCGACTACCGGAGAATATTACCTGAACGGGATCGAAGTGTCTCAATATACGGAGGCCCAGCGCACGAAGTTGCGTAAAGGAATCATCGGTTTCGTCTTCCAGAGTTTTAATCTGATCGACGAATTGAACGTGTACGAAAATATAGAACTTCCTCTGCTTTATATGGGTGTTTCGGCTGCCGAACGGAAAAAGAAAGTGCAGGAAGCGATGGAACGAATGGCTATCGTACACCGCGAAAAGCATTTCCCACAGCAGTTGTCCGGCGGCCAGCAACAGCGTGTCGCCATTGCCCGCGCCGTAGTGGCCAACCCGAAACTGATCCTTGCCGATGAGCCTACCGGTAATCTGGACAGCAAAAACGGGCAGGAGGTAATGAACTTGCTGAACGAACTGAACAAGGAAGGGACGACGATCGTCATGGTGACGCACAGCCAGCATGATGCCGGATTCGCATCCCGCATCATCAACCTGTTCGACGGGCAGGTGGTAACGGAGACCATGATCTAAGTTTTAAATGTTATAAAAGGGAAAGAAGAAGCCATAGCGTATTAAGATATGTTATGGCTTACGGAATTATCGTATCTTATTTGATTCCAAATCAAATAAACTTGTATATTGCCGGCACTAATCATAAATCGGATTGCTTATGAAGACACTTGTTATAAAACAGACTCTACTTACATGTTTATTATTCTTAAGCTGCACAGGGTTGCAGGCACAGGAACGCATAGTTGAACAACCGGCTTTCGACGCTTGGAGCTCGACAACGCTGGAAATAGATAAAATCGCACTGAGCGACACCGCGACGGTCTTTTATATCGACGCTTACTTTCGCCCGAAATACTGGATTCAGGTCGTAAAGGAAACAACCTTACGGGCCGACGGCAAAACCTATCCGATCAAGGCAGGCGACGGTATTACCCTAAGCGAAAAGTTCTGGATGCCTGAGTCAGGAGAAGCCTCTTTTCGGCTGATATTCCCACCATTACCCAAAGGGACGAAAACCGTTGACTTTATCGAAGGGGACGAAGAAGGGGCTTTCAAGATATGGAATATCCATCTGGACGGCTCGCCAGCCAACTCTTCTTTAGCAGGGAAAAAGAATCCGGCAGAAACCCCGGTACTGGAAAAGCCAGAATTCAAAAACGGCACGGCTGTATTGAAAGGGCATATCGCCGATTATAAACCGGAAATGAACCTAAAGGGACGTGCCTGGAATTTCAATCTGTTAAACGGGAGCACAGAAGAATATAACATTACAGTCCAACCGGATGGAAACTTCACATTGGAAGTTCCTCTGTATTACCCTACAGGTTTGAACATTGTCAGCAACTTTATGAACGGCCTTATATATCTGAAGCCGGGAGAAACGACTTCAGTTGAAATCAATATGCCGGAGATTTGCCGCTCACAGTCCAAAAAGCAAAAAAACAAACCGTCATTGGGTGAGAAATATTATTTCACCGGGGCACTGGCAGCCCTCAACAACGAATGCAGCAATTCTTCCCTTCGTTTTGTATCCGTCTCCCCCAAATCCCAAGAAGACTACATGCAGATGTTTTCCGATATCAGCACGATGAATGCGGATCAGTTCAAAGCGTACTGGATGGATCGTTATCAGAAGGAGAAAGCCGTATTGGACAGCCATACGGAATTAAGTGACGCTTACCGCACACTCCTGCATAACAGCTTGAAAAAAGACTTGGCGGAACAATTACTTGGTATTAGCAGAATGACGGAATACGCCTATCGTACTGTCAATCAAATTCCACGCGACTCGGTGATACCCAAAGACAAAAAGGTGATACCGACCATAGAATATTATGATTTTATCCCGGAACTGGTAAGCAACGATCCATACTTGCTGTATGACGGCTCTTTCACTTACCTGATCTCCTACCTACAATATACGAACTTCACCGGAGAAGATAGGGCTGCCGGAGAGAAAGCCCCCGATAATACCGCTGATCTCATCAAGGTTATGGGAACAGACAACGGGATTCTTTTCGACCTCCTTGCCGCACAACGCCTATCCAAACCGATAAAAGAATTCCGCCCGCTAAGTGACGAAGAGCTAGCACAGGCTGGGAAAATATCTCCGGTCATCCAGGAAGCTCTCACTTTGATGAACAACAAAGTCAAGCAAACAATCGAAGAAAACAAAAAGAAATCCGGCTACACCGTCAACCGCGTGAACATTGCCGACATCCCAGCCGAGGAGCTGTTCAACGCCATCACCACGCCTTACCGGGGCAAAGTCGTGTTTGTCGATTTCTGGGCGACCTGGTGCGGCCCGTGCAAAGCCGCGATGAGAGCGTCCGAACCGGTCAAGAAAGATTTCGTAGGCAAGGATATCGTCTTCCTCTACCTGGCAGGCGAAAACTCCCCGAAAGGCACTTGGGAACAGATGATACCGGATATCAAAGGCGAACATTACCGGATGACAGATGCACAATGGACATATATCTGCAATAAATTCGGCGTGCAGGGCGTTCCTTCTTACATGATCATCTCCAAAGACGGTACGCCTACCCATTTCCAGGTCGGATTCATGGGACCGGATAAGATGAAGGAAATGCTCATGAAGGAATTGGATAAATAAGAACTGTTACTATGTATAGAACGTTGCTTGCTCTATTGTTTTCAGGGATCAGTCTGTTGTCACATGCCGATAACTCCTACCTCATACAGGCCCGGATTCGAGATGTGAAAGACGGGACCGTATTCTTCCTGAAACAATTCAGCACGCAGCGGATTATAAATGCGATGCGCCTCGAAGACGGCAAATTGCAGATGAAGGGCGAGTTGTTCGACATACCTCAGCATCTTTGGCTTTGCACGACCATCAAAGATGAATTCTATTATTGCGACTTGCTGGTAGACACAGGAAAAATCGTTGTCGAAGGGAGCATCCATGATTTTCCAAACGGCTTGCATTTCGAAGGAGCTCAAACCCAAATGCAATATGCCGCTTATCTGAACCGGACACAGTCGTTTACACAACAGATCGACAGCCTGAACCACATAGCCAATCGCTTGCATAACCGGAAAACGGATGGTATGGTGTATAACAGTCACATCGTTCCGGGCACTTACAAATTAGACGTAGAGGTGGAAAGGGATAGAATCACAGCCATACGCGACTCCATCCGTTCCAAGTTTATCCAGAACCATATGGACCAATATGCCGGGCAGTTCTTGCTGACACGTGTCATGAAAGATCTTTCGCCTGACTCGCTGAAAGCCCTTTATCGTCTCATCCCTGTCGAGATGAAGAAAACCAAATTCACCCGTTTGATCAGCAACCAGATCAACCCGTATGCCGACAGCAACATTCGGGAGGCAGACGACCTACTACGCCTGACAAGCCGCAAAGAAAAGGAAATGCACAGCTATGCGGAAGAAGCCTATAAACTCTATGTACAAGCGGTGCAACTCGACTCTACACGGACGGACGGCTACATGGCACTGGCCTCCATGTCCGAACGCTTGCTCCCATTCAAAGATGTGGAAGCTTACAACATTGCGATCCATTATCTTCAGAAATTCATGGCAAGTGACATCCGAGCACACGAATACGAAGCTGCGGTGAAGAAAATGGAAGACCTGCAATTCAGAAAATGGCTGAAACTGAACGAAGAACCGGAAATGATAACCGTCAATGGTGGAAGTTTCGAAATGGGGTCTACCTATAAAGAAGACAACAACCCGCCTCACAAAGTCAAAGTAGACAGTTTTCTAATCAGCCGGTACGAGATAACAAACTACCAGTTTGCCGCCTTTCTCTCGACACTTAGTCCTGAAAAGCTAAAAAATGCCCCACCTTTGTATTACCCCTGCAACTGGGGCATCCAAAACGGAAAGCCAGTGCCGGGTTACGAGGCTCATCCGGCAATCTATGTCACCTGGTACGGTGCACAGGAATATTGCAAATGGGCCGGAGGCCGCCTGCCGACCGAAGCAGAATGGGAATTTGCCGCACGAGGCGGCAACTATGGGAACCGTGACCATCTCTATAGCGGCGGTATGGAACTGGACAGCTTGGGTTGGTATGCCGGAAACTCAGGCGGTAAGCCACACCGAGTAGGGACATTAAAGCCTAACGAATTAGGGTTGTACGATATGAGCGGTAATGTATGGGAATGGTGCAGTGATACCCAAATAAAAGACGGCAAAGAATATGTTGCCGTCCGTGGCGGTACCTGGTTCAACGAACGTGCAATCTGCCGCCCAACCTGCCGCTATTATATCTTCCCGAACAGCAAACATTTCAATAATGGTTTCCGGCTGGTCAAAGATTTATAATTTCCAAGTAGGGAATACAGTTCTAAATATCCTATCAATTAACGACCATATATAATTATATAACCTCAGAATATATATATTGACGTTCAACAAGAACAAAAAGCCGATTACAATATAAATCAATTGCAGGGAAAGATGTTCTGCTATAATCTGATTCAGCCCCAAAGCTCGCTTAAATCCTCCTAACAATAGCGTTGAAAATGCATGAACCAAATAGATCTCATATCCTTCTTTCGAGTATATATCTATATAATAACGCACTATTCTAAATTTATCATATAAAAGAACAAGCCCTTTTTTCATATAAGATCCCCCTATTCCCAAGATTGTCAAACCGTAAGCGAGAAACAGCAGGTTAGGTGGAAACTTATTCGCTTGCAAATCAAAAGGTCTCTTTTCTATTCCAAAAGCATAAACAACATAGCCTACAGCGACTACTACACAAACCACATTTTGCCATCCCAATCTCTTTGCATAATATAGTCCCCATATCGTAAAAAACAAATAAATAACCACAGTTTGAAGCAAATCCGGATAATAAGACTTAAACAACTGCGATAAAATCAGAACGATACCCCAAAAAACAAAAGGTGGCTTATATCGACGAATAAAACTGGCACAAAAAGGAAGACAAAGACTAATCAATATATAAGGGGATATAAACCATATATGATCGAAAATCCGATTTTCTACAGGAGGATTGAAAAACACATAAGACACCACACCATCCAGAGATATTATAAGTCCATGTTTCCAATAAATATACAAAACAGCAGGTAAACAACATAATGCATATTTCCAGTATGGAATTACCACTCTCTTTACCCTACCTTTCACATATTCCCAATACGTTTTTTTCGACGATAATGAATAAGAAGCTCCGACAAGATAAAACACCGTCACCATCGCAAAAAAGATACCGGAAACCCAGCCCCTTTCGAATATACCGACATTAACTCCTTCCCACCACATTAAGTGACAGAAACAAGTGATATAAATCATTATTCCTCCTCTATAGATATCAAGATTCCGATCTCTCATAACAAACTTTATCGCCAATAATTTTTGAAGGTAGCAAAGATACTTTTTCCTTTTAATAAAAAAGAGTAATATTGCATACTAAAACAATTCTTATAAATAAATGAATTACTCCATACATTTCATAAGCCTTTTATTATTGGCTTCCGGGTTGTCAGTGCGAGCCCAAGAAAAGAGAGCGATGACATTCGAAGAGATGGTCGGCTGGGAACACATATCCGAACAACGTATTTCCAATGACGGTAAATGGGTCTTCTGCAAAATGGAACCTTGGCGAGGAGACGCCTCCATTCAGTTATATAACGGCAAAGGAGAAGAGAAAGCGGCTTTCAAGCCTGCTTCAACAGCACAGTTCAGCGCTTCATCCCAATATCTGTTGGTAACAAAAGTTCCTTCCTTGGAAATGATAGAAGCTGAGAAGCTAAAGAAAACCGACAAGGATAAAATGCCGATGAACAGCCTTGTCATCTCCCGACTGACAGGCGGAGAAGAAACGGTAGACTCACTCAAAACATACAAACTTTCAGAAACGGCTGATTGGCTGGCTTATCAACGCGGAAGTAAAAAAGACTCCACTCTTTACATCCGTTCGCTCGACGGGATGCAAAAAGATTCGTTTCCGTCTGTAAGTGATTTCGGATTTGCAAAAAAGGGGAATGTACTATATGTCGTATCCGATTCTGTCTTATACACCTATATTCCAGAGAAAGGGAACAGCCGGATATCCACCGGAAGAGGAGTCTTCAAAAAGATTGCATTCAATGAAAATGGCAGCAAAATCGCCTATCTGTTCTGCGCAAACAAAGACTCCGCCTCAACCCGAAGCAGCCTGTATCTGGCAGAGGACAATACCCCTAGCAAACTGATCGCGAAACGGGGAGACAAAGCCTTCCCTACATCATGGATAATAAGTGAAAGCGGGACTCTCCATTTCTCCACAGACGCAAATCGCCTGTTCTTCGGCACCGCCCCGGAGCCTCGACAGAAAGACACGACTATACTAGCAGAAAACCGACCGGACGTACAAGTGTGGAGTTGGGACGAAAAGGTACAATACACACAACAGTCTTTCAACAAGGCGTCCGACTTGAAGCGGTCTTATACGGCGGTTTACAACATCGGTTCCAAACATCTTTTCCAACTAGCAACCGAAGAACTCCCCTCACTGCAAACAGCCGATGAAGGAAATGCACCACTGGCACTTCTTTCGACTTCAAAACCATACGGCACACAAAGCATGTGGACGGCCAAAAACTTTTATGACATTTATACGGTCGATCTGGAAACCGGAGAACGACGGCAAATCAAGGAAAAGAGCCCTTCTTACATGCGTTTCTCCCCGAAAGGGAAATATGCATACTGGTATCAGGAGCAAGACAGCTCCTGGTACACCCGTTCCATGACCGATGGGAAAGAATACCGCCTGACTACACCGGAGACATTCATCGCCTGGAATGAGGATAACGACGTCCCGGACTATCCTTCCCCATACGGAGTCGCAGGTTGGACGGACGACGACCAGGCCATCCTGATACAGGACCGCTACGATATATGGGAATTCAGTCCGACAGCCTCCTCTTCCCCCGTCAATCTGACTGTAAACGGTCGGAAAGAGAAAATCACCTATTCACTGATTCAACTAGACCGGGAAAAAAGATCGTACAACCTGAATACTCCCCAGTATCTCAACGGTTTCAACGAAGTCACCAAAGGTTTCGGATATTATACCGCACGTCTGAACGAACCGGCTGCCCCCAAAACATTGCTGGCCGGCGACTTCAAACTGGCCGCTCTGTCGAAAGCCAAAGACGCAGATGCCGTAATCTACACGCAGGAAACATATGAACAATATCCGGATATCCAACTGTCCGACCTCAGTTTCAAAAAGTCCATCCGGCTGACGGATGGTATCCGCCAACAAGATTCGATCATCTGGGGAACAGCCGAACTCACCACCTGGATATCTCTGGACGGACGGCCATTGGAAGGTGTCATCTATAAACCGGCGAATTTCGATCCAAACAGAAAATATCCGGTAATCGTGAATTTCTATGAACGCAATGCCAATACACTGTACAACTACCATATGCCCAGTCCCGGACGCTCCACGATCGACTATCCGTTCTATCTGAGCCACGGCTTTGTCATTTTCAACCCCGATGTGCGTTTTACAGACGGTTATCCGGGTGAAAGCTGCTACAATTGTGTAATGCCGGGGATCACTTCTCTGATTGCGAAAGGATATGTCAATGAAAAAGCGATCGGTGCACAAGGCCATAGCTGGGGAGGTTACCAGGTTGCTTATTTAGCAACCCGCACCCATCTCTTTGCCGCAATCGAATCGGGTGCTCCAGTAGTCAATATGCTGAGCGCTTACGGGGGAATCCGTTGGGGGTCAGGACTAAACCGTTCCATGCAATATGAACACGGGCAAAGCCGTATCGGGGGGAACATTTGGGAAATGCCCCTGCAATACATCGAAAACTCTCCCCTGTTCAATATGGACAAGGTGACTACCCCGATCCTGATCATGCACAACGATGCAGACGGACATGTGCCTTGGTACCAGGGTATCGAATACTTTATCGCCCTCAAGCGCCTCCAAAAACCGACCTGGTTGCTCAACTACACAGGTGAACCCCATTGGCCGACGCGTATAGCAAACCGCATCGATTTCCAGAAACGCATGTTCCAGTTCTTCCAGCACTACCTGCAAGGTGCCCCCATGCCTAAATGGATGAGTGAAGGTATCCCTGCCGTAGACCAGGATTTCGAGTTAGGATATTAAAACTCCATCTTAAATGTAGTCCGGACATTCTGAATGGACAAGACAGAAAGTTGGCCGCCATGCAGTTGCATGATACGCTGGGAAATAGGAAGGCCGATACCGCTACCACCGGATTTGGTGGAATAGAAAGGAGTAAAGACAGCAGACAACCGTTCGGGAGGAATCCCCGGACCGTTGTCTGTTATTGTTATAAAGAGACGCCCGGTTGCTCCGGCATATGCATCGACCCTGACAATTCCATCCCTTTGCCCCTCTACTGCCTGCAATGCGTTCCGGATCAAATTGATCAATGCAAGAGTAACCAGATTTACATCGCCATATATTTGAAGTTCCTTATCTGTCGATTTACCCGCCTTACCACCGGAGTAAACGATCCGTTCACTTCCCGGTTCGGCCTGCAGCAACCGTTCCAACTTAGTAAATAACGCCTGTATCGTAACCATCTTATATTCCGGTTCCGGCAAATGCGTCAAACGATGATAGGAATCGAGAAAAGCGGTCAAATTCTTTGCCTGACTATTGATAACTTCAAGTCCTTCGCGTTGCCGGGATATGGGAACGGGATCCAGATGTTTTAACAGGTCTGCCGAAAGAGAAGCGATCGGGGTGATAGAGTTACGAATTTCGTGTGTCATCACTCGGAGAATGCTCTCATAATAAAGGCTCTTTTCCTCTACCTCAATCTGTTTATCCCCTAATTGCCGGAGAATATGATTCATATCAGCGTATAAAGCATTCATAAAGGGATCATCCGGATTAGCAGGGAAATGCTGTGTTGTATCCTCATTCCGCATCGCCTCGAAAAAGACGGACAATTTATAATTAAAGTGAGTTGTCGACCGGATTATAAACAGAGTTATCAACAGGATAAGAAACAGGCACACAAAGGATAAAGTGAATGACAACTGTGTTATTAACAACCAGGAGCCAATCAGGGATAAAAGTACGATCAATACTACGCTCCCTACAATCTTAGCATATAACCTGCGACTGTACATGGAGCAAAGGTACATTAATTACGATAAACCCACAAAAAAGCAAAGAGAATACGAATCGGGCGTTTATTTACGAATAAATAGTAATAAACTTGTTTTTAACAAATTAAATTACTTTATTTGTATCAAACTATCTAATACAAATAAAATACAAACAATTAATCCGGAGATTATGAACAAGACAACGAAACTTTTAGGAGGTTTGCTTATCACTACAATAGCGACATCCTGCGGAACGGGGGGCACAAATCAATCCGCACAAGCTAACGATCCTTTGGCCAACAGCCCGATAGTAGGTCAATATGTACAGGTAGGAACTGACAAAGTCATGTCGTGCGACCAGAAACTACTGGCCGATACCGTACGCATACCGCTCAGTTTCTTTGCGGAAGAACTGGAAATCGTAAAATTGGATAACCGAGACGAGGCGTTAGTCGGACAAACCGGGATGACGATTTCAGATAATTATATTTTGATGCATGGCCGCCAGCCAAACCCCTTCAAGCTATTCGACCGTAAAGGGAATTTCCTGACCAATATCGGTGCGATCGGACAAGGTCCTAGCGAATACCAAATGGTATATGATGCCAAACTGGACGAAGCAAACAACCGCATCTACATCTTGCCTTGGAATGCTTCGCAATTGTTAGTGTACGACTTGCAAGGAAAAGTCTTAGACCCGATCCCGCTTTGCCTGCGCTGCCCGAAAGCGAAATTCAGTGTCGATCTTCCCGAAGACAAAGTTTCGGTAGTCGTACTGCCTTTCAAGGGTTATCCGGCCGTAGCTTGGATACAGGATTTGAAAGGAAACAGGATCAGTTGCATAGAACCAGGACATTTGGAAGCACCTCAAGATTTCAGTAATGAAGTGACAGCCGGATTCAATCTTCCCGGCACGTTCGATGTCAATATTTTATGTATAATGCCGACACGTGTCGATTCGCTCTACCAATATGACGATGACAATAGCCGTTTGATCCCGACATTCACACTAAACTTTCCCAATACGGATAAAATCCCCTGGCACGGATACGGAGAATGGCCTCACCATTTCATTGGAGATTTTTCAGAACCACCGATCGAAGTCGCTCCCGGAGCATGGACCAACGGCCAAACTTACCATTACATCGTGGACAAAAAGACCGGGAAAGGTTCATTCTTCAAACTCTATAACGACTATTTCGGCAATTTGGAAATCGGCTATCCCAGCTACGCATTCTCCAATGGATATTACACCCGGAACATCGAACCCGGCAACCTCCTGACCGACATCGAGAACGCGTTGAAGAACCAAGAAATCAGTGACGATATGCGCAAGAAGCTGACCGACCTGCAAGCTTCTATCGATGAGAACGACAACAACTACGTCATGATCGCCAAATTAAAACCATAAGCACCATGAACAAACGGTTATTTCTGATCCTGTTACCGGCACTCCTGTCGGCAACAGGATGTAAGCAACAAAAAGCATCCGAAACGAAAGGAACGATCACCGAGGTCGAGGCTCACCAACCGCTTCCGCCGCAATACACAGCACATTATGACAAATCCGTCACGCCCGGCCGTATCGATATTGAAAAAGCACTTGCAGATTCCGTCCCGGTCAACTTGAGCAAAGTAGCCTCATCCATCGAGTATTTCATGGTCGGAGACGACAAATATCCGATCACGGACGTGGTTGCGACAAATGAAGGATTCATCGCCCTGAACCAACCCAAGCTATACCTCTACCGCAAAGGGATGAAGCGAAAACGAGTAGGGCTGAAAACGACATATGGTAACTGGATCAATGTACCCGGCTCCAAAATCAGTTTTGATACAGTCACTACCCGCCTGTATGCTCATCTGAAACGGATCAACCAGGAAACCGGCTACGGAGAAGAGTATATCGCAGAACTTCCTCCATTGGACTCCGTTCTGGCAAGAGTTTACTACCTGTATCCGGATTCGCTGCCCAATCGCTATTTCTTTCCTCCGAAATCATCTCTCATCCGCTATTTATCACCTGACAAATACGCAACCCAAAAAGAAAACAAAGATGGTATAGACGAAGGCATCACGCTCTTTCATCTGAACGGAGATACTATTTGCACGTTCACGGCCGGCATAGATCCTACTACCCAAAGGGGACAATACTTGTTCCAACCTCCCTTCTTCGACAAGATATACCGGCATGGCGATCAAATAACTTTCCGCTTGTCTTTCTGCGACACCATCTACCGGATCCAGGACGAGCAGACCTATTATCCGGCATACGTGACCGATTTCGGAAAACTACGCCTGACCGCAATCGAAAACATCCAAGGAAAAGACCGGAAAAACAAAGCCTGGATGACCGCACTCGAGGAGAACGCAAAAGCCCTCTTCGTCCGGACATATAAAGAAGGCAAAAGCACACAGAGCGGCTGGCTGGATGCTAATCGTGAACCCGACATGCCATCGGAGGAACGTCAAATCGTTTATCTGAAATCTTCCGGACAGACTTTCGCTTTGCCCGTTAAAGCCCAAGGGCTGACAAATGACCTCGACGGCGGACTCCCTTTCTGGCCGGACGGCCAGACGAGCGGTTATCTCTATATGATCCGCCCTGCCAAAGAATTGAAAACCAAGATTAAGCTGACTGGATCATCCAAACAGAAAGAATTGAAAGCATTTTTAGATAGCGTGGATGAGAAACAGAATGTGATGATCGTAGTCAAATAAAAAAGAAATAAAGAAATATGAATAGACTCCTTGCCCTGATAAACATTGTATGCTGCTCCATCTGGACCGGTTGCAGCAGCGTAAACATCAAAACTCTGGACGAATGTCCGGTCGTGATTCAAACAGAAACCATTGCCGGGCATCCCTTAACGGTGTGCGACCAAAAACTGTTGAACGACACCCTTCAAATCCCCCTCAGCCTATTAGCTGAAAACCTGGAGATTATCCATTTCGATAACCGGGAGGAAGCGCTGATGGGAGAACATCAAGTAGTCCTATCCGACAATTATATGTTGGTCTGGCACTCGGACGTGCAGCCGGCCAAGCTGTTTGACCGGAAAGGGAAGTTCCTGACAACCATCGGTGCAAAGGGACAAGGGCCAGGCGAATACCGGACGATTTACGATGTGCAAATCGACGAAGCCAACAACCGAATCTATATGCTTCCCTGGTCAGTCGGCCAACTACTGGTTTACGACCTGCAAGGGAATGTGCTGCCGTCTATTCCGCTTTGCCTGAATATCCCGAAAGGCAAATTATGGATCAACGCAAAGGATTCTCTGATAGCCGTATTCGCATTACCTTTCCCCAATGTACCGGCCGTTGCCTGGACACAAGACTTGAAAGGGGAACGGAAGAATTACATAGAAGCGGGGCCGCTCACAGCCTACGATTATAATTCGGAAGTATATGCCGGCTGCAACATGGACGGCATATACGATTGCATGCTCAAATACAGCCTGCCGACACGGAAAGACACACTCTATCATTATGATTTCCATCATAACGTGCTGATTCCTCATTTCACCATGACCTTTACAACTACCAACCCGATCCCGAATCATGACTATTTCGAGTTACCCCATCATTTCTTAGGGACTACGGCCGAGAATATTCAAATATCCAAAAACATATTCGGCACCACCAATCATAAACATTTCATAATCGACAAAGCAACCGGGAAAGGAGCTTATATGCATCTTGTCAATGATTTCTTAGGGAATGAAGAACTGCCTTTGACCAGTTTTGACGGCAATTTCCCTCCCTATCCCAACTTCCGCAACGGTTACTATATCCTGAACCAAGATCCGGGAAACCTCCGCGACCGGCTTGAAAAAAGCATGAAAACAGGCAAACTCTCTCCCGAACAAAAAGAGAAAGTGACCCGATTATTAAACTCTGTCAATGAGAACGACAACAACCTTCTCTTTTTAGCTAAGTTAAAGCAATAAATACATAATAAATCATTACATTCGCTACAAATACAGATTCAAGATGAAAAAGCACCTTTTTACCATAAGTATCCTGTCTGTTTTACTGTTAGCAACAGGATGCAAACAGACAGAAGAAAAAGTACGACACATCCCGACCGCTCCACAGATGAAAGCCCGGATAGACCGTTCCGAACCCGTAAAAACCGTGGATGTAGAGCAAGCCGCCGAAAATCCCGTTCCGTTGAAGCTGAGCCAGATCGCCTCCGAGATCGAATACTACACCGTCGGAGACGCCCGGTTCACCGTCACCCAGGCTATCGAGTTGCCGGACAGTGGTGCTTTTATCACCTTCAATAATCCGCGCATCTACTACCGGAAACAAGGCATTCCGAGTAAACGATATGGCTTCAAAGCATTGGCCTATAAATGGAACAACGAGATGAACGGACAGAACATGTTCTACGACAAAAAAACGACCCGCATGTATGTCGCCCTCAGCGGAAAGACACAGGAAACACGGAGAACCGGGACAGACAGCATCCCCTTCATCGGAGTTTTGCCGCCATTGGACACGATGCTGACAATCAAAAGTTACTTCTTCCCCGAAAGCCCCATCGAGAAATACCAGCTCGGCCGGCGTGGCGACAGGTTGCTCGGCTTTTCCTCCACCGGTTACACTTTGTGCAGCTACAGAGAAACGGCGGGAGAACCGGACGGAATCACGACATTCAACCTCCAAGGCGATACACTCTGCAAGTTCCGGTTGAAAGAAGGGAAATTGGCCCCGCGCACGATGACGGACAGTATTCCGTTCTTTCAAACATTCTATTGGAACACCGGACAAGACAAGATGACATTCATGATCCCCTATTGTGACACCGTCTACCAACTGCGTGATCCGCAAACCGTCACCCCGCTCTACGCGATCCGTTATGGAGAGCAAGGACTTCATCTGAAAGAGATGAAGGACGCTAAAATCCCGGAAGGCAAAATATGGCTAAAGACCTTCTATGAGAATCCCAAAGGGCTGTTCATGGGCCTCTACCAGAAAGGAGGCAGAAAGATCGTCGATTGGATCGGCTGGGAATATACCTACAAGCCGACCTTGACCCATCAGGCCGTCTACCTGAAAGAAGAAGGACGCACGGTTATGCTGCCTGCCGGCAAAAACAGGGGCTTCATCAACGACCTGGACGACGGACTGCCTTTCTGGCCGGACGGACAAACGGACGATTGCCTGTATATGCTCCGCACCGTCACCGAGATGCGCGAACTGGTGAAGCGCACCGGCTCGCCCAAGCAAAAGAAACTGTTCGAACTGCTGGACAATCCGAAAGTATTCGAACGGGATTATGTAATGATCGTCGTACGATAAGGATAGCCCTTCCGGTCACAAACCGTATTTCCGCATCTTGTTATAAAGCGTTTGCCGGCTGATATCCAGCTGTTGGGCGCAAAGTGTCAGGTTGCCGTTCTTCTCGCGCAACACTTCACGGATAAACTGCTTCTCCATCTCCTCCAATGTTACCGGACGGGACGAAGGAGCGGTTTCTTCTATATAGAAATCGTCCGCACCAAGCGAAGACGAATCCGTCAGCAGGACAGCCCGCTCGATCGTTTGCTGCAAAACTGAAAGATCCCCTTGCCGGATCAGGCCGGACAGCTTGACAAGTCCGTCAGGCGTGACGGCCGGCAACTGTTTGCCATACGCCTGTGCATATTTTTTCAATAAAGATCCGACCAAGAGGGAAACAACCTGCTCATTCTCCTCCTCCGCCGATATCCGCCTCACGGAAGCCGCTTCTGCCCTCTCCTTCCTCCTGCGCCGGAAAGCTCCTTGCAAAGTGGCTATCAACTTCTCGTTATCCCACGGTTTGACAACGAAATCAGCCGTTCCCCTTTTCAAGGCGGAAACGGCCAGTTCGATATCTCCGAAAGCCGTAATCAAGACCACCTGAGGAGAATCGGGACAGTCGACAATACGCTCCAGCCAGAACAAGCCCTCGCTTCCATCCTGCCGTCCGGTCACAAAATTCATATCCAGCAGGACAATATCGACATCTCCTTCACGCAACAAAGCCGGTAACAACGTCGGCACAGACACTCCTACCACCGTCTTGAATTCACGTGCCAGAATCATCTTCAATGTTTTCAGCACCGCTTCGTTATCATCCACAAGGACTATCTTTCCATCCAGCATAGTTTCATTTTTTTCTTCCTACAAAGTTATTATTTTCTGCCAAGAAATCTGCAATCAGATGCAAGTGTAATTTGTTTTCGACAATGTCGCATATCTTTTCGGCAATGTCGTGTATATTCTCGACGTCGCCGTGTATATTTTCGACATTGTCGAAAACAAGTTACACTTGCATGAAAGTAAAAAATCCCTTTCATTCAAAGGCGATCCCATTGTCCAATAATTGGACAAATTTGCGGTTCCCCGAAGAAAAAAGAACTATCTATTGCGACATCCACAGAAAGGGGATAGCTTTGATTCGTATTTAAAAGCAAAAGTCATGAAAGCTGTAGCACTCAAACTGGTCCTCCGTAGTTGGTGGCGCAATAAAACATTTTCCATTATTTCGATTGTCAGCCTCGCGATCGGGATTGCCTGCACAAATCTGTTGGTAGCCTTCGTCATATATGAATTCAACATCGAGGCGGATAATCCGAACAAGGAAAAGATCGTCTATATGGCGCAAGACTCGCCAATGAAGTCAGGAGAAAAGGCCTCTTTTATAGTTGGAAAGATCCCGATCCAGCTAAAAGAGCAATATACGGAAGTGGAGGATTACCTGCGCTTCAGCTCGATCGACTGCAATTCCATCACCATAGGGAACAAGAAATACGATCCGATCTTGATTACCAGGACAGACACTACTTTCGCCCGCTTCTTCGAATATGAAGTGCTGTACGGCAACCTGCATGACGCCCTTTCCGCCCCGGACAAAGCCGCGCTGAGCGAATCGTGCGCCAGGAAACTGTTCGGAAAGACAAACCCGGTAGGAAAAATCGTCCAAATAGACCTGGCGGACGGAGGCATGCGCCAGGAAAACGAAATGACACCCCTTTCCCGTCCTTTCCAAATTGCCGCCGTCTTGAAAGAACATCCTCAGTCCTACCTCAAGTTCGATATGCTCACCGGTATCGGGCAGGACTATTACGGAGGAGGAGTCGCCCTCCTAAGGGTCTCCCCCTCGTTCGACAAAGAAGCATTCGCCCAAAAGATCAAGGCAGACGGCGTCCCTACGCTGCAACAGGAGAAAGGACGCTACTATTTCTACTCCTTGCAAGAATCCTATTTCCAGCACTACCCGCAAGAGTCGATTCCTTATATCGCCCGTTCCCAACAATCGCTGTTACTCATCGGGCTGATATCCGCATTGCTGATCCTGCTGATCGCCTGCTCCAACTATATCAACCTCAGCTTCTCCCGGATCCTTCAACAGATACGGATCATACACACGCAGAAACTGATGGGAGCCACACAAGCGGAGATGAATTACCAGCTGTTTCTGGATACATTCCTCACGGTCGGCATCGCTTTCCTGCTATCGTTGCTGATCGCCCACGACCTGATCCCCGTTTTCAACCGGATCATGTCCGGGAGGATCACTACCGGATTTTTCCTGAACAGGCAGGTGCTGCCTGTCATCTGCGGACTGATCCTGATCCTGTCCGTTATCCCTGCTTGTTACATGAGCCGGAAAATCACCAACCTGACGGATAGTAACTACCGCCTGTTCTTCACCGGAAACAAAAAAAGAAAAATCGTCACCGCCCTCTCCGTCATGCAGTATATCATCTCCATCGGGCTGGTAATCGGGACACTCACCATCTACGCGCAATTGCGACTGACGCAGAAGAAAGGTGAATGCTACCGCAACCTGATCGAAATCGGAAGCTGGAAAGGTGGAAAACTGGATGTCAACACATTCGCAGCCGAACTGAAGAACAGGCCGGAAATAGTCTCCGTCACACGCGCCGGAGGTTCCATCCTCTTCGCCTGGCTCCAACAGATCGTTATCAAGAACAGGGACGGGTCGGAATCCTACTATTCGTCGGTCCAATATTTAGGGGAAGAAGATTTCCTTCAAACCTTGGAGCTGCAAATCCTTCAAGGACTGCCTCCCCGGGAAGCGATGCGGAAATACGGCCGGCCGGTCTACATCAACCGGAGATATGCGGACATCCTGATCCCGGCCGGTGAAAACCCCGTTGGTCAGCCGGTCAGCCAGTATGACAAATCCTTCCGGGACATCCTGCCCAGCGATCCTAAACAGACATGTACGATCTGTGGGATTGTCAGCGACCTCTATATCAATACGCTGGAAGAAGAAGCGATGCCATCCCTGATCTACCTCAACAACGCCGGTGACCAACACTACCGGACGCTTTATGTCAGGCTGAATGACAAACAGAAAAAGGAAGGGATGGAAACGCTGCAAGCTGTATGGAAGAAGGTAAACCCGAGCGAATATTTCACCTATATGGATGTATACGAAGTATTCATGCAACGCAACCGCAGAACGACCGATATGGCAAACTTGCTGTTGATGTATTCCATCATCAGCATCTTCCTGACCTGCTTCGGCCTGTTCGGAATGGCTGTGTACGCGACTGAACAACGGACCAAAGAGATCGGCATCCGGAAGGTGAACGGAGCCAGCACACGGAGCATCATGTTCCTGCTGATCCGGCAATTCGTCAAATGGATAGCAGTGGCATTCGTGATCGCAACACCTCTTACCTGGCTGCTGCTGAACCGTTGGTTGGAAAGTTTCGCCAACCGGGTGAGCATTTCCCCGCTCTATTTCTTGATGGGCGGAGGCATCGTCTTGGCTATCACGTTGCTAACGGTAGGATGGCACAGTTACCGGGCTGCCTCGAGTAACCCGGTAAAAAGCCTGAGGAGTGAATAAAGGGGAAGAAAAACTATCCGTTCAAAACTCGAAGCGCACCCCGGCTCCGACACCTATCAATGTCATGTTCTCGGTGCGATAACTCACCGGCTGGTTGTTATCGAAATAATAAGAATAACGCGGCTCCAGGTACAAACTCCAATCCCGGTAGAAACGGTAAGAGACACCGACAGACAGGTTCAGCGACCATTGCAGTCCGTCTATGCCGGAACGGTATGTGGCAGATTTCTGCTCATCGAGGCTATATGCCTCCACATGATAGACGGAGCGCACTCCTTTCTCTATCATGAAACCACCGGAGACGTACACATTCCAATTCGGATTGTCCCACAAATTAACCACCAGGTTGACCGGAATACCTAAATAGTGAAGACCCAATGTTGCCCGACCGCTAATCGTCCGGTTCTGGCTCAACTTCGTGTACAAATAAGTATAAACCAAGCCGCTCTCAAGGGCGATACGGTTATTCAGGTGCTTTCGTACGGTTATCCCGAATGACAAGGGCGGTGCGCAATCCACCTGGGAGAAGTTTTCCGGGCCGCCACCCATCTCTAATTCCGGTTCGTCGTCCGTAACAGGAGGAACGGGAGGAAGAGGCACATCCGGGTCCGTCGGGGAGTCGCTCATATCATCCTGATAAGTGTTATCTAACCCCATACCTAACGATAAATGCCCGCCTGTCCCCATATTGGCTCCGATCTGCCATCTGCCGCCCTTCGCCTCCGGCCTATCCGCCCTTGCGAGCAGTTGTTGAGTCCGGGGCTTTTCCGGTTCCGGCCCCAAGTGCCGTATGGCAGGGACTTTGGCTGACGGGTGCGTAACCTCCGATTTTGGAGGAAGCTCGATTTCTCCTTCTTCTCCTATAGCTTCTTCCCAAGCGATCGTATCAACAGGACTGGGGGCGGCTACCGCTTTTCGTGCAACATGGGCAATTATCCGTTCCCGTGCTTGACGCGGGAGAGCAAAAGAAGCGCCTCTATCCGGTTGCTGCTCTTCAGTATCCATTTTCTTAGGATTCGTCTTTTCGGCGATCTGCCCCTCCTCCTGCAATCCCGTGCCGGACGTGGGAACGGGAGTGGTCGGGTACAGACGGATCAGGAGCAACAGGGCAAGAACAGCGGCGGCAACAGTTGCCCAGCCACCGATCCTCCAAACGGAAAGACGCGGACGTTCGGTCATCTTCGCCTCGATCTGTTCCCAACCCTTCATATCGACGGGTAGCCGGTGATCTTCCAGTTTTTGCCTTACCTTCAAACTGAACAGGTCTAAATGTTCATTATGTTCTGTTTCTGCTGACATTGTCCTGCGCTATTAAAGATTGAACCATTTCCTGTAATGCTTTCCTTGCCCGCGCAAACTGGGAGCGGGAAGTGATCTCCTGTATATGAAGCATAGCCGTTATTTCCTTATGCGTATATCCTTCGATGGCATACAGGTTGAAGACAGTCCGGTAACCGGTGGGCAACCGGGAGATGCATTCCAGTAAATCATCGGCCGACAGACGGTCCAGTACGGAAGCATCCACGTCTTCAACCTGTTCTCCATATTCATCAATCGGGGCACTCGACCGGAGAGCATCGTATTTACGGAGATATTCGAGTGCCGTCGTCACAAATACCCTTCGTAGCCAGGCGCCAAAGGGGCCAGTCGCCGAATAGGTCTGTATTTTGGTGAATACTTTGATAAATCCATCCTGAAGCAAATCGCGGGCCGTCTCCCTGTCATGGACATAACGGGCACATACGCTCATCATGGCAGGTGCGTACAGCTCGTATAATTCTTTACGAGCCGATGCTTCTCCACGCTTGCATCCGTCGATTAACAGTTGTTCGTCCATAAATACTTGCTACTCTCTGATTATATGATGAAACAGGTTCCCGGATAGTTGCACCTATCTTCATTATTTATACACAAATATCTAAATTTATTTTTATCTTCGCAGAAATTAAATGAGTTGTTGTATGAAGCGGGGAATTAGTTTAATCATATTGTTATTGTGCGCATTATGTCTGCAAGCACAATCCGATCTGACCTGGATCAGAACAAAAGAAGGACGAATGGTGGCAGTGCCCAAACGAGCGGTTTTCGACTTGAACCTACCTAAATTCGCATACAAAAGCTTCACGCCATCGGACAGGCAACTGATCGAAGCCAAGTTGCGTGAATTCATTCCCGACCTTCCTGTCCAATCCGCATATGAACAGGAGCGCCCGATGGATATGATCATTTCATCTACCGCCTATCAGCCATTCTTCAATCCGTACACACCGATGTTAAGACGCGTCTCGCCGATGGCATTGGATTTTCACGAAGTATCGGTCGTTCCCATCAGCGAACAAGTGGCCTTTATCACAAGCGGACAACAATACACATGGCCCGGTGTCGGCGGCCTTACCCGGATCAATACGGAACTGCGATGGACACACGACCGGTTCTCCCTGTCGGGAGGCGCTTTCGGCGGACGTTATTTCACACCGTTCAATCCTTCCCCCCAATTCATGGGCGGGTTCAATGCGATGGCCAGCTATGATGTAACCGACTGGATGACGGTGAGAGGATGGGGACAATATACATTTTACGACCACAACGAACGAAACAACCCGCATATGCTGATGAACCCGTTCTACAACCATACAAACGTAGGCGGTGCATTCGAATTCAAGGTGAACGACAGCGGTTTCAGAGTCGGCATAGGGATCAACTACGAATACAATCCGATCCGCGGAAAGATGGAACGCCAGTTCATGTTCTATCCGGCAGGCAAGATCGGGACATTCCGGATCGGTAACTAAACATAAAGAAATAGTAGACAAAAACACATACTGACATGAAAAAAGAAAGAATCAGGACAACACTCCTGTTGCTCCTACTTATGGTTTTCGGGCTGTCATCCTGCCAGAAAACAGAGACATTCAAAGTATTACAATTTAATATCTGGCAAGAAGGGACAGTCGTGGAAGGCGGCTTTGAAGCACTGGCTGACGAGATCGTCCGCAGCAATGCAGACTTCGTCACCCTGAGCGAAGTCCGCAATTATCGTAACACCCGTTTTTGTGACCGGATCGTGGAAGCGCTGAAAAAGAGAGGGGAAACCTATTACTCTTTCTATACCGAAGACTCCGGCCTGCTAAGCCGTTATCCGATTTCGGACAGTACAACGGTCTATCCCCTGAATGACGACCGGGGAAGCATATACCGGCTTGTATCCAAAAAAGACGGCCAGGAATTTGCCGTTTACACGGCTCACCTGGATTACCGGAACTGCGCCTATTATGACGTACGCGGATACGACGGAAATACCTGGGAGAAGGAAGAACCGGTGACAAACATCGATTCTATCCTGATTCTGAACAAGGCTTCCGTACGCGACGATGCAATCGCCAACTTTTTAGCAGAAGCCCAAAAAGACCGTGAAGCCGGCCGCATCGTTATCTTGGGCGGTGACTTCAACGAACCTTCGCACCTCGATTGGACAGAAGCGACGAAAGACCTGTTCGACCACCACGGAGCTGTCGTCCCCTGGGACTGCTCCATGATGCTGGCTGAAGCCGGTTTCATTGACACTTACCGCAGCTTGTACCCGGACCCGGTTAAATATCCCGGATTCACTTGTCCGGCCGACTGCAAGGATATCGATCTCAAACGCTTGGTTTGGTCACCGGAAGCCGATGACCGCGACCGCATCGACTTCATCCTGTACGCTCCTTTTGAAGGGTTATCGCTCACAGACGTAAGTATCGTCGGTCCGAAAGGCGATATCCTCCGGGGCGAACGGGTAACAGAAGAAACCTCGGATCCGATTATCGAACCGATTGCCGTCTGGCCAACCGATCATAAGGCAGTACTGGCTACTTTTACTCTGACTAAATAGCACCATTCAATCCAATCAAATATGAAACGACTTCATATACTCTATACCTTACTATTCATATGGCTATTGCCCGTAACAAGCAACGGGCAACCGGCGGGAAAAGAAAAACTGCGGGTTATCTCCTACAACATCTGGAACGGTTTCGAACACGATGCTTCCCGACGGGCCAACTTTATCAACTGGATAAAAGGGCAGCAACCGGATATTCTGGCCATGACCGAACTGGTCGGATTCACAGAAAAGGACTTAGGGCAACTGGCCTCCGAATACGGGCATAAGTATTATGCCATCGTGAAAGAAGAAGGATATCCGGTCGGCATCACTTCCAACGAACCGATCACGGTCGTGAAGAAACAAATGGAAGGTTTCTGGCACGGTATGCTGCACGTAAAAACGCATGGGTTGGATATGATCGTCACCCATCTCAGCCCTCACGACTGGAAATTCCGGCTGAAAGAAGCACAGATGCTGACAAGCTACATACAGGACAACCAGTTGGACAACTGTATGGTCATGGGAGATTTCAACGCCTATTCGCCTTTCGATGCCGATTGGGTGGAAACACACGCCCAACTCATCGAAAACATGCAGAAATGGGATGCCGAGCAAGAAACATACCGGAATATGCGTGACGGACGGTTTGATTATTCGGTTCTATCCAAGTTCCTGTCTATCGGATTGACCGACATATGCCGCCTGTATGTCCCGGCCGATAAACGGACGACATTCCCGGCCGCTTTCCTCTACGGATGGCAACATGGCGACACTCGTCTGCACGGGATAGGCGAACGGTTGGATTACATTCTGGTTTCTCCGTCCTTAGTTTCCCGTTGCCTCGATGCCCGCATCCACAACGGAATAGAGACAGAAGGGATTTCAGACCATTATCCGGTCAGCGTGGACCTGGTCAGTCACTTGTAAACTCTCTGAACTCCAAACAGCCGCCTCCTAAGATACCGGTCCCACCTTCCACATTCGAGTAGATGCGGACCGGTTCGGCAAAGCCTATTTCCGCCAGATCACCGACAAAGCCACTCTCATACAAATCATTCATGGTTTTCATATAGTTATAATAGGACCGGGAAACGGAATACAGATAACAACGGTATTTGTAGGGGGTATAATCAGTATCCGAAGTATAGCTAAGGCTTATTTTCCAAGGGATCTTAAACTGATAGCTTTTCCCATCGAACAATTCGTCTGAAAAAGCGAGTCCGTTATAGCCTCCCACACCATCATATCCGAAAATTTGATCTAAGGCTGAGTTCTGAACAGCAAATACCGGTTCACTACCATAATCAGGTCTAAAAGAATGCCAGGAATAAACGGTATCGTTTTCTCCTCCCCAAATATTTCCCTGACGGAAATAAATCAGATAATAATTGTCTTCACCCGGTTCGTCGTGAAGAGTGAAACACACGGTATTCTGCTGGGCCAAATGTATATATGTATTATTCCACCATTCAGAAGTATCTCTTACACTTTCCTGTTGAAGTTCGAAGTTCGAGACACAGCAGGGACGCGGGACTTCCGTCACTGCCTCCACCTCCTTAAAACCTTTCCGAGAAGCCACAAGGCGTATCCGATCACCTGCCATAGGCATATAAGATGAAGATTTGTAACGAATAGCTTCGATATCAAGATCTTCATACTTTACGGCAACTTCGGCCAATGATTCCCGGAACACATCGTTCACATAAAGTTTTACATCCGCACCAGACACAAAAATATCATTGACCTTATTATCCGCATAAAACCAGGTACGGGAAAGTTCCACCGATAATGTATCGCCTTGTACGGCCAAACAATTCAACACCAGTTTGGGATCAGGACGCATATGTTCCAGATTTATCTCTTTCTCGCAACCGGACAAGACAAACGACAACAAAACCAATATACAGATATAATATCTCATCTTTTTCCTCCTTCAAAATTTATATGTATATGAAACCGACGGTATGATCGGGAAAATACCGATAGACTTGAATGCATTCCGATAGGTAACATTCGGATTCCCATAATCACCAGCTCCGGTACTCTCCTTGACATCTCCTTTATAAACCAGAATAGGATTCATCCGGCTGTACACGTTATAAATACTGATATTCCAAATTCCCATACGCCCTTTCTTTTTGGGACGATAGACATTAATACCCACATCCAAACGATGGTAAGCAGGAAGTTGGTAATTATTACGTTGGTCATAATAATCTTCACCAATCTCATTTCCCCAGAAAGGCCTTTCCCCTGGTTGGTGCAAATGGTTACTCGGATAATAATTTTCCAGCGACAATGTCGTATAATTACCGGACGAATAGGTCCAGGCAGCCGACAATTCTACTTTCTTGGAGAGTTTATGCATGACAACAATGTTCAATTTATGGCGATTATCGTAACGGGAAGGATAGCGCCGACCTTTATTTATTTCGTCAAACCGGCGATCCGCCCACGCCAACGCATACCCGACCCATCCGGTTGTCTTTCCGGCCTGCTTACGAACCATGAACTCCACTCCATAGGCACGTCCTTCACCGGAAGCCATCTTATCTTCCCATGAAACGGATGAAGGGATCAGACTATAACCATCCTTATATTCCAGCAAATTGTTCATCCGTTTATAATAACCTTCAACAGAAAAATCCAATAGCTGATTCCAATTGTAATAACCACCTAAAGAAACCTGGTCACTGACAAGCGGCTTCAATTTATTAGTCACCGGCATCCAAGAATCGGTCGGCAAATCCATAAAACTATTACTGATCAGATGCACATACTGATTCATACGGGAATAAGAAGCTTTCAAACTAACATCCGGTGAAAGCAACCAGCGCAGAGAAGCACGTGGCTCAATACCTGTATACGTCCTGTTATCAATATTAAACAGACTGAAACGAAGCCCGACATTCAAACGGAAAGCATCGGAAATCGACCAATCATCTTCAGCATAGGCAGCCAGTTCATGTGCCCACAACTTGTCGTCGGAAAAGGTTTTAGCGATCTGCATAGAATCCGGCAGACTATTGTCCAATGCTTTCATCCGGTTATACTCCGGTTGAAAATAATGAATCAGGTAATCACCGCCAAAACGGATATGGTGCGCCGCCACCGGTCGATAATCGAACGAGGTACGAACACCAAAATCCGTGATTCCTGTCACATTGGTCGTCTCGTCCAAAGAATACCTATATTCGGAATCACCTTCCTTACCGTTTACATCTTCCTCTTTATATTTGATTTTAGAACGATATCGCGTATAAAAGCCGGACAATTTTCCAAATAACTTATTACTGAACGCATACGTCCAACCGGCAGAAGCGAGCAAATTTCCCCAACGCATATAGGCGTCGATCGTATTACTATATTCGTTTGTATATTCAGAATAAGCAAAATCTTCACTTCCTACTTTCAAGACATCATTCCCGTTATAAAGGCTCAAGTACATCCTACTCCGGTCACTGAAACGATGGTCGATACGGGCATTCAAGTCATGGAAAGCATAACGGACATTAATACGTTCTCCGTTCTTTTTATTTTTCTGATTCACTATCGCCAGTGCCGGGGCTGTCAACACATCTAACCAAGTACGTCTGAGCGCAATATTAAAAGACGTGCGGTCCTTCCAGATCGGCCCTTCTAAGTTCAAGTTACCGGAAACCAGCCCTAAAGAAGCGCTTCCATGAAACTCTTTCATATTCCCCTCCTTGGTATGTACATCCACCACCGAAGAAAGCCGCCCACCGTAACGGGCCGGAAAGCCAGCTTTGAAGAAATTCATACTTTTGATCGCTTCATTATTGAACGCGGAGAAAAAGCCCCCGATATGGTTCACCTGATAGACCGGATTTCCGTCGATCAGGAAAAGATTTCCATCCGAATTGCCACCTCTGACATACAAACCTGAAATACCTTCCGTCCCGGACGACACTCCGGGAGTCAATTGTAAGGTACGAATAATATCGGCTTCTCCCAACAAAGTTGGCGTCGCACGGATAGTGGCATGATTTATCTCCAAAGCCCCCATCTGCGTATTACGGACCGTTTGACGGATTGTTTCCGAAGCGGTCACCAGCACTTCCCCGATTGCTGCATTAGGCTGTAAATCGATTGCCAAAACCGTATCTTGTTGCAATGCCAGAAGGGTAAACGAACGGCTCTCATAACCAATATAAGAAACTTGCAAGCGGACAGGAATACCATTACTTCCCGGCGGCACTGACAACGAAAGACTAAAGAATCCGTATGCATTAGTTGCCACACCACTCAGACTGTTCACATCATACACAGAAGCCCCGACCAGGGATTCTGCGGAAGTTTTATCCCGCACAAAACCGCTGATCGTGACCTGCCTGGGTTTGTGTTTCAGAACGACAATATTTCCTGTCCTCTTGTACACGAGCGGATAGCTGGCAAAAAGCTGTGCCAGGCAATCGTCCAGTGCTGCATCTTCTACTTTGAAACTTGTCTTCTGAAACTCTTTCAACAAAGATGATTCATACGAAAAAGTCACTCCGGCCTGCTTCTCGATCTCTGCCAGAATCTCTTTCAAAGAAACGTTCCGCATGTTCAATGTAACCGTTCGAACCTCATCTCCACCGTTTACCTCTGCCAACAACCTCTCAGACATCAAAAAACAACTCAAACACACAAAAACACAGGTAAACCATCCTCTCAACATTAACTTCTTCATCTTATCTTTATTGACATTTTATCCATAAGACGGGAAAAACGGAAAAACCCCTATCCGATTCGAAAAAATTATAAGAAACTGTTTTGATTTTTTCGCCTCATGATTTGAAATGTATTTTTGGATCTGATTCGTCGCTCTGATGAAGAAGAGAGCGGGCTATCTGACGAAGAAGAAAGGCGGATATGGCCCAAAAGACACTCAAAGCATAGTCGAAAACAACAGCAAAATAACAAAGCTGGCTGTTTGTAAAAAATCAAAACAGTTTTTAAAATCAATCATAAACAGTAAACGGGGTCCAATAAGGTTCCTTGTCACCGAAAGGCATTGTGAAACGACGATGGGCCAGTTGGCAACCGGCAACGACTCCGAAGCCGCCTTCGACATTCGTATAAGTGGCAGTAGGCTCCACCAAGCCGTCTAAATAAGCATCGCCCAACGAGATCGAGAAATTACGGATGACGACCAGATACCGGTAGTATTCTTCCGAAATAGCCACCAAGCGGACATCATAATGCACTGTTGTCGTCACCGAATCACCCTTAAAGGAATGATCAACAGGCCAGAAAGAAGAGCGGACCGTATAGTCTTCGCCATCGAACATATCATCCGTAAACGTACCCCGGCAAGTCGTTCCGTCCAGCTGCTCGATAACCGGATTCGTCGCCGTCGAACGAAATACCGGATCTTCATAAACCACACTCAGCCAACCCGAACAAGCAGGTTCCGACCTATACATCGAACTACAGGTTATCACGCTGTCTCCCTTCTGATACTCCGTCAGCTTCTCGATTATCAAGCGATAATAATTCCGCTTATCCGGCTTGTCACGAAACCGGACATACAGCCGTATGGAAGGATATTCATATCCGGCATAGCCAAAACGGGTAAAACGGACCGTATCGACAGACAATATCTCCACCGGGTCCGGAATAACCGTCTCTCCTCCTATCGGCTCGAAACCTTCTGCTCCGGCTTCCAGCCGCAAGCGATCACCGGCCTTCACACGACATCCGGGCAATACATACCGGCCTGCAAACCGACTATCAGGAACGGGCTGCATACATCCTTGCAAACGGTCGTTTATAAACACTTGTATGTTGCCGTCCGCAACCCCGTCGTCCGTGACCGTGTCCAGAACAAACCAGCTTCTGGACAAGAAAGCCGTCACATCCGTATCCGGAGAAACGGAAGCGTTCAGCACCAGGCGCGGAGAAACGGGCGGAAGAACCAACACCACATCACGGGTACAGGAGGCAAACAAAAGCAAGCACAAGGCAAACAGTATCTTTTTCATCACCATCAGAATTTATATGTGTAAGAGATGGAAGGGACAAAAAGGAACAACAAGGTCTGTTCCAACACAACCTCCCGGCCCTTTTCCGTTTGATAATAAACAGGACGGACCGAAAAAGGATTCGCCTTAAAATAAGCATTGCAAAGGCTCAGGTTCCAGATTCCCATACGCCCGTTCTTCTTATACCGATAGAAATTGACGCCCAAATCAAGCCGGTGGTAAGCCGGAAGCTGGTAATTGTTGCGCGAACTTGCGTTCTGTCCATATCCCCACCCAAGCTCCTCCCGGTAGCCACGCTCCGTCAGCTCCGGCAACGGGCGGTATTGCACGTCCTGAATCGTCAGGTGATTACCGGACTTATACATCCAGGCTGCCGTCAGTTCCACCTTTTTAGACAGTTTGTAGGAAGTAACGATATCGACCTTATGCCGGTTGTCGTATTTGGAGGGGAAACGATGCCCCTTGTTGACCGTTCCATCCGGAAACCAGCGGTCGGACCAGGAGAGTGTATACCCGATCCATCCGTTAAACCGCCCGGTCTTTTTCTGTACTATCAGTTCCAGACCGTAAGAACGCCCTTTGCCCACTCCAACCCGGTCTTCCCAGCCCGCAAAAGAGGGTAAAACCGGACCGTTATCCTTATATTCCACCAAATTATTCATCCGTTTGTAGTAGCCTTCAGCAGAGAAATCCAATCCTTTATAATGCCAAAAGAGGCCACCCGTCACCTGGTGCGCATGCATCGGACGGATATTCCCGGTAACCGGTACCCAAATATCCGTCGGCTGGCTGATATAACTGTTGGACAATAAATGGATATATTGGTTCATCTTCGTATAGGACACTTTTGCCGACAGGTTCCGCCCTAACAGGTAGCGGGCGGAAAAACGAGGCTGGAACGACTGATACGTCTCTCCTTGTACGTGGAAAAGGGTAAAGCGCAGCCCGGCATTCACCCGCAACCGGTCGGTCAGTAACATTTCGTCTTCAGCATACAAGGAAACCTCGTGGCCATGAATCAAGGAATGCGAAAAGACCGTATTATTCATTTGCGAAACAACCGAATCCTTATACCAAGAACTCATATTGCTCTGTTCGGGACGGAAAAGATGGAACAGGTAATCACTTCCCATCCGGATCCGGTGGTCGACATTCGGGCGATAATCGAAAGAGGCTCTCAGATTCACATCTTCCATAGCCGAACGATAATGCCCTTCCTGGAAATAGACCTGTCCGCTCTTATCTGCCGAAGAGACAAATGCATTTTGCTTTTGGATAATATGTGAACGATAGCGGGTATATCCTCCGGTAAAAGTGGCAAACAGTTTCCGGTTGATCAGGTAGTTCCACCCGGCAGACCCGATCAGGTTTCCCCAGCGCCAGCGGAAGTCCCGGTCTTCGCCATGTATGTCTTTCGAGTCCTCGCCGTTACGGTAACTGTCGCTTCCCATGTAAAAGCTCAGATAGGCACGGCTGCGGTCCGTAAAAGAATAATCGATTTTGGCATTCATGTCGTAGAAATGGTATCCGCCTTTCACTTCGGTATCGGCCTTCTTGTTCACAGCCGTCATGACCGGCCAAGTGATCAGTTCCATCCAGGTACGCCGCACCGACACGTTGAATGAAGACCTATCTTTGATGATCGGCCCTTCGAGATTGGCCCTCGCCGCCAGCAAGCCGACCGAGATATTCCCGTGATATTCTTTCCGGTTTCCCTCGTTCGTACGCACATCTATAACAGAAGAAAGTCTCCCGCCGTATTCCGCCGGAAAACTTCCTTTATAAAAAGTGGCATTCTTCACAGCATCCGGATTGAAAGCCGAAAAGAAGCCTAACACATGGTCTGTATGATAGACCGGATTTCCATCAAGCAGAAACAGGTTATCATCGCCATCGCCTCCCCTCACAAACAAGCCACTCATGCCTTCTGTTCCTCCGGTCACACCCGGTAGCCGTTGCAAAGTCTTGACAACATCCGTTTCGCCCAACAGGGCCGGCAACGATTTCACCCGGCTTGCCGGAACATCCGACACCCCTACCCGACTGTTCAAAACATCCGACCGGGGAGAAATTCCTTTTATCACGACTTCCCCCAGTACCCCGGCAGGCGATAGGGAGAGATCGATCATCGTGTCTCGGGTCAACTCGAACGTAACGGAACAGGGCTCGTAGCCAACATAAGAAGAAGACAGCACCACTTTCCCCGGAGGCAACGTAATGCTATAAAAACCGTAATTATTGGAAACCGACCCTTTCCCGGAAGAACGCTCCACCACGGTTGCCGCAATCAGGCTCTCATAGGACGCGGAATCCCGTACAAACCCGCTGATAGTATATTGCCGGGGTTTCCGTTTCAATATCACATAATGCCCCGTCATCCGGTAAACAAGAGGTAAAGGGCCGAACAGCCGTTTCAGGCAATAGGAAAGAGACTCGTCGCGCACCGTTAACGAAACATGGCGAAATTCTTTCAACATCGACGATTCATAGGAAAAAAACAGACCGGTCTGCTTTTCGATCTCTAACAAAATATCCTGTAACGGCACCCGCTTCATATCCAGCGTAACAGTAGGAGTCGGATCCACCAACAGGGACAATGGCTCTTTCGCCCTAATCAGCGGGCAACACATACAAATCCCGATGACAAATAGGTAAACACGATACATAAGTTCTTTTTTTACTTATCCTTCCGGGGAACCAGTCGGATATCTAACGTCTGATTGATAACCAGCAGGACTTCGTCGAGAGGCAAATCGTTGAATGTAGCGGTCAGCCTGGAATCCGGCGAATCCACTTTGTTGGTGATCTCCACCTGGTAATACTCGTTCAGATCCCTGATCACCTTCTCCAAAGGCGTATCGTTGAACCTTAACTGCTTCGTTTTCCAGGAAAGATGATTCGGATTCTCTTCCTTCAGGATATCTATTTCTTTCTTTTCATTCGAATAAGAGGCCGACATTCCCGCCGTCAGGATAACCGGTTCAGGCTCCTTCCCGGCTGCAAAACGCACTTTTCCCGTCACGACATCGACTTCCGTCATTCCCGGTTGTTCGCTTATCTGGAAACTGGTACCCAAAACCGTCACCTCCGTCATAGCCGTATGAACGGAAAAGGGGCGTGCCTCGTTCCTCTTCACCTGGAAAAAAGCTTTTCCGGTCATCTCCACTACACGCCTTTCCTTTCCATATTTCTTCACATCATACCGGAGTGTCGAATTTCCGGCCATCGATACCAACGTACTATCCGGCAAATAAACATCTTTCAGCTGCCCCGATACAGTAACGACAGATACCCATTCGGGCTTATTCCGCTCTTTCATATAAAAAGTGCCGAATCCAATAAGCAAGAGCATAACAGAGGCAGCCGCCATCCAATAACGGCGGAAAGCGACCTGGCGACGGATTCCCTGTCGGGAAGCAAACCACTCCCAAGCCTTATCCTCATCCAAGCTTCCCTCTTTGTAGCGCCGGGCTACAAAACGAAGGCGTTTTTCAAATCTATCATCTTGCTCGTTGTTCATCATTTCAATTGACAATTGATAATTGACAATGGACAATTGCCACAGCACTCTCCATTGTTTATTTTCCTAATTTGAATTTATACCCGACAGACAAGCTGAAGGTATGATATTTTAAGTCGACTGAATCATAGTCATATTCCTTGCCTAAAGAAGCATCGTAACCGACGCTCATCACACAGGAACCAATTTCCAATCCTGCCTGAAACGAAAGTCCCCAGTCAAAAGGATTATCATGCGTCCGACTCTCATAACTAAAACCTTGCCCTATCCATCCGTCACCATACAGATAACCACCGTTACCACCATAATAGTTAAAGCCATAGCTTCCGTAACCACCACTATAACCCGGCGTATATTCATTATACTTACCTATATTTTTATCTCCCACCGAGTAAGCGACATAAGGACCGGCTGCCAGATTCAACCGTACATTCTCCGCTAAACGGAATGACAAATTTGCCATCAACGGAACCTGCAAAAAATGACGATTCGTTTTATAATAACTTTCATTAAAAGTAGGTTTCGATTGATCGTCAGTCGTCGGATAAACACTCCCAAACAAAATCGAATGTCTCGAATATCCCCGCTGGGTATAATACAAACCTGATTTCAATGAAAAACGATCCGGTCTGACGGCAAACTCCACACCAACCCCGACTTTCCAACGAGTATTCCAAGTCGGCTTCTGTTCATTGATATAGACATCTCCACCTCTCTTGACTGCCATCATCCCCACTTCCGGTGTCAGCGACCACCGCTGTGCGCTCACTGATACCACACCCATCATCAACATCACAAATAACACGAATTTCTTCATCTCTCTTTTTTGCATTAGTGATACATAAACATTTTAACCATTCTATCACTAAGACAAGAAATCTGAAAAAACCCCTACTCATTCAAGAAAAAAAGAAACAATAAATCCGCACAGCAGTTTCCCGCAAAGTCTTTAACGCTTTTCCTATCTGGTTTTCAACTGTTTTAATGGAAATATGCAACTCTTCTGCAATCTCCTGATATTTCAATCCGTCCCGCTTGGAAAGCAGAAATATCTTCTTCCGTTCGGCAGGCAGTTCGTCGATAGCCGCCCAGAGGCGCGCATCCCGTTCCGATTGATATATCTGTTCCTCTTCCGACAGATCCTCTATATCGGCAAGACATTCTGTCGTCTGTAACGTATCGGAAGATTGGGCGATAAGCGTAAGGGAACGATTCCGCACCGCCTGGTAGAGATAGGACTTAAAGTTAGCAATTACCACATTATGGCTGTTTTTATCCCAAACATCGGCAAAAGCCTGCTGCACGACGTCCTCGGCATCTTCCGTTTTTTCTGTAAAACGGAGTGCAAACAAACACAGGGGCTTATACAGCTCCTTGAAAATACGTTCAAACTCTCCCGCAGATATTGCCGCCATACATTTGTTATTTGTCTCTATTCACTGCAAAGTAAAGTAGTTTTTCACTTAATAATCCGATTTTCAGGTTCTTTATTATGTTTTTAATAAATTATATCGCACAATATTACTATCATACGCACATAAAAAAGACATAGATCACACAGACTGTACGGCTTTAATTAATCCGTAAGTTCGGCGTGATCTATGTCTCAATATGTAAACCGGAATAAATTTATCCTCTGAATCCGATAATCTCGCGCACTTCACGCAACGTTTTCGCAGCGCTCTCGCTTGCTTTTTCGGCCCCCATACGGGCTACTTTCGCCAAATAGTCTTCGTTGGAACGAATGTCCAAAATACGTTCGCGAATCGGGGCGCAGAAATTATTGATGTCCTCAGCCAATTGCTTTTTCAAATCTCCGTAACGGATCTCGCAATTGTTGTATTTCTCATTGAAGAAATCGAAAGTATCTTTTGTCGATACGATCTCCATCATCGTAAACAGATTGGCAATCGGCTCAGGTTTCACACTGTTCGGCTCCGTCGGACCGGCATCCGTCACAGCTTTCATCACCTTCTTCTTGATTGTCTTTTCATCGTCGATCAGGTAGATCGCATTTCCTTCGCTCTTTCCCATCTTGCCGGATCCGTCCAATCCGGGCACTTTGATCGCCTTACTGGAATAATAGAAAGAGGCAGGTTCCGGGAAACATTCGACTCCGTAAGTCGCGTTAAAACGGCGGGCAAAACGGCGGGCCATTTCCATATTCTGCTCCTGGTCTTTCCCAACCGGCACCTTCACTGCCTTATGGATAATGATATCGGCTGCCATCAGAGTCGGGTAGGTCAGCAAACCAGCGCTTACGCTATGTTTGTTCCCCTCGTTGAAAATTTCCTTTTCCACATCGCCTTCTGTGGTGTTGACACGGTCAATGTGCAGCTGCTGGCGCGCCTTATCCTTGAAAGAAGTAGTACGCATCAACTCACCGATCCCCGCATTCATATTCAAATACAGATACAGTTCGGGAATTTCGCGCACATCGCTCTGCAGATAGATGGTCGCTTTTTCCGGATCGATGCCGCAAGCCAGATATTCAGCCAGAATTGTCTTTACACTATTACGGATATTATCGGGATGCGGATGTGTAGTCAACGAGTGCCAGTCTGCAATAAAGAAAAAGCAATTATACTCATTTTGCATTTGCAAAAATCCTTTTACTGCTCCGAAGTAATTCCCCAGATGCAAATTACCCGTTGGGCGAATGCCACTTACTACTGTTTCCATTTTCTTTCTTAATTATTTATATCAAATGGCGACAAAGATAATAATTATTTTGACAGATTCCGAATCTTGATATTTCTGAAAGAAACCTCGTCAGCATGGTCCTGCAAAAGGATATGGCCCTGCTTTACACTACCAAACATCGGCTTCGACTTTTTGTACTTGCTCATTTCCCAAATCTTTTTGTAAGCTTCGCTCGAACGGTCGTAGCTGACAGTTTTCTTTCCGTTCAGGTAATGAGTCACCTTGTTGCCTTTAGCTACGACACGTCCCTGGTTCCATTCTCCGATCGGATTCAGCTGTTTTTTGCCCGCCGGAATCATGTCATACAGAGAAGCAGTCTTACGGTTTCCATCGCGTCCTAATTTGGCATCCGGGTGGTTGTCGTCATCCAGGACTTGGAACTCCTGCCCTAACCAGCCTCCTTCGTCATATTTGGTAAAGAAATACTTCACCCCGCTGTTAGCGCCTTTTGTCAAGCGGAATTCAAAACAAAGGTCGAAATCGGAATATTCGTCTTTCGTAATGATGTCACCACCCCGTTTTTCACCTTTTTTGTTGACAGTCAGGATACCGTCTTCTACCGTCCATCCGTTTGTAGGAGGAACATTCTTGCCGACCGAAGTCCATCCGTCCAGGTTCGTACCATTGAAAAGTAATACCCATCCCTGCTTTTCTTCTTTCGGAGTCAGCGTGTTAAGAGATTGTGCGCTAAGTGCACATACACAGAAAACTGAGAACAATAAAAACACAATTCGTTTCATAATAAAATGAATTAAAATTAAACTATTAAGAAAAATTACATTGATCTGTCTATCGGGGGGGCAAATATACAAAATTATCATTTCCCTGTTTCTTCCTGATCCAATTTCGAACCGCAATATTTGCAATATTCAGCTTCCTCTTCATGTCCCGTCCGGTGGCAATGCGGACATTCCATCCTATTTTTTTTACGCTGTTCCCCTACCATTGTTGCCGATACAATCCCTGTCGGGACAGCGATAATCGTATAACCGATCAACATCACGATCGCCGACAGGAAGCGCCCGACAGGTGTCACAGGCGTTATGTCTCCATAGCCGACAGTCGTCATCGTCACGATCGCCCAATAGATGCTGTTCGGAATATTATTGAACTGCGTACCGGGCTGATTTCCTTCTATCATATACATTATCGTACCGATCGAAGTCACCAAAATCAGGACAAAAAAGAAAAACACAAATATCTTCGGTGCGCTGATCCGGAGCGACTTCAATAGCATATTACCTTCTTTCAGAAAGTTAAATAGCTTAAATACACGAAAAACACGAATCAACCGGAATGCACGGATCACAAGCAGATAACGAGTACCGGCAAAGAAAAAACTCAGATAGACCGGCAATGTCGACAGCAGATCCACGATCCCGAAAAAGCTGAAAATATACTTTTTGGGTTTTGGCGAGCAATAGATACGAACCAGATACTCAAAAGTAAAGAAAGCCGTAAACACATACTCCAATATCCGTAATCCCAACGTATAATGATATGAAAAAGACCGTATGCTCTCCAATACCACAACCAATACGCTTGCGATAATAAACCCGATCAGACAGGTATCGAACAGTTTTCCCATTGGAGTATCTGATTCGAATATAATGATATACAGCTTCTTCTTCAATTTTTCATCATGAAGAAAAGCATCCACACGCTCCCATATTCCCGAAAAAAGCTTCATAATCCGAATCTTTACTTTACTAAAAACAGTTGAAGTTTATTATTGTTACAAATATAACAAACTCAAATTATTTATAGTACATTTGTGATAACCTGTTGGAGATATTTAAGTCTACACAATATGACCATGAAAATAAAAATACTTATTCTATTTATCACCGTTTGTTGTTGTGCAAAGGGCAGTACGCTTCCTATCCAATCGGACGAAGAAAACAATACGGTGACGCGAATAGATATGTCCGGGTATAAAACAATCAATTTTGACGACCTGGTGAAAAACATCTCCTGTACTCGACTGGAATCCAACTTGTTTGATTATGGCGCAACCATGATTCCGTATAAAGACCGCCTCTATATAATGGGTAGGACAATTGCCGGAAATAAAGTAGTGATCTTCGATAAATCCGGTCAACTCGTTAAAGAACTGACTTTTGCCGATGCGCTTCTCGTTATCTCGATGACCATCGTACCGGATGCAGAAGAATTGTGGGTCGTCAGCCGTTTCAAAATAATCAATAAATTCAAACTGGACGGGACACCCATTAAAAGGGTATCGTTACCTTTTCCCTGCGCCAACCTCATACCGGTCGGACAGCAAAACTTTCTCGTTTACTCAGGAGGCACATGCAACAGCCGGGGAAGCATTGAAGGTCACTTTTTTGCACTAACGGATTTCAAATCTATAAATAAGCTGTTCCTGCCGAAATGGGGAAAAGAAGAATGGCCATCTGCCCCGCAAAATATGTATGCACAAGATGAGAAGGCGAATAATTTATTCATTTTTCCTAATAACATAGATACGATCTATTCTTATAATCAGCAAAAAGGTGCAGTCGAACCTTTCTTTTTTCTCGATTTCCACGGAGATTTCCTAACAAAAGACAAACATCCGTACGGTCCTGAAGAAGATCAGGAAATGTCGGAAATCATCACAAAACGAAAGTATATTTATTCCCATTATAGTTTCAATCAGGCTTCCGGCAAACTATTCTTTAAATTAGCAGGCAAACGGGAAGATTTCTGTTCGATCAACTTGGTGGATAACGCTCTATATTCCTTCAACCGTTTGTTTGACAACTTCATGCCCATCTCTTATAATCCGTTTATCGGTTCCGACGGCAAGAATTTATATGTGCTCGCCCAGGAAAAGGAGCTTGCCGAACATTATCAGAATATAAAATGCACCTATCCGGCCATCCAAAAGTTATTACCGGCATTATCTCCCGACGGAAGCAACTGGATATTACTAACTATCGAAATAAAAGAATAAAAATTATGAATAGAACCGTCTTTTTATTCGTCACTTTATTATGTCTGTGCTTTTCCTGTACGGGAAAAAAGCAAGAGGAGAAAGTTTTATTGGAAAATTTTTCCACCCCAAAGGAGATGCATCCCGGATGGTCCGATTTATTTACGGATAAAAGTGAGATTACACCTCTGGAAACCACTTCCGAGTGTCTGGTCGGGCAAATAGACAAAATAAAAAAATTCAAAGGCCACTATTATATTTCTTCATCCGGCGGACAATCGATCCTGCACTTTAATGAAAAGGGAAAATTTGTTTCCGTACTGTCTAAACAAGGGCAAGGGCCTGAAGAATATCAGCGTATCGAGGATTTCGATATCTGTGAAACAGAGGGAACTACTGAAATCTGGATTTCAGATAATATAAGCCTGAAAGTGTATGATGCGGCTGATTTATCGTTTAAATTCAAAATACCCTATTCCTATGTTATCCACAAATTCAAAAGACTGGACAACTCGCATATCCTGTTGGTAACGGGACAAAATGAAAACACACTCACTTTGACCGATAAAGAAGGAAAGATCCTTTCCGACTATCTGAAAAAAGAAATTCCTTTCATTATGTTCCGCCCAGTACAGTTCATAGCATGTGGTTCAGACTACCTGTTCCAGTTAGGGATATCCAACACGTATGTAGCATTCAATCCCGAAACGGAAACATTCAAGGAGGGGATATTTACCCAAGATCAATCATATCTTTCAAAAGAACGACTACTCGAGTCTTTCAAGATCAACGGAATGGATTTCATCCGGAAAGCCAACCAAGGTTCATACATTAATAACCTCGTTTCACTGCGCGATATTATCTGGGTACAGACGCACAATAGCGGACAAAACTTCCTGACCAAGATCCACAAAGGGCAGACTGTATCGACCGAATTTACTTATGGCTCCGTGCTCTCCACTATATCGGTGGCCGACAGTGACAATAGCGTCTTGCTATATGCTAATCCCGAACAACTATCCGAGTACGGGAACGATCTTCTTGACAAGTTCGGCAATAAGATAAATTGCCATGCAGAAGATAATCCCTGTATAATAGAATTCTTTTAATGTTTCCTTGTGTTTGCTTATTTGAATTTAGAAGGTATAATTTAGGCTATATCAGTCCGACAAGCTTGGCTACGCAAAGAAACATTACTATCTTTGTTGTATTCCGAACTGAATGCACAGTTTAAATGAATAAAACAGGAACGTTATGAGCAATAAAATTTATCCGATAGGCATACAAAACTTCGAAAAACTTCGAACCGGCGGTTATTTCTATATCGATAAAACCGAACTTATCTACCGGATTATCAAAACCGGCAGCTACTATTTCCTGAGCCGTCCCCGCCGCTTCGGGAAAAGCCTGCTCATATCCACGATCGAAGCCTATTTCCAAGGCAAGAAAGAACTGTTCGAAGGGCTTGCCATGGAAAAGCTGGAAAAAGACTGGATCGAGCATCCGATCTTGCATTTAGACCTGAATGCTAAAAAATTTGATACAGAAGATGACCTACTCCGTCTGATAGACCGCCAGTTTCTCATCTATGAACAAGAATACGGTTCTGTCCAATCAGACGAAACAATAGACGACCGTTTTGTCACACTTATCCGCAAAGCCTATGAAAAGACAGGTCGTAAAGTGGTGATCCTGATAGACGAATATGATAAACCTTTACTGCAAACCATAGAGAATACGACTTTACAAAAAGAGTATCGTGAAACCTTAAAAGCATTCTATGGAGTAATGAAATCGATGGACGGCTATATCCAGTTCGCCATGCTGACAGGAGTGACAAAATTCGGAAAAATCAGCGTATTCAGCGACCTGAACAACTTAGACGACATTTCCATGCGTGAACCCTATGTCAATATCTGTGGTATTTCCGAACAAGAGATACACGACAACCTGGAAGAAGAACTTCATGAGTTGGCAGATATACAGGCCATGACATATGAGGAAACCTGCGCTAAACTCAAAGAGCATTACGACGGTTATCATTTCGTAGAAAATACCATTGGCATATATAACCCGTTCAGCCTGCTCAACACATTCAAATATAATAAGTTCAGCAACTATTGGTTCGAAACAGGCACACCGTCTTATTTGGTTGAACTGTTGAAACGAAGCCATTACGATCTGGAACGCATGGCAAACGAAGAAACCAGCTCGGATGTACTGAACAGCATTTATGCAGACTCGTCGAGCCCTATCCCGGTAATCTATCAAAGCGGGTATCTGACCATTAAAAATTATGATGAAGAATTCGGCATTTACCAGTTAGGTTTCCCAAATCGCGAAGTAGAAGAAGGCTTTGTACGGTACCTGATGCCTTTCTATACGAGTATAAACAAAGTAGAATCTCCCTTCGAAATACAGAAATTCGTCAGTGAAATCCGTAAAGGCCAACCCGATGCGTTCCTCCGACGCCTGCAAAGTTTCTTTGCAGACACCCCATACGAACTGGCCCGCCAATTGGAATTGCATTACCAGAATGTCCTCTTCATCGTTTTTAAACTGGTCGGCTTTTATACGCAAGTCGAATACCACACAAGCAGGGGACGTGTCGATTTGGTATTGAAAACGAATGACTACATCTATGTGATGGAATTCAAATTAGAAGGTACTGCCCAGGAAGCGCTTAAGCAAATTAACGAAAAGCAGTATGCACTTCCATTCGCTTCCGACCCAAGAAAATTATTCAAGATCGGAATAAATTTCAGTAACCGGTTGCGAAATATTGAAGAGTGGATTATTGAAGAATGAATAAAAAAGAACGCTATGAGCAATAAAATTTATCCGATAGGCATACAGAACTTCGAAAAACTTCGAACCGGCGGTTATTTCTATATCGACAAAACCGAACTTATCTACCGGATTATCAAAACCGGCAGCTACTATTTCCTGAGCCGTCCCCGCCGCTTCGGGAAAAGCCTGCTCATATCCACGATCGAAGCCTATTTCCAAGGCAAGAAAGAACTGTTCGAAGGGCTTGCCATGGAAAAACTGGAAAAAGACTGGATCGAGCATCCGATCTTGCACATGGACCTGAATATCGAGAAATACGATTGTCAGGAAAGCCTCGATAATATGCTTGAAAAAACATTGGCCGGTTGGGAAAGCCTGTATGGAGCCAATCCATCCGAACGTTCTTTTTCCCTCCGTTTCGCTGGAGTCATCGAACGAGCCAACAAACAGACAGGCCAACGCGTCGTAGTCCTTGTGGACGAATATGACAAGCCGATGTTACAGGCTATAGGCAATGAAGAGCTCCAACAATCATTCCGTAACACCCTGAAACCTTTCTACGGAGTTTTGAAAACGATGGACGGCAATATCAAATTCGGTATGCTAACCGGCGTAACCAAATTCGGAAAAGTAAGCGTATTCAGCGACTTGAACAATTTAGACGATATTTCCATGCGCGAGCCATACGTCAATCTTTGTGGGGTTTCCGAACAGGAGATACACGACAATCTGGAAGAAGAACTCCATGAATTAGCAGAACTCCAAAACATGACATACGAGGATGTTTGTATCAAACTCAAAGAGTATTACGACGGTTATCATTTCGTAGAAAATACCATCGGCATATATAACCCGTTCAGCCTGCTCAACACATTTAAATATAATAAGTTCAGCAACTATTGGTTCGAAACAGGCACACCGTCTTATTTGGTTGAACTGTTGAAGCGAAGCCATTACGATCTGGAACGCATGGCAAACGAAGAGACCAGTTCGGATGTACTGAACAGCATTTATGCAGACTCATCGAACCCTATCCCCGTAATCTATCAAAGCGGGTATCTGACCATTAAAAGTTATGATGAAGAATTCGGCATTTACCAGTTAGGTTTCCCAAATCGTGAAGTAGAAGAAGGGTTTGTACGCTACCTGATGCCTTTCTATACGAATATAAACAAAGTAGAATCTCCCTTCGAAATACAGAAATTCGTCAGTGAAATCCGTAAAGGCCAACCCGATGCGTTCCTCCGACGCCTGCAAAGTTTCTTTGCAGACACCCCATACGAACTGGCCCGCCAATTGGAATTGCATTACCAGAATGTCCTCTTTATCGTTTTCAAACTGGTCGGTTTTTATGCACAAGTCGAATACCACACCAGCATGGGACGTGTCGATTTGGTATTGAAAACGAATGACTACATCTATGTGATGGAGTTCAAATTGGAAGGTACTGCCCAAGATGCCTTGAAGCAGATTAACGAAAAGCAGTATGCACTCCCATTCGCTACCGATCCCAGAAAATTATTCAAGATCGGGATTAATTTCAGTAACGAACTGCGGAATATTGAAGAGTGGATTATTGAAGAATAATACAATAACCCCCTTTTTTGCCATTTTTCTATTTCACCTGAAATAGTGCGTCATTTTAATCTGACACTTTGCACGATTAATCTGTTTCAGGGTGGCAACAAATGTCATGGATCCGGCAACTCGTCCACGTTCCGGATTCATTGTGCCACCCTAAAACAGCAAAACAGTAACAATGTGAAAAACCTCAACTCTCTGAGAACCGAATATTTCCGAACAACATCCATACACATCCGTTTACCACAAAAGTATTTCCCGTTTTTTTCCTGTGAGGAGCACAGAATTTTCCCATACCGACCGTCTTCGTTACCGTAAGTTGCCGAGATCATATATAATGCCGACCGTCTTCATGCCTATAAAGTCCCTTGTCATGGCAATAAAGACGGTCATCATGGAAACAAAGTGGCCAATCAATGAATAAAACACCGTTTTACTTACTGGAAAAGAGCACTTGTCTTTTATACCTCCAAATGTAAAAAAAACATTTTATTGACAATAAGGTATAAGAAATCAAATTTATTCTTCAATAATCCACTCTTCGATATTCCGCAACCTATTACTGAAATTCACTCCGATTTTGAATCGTTTTCTGGGATCAGTAGCAAACGGGAGTGCATACTGCTTTTCGTTTATCTGCTTCAAGGCATCTTGGGCAGTTCCTTCCAATTTGAACTCCATCACATAGATGTAGTCATTCGTTTTCAATACCAAATCGACACGTCCTATGCTTGTGTGGTATTCGACCTGCGCATAAAAACCGACCAATTTGAAAACAATAAAAAGAACATTCTGGTAATGTAATTCCAATTGGCGAGCCAGTTCGTATGGTGTATCAGCCAAGAAACTTTGCAAGCGTCGTAAAAATGCATCAGGTTGCCCTTTACGGATTTCATTGACGAATTTTTGTATTTCAAAAGTAGATTCTACTTTATCGACACTGGTATAGAAAGGCATTAAGTATTTGATAAACCCCTCTTCCACTTCCCGATTGGGAAACCCTAACCGATAAACTCCGAATTCCTCGTCATACCCCTTGATTGTCAAGTAGCCACTCTGGTAAATGAGCGGGATAGGATTCAAATCTTCATAAATACTGTTCAAGATGTCCGAGCTAGTAACTTCATTAGCCATACGTTCCAGATCGTAATGGCTTTGTTTCAATAACATGACCAAATAGGACGGTGTGCCGGTCTCGAACCAATAATTGCCAAACTTATTATATTTAAATGTATTGAGCAAGCTAAACGGGTTGTAGACGCCTATCGTTTTTTCCACAAAATGATAACCGTCGTAATACACCTTGAGTTTAACACAAACATCCTCGTAGGTCATGTTTTGGAGTTCTGCCAACTCATGGATCTCTTCTTCCAAATTATCGTGTATTTCCTGTTCGGAAATTCCGCAGAGATTGACATAAGGTTCGCGCATGGAAATGTCGTCCAGGTTGTTCAGATCACTGAATACGCTTATTTTTCCAAATTTGGTCACCCCCGTCAGCATAGCAAACTGAATATGGCCATCCGTTGATTTCAAAACCCCATAGAAAGCTTTTAGGATATTACGGTAAGCCTCCTGCAATTCCGCATTCCCAATTGCCTGAAGCAGCGGTTTGTCATATTCGTCCACAAGGACCACAACCCGCTGGCCGGTCTTTTTATATGCACAGCGAATAACTTGGTAAAAACGCTCTTCCGGTTTACGGTCACCATACGGACTGCCGTACGTCTGTTCCCAAATCTCAAGATGTTTGTTCAATTCTTCGAGCAGAGATTCCGGCCTGTCGTATTGGCGTGCATTTAAATCCAGATGCAGGATCGGATAGTGTGACCAGTCTTTCTCTAACCGCTCCATCGCCAAGCCTTCGAATAGCTCCTTCTTGCCTTGGAAATAGGCTTCGAGCGTTGATATGAGCAGGCTTTTTCCGAAACGGCGCGGACGGCTCAGGAAATAGTAACGTCCCGACTTGACAAGACGGTAGATAAACTCGGTTTTATCGATATAAAAATAACCGTCTTGGCGGAGGCTCTCAAAATTTTGTACACCTATCGGATAAATCTTATTGCTCATGGCTGTCCTTTCAAAATTGTTGGAGCTGTGCATTCAACTCGCAATACAACAAAGATAGTAATTTCCTGTTTTTCCTGCTATGTTTCTCATAAAAACAAAAGCATACATCAATGATTCGGTTACCTCCTTATTGCCATTCCACACCTTATTGTATAGATTATCAGAACACCCATTAGTCCAAATCGAAACTCTACCGCATCTATTTTAATTTTCTACCCTATATTTTTCAAATTACCCGCAGGGGTAATATTTTTTAAGAAACACAAGATCTAATAAAGAGCTGAAATACAGACGAATGTCAAATACAACTATTTAGCAGGGGGATATTGTATGGTTTAACATATTTAAAGAACATCAGATTCACATTCTGCCAACCCTACGTTGCTCTCCCGGACAGTTCCAATATTCAGGCGATAAGATAAACCGGAAGCATTTTCAATAGACAACTCGGGAAAAGTCGTCAAATCTTCTCGCAGTCGCATTATGGTTTGCGTCATAGATTTCTTTATCGCTCGGTTTAGCTGCCTATTTTCTTCTGTCGATTCATCTTCGCTCAAAGGCCGCCCTAACACATCATTACAAAAAACAGGATAGCTGACAGTATGATCCGGAGCTTCCCAAAAACAGATAAAAGCACGTAAACGGTTTCTTGCCAAAAAAACTTTATGATCCCGATCTTTCAATTCTCCCGTTTTCTTGCAGAAAAAAACATCCTGCGCTATCTCTATCCACTCCGAAGCATCCGAAGAAAGCACTGCCGGTACGGCCGTAACAGGAGTAACAACCGCTTTATTATGCTCCACCTTTTTGCGGCGTTGCCATATATACATTATAATAACAAGAATGCACCACAATAAAATCAGCCCCCAAATCAGAGGCATCCGGCTAAATAAATAGGAATGGGAAAACAGGACATACGCTTGTAGTTTTATTTCTCTTTGATCATGTTCTACACCAAAGACAATGGGCTCCAAAGCGATCCCTGCCCGAGATAACGGCTTATTCGAACAACTGACAAGGCTGTCACCTTGTGAAAAAGAAACAGCCGTCTGGGCGATTATGCCTTCACTTTTTAGTTCTTCTTGAAAAAGACTGTCGAGGGTAAAGGCACGATTGGGATTTTCGAATGAAATGAACATCTGAAAAAACCATTCTCTTTTATCGGTCAAAGCAAGACTGTCCGCCTGCTTATTCTTTTTATACCTAACTTTTCCTTTTTCAGTTTCAATAATGACAGAATCCGATCGAAGTTCTGTCTTCGAGTCTCCCAAAAACATCTGTCCGGGTTGCATCAGCACCTTTTCCTGTTCTACAGACTGCTTAAACAAATAAAAAGTTCTTTGAATCTCTCTATTTTTTACAGATATGACATATCGGTAAGATAAAAACACAACCAAAATCGTTAAAACCAATATCCGTCCAAAAACTATAATACTTCTGTATTTTTCCATTTTTGTCTCAATTTATGATACAAAAGTAACAAAATCAGCAAGCCGCGTCAACACTTTGGCAACATTTCACTGGAAACAGCAAAGTGTTTCCATTTTTAGTTGACAATCTTAAACCGGAAGATTACTTTTACGCCCAAAAAAGAAACATGAAAAAGAAAACAGTATTAAAATTGCTTTTTATTGCAAGTTGTTTGGCGGCTATGTACAGCCTGTTTTATAGTCATGAAACAAATGCACTGGACAGTCTGGCTTTTCAGAATATTGAAGCGTTGGCCCAAAGTGAAAACGATGCAGGAGCCTATTGCTATGGTTTCGGTTCAGTCGATTGCCGAGGCCACAAAGTAAAATATAAAATATCAGGTTATAGTTTAGAGTAATTGTGAAACGTTATGCATACATATTATCAATAGGTATCAGTGCGATAATCTCCTGTACCGATTCCCCCGGTACTTACTACCCCCGATATTCGACTTTTCCCAATGAAAAGGCAATAAGTGCGCGGGTGATCGAACTGGACACTGCCCTCTTCCGCTACCCATTCCGGGTAGCGGTCAAAGACAGTATTGCTATTGTAATGGATTTGCATAACGCAGACAATTATTTTCATGCTTTCACATATCCGAATTGGAAACATATTGTTTCTTTTGGCAAACGGGGTGAAGGACCGGAAGAAATGCTTTCGGCCGAAACATTCCAGTTCAACTCCCTCGATTCCATATATGCACTCGATGCAAACAAGATGCAGATCTCACGCTGGGCGATTTCAGCAAAAGACCATTCAGCTACAAGACAGGAAGTGATACGATTAGATAAAAATCTAATCCGTTCATTAGATTTCTGTGCCACAGACTCTTGTTTTCTGATCCCAGACTATTTAGGAGAGCACCGTTATTGGCAAGTCGATTACAGTGGTAAACCTATCAGAAGCATCGGTAAAATACCTACCGAAAAAGATTTGGCTTCGGAAATCCGCCCGGCATTAGCACAGGCATGGCGTAGTTTTATCGATTACAACCCGCACAATGGCATATTGGCAATGGTCACCCAATTAGGGGAATCCATCGAAATATACAATACCAAAGAGAATACCCATACCGTATTATACGGTCCGAACGGAGAACCCCGGTTTAAAAGCGTCAAAGGTGAAGGCTTCCCGACCGGAATTATGGGATTCAGCGATATTGTTATCACTGACGAACATATCTATAGCGTATTCCAAGGAATCCGGTTTAAAGACAAATTAGCCTCTTATCAACGGGGCGAAAAGCCGGAAGATGGAGGGCGTTATATATATGTATTCGATTTGCAAGGAAATCCGTTGCAAAAATACACCTTAGACAAACCCATATACGGAATCGATATAAACGAAAAAACAAAGACAATCATCGCCACATGTGTAGAAAGTGACGAGCCGATCATGGAATTTAAAATATAACAATAGATGAAACCACTGTTATACATATTATCTATATTCTTTTTGTTAACCACTTGTAAAGAAGACAAAAAAGATCAATTTGCCCGCCTGGTTCAGGAATGGCAAGGGAAAGAGATCGTCTTTCCGCAGGATATGGCTTTCACCCGTTTCGTAACCGAACCGATGGAATATCGTATACCCGATGCAGAATATAAAGTGCTGATTTATGTTGATTCAACAGGTTGCACCAGTTGCAAATTGCAACTGCCAAAATGGAAAGAATTGATCGCCCATGTCGATTCGGCAACAAACAGTAACATCCCGTTCATCTTCGTTTTCCAGTCGAAAGACGACCGAGAATTGCGATATATCCTGAAACGCGACAACTTCGACCGCCCGGTCTGTATCGACCGGAACAATCGGTTCGACGAGTTAAACCAATTTCCGCAAGAGATTACCTTCCAGACATTCTTGCTTGACAGGAACAACAAGGTGAGAATGATTGGAAATCCGATATACAATTTGGCAGTCAAGGATTTGTATCTAAAACAGCTGACAGGGAAAACATCATCGGATCGCGACCGGATAAAGACAACTGTAAAAGCTATAAACAACAAAGTAGACTTCGGCACATTTTTGAAATCCGAAGAGAAAACGGCTGTTTTTGAAATAGAAAACACAGGAGACAATCCTCTTGTCATATTGGGTATAAGTACCACTTGTGGTTGTACGACTGCAAACTATGACAAACACCCAGCGAAGCCGGGAGAGCGGCTTCGCATTGAAATCAGGATGACACCGAAAGACACAGGCTTCTTCGATGAAATCGTCACACTCAAATGTAACACAACAAGTCCTGTCAAGGTAAAAATAAGAGGGATAGCTCAGTAATTGAACAAAAGGGAGCCTGCCTCAAAAGCCTCAGAAACAACAGGCAAGCTCCCCGGAACCCCTTAGAAAGGAGGTGTATGATGGTAATATAAACCGGACAAAACAGAATGATGCAAGTTCAGTACATCATTCGACTATCTTGATGCTTCGAATAAACGGCAAAGATAGAAAATCTACTGAATCAAAAACAATTAAATAAAGTACGAAAATGAAAAAGCGTATATTGGGTGCAGCACTTTTAATCGCAATTGCAGTGACTGCCGGTTGGAACTTCAACCAGAGTAAAAATGAAGTAGTGTTATCAGAATTGGCATTGGCTAATATTGAAGCTATAGCCCAAGGGGAACTTCAGTCCGGTGTAGATGCTGATACTAAAGACTGTTACCGAGAATGGGTTGGTGGAATGGGTGGAGGCTACGTTTATGTCTGTAAATGTTTTCCTGGGTCCAATAATTTATTTTGTATTTAATTAATGTAAACAGGATGCATCAAGGTGAAAAGATGACAAATGCAGACACACTTTGATGCATCTCTTAAACTAATAGAATATGAAAATAGCCAATTACATTTACACATTGATAATACTTTTTATACTTGTGTGTTGCAATAAAAACAATGGAGCTACAAGTTTTGAAAGAATTACACTAAAAAACGAATATGTCGACTTATCTAAATATTTAGATTTTGAATTTATTCCATTGGAAACAACCAAGGATAATTTAATTGGAATCATTTCAAATATAAAAATGACAAATGATAGGATTTTTATATTTGATAGTTATAAGGCTAATGCTCTTTTTGTCTTTGATAAGAAAGGTAAGTATATTACTCAAATAGGTTCTCCAGGAATGGGACCTGGAGAATTTGCCTATTTAGCAGGATTTGATATCGACATCATTAATAACAATATAATAATCTATGACTTTAAACGTAAATTTATGTATTACGACTTGGACACATATGAACTTATTTCTGAAAAAAACTTGGATATTAGCTGCTGCGACTTTATGGCTCTTCCTCAAGGTAAATATGCTTTTTTTCATACAAATGGATTTGAATGTTTAGGGAAACAAAAAAACAACTATGTATTAATAACAGATACTTTATTTAATCCTATAAATGCATATTACAAAGCTGAATTTACAACTCCTATTGTAAGTAGAAATTCATCATCTAATTTCTACAAATTAAACAATTGTTATTATATATATAATCATTTATTACCTTATGTATATAAGATAACAGACAGAGCATTTGAGCCAATCTATGAATTATTTTTAGAATCCTATCGATTCCCTACAATGGATTTTCTAAAAAAAGAGACAAAAGGAAAATCTGATTATACAAAAACAATAGATAATCATGATTTTATATCCAGTTTTGGTTTATATGAGACAAAAGATTTCTTATGGATTCCGTTTCATAAAAGTAATATGCCTCCTTGTACTGGATTTTATGATAAAAAAGAAAAAAAAGGATATATATTATCTTTAGCCGATTATTTTAAATCAATTAATTTAGGAGTCTTGCCATTTGCAAAAGGAAATACAGATGAATGTCTTATTTGCGAAATAAAATTTGATGAAGACAAAAAAACAACAATTAAAAATAAAGTCCTAAAAGATGCTATAGAGAATAAATCACCAGATGACAATCCTATATTATGTTTAATAAAAGCAAAACAATAATGAAACATCAACATCTAATCATAATTATTATATTTATTCTTTCTTCATGCAAGAAAAATGACTATATAAAAGACTATTTGATAACAAATAGAGAAAACGTATATTTAACCTCTTCAATCTTGTTTTCAACGAATAATAATAGTTCTTATTTTTCAGATTTAAAAATAATGCAAAAAAAATGTATTATAAGTGATTCTAAAAGTGATACTATATTTAGAATATTCAATAACAATGATTTTTCAACTCATTGTTTTTTCACAAAATCAGATAATAGATATATAATAAATCCCTATAATCTATCATTTACTACAGAAGTAAAAAATAAAAATAATGATGTACTATTCATTGATGGAAATTGTCGTTTAAACAGCATATCTGTTAAAAATAAAAAAATCACAAACCATAAAATGACTAAACCTACACCTTTACCATATGCTATTGATTATAATATATCTTCCAAGTATATATATGGTAATCAAAAAGATAGCCGTAGTATGTATTCTTTCTATTTCTATTCCCCAGACTCAGGACTTTATTGGATAAGACCAGCAAATAAGATAAAAAGAATATGTAATGATCCTCTTATCTGTAGTAATAACTTATGTATAAATGAACCCAAGAATACACTTATTGTAGCTTATCGATATGTAAACTTTATATCTTTATACAATCTGGATGGAGAGTTAAAAACCACTATCCAAATAGGTGAAGATATTGCTAAGCCCTACATTCACAAAGATCTTGGTATAAAACCAGAAAAAACAAAAAAATACTTTATTGATATATACGGAACAAGTCAATATATATATTGTTTATTTAGTGGTAGCTACGATTTTTCCACAAATTCAACAGTTTTTATATTTAAATGGAATGGGATACATGTAAAAACATTACAATTAGATCATCCAATAAGTAAATTTGCCATTGATGACAAAAATTCTTTTATGATAGGTATTACATCTAATCACTCAGGTGGACAAGATGTTATACGTTACGACTTGTGATATTTTAATAGCCTCATTAAAATAATACTGAAATATAAAAGAGAGCTATCAGTGTTGTAGCCTTTGCTGTAGTTGCTCTAAGGTTGTATATGTCTATAATAAAACAAACCAATATATGATTATAAGACCCCTTATATACCTACTATTTTTTCTATCTACCTGCACATCCCTTAAAGACAGGTCATTAATTCACGCCTTCAAATTTACGGATAAAAACAGGCAGGAGTTAAAACGCGTATTGGGACAATATCAAGAAGACTCCCCAAAATTTGCAGCATCTCATTTCATCATCCGAAATATGTTAGGGAAACAGTCGGTGGACACAAACTCCATCAAAGCCTCTCAACCCTATTTTGATGCGTGGGCTGCCTACTTTGAAAAGTACGGTCGATATAAAAACGGTGCCCACTATGTTATTTGCGATAGTATCAATCGGCTGCATCCAAATAAAAGAGTACATACTCGATATATACCAGATCTTCAACACATATCCGCTGATTTTCTAATCCGCCACATCGACTATTGCTTCCATATATGGCAACAATATCCGTGGTGTAAAGACATTAACTTTGACACATTTTGTAAATACATTCTTCCATATACGACAAGCAACTGTTATTGGGAATATGCTTCTGATTTTTTTCTTCAAAAATATGCAGAACTGCGAGACACTGTTCAACAAAAATCATACAAAGAAATCGGAGCTATCCTGTCGAAAGATGTTGACAGGACCTTTGCTCAAAATTGGGTGCTTTTTACTCGAAAATATCCGGGATTGCTTCCCACCACCTTTGAAAACCTTGCAAAAGCACAGATCGGGACCTGCCTGGAAGCAAATATCTATAAAATCGCTGCATTACGAGCAAACGGTATTCCGGCAGCTTTAAATACTTTTCCCAACTGGGGTAATGCCAATTCTCCCCATTTTTGGACGGAAATAATCGGAGATGAACACATTGAGAAATTGTACGATAATACCCAACGGCCATACATTTCAGATAGTGATATACTGGTCGACAATATATTCTGGAAAAACACCTACAGCCCGACAGTAAAAGATACACTCCCCCATGTTTCCATACAATACTGTAGAACGATTCCAAAGGTGTACAGGATTAATTATGAGATACAACAAAACTGTTTGGCACTCAGAGCAAAAGAAGAAATTCCCGATTTCTTCAGGAACCCGGGAATAGAGGACATTACGGATAAATACATCGTGTGCAAAGACATCGAAGTTCCCCTATGGGACAACAAACACAAAAAAGAATATGTCTATTTATGCTGTTATGACAATAATAATTGGATTCCGGTATGTTGGAGCATCCCAAGAAAAAAACAGGCCTTATTTACTAAAGTCGGTGTGAATGTGCTTTATCTGCCGGCTTACTACGAAAACGGGGCAATCATCCCGGCAGGAAATGCTTTTATTCTCAAAGAGAATGGAGAATTAAAATGTTTTTCTGAAGAAGCAGACAAAAAGGAAATATCTGCAACATTCTACTCGAAAACTCCATACCGCCTACACACTGCATTGCAAGCCGCCGGAACGGTCGGAACCCGTTTTTCCGTTTGCAACAAGAAAGATTTGTCAGACAGTCTGAATGTATATACGATTGAGAAACTACCTTTTTATGAAGACAGTTTCAAAATCCCGACAAACAAGAAATACCGCTATTTGGTTTGCGATTTTCAAAACACTCTGGCTTTCCAAGATGCTTATTCCATTGCAGAAATAAAGATTTTCGGAAAAAACCGGCAACAGTTGGAAGGGAAGCTGACAGGAACAAAAGGAATAAGTGACAATAAACTCGAAAACGTAATGGATGAAGACAGGGTCTCGTTTTATCAACCTGATAAATCAGAGAAACGCCAATATATCGTTTTCGACCTCGGCCAACCTCGTGAAATCGAAAAGGTCGAGTTTTACCCAAGGAGCGACGACAACAGAATCGTCACCGGAGAATTATATGAATTATTCTATTGGGATAAGAAATGGATTTCATTAGGCCGGCAATATGGTAAAGAAAACAGGCTGGCATTTTATAATATACCTCAAAATGCCCTATTCCGCATTCATAACCATACGCGGGGAAAAGAACATAGGCCGTTTACTTATGAGGAGGGTAAACAGGTGTGGTGGTAAATTTATAGAAAACAAGAAAGAGGTTGGAATCACCTGTTCCGGGAAATGATACTGGACGAAAGGTTCAAATAATAGAATTCAAATTCCTAAAAACAAAATAAAATGGGAAAGAAATTTTTTGGCGTAATAGCCTTTGCAGCCATTGCCGTAGCGGCTGGCTGGAATTATCAGCAGAACAAACAGGAAGTGGAATTGTCGGATTTGGCACTTGCTAATATAGAGGCTTTAGCAAGATATGAAGATGACGAATGTCCTAACGGATGCCTCACCGAATATGATGAAAAAGGATGTTGGTGCTATAGATATTATCCAAATGTGAAAGAAAAAGACTGGACACGTTAATAAAAAAATTGCGTTAGTGCTTTATTCCCTCTCTAAAGTATTTGTAGGGAGAGAATCTGCACTAACCTCTTTTTAATGGAATATATAGAAACTAAAATATTAGTGATATGCAAAAAAATATATACATATTATTATTGTTGTTGTTCGTTTTTTTTTCGAGTTGTACAAAAAAAGTGGCAACAGAAGTTTATCAAAACAAACGTGACAATGTCGTTAATCTTCACAGTAAAGTTAAAGAAATAGGAACAGAAGATGTTTTAATCAATCGATACTCACAACCCTTTCTACTTGACCGGTATTTAATTATAGGGGATTATGTCTCAAAAGACAGCCTTGTGCATATATTTGATAAATATGATTTCAAGTATATTTGTAGCACTGCTTTCTTGGGGCCTGGTCCTACGGAAATCACAAGTTTTGGTTCTGTCTGTATTAATGAGGATGACCGGGAATTTTATATTTCAGATTATGGTAAACAAAAAATATTCACTTACAAGCTTGACAGTGTACTTTCAAATCCCCTCAATTATATACCTACAGTTAAAGTGAATTTGAATCAAGAACAAATACCCAATAGATATTATTACATAAATGATTCACTATGTTATGCTTCTATAATAACACCGACCGGTCGTTCCGGTTTTAATCAATCTGGGGCAATTTGGAATATGATGACCGGGAAAATTACACAGCTCAAATACACTCATCCGGAAATAGAAAAAAAACGTGTCAATATTGCAGTATCCATAAAAAATAAAACATTTGTAGAGTGTTATGATCATCATGATTTAATGACCATATATGATTTGGAAGGGAATTTAAAATGCAATATATATGGTTCTAAATGGAATAACAAAACCTCTAATAAACAAAAATATTATGGTTCTGTGATCTTTGCCAAAGATAAAATTGTAGCCTCTTACTCTGACGGGAGAGATAATTTCGGTAAACAAAGCAGGCCTACAACTTTATTAGTCTTTGACTTAAAAGGCAATTATCTTAAAACAATAGAAATAGGATACAATATATTGGAATTTTGTTACGATGAAGAAAACAATCGGATTATCATGTCTTTTGACGATGATATACAATTGGGTTATTTAGAGTTAGATAATATTGTGTAATAATCTATATGAAACGATGGATTGACATCCTATTGGATTTTTTCCTTGCCGTGGTGGGGTTGGCTATTCTTTGGGTTTTCGCCCAAGTCTTCCTCTTCGCCTCCTTTCATATCCCCAGCGACTCGATGGAGCCGGAGCTAGTCGAAGGGGATTTTGTAGCGGTCTGGAAACCGGTGCTCGGTGCACGACTATTCAACCTCAACGCAACATTGCGATTGGAGCAAGTCGAAATCCACAGGGTTTCCGGATTCCGCAATATCAAAAGGAATGACATACTGGTTTTCAACTTTCCGCATCCGAACAATTGGGACAAGATCGAGATGCACATTTTGAAGTACTATGTCAAACGATGCATCGGACTGCCGGGAGACACACTTTCCATCAAAAACGGTCAATTTCGAATAGAAGGAGTAAACGAACCGCTCGGAAACATCGTGTCACAACAAAAAATCGGACAGACTTCACCAGAAGAGTTTCCGGGTGGTGTATATCGCAGTTTCCCGTATGATTCCATTATCGGTTGGAATATTCAGAACTTTGGGCCACTCTATATACCTAAAGCAGGTGACCAGTTACCGATGAGCCGGAAGAACTATCAGTTATATCATAAACTAATCTCTTGGGAACAAAAAGCTAAAGTCGAATATAAAGATTCAACCGTTTTCCTTGATGGCAAACCAATAAAAGACTACTGCTTTCAGAAAGACTATTATTTCATGGCCGGAGACAAAGGAGAAAATTCGCAGGATTCACGTTATTGGGGGTTACTACCGGAGGAATATATTGTCGGGAAAGCAGCTTTCATTTGGAAATCGGTTGACCCCTACACCGGTGAATTTCGATGGGAACGTTTCTTTAAAGCAATACACTAATTAATCTCAATACGAAAAATATGAGTACGATTTTTTTTATATGCCTCCTTATTTTATTGTCATCCTGTACTTTTAATAAGGATAACCGGCTGGAATATGCTTTACGATTCGCCGAAAGCAACAGGACAGAATTAGAAAAAGTGCTCGATTATTATTCCACAGACCCTGAAAAACTGGCAGCAGCCCGTTTCCTTATCGTAAATATGCCATATCATTATGGTTATGAATGTTGGCAACAGGACACTATTAAACAAATATTGGCCGATGCTGTTAAAAGAAAATCCGTTTACGGAGAAGACTTACTGATTATAGATAAAAAACATCTGGATAAATGGAGTTCCTATTCGCATTATTACGGAGAAAAAATATATGACTCCAAAATAATAACTGCCGATTATCTGATCGAAAACATAGACCTCTCTTTCGAAGTCTGGAAGAAATATCCGTGGAATAAGCATCTCTCTTTCGATGATTTTTGCGAGTTTATCCTCCCTTACAGGATAGCCAATGAGCCACTCAGCAACTGGCGAAAAAAATATTATGAACACTATATGCCCAAGTTGGATTCTCTTTATAAAGGAACGGATGTTATCGACGCATGCAGCGCTGTCAACCAGGTTCTCAAAAAAGAATGGTTTTATTATAATACAGATTTTTCTCTGCCCCATCTCGGAGGCGATTATCTTTTCACCACCCGGGTAGGATATTGCAGGGATGCTTGCGATGTGGCAACTTATGCAATGCGATCGGTCGGGATTCCTATCACAACAGACTATTATATCTACTCGCCGGATCTAAGGACCTGGCATTGTTGGAATGTAGTCAGGGATACCACAGGCCAGTGTTATCCTTTCTGGTATACAAAAGATGAGGTGGTACGCTCCGTAGCCAATGACGGCAGGCGCAAAGGGAAAGCATACAGGGATTGTTACGGCATGCAGAGCGGGCGCTTCAAAAAGTGGGCAACAGATAACACCGTACTTCCTTTTTTCAGGAATTGTTTTGTCAAAGATGTCACGGACAATTATTCGGGGCTGAATGAAATTTCTTTACCGATAGCTGTCTCAGGGTGCAAATATGCGTATCTCGGAATATTCAAAAATGGAAGTTGGGAGCCTGTCGATATTGCACAGATTGAAAAAGGACATGCAGTTTTTCATAATATCGAGCCGGATATTGTATTCCAGCTTTTATATGTGAATAATGGTAATATCAAAACATATGGCTATCCGTTTGTTTATGACAAGCAAAGAATTATCTATTTCAAACCGGATACGTCGCAACAAGAAATTGCTTGTTTAAAAAGGAAGTATCCCTTTCAGGAGTATCTTTTTAAATATCTGAACCGAAATGTCATAGGAACTACAATAGAAGGCAGTAACTCTGTATCAGGCATAAAACAACTGTTATATCGGTTCACCGATACACTCTTTACAAACCGCAAGGCTATTTCATTCAGCCAGCCGTGTCAATTTCGTTATTTACACCTGAATTCACCTATCGATCATAGGGTGGAACTGGCAGAATTTGTTGTTTTCCGCGACACTTCCGAGACTCAAGCCATTCCTCTACAGTTATACCGCAATGTGGAAGGATTATATCCTACAGACCAATACTCTGCCAAATGTGTGTTGGATGGCAATCCGCTAACTTTTTTCAGGTCTCGAGAAGATAATGCGACATTAATCTTTGACATGGGAAATGTGACTGAATTCAAGAAAATACTGGTTATCCCCCGAAATGATGATAATTTCATCGAACCCGGAGATCATTATGAATTATTTTATCAGAATGGATCGGACGGATGGAAATCTTTAGGACAGCAAATTGCAAGTAGTAAAGAATTGTATTTCACCGTACCTCATGGGGCGATATTCTGGCTTCGTAACTTAACAAAAGGGCATGAAGAACAGCTATTTTTTATACAAGAAGGGAAACAAGTTTTTTCCTGTGACATTAATTTTTCAAAAGAGAATGCATCATGAATTTAAAGCTACTACATATATTTCTGCTTTCCACTGCCGGGATATTCCTACTCTGCACGCCGTTCATAAATATGACAGAACTGGCAAACGGACTGGTGACCGGGAAAATGTGCTGGTTCCATCTTGCCATGCTTTTCTTTTCGGTTTGCGTCTTTCTCATGATGTCAACCCAAAAGGGAACTGCTATTACCTCTACATTTTCGGATCTTTTGGTATTATTCTTTGCTGTCATTGTTCTCATAACGTACAAGTGGAGTCTTAACCCGGAGCCGGAAAAGTTTCTATTTGCAGGCCAGTTGGTTATTCTATGGTTTTTGCTACGGTATATATTGACAACATACCGGGAACTTAAATTTTTTTTCTTGTTTACCTTGATGCTCACCGGACTGGTCGAAGCCGTTTGGGGAATGCAGCAATTGCATGGGCATGTCTATTCCCATCATTCTCTTTTCCGGCTGACGGGTTCTTTCTTTAATCCGGGTCCCTATTCCGGGTATCTGGCGGTCGTGCTGCCGGTTTGCCTGTGGACAGCGATGCGGTTTCAAAAGGGGATGCACTATTTCGGCTGGGTATGCGTAGGGGCCATCTTGGTTGTCTTGCCTGCCGGGATGAGCCGGTCGGCCTGGGTGGCGGCAGTTGTGGCTTGCGGGTGGGTGTATTGGGCGGAACGGATCGGATGGGAAAAGACGAAAGCCATATATAGTAGGTATAAGAATGTAGCGGTTCCATTCTTCGCAATTGTAATCCTATTGGCCGGTTGTGCTTTTGCCGGGCTATACGGCCTGAAACGGGATTCGGCGGACGGACGGTTGTTGATGTGGAAAGTGACGGGAAAAGCGATAGCCGGACATCCGGTTACGGGAACAGGTCTGGGAGGGTTTCCGGAGGCGTATGCTGAAATGCAGGGGCAATATTTCGGGACGGAGGAGGCGACCGATAAAGAGAAACGGGTAGCCGGATGCCCCGAATATGCATTCAATGAATATTTGCAGATCGGGCTGGAACAAGGGATCGGGGGATGGATCGTATTCGTGTCGTGGCTGGGGAGCATGATGTACTATGGAATCCGGAACAGGCAGCATGGAGCGGTCGGAGGCGTGTTGGCACTGGTAGTGTTTGCAATGTCGTCCTATCCGTTGCAGTTGCCGTCGTTTTGGGTGGCGCTGATGTTTTTGGGGGCGGTATGCGTAACGGAGAAGGGGACGCAAAGGACGCAGAGGACGCGGATTTTCGCAGAGAAGTTGTTGATCGGTTCTCTGTCGCTTGCCTCCGTCTGTTTGTTTATCGGGCAGAAAGGGAACTATGAGGCTTATCGGAGGTGGGGACGGATGCAGATGCTTTATAACAATAAGGCGTATGAATCGGTTGCGGAAGATTACCACAGCTTGCATGACAAGTTGAAGCATAAACCGGAATTTTTGTTCGAAGAGGCGCAATGCCTCAGTAAAACGGAGCAATACACGGAAGCGATACAGGTTTTGGAACGGGCGAAGCGGCTGAGCGGAGATCCGATGATCCGGTATATGATCGCCAAAAACCGGCAGGCACTCGGTGACTACCGGGAAGCGGAAAGGGAACTGCTTCAGGCCATCGAAATACTTCCGGAACGGTTGTATCCTTACTATCTGTTAGCCAAACTATATGCAGAGCCAGAGTTCTATCAGGAGGATAAATTCCGGGCTGCCGCCAGTGCCGTACTGACCAAAGAACCGAAGGTCGAAAGCACCGCTGTCAGAGAAATGAGAACGGAAATAAAAAAGATATTAGAAAAAAAGTAATTACGAAAGGCTCGTAACTAAAATATGTTTGTATATTTGCGAAACAACTTTGATAAAAACAATAAAATATGAAATACTACAAATTGTTTGCCATACTGATTCTGACTGGGATGATGGCTTGCTCCGGTGAAAAGAAAGAGAAAGATTCCGAAGAAAGCGTAGAAACCGTTCTGCCGGACGAGACAAACGAGGTGACGGTGATGAAGTTGAATACTACTGATTTCAACCACGAACTGATCAGTAACGGCAAACTGTCAGCCCGAAACTTTGTCGACCTAAAATTCGAATCGGCAGAACCGATCGCCAAGATATATGTGAAGAACGGCGATCGCGTGACGAAAGGGCAAAAGCTCGCAGAACTCTCTACCTTCCGCCTTGCCAACAAGACAGCGCAAGCCAAAGATGCACTCGAACGCGCCAAACTGGAACTGCAAGACGTACTGATCGGACAGGGCTACAAACTGGAAGATTCTACAAAAGTACCGCCCGCAACCATGCAGTTAGTCAAGGTAAAAAGCGGGTATGACCAGGCACTGATCTCTTGGCAGCTTGCCGAATACGAACAACGAAACGCAGTCCTGACCGCCCCTTTCGACGGTGTCGTCGCTAACCTGTTCGCCAAACAGTTCAACACGGCTTCTACCTCCGATGTTTTCTGTTCCATTATCGATACCCGCACATTGGAAGCCGCTTTCACAGTTTTGGAAAGCGAACTGCCGCTTATCAAAACAGGCGATCGTGTAGAGGTAGCTCCTTTTGCCTTGTCCGATGTCACGGCTGACGGCCGTATATCCGAAATAAACCCGCTGGTAGACAAAGACGGGATGGTACAGGTGAAAGCTGCCGTAAACGATAAAGGTCAGTTGTTCGAAGGGATGAATGTACGAGTAAGTATCCATCGTTCGCTGGGTAAACAGTTGGTCGTTCCCAAAAGCGCTGTCGTACTCCGTTCCGGCAAACAGGTTGTATTCACATTAACGGAAGACAAAGCATACTGGAACTATGTACATACAGGGTTGGAAAACGCAGACAGCTACACGATCGTCGACGGCCTGAAAGAAGGGGATACCGTGATCACAAGCGGCAACATCAATTTGGCTCACGAGGCACCGGTCAAGGTAATTGAAAATTGACAATGGACAATTCATAAATCATAATTTATAAATCATAAATCATAGTTCTAATACATGATAAAGTTTCTACTACAACGCCCTATCGCGGTATTGATGGCTTTTACGGCTTGCTTTATCGTGGGACTGGTTACCTACTTCACCATTCCGGTGTCGTTGTTGCCGGATATTGCTATTCCGGAGATCACCGTACAGGTGTCCGGCCAGAATACTTCGGCACGCGAACTGGAAAACACAGTAGTAAAAACCATCCGCCAACAATTGATGCAAGTTGCCAGCCTGCGTGATATCCATAGCGAGACACGTGACGGAGCTGCCATCATACGCCTCAACTTCGATTTCGGGACGAATACGGACCTGGCTTTCATCGAGGTCAACGAGAAGATAGACGCAGCCATGAACTATCTGCCGCGTGAAGTAGAACGTCCGCGGGTAATCAAAGCCAGTGCAACCGACATTCCGGTGTTCTGCCTGAACTTGACTTTAAAAGGTGAAAGTGGAAAGGTGAAAGGTGAAAGTGAAACGGCTACACAAAACAACTCTCAACTTTCAACATTCAACTCTCAACTAAAAAACGACGCTTTCCTCGACCTTTGCCAATTTGCCGAAACAGTGATCAAACGTCGGATCGAACAACTGCCCGAAGTGGCGATGGTAGATGTGACGGGGGTACTGAAACGGCAGTTGCAGATCGTTCCGGACATGAAACTGCTGAAAATGTCGGAAATCACGCTCGACGACTTGGAGGCGGCACTGACATCCAATAATATCGAACCGGGTAGCATGACCGTACGCGACGGCTATTACGAGTACAATATCAAGTTCTCGACACTGCTGCGCACACCGGAAGATGTCGAGAATATTTATATCAGGAAAAATAACCATATCTTCCAACTGAAAGATTTGGCACGCATCTCCGTCGTGCCGGAGAAAGAGACCGGAGCCTCCCTTTCCAACGGGAAACGGGCGGTAACACTGGCCGTAATCAAGCAGGCGGATGAAAATATGGATAACATGAAAGAGGCATTGGCAGAAGTGACGGATTATTTCGCTTCCGTTTACCCGGACATCGATTTCAGCATCAGCCGTAACCAAACGGAATTACTGGATTATACCATCTCGAATTTGAAACAGAACTTGTCGCTGGGATTCCTTTTTATTTGTATCGTAGCCATCCTTTTCTTAGGGGATATCAAGAGCCCGGCAGTAATCGGGTTAAGTATGGTGGTAAGCTTGGTTATCAGCTTCCTGTTTTTCTATCTCTGCAAGATGTCACTGAATATCATTTCTATCTCCGGGCTGATCTTAGCTTTGGGTATGATGATCGACAGTTCGATCATCGTAACAGAAAACATCACTCAATACAGGGCACGCGGGGATTCGCTGGAAGAGGCTTGCAATAAAGGAACGACCGAGGTAATCACCCCGATGCTGAGTTCCACTTTTACAACGATTGCCGTTTTCGTCCCACTTGTGTTCATGAGCGGAATAGCAGGAGCAATCTTCTTCGACCAGGCCTTTGCCGTCACCGTCGGACTGATGGTTTCCTATTTCACGGGAATCATGCTGCTGCCGGTACTTTATAAACTGGTATACAGCATTCCGGATATCAAACACAAGGGTTTCAACATGCGGATCAACAATCTGGTGAAAGAGCATACATTGGACCGTTTCTATGATGCCGGAGTCGATTTCATATTCCGTCACAAAAAAGCGACCTTAATTTTTACAGCAGTTACAATTCCACTATGTGCTGTCCTGTTTTACGAAATACCGAAAAGCCGTATGCCGGAGATTGATCAGAACGAACTGATCGCCCATGTGGAATGGAACGAAAACATCCACATAGATGAAAATCAGTTTCGTGTCAGCCAGTTATTCGCATCTATCGACAATCAGGTGAAAGAACACACGGCCTATGTAGGCCAACAGCAGTTCTTGTTGAACCGGGACCGTGAAATGTCGGTTTCCGAAAGTGAACTGTATTTCAAGACGGAGAAACCGGACGGAATCACTCCTTTGCAGAAGTCAGTCGAAGAATGGATCAGAGCCCATTATCCGATGGCTGTAATCTCCTTCTCACCTCCCGAAACGGTATTCGAAAAACTGTTTGTGACGGGTGAGGCCGACATTGTCGCCGAATTGTACACCCGCAATAAATCCGAAGCGCCGGAAGCCTCCGTCCTGCATAAGATAGAACAGCAAATCGAGACGAAAACAGGGCATACACCTGTCGGCATCACCTTCGACAACCAGTTGAACATCACGATAGACAGGCAGAAACTTCTGCTTTATAACGTCGACTACAACGAAGTATACCGGTTGCTGAAAACAGCATTCAAGGAGAATGAAGTAGCAACGCTCCGCTCCTACCAGCAATATCTGCCAATCGCATTGGCCGGGGAAGAACAAACGGTTAACGAGGTCTTACAGAAAACATTGGTAAACACTGTTCCCGACGCGGAAGGCAATGTACGATATATCCCGCTGCAATCCCTGGTGCGTGTCACTCCGGGAGAGGATCTGAAAACGATCACGGCAGGGAAAAACGGAGAATACATTCCGTTCAGTTTCTATGATATAGACAATGCCGGACAGTTGATGGAAGACGTGAAAAAAGAGGTTGATACCGACTGGGATATTGATTTTTCAGGCAGTTTCTTCTCCAACCGGCAGATGCTGAACGAACTGGTCGTGATTTTGTTCATTTCGATCCTGCTGATGTATTTCATCCTGGCAGCCCAATTCGAAAGTTTCCTGCAACCGCTCATTGTGCTGCTCGAAATCCCGATCGACGTGGCCGCCTCCTTACTGGTACTGTGGATATGCGGCCATACTATGAACCTGATGAGCGCCATCGGTATCGTCGTGACCTGCGGTATCATCATCAATGACTCCATCCTGAAACTGGATGCCATCAACGAACTCCGCAAAGAAGGAGTCCCACTTATGGAAGCCATACATGAAGCCGGACGGCGGCGCCTGCGTCCTATCATCATGACATCATTAACGACAATATTCGGAATGGTTCCGCTGCTTTTCACATTCGATATGGGTAGTGAACTTCAAAAGCCGCTCTCCATCGCCATGATCTCGGCCATGCTGATCGGTACGGCAGTCAGCCTTTTTGTCATACCGCTGATATACTGGTTCATTTATCGCAAACATGACATTAAAAAATTGAAAGTTGAAAATTAGAAATTATGGACAGAAAATTCGTTTATAGATACATCATCACTTTGCTGATGCTCTTATGCGTACTTCCGGGAAAAGCACAGCTCACGCTGACACTGGAACGGACTATCACACTGGCAGCAGACAGTTCGCTGGACGCTTTCCGGTACAAGAACATGTACCTGGCCGGATACTGGGAGTACCGGACCTACAAGGCAGGCCGTCTGCCGAGCCTTACCCTGAATCTGACACCGGCACAATACCGCCGTTACTTCACTCAACGATACGACTCGGAAGCAGATATCGACGAATATCGAAAACAACAATCGTTTTATGCGGGCGGGCAATTGGAGATCGAACAAAATTTCGACCTCTTAGGCGGTACGTTCTATTTGGATACGGATTTGGATTATATGCGCTATTTCGGCGACCGGACCTATAACCAGTTCTCATCGGTTCCGATCCGCCTCGGCTACCAACAAGATTTATTGGGATATAACGCTTTCAAATGGGAACGGAAAATCGAGCCGTTGAAATATGAGAAGGTCAAGAAAGAGCTATTATATAATGTAGAGCAAATGAGCGAACAGGCAACGACCTATTTCTTCGCCCTGGCAATGGCACAGGTGGAATACGATCTGGCCAAGGAAAATGTCGCCACTACCGACACGCTATACCGGACAGGGCAGGAACGGCATAAGATCGCTTCTATCAGCCAGGCAGACTTGCTGACACTGAAATTGGATGCAGTAAACGCACGCAACACATTGAAAAATGCGGAAATCGCCCTGAAACGTGCCATGTTCAGCCTCGCCTCTTACCTGAACTTCGACAAGAATACGGAAATACGCCTGCGCCTCCCGAGCCGTCCGCGCGATATGGAAATCTCTGTCGACAAGGCGCTCGAACTGGCACGTACAAATAATCCGACCTTCCTGGAACTGCGCCAGCAAATATTAGAGGCTCAGCAGCAGGTAGACAAGACTAAGAAAGAAGCGATGTTCAACGCTCAGATCAATGCCAGCATCGGGTTCAACCAGGTGTCCAAGAACATACAGGACGCCTACAAAAATCTGCAACAGCAGGAAATCGTCTCTTTGTCCGTTTCGATCCCGTTGGTAGACTGGGGCGTACGAAAAGGGAAGCATAATGTCGCCAAGAATAACCTGCTTGTCACAGAAACATCCGCCAAACAAAAAGAATTGACAGTCGAAGAAGACGTGATTATGACAGTCGGCGATTTCAATATCCAGCAGGCCCTGATCGGAAGCGCCGAAGAAGCAGTAGACCTGGCAGAGACAGCCTATAGTGAAACCAAGCAGCGCTTCATGATCGGAAAAGCAGATATCAACAGTCTTACCCTGTCGCTAAACCGCCAGCAGGAGGCGCAGCGAAACTATATTTCGGCTTTGCAGAATTACTGGCTAAGTTATTATAAGATCCGAAAATTGACGTTGTATGACTTCGAAACGGGGATTTCTCTTTCGAACGAGTTCGAGTATAAGTACGGATTGTAACAAAGAATGAATAATGAGTGCATCTCCTAAAATATCCTCTTTCACCATCATCGTCACCTTCCTTTGCGTGGCGCTGGCGGGAATCGCTTTCATACCGCTGCTACCGATCAAGCTGTCGCCGTCGCGCACGCTGCCGCAGCTAACTATCAGCTATAACATGCCAGGCAATTCGGCACGCGTGATAGAGATGGAAGTGACCTCGCGGCTCGAAGCAATGTTAGCACGCATCAAAGGGATCAAGGAGATCAATTCCACCTCCGGCAACGGATGGGGATATGTCACGCTCGAGCTGGACAAGCATACCAATATCGACGCCGCCCGTTTCGAAGCATCTACCATCATCCGGCAGACATGGCCCAGCTTGCCGGACGGACTGAGCTATCCGGTTCTGGAAATGAGCCGGCCGGACGATAAGGAAGCACGGCCCTTCATGAGCTACACACTGAATGCGGCAGCCACTCCCATATTCATTCAACGCTTTGCCGAAGATCAGATAAAACCCCACCTAAGCGGGATTCCCGGCATCTACCGCATCGATGTCAGCGGCGCCACCCCGATGGAATGGCGACTGGAATATGACAGCCGTCAGCTGGCAACGTTAGGTATCAGCATCCCGGATATACAGAAAGCGATCAGCCAGTATTATCAAAAAGAATTCTTAGGGACCGGGAACGTGGAAACTCAGTTGGCAACTTCGCGCGAAGGAGGACAAAACAGCCAGTGGATACGTCTCGCTTTGGTTCCTGAAAACGAAACAGATGGATTCAACCCATCGCTTATAACCGTCCTGAACAAAGACGGCAAGCTGATCCGCCTGGACCAACTGCTAAAAGTCACCCGCCAGGAAGAGGCTCCGCAGAGTTATTACCGTATCAACGGCTTGAATTCCATCTACCTGTCCATCCGCGCCGAGGAGACAGCGAACCAACTGGAACTTGCCAAACTGGTAAAAGCCGAAATGGAACATATCCGCACCTTGCTTCCTCCCGGCTATGAAATACATACCAGCTATGACGCTACCGAATTCATCCGGGACGAGCTGAACAAAATTTATGTCCGTACAGGGCTCACCGTCCTGATCCTACTGATGTTCGTCTTGCTGATCACACGCGAACTAAAATATCTGTTTCTGATTGTCATCAGTCTTTCGATCAACCTCTGTATAGCAGTCATCCTTTACTATCTGCTAGGGTTGGAAATGCAGCTTTATTCGCTGGCCGGCGTCACAATCTCGCTTAGCCTGGTGATCGACAACACAATCGTTATGACGGAGCATATCCGAAACCGACACAACCGGAAGGCCATCCTGTCCATACTCGCAGCGACCTTGACAACGATGGGTGCACTGGTCATCATCTTCTTCTTAGACGAAAAAATACGCCTCAACTTACAGGATTTTGCAGCTGTCGTCATCATCAATTTAGGAGTTTCCCTGTTGATCGCGCTTTTCCTGGTTCCCGCCCTGATCGATAAGATGAACCTGGAATGGAAAAAAAGTGGGAAAAAGAAAACATCCGGAGAAGAGACCGGACCTACATGGAGAAATCGGATCAGGAAAAGGACGAACCATTTTCTCAAGCGTTTCCCCGTCTACTACAACCGGTACTATCAATGGCAAATCAACTTCCTCTGCGGATGGAAGAAACTGGCATGTTTCATTTTACTGTTAGCATTCGGCATTCCGGTTTTCCTGTTACCGGAGAAAATCGAATACGACACGAAAGACAAGAAGAAGGTCTACACGGCAACAGATTCCCTGCTGATCGAGAAATATAATAAATTCGCCTCTAACGAGACGTATAAGGAAAAAATCAAACCCATCGTCGATAAGGCGTTAGGCGGAACCCTGCGCCTGTTTGTCCAGAAAGTATATGAAGGAAGCTACTTCACCCGCAACGAAGAAACAGTTCTGTCTGTCAGCGCATCGCTCCCGAACGGGACGACCCTGTCACAAATGAATACCCTGATGGGACGAATGGAGGCCTATCTCAGCACCTTCAAAGAGATACGGCAATTCCAGACCAATGTCTACAGTGCACGTCAAGCCGGTATCCGTATCTACTTCACGAAAGAGAGCGAACGGAGCGGTTTCCCATACACCCTGAAAAGCAAGATTATCAGCAAAGCACTCGAGTTAGGGGGTGGCAGCTGGCAAGTCTACGGCTTGCAAGACCAGGGATTCAGCAACGATGTACGCGAAGGAGCCGGCTCTTTCCGCATCGAGATGTACGGTTACAACTACGACGAGCTGTACGAATGGGCCGAACGGCTGAAAGCCAAGTTGCTCACCCACCGCCGCATCAAAGAGGTGCTGATCAATTCGGAGTTCTCGTGGTGGAAAGACGACTATCAGGAGTTCTACTTCAATCTCAACAAAGCCCGGCTGGCCCAGGAAGACATACAGCCGATCGACCTGTTCGCCTCCATCAACCCCGTTTTCGGGAAAGACATTTATACCGGGACGATCGTCGTCAACGAAGAGACGGAGAAGCTGAAACTCTCCTCCCGCCAGTCACAGGAATACGATGTGTGGAGCATGCAGTATGTCCCACAGACGATCGACGGCAAGCCTTACAAGTTAGCAGAGCTTGCCAGTGTCGAAAAAGGACAGATGCCGCAAAAAGTCTGCAAGGTAAACCAGCAATACCGCCTCTGCCTGCAATACGAGTATATCGGGGCTTCTAACCAAGGAAACAAGATACAGGAACGCGACCTGAAAGAAATCAACGCCATACTGCCGATGGGATATACAGCCAAGTCGGACAGCACTTACTGGTACTGGGACAAGAAGGACAATAAACAATATCTTCTGTTATTGCTGATCATCGTCATTATCTTCTTTACCACCAGCATCCTGTTCAATTCGCTGAAACAGCCGTTGGCCGTTATCTTTGTGATACCGATCTCCTACATCGGCGTATTCCTCACGTTCTATTGGTTCAAACTGAATTTCGACCAAGGAGGATTTGCCTCCTTCGTCCTGCTGTGCGGTATAACCGTAAACGCAAGTATCTACATTTTGAATGAATACAACCAAATCCGGCAGCGTAAGCCGCTGATGTCGCCCTACAAGGCATATCTGAAAGCCTGGAATGCGAAGATCACCCCCATTTTCCTCACAGTCGTTTCGACCATCTTAGGTTTCATTCCGTTCATGTTAGGCCCGGATAAGGAAGCATTTTGGTTTCCACTGGCCGCCGGTACTATCGGCGGGCTCGCCATGTCCATCTTGGGGATCTTCCTCTATCTGCCTCTTTTCACATTGAAAAAACAACCCGAACCTTAACTCCTACCACTCAAATAGAGATTATCGTTTCTCGTTAGAATATTTTGTATGCCCGCCGTTTGTACATTGTCAACAAAATGTCAACTCTAACATCTGCTCTTCAATAAAGCAAAATCTACTTTTGCAACCTCTTTAGGCCTGTTCCAATCTTTCTTTCCAAAAGGAAAACACACAGGCTTCTCTTTCTGTTTAAATAGGGTATACTTGCATCGGTCCATTTCCTTGCCATCTATTTGGCAATGCCTGACAGATAAGCTGTGAGAAGGTCTCTGCCTCTCAACCCACAGAACGCAGAGTTTTTTTCACATTTTAATAAATATAATTATGAATAATTTTTTTAGTTATCTGAGATTACTTTTACTCGCAACGAGTGGAATGTTACTATTGTGTATAATCTTCGCCATGAATCCGGAATTAGCAGACAGCACGCTGTCCGGAAAAGTTTGCTGGTTTCATTTCACATCTCTCTTATTAGCCGGTGGGGTTCTACTTATGGAATTTACAACAAGGAAAAGCCGTTTTATCTTTTCATTACCGGACGCCTTATTGCTGCTCCTATTCGGTATCGTACTGGTTTCTTACGACAAAGACGAGAATCTTCAACCGGAACGTTTCCTTTTCATCGCCCAGCTAGTCGCCCTCTGGTTTATGCTCAGAGGTGCTTTACAGGCACACCAGGAATTACGCCCGTTTTTCATTACGATCATCATATTCACCGGAATCGTTCCAGCCATCTGGGGGATCAGCCATTCTATCGATCCTGCTCCCATCACCCATCCGGTCTTCAGACTGCTTGAAACATCGCTGAAACCGGAACCTTTCTACGGCTATATCGCGGTCATTTTCCCGGTCTGCCTGAATACGTTACTCCGTTTTAAGAATTGCGACAAAGTCGCTTTGTGGGAATCCCGTACCTTCCTGTTCTATTTTTCTATTCTCGGAGCTACTTTGATTATCACGGCCTTACTCTTCAAAACCGACCAACCCGTATGGATGGCTGCCATCCTTTCCGGGATCTGGGTTTGCTGGATGAAGATGATCGGATGGAAACAGACGAAAGAAGCCATACAGAAACATATCCAACTGTTTGCCATCTCTTCGATTATTCTGTTTGTTATCATCGCGGCAATCATCCTAGTCGGAAATATCCAAAAAGCCCAGGCTGGAGACCGCCGGCTTTTGATCTGGAATATCACGACGCAGGCCATTATGGAACATCCGGTAACCGGCACGGGCATAGGCGGCTTTCCTGCCACATACGCAAAGGGACAATCCGCCTATTTCGAAACCGATACCGCCTCTTCCAAAGAAAAACAGACCGCAACCTGTCCCCGGTATGCATACAACGAATATCTGCAGATAGGACTTGAGTTAGGTATTACAGGCTTGCTACTCTTTATCTTTTGGCTGGCATTTTCTCTCTATTACGGTATCAGACACAGACAGATAGGAGCATCCGGCGGAATTCTGGCGCTCGGAATCTTCGCCCTTTATTCCTATCCGCTCCAACTCCCGACCTATTGGGTCCTGCTCTTATTCCTGACTGTCATATGTGTGACCAATCCGAAGCACGACAAGCAACGGGCACAGAGGAGCATCCCGTATATCAGCGCCATCGCTGCCGCCCTCACCTGCATTCTTTTCTATGGACAGAAAGATACCTACTATAGCTATAAGGAATGGAAGACGCTTCAGGAATTATATCACGATCAGGCATACGAACAAGCAGCCAGCCGGTATACCGACCTGTTTGTCCAGTTATACCACCGGACAGATTTCCTATACGAAGGAGCAGAATGTTTCTATAAGACCGGGCAGCACGATATTGCCATCAAGTGGTTGGACAGGGCTTTAAAGCTAAGTGCGGCTCCCGAACTGTACTATGCAATTGCAGAAAACGAAGAGGCGATCAAGCAATACCGGAAAGCAGAAAGTTACCTACTGGAAATCAGTCGAATCCTGCCAGAACACGGATATACCTACTTCTTGCTCGCCAAACTGTATACGCACCCCTCTTTTTCACATCCGGACAAATTCCATAAGGCTGCCAAAAGGTTTCTCGCCTTCCAGCCCAGTACACAAAACAACATAACGAAGGAGATGAAAGAGGAAATATTGCAAATCATCAGGAACTGGGATTTCGGTAAATAACAAACAGGAATTGAAGCATACCGATATGCCCATTCACCGGTATTGTCGTACCCCGGCATATCGGTACATTCATATATTATTCCACAACCGGAACCAGACGCACTTTCAAAGTTTCTTTCCGACCGGCTTTCACATCAGCATCAAAAACAATCCGGACGGAACCGGGATTCGGAGCATCGTAGCTGTGAGACGGAACATTATCGACCACCGAAAATACAGCAGCCGAAGGGCTGTCGATAATCATATGTAATTTCTTACCTTCTTTCGTCAACTCCATCGTGTGAGGATCGAGCAACTTAGGAGTGGCGGATGTGACCATTGTCCACCGGACGGAAGCCGGTTTGCCGGCAGCCTGCACCTGATCCGTTACCTGCAAATACAGCTCCTTCACAAGCACGACCTCGCGTGTCGCTTTTTTCAGACTACCGCCGAACAGTGAAGTCATATCCAAACTGGCCCCTAACCGTGCATCTTTCGTATAGGTAGCAAGGATCGGGACTGTTCCTTTTACCTGGTGTTTCTCTCCGTTCACCGTCAACGTATTATGTACAAAGTTATTATAGCGGAAGACATCCCAACGTTGCCCGTCCTGATTACCGTTCCACAAACGCACCCCCTCCTTTTCCAGCGAATAATACTCCTGCATACCCAAATCTTGCGCCCAGCGTACTCCCAGAGCTTCGAACACAAATGAGCCGGCATCCATATGGGCATGGTTGGCCGAAGCCGTTCCTCCTTTTATCCCGACATAAAAACCTTCTCCTTTGTCCCATCCGGTACGGATCAGGGCTACAGGCACTTTTCCATGTCCGGTCCAGATTTTCGAGACAGGCGGCGTCACTTCTTTCATATCGAAACGGGAACCATAGATCAGGATAATCGGCAAGAAACGCTCTTCCTCCGCAGTAAAATGCGTATCCTCGCGTGTCAGGAATATTTTTTCGTTCCAGAGCAAGGAAGGATCGCCCAATTTGGATGCATACCAAAACATGGCCGGAAAAGATTGAGTCGTTTCGCGTGCATCACTGAAATTGAAGGCAAGACCGGTCGTCCCTGCCATATACTGCATGAAGCGGGCCGAAGGCATAAAGCCCTCCACCGTACTCAGCCCACCGTCCGAACCGAGAGCCGATTCCAGCGCGGCGATCAACATCACGTTGAAACTCGTCCCATATCCCCAATAATTATATCCTTCCGGATAGTTGCCGTCAGGGGCATACACTTTCATCGACAGGGGGACAGACGACATAGCCCGTTCGATGACAGCCGCCGCCTCCTTGCCATCCGAGTCCAAAAGGGCAAGGGCTCCATATACCAAACCGGTATTGCAAACCTGGTTCCAGTTGTTTTCCGCTTTCAGGAACCAGTTATATTGTTTGTCGTTCGACGGAGCAAAACCTTTCTGAAGAATCGATTCACGTGCCAATCTCCTTGTCTCCGGAGACAGCTTATCGAACAGCCAGTCATAGCCGATCGCAACCGCCATCGTCATCTCGCCGACATCCAGAAAATGAGACGGGTTCCAGTCGTCAAACGAGCAGACAGACACCATCTCCTGCTCGGCACGCAGACGGTATTTATCTTCGCCGGTCATCCGATACACAAATGAAAGGTCGAAAATACGCTTCAACGCTTCACGGGAAACGGCCAACAGACGGCGTCCCTCTTTCTTATACGTCAGCGTCGGGCAGACCAACAACCGGTCGGCTTCTCCGACAATCTGATTATAGACGCGCTGCATTTCGGGATTATCTTTCAGGCTTTCCCGTATCTGCCGCTCCTCGCCCTGCTTCATCAACAAGCGGGGATGGCCGCTCACCCGATCATAATCAAAAGTCTGGGCGGCAAGACGGGTGCCGGCACACAGAAGGAGACAAGTAAAAATGAGATAAAGCGTCTTATTCATAATATCAGAATTATTTGAATGATTGATGAGGTAAAGATAGGAAAATAAAATTATCAAAACGATACCTCTATCCCATCTAATTTGAATTAGTAGGGCATCTTTTGGAAATTACCCGCAAGGGTAATATTTTTTAACATTCTATTTGATAGTAAATACCCTGATTAGATTGTCAAAATGACAATTAGTAAAAGATAGTCGGAAAAGAATCTTTTGACGCGATTGTCCTATTGGCCTAAAGGGTGTTTTTCAAAAAAGAGACAGTCTGAACCTCTTGCATATTTAAAATATAAGCCTTATCTTTGCCGAAATTTTGAAGATAGAGTTTCATGACACAGAAGGCACATAAGGATAATCCAGCATACTTTTCCGGTTATATGTCGGACAATGAAGCTCATTTCTTTATTTTAAAGGATTATCATTTGGTTATATAGGATGCGTTAGTTATTTTTACTAACGCATTTTTTTTGTGCCTTATGATCTCGTAAGACAATTATAACATTCTATAAAATCAATAAATTAAACAACCCAAATTACTATGTCGAAAAGTGGTATCAAAAAGGTGATTGTTCTGGGCTCGGGTGCCCTGAAGATCGGACAGGCCGGAGAATTTGACTACTCTGGCTCACAAGCATTGAAGGCGCTGAAAGAAGAAGGAATCAGCACCGTATTGCTCAATCCGAACATTGCAACCATTCAAACATCAGAAGGGGTAGCCGACAAGGTGTATTTCCTGCCGATCACTCCTTATTTTGTTGAAGAAGTGATCAAAAAAGAACAACCGGACGGTATCCTGCTGGCTTTTGGCGGACAGACTGCCCTGAACTGCGGAACCGAACTGTATACCAGCGGAACACTGGCCAAATATGGTGTAAAAGTACTGGGAACTTCGGTCGAAGCAATCATGTACACAGAAGACCGCGACCTGTTTGTTAAGAAACTTGACGAGATAGCAGTAAAAACTCCGGTCAGCCACGCTGTCGAAAACCTGGAAGACGCCGTAAAGGCGGCTTACGAGATCGGTTTCCCGGTTATGATCCGTTCCGCATACGCATTGGGCGGTATGGGTAGCGGTATCTGCAAGGACGAGGCCGAACTGCGTTCGCTGGCAGAAAGCGCTTTCGCCTATTCTCCCCAGGTATTGGTGGAAGAATCGCTGAAAGGCTGGAAGGAAATCGAATTTGAAGTAATCCGCGACAAGAACGACCACTGCTTCACGGTCGTAAGCATGGAAAATGTGGACCCGTTAGGCGTACATACCGGCGAAAGTATCGTTGTCGCTCCTACCTGTTCACTGACAGACAAAGAACTGGATCTGCTGAAAGAACTTTCGACCAAGACGATCCGCCATTTAGGTATCGTCGGCGAATGTAACATCCAGTACGCATTCAACTCCGAGACTTGTGACTACCGCGTGATCGAAGTAAACGCCCGCCTGAGCCGTTCTTCCGCACTTGCCTCCAAAGCGAGCGGTTATCCGCTGGCATTCGTAGCAGCCAAGTTGGCGCTGGGTTACAGCCTTGACGAAATCGGCGAAATGGGAACCCCCAACTCCGCCTATAAAGCACCGGAAGTAGACTACATGATCGTGAAGATCCCGCGTTGGGACTTGACCAAGTTCGTCGGTGTAAGCCGTCTGATCGGTTCGAGCATGAAGTCTGTCGGCGAGATCATGTCGATCGGTAAGAGCTTCGAGGAAATCATGCAGAAAGGTCTGCGCATGATCGGACAGGGCATGCACGGCTTCGTCGGCAATAACGACGTGGAATTCGACAACCTGGACGACGCACTGGCCAACCCGACCGACTTGCGTATTTTCGCCGTAGCCAAAGCGCTTGAAGAAGGCTACACGGTAGACCGCATACACGAACTATCCAAAATCACCCCGTGGTTCCTGGAAAAACTGAAAAACATCGTAGACTATACGAAAGTACTGTCTGCCTACAATAAGATCGAGGATCTGCCGGAAGATGTGCTGAAGGAAGCAAAACGCCTGGGATTCTCCGACTTCCAGATCGCCCGCTATGTTGAAAATCCGGAAGGCAACATGGAAAAGGAAAACATCCGCGTGCGTAACCTGCGTAAGAAATTAGGTATCCTGCCGAGCGTAAAACGCATCAATACGATCGCCTCGGAACATCCCGAACTGACGAACTACTTGTATATGACATACGACGGTAGCCAGCACGATATCTCTTACTATCCGAACGACAAGAGTGTCGTGATCTTAGGCTCGGGAGCTTATCGCATCGGTTCTTCCGTAGAGTTCGACTGGTGTTCGGTGAATGCCGCACAGACAGCCCGCAAGTTAGGCTACAAATCCATCATGATCAACTACAATCCGGAAACGGTTTCCACCGATTATGATATGTGCGACCGCCTGTACTTCGACGAACTGTCGTTCGAACGTGTACTCGACGTCATGGACTTAGAACTACCGAAGGGCGTAATCGTGTCCGTAGGCGGACAGATCCCGAACAACCTTGCCATGAAGCTGTACCGTCAGAACGTCCCTGTATTGGGTACTTCGCCGCTGTCGATCGATCGTGCCGAAAACCGTCATAAATTCTCCGCGATGCTGGATACGTTAGGTATCGACCAGCCGCGTTGGGCCGAGTTGACCAGCATGGAAGAGATCGACGCCTTTATCGCAAAGGTAGGTTTCCCGATTCTGATCCGTCCGTCTTACGTGCTTTCCGGCGCAGCCATGAACGTATGCCACAACAAGGAACAGATGATCGAATTCCTGAACCTGGCAGCCAAGGTTTCCAAAGAATATCCGGTAGTCGTTTCCGAATTCCTGCAGGGAGCGAAAGAGATCGAATTCGACGCGGTAGCCATGAACGGCGAAGTGGTTGAATATGCCATCTCCGAACATATCGAGTTTGCCGGTGTTCACTCCGGTGACGCGACATTGGTATTCCCGGCACAGAAGATCTACTTCGAAACAGCCCGCCGCATCAAGAAGGTCAGCAAGATGATCGCCAAAGAGTTGAATATCAGCGGACCGTTCAACATCCAGTTCCTAGCCAAGAACAACGACGTGAAGGTAATCGAATGTAACCTGCGTGCATCCCGCAGCTTTCCGTTCGTATCCAAAGTTCTGAAACGCAACTTTATCGAAACGGCTACCCGTATCATGCTCGATGCTCCTTACACCAAACCGGACAAGAGCGCATTCGACATCGACTGGATCGGCGTGAAGGCTTCGCAGTTCTCATTCGCCCGTCTACACAAGGCTGACCCTGTACTGGGCGTAGATATGAGCTCTACAGGTGAAGTAGGTTGTATCGGCGACGACTTCGACGAAGCACTGCTTTCTGCCATGATGGCTGTCGGAAACAGAATCCCGCAGAAGAACGTGTTAGTCTCTTCCGGTGCCGCCAAGAGCAAAGCCGAACTGCTGGAACCTTGCCACATGCTGGCAGCCAAAGGTTACAACATCTACGGAACAGCCGGAACAGCTAAATTCCTGAATGAAAACGGTATCCCTGCGACAGCTGTTTGCTGGCCGGACGAACAGGGCGACCTGAACATTATGGATATGTTCAGTCAGCACGTGTTCGAACTGGTTGTCAACATACCGAAGGACCACAGCAAGCGCGAGCTGACCAACGGCTACAAGATCCGTCGTGCGGCGATCGATCACAACATTCCGTTGATCACCAACGCCCGTTTGGCAAGTGCCTTCATCAGCGCTTTCTGCAATATGGATGAAAAAGGCATCCAGATTAAGAGCTGGCAGGAATACAAATAAATAAGAATTTAAGTATATTTGCAGCACAATTCAGGGAGGTGTGTCGAAACTATCCTGTTCCCGCGCTTGACGCGGGATCGCATTAAAACCGGCCCTATAAAAATCTGATTGATAAGGTCTGTCCTTTTGCGGCCCCGCATCAAGCGCGGGGACAAGGAGATTTTGACACACCTCCCTTTTATTCATAATAGACCTATGTACAGACTGCTGATCATTCTCATTTCTTTCCTGTTCACGGTACATACCGTGTGCGCGTCAGTAGCCATTCCCTATGTATTCGTAAAAAATTATACGGTCGACGATTATAAGGCGAGTTGCCAGAACTGGGGCTTTTCGCTAACACCCGACGGTATGCTGTATGTCGCCAACAATTCCGGCCTGCTTGCTTTCGACGGCAATACCTGGAGACTCTATTCACTGCCGGGACAGGAAGAGGTGACCGGCATAACCAACTACAACGACACGATTTACACCCGCAACGAGACGATGCTGGGAAGCTGGACATACGACAAGGACGGAACCCTTCGATACCGCCCGCTAAACACGGTTCCGCCAGAAGTCCGCTTCACCCCACCAGCCGTTGAAACACCTTTTACTTTACCCAAAGAAATACAGGACGCACAACCGAGCGCCTTTGCGACCAACGGAACGCTCTTTTTCATCGGCACCCTGACACAAGGATTATATATCACGGATTCCGACGGTACGATCCTGCAACATCTGTCTCTGCAGAACCAGCTACAAGACAACATCGTCCGCTTTATCTGTGTACAAGACACACGACAAATCTGGGTGGCGCTCGACAACGGATTATCACAAATCTCTTTCGATCCCCCGATCACCTTATTAGGGAAAAGAAGCGCGATCGGCAAACTGGCGAATGCCGGATTGGATGGCGAAGAATTGTATATCCAGACCAACCTCGGTTATTTCAAACGCTCATTAGGAGCCACAAGTCCTTTCGTTCCCGTAAACGAAGCCGAAGCACAACCTTATCTCAAAACCGACAAAGCCCCCGCACCGGACGTCAAGCAATTATTCCGGAACACGGAAGCATTGGGAATATTCGCCCAAGCCGGACTCGTTTACCCGGCCGGTGACGACCTCTACTGGCTTTCCATCGGAAACGAAGCCGGATTGTTTCACGTGGCAGACGGCATCGGGACATTGAAATGCCGCCTGCTCTTCGACAATTACAATATGAACCTCGTAACGAGGGGCAAACGGATCATCCCTTTAAACGATTCGCTGGTCTTGGTCTCCGCCATGCAAGGGGCTTTATTGATCAACATCCGGGAACTGATCGGCAACAGTCTGGGCAGCACTCCCCTGAAGATTTCGGGACTTGAATATGTCGATGCTTCCGGCATCCATCGCCTGCCGATCAACACGCAGCACATTTCTCTCCCACACGACTTCCAGGAATTCAATGTCTGGGCAGGCACCACAATATTCACCTCCAACCACCAGATCAGTTACAAGATCGAAGGCGTATCTTCGGACTGGTCTGCCTGGCAACACGACGGGAAAATCACTTTCCTGCAATTACCGGAAGGGAGGTATGAATTAAAAGTCCGCAAATATGTCATCAAGGGGCCCTATCCCGAACTCACACTCCCCATCGAAGTCCGTCCTCCCTGGTATAACACCGTATGGGCATGGCTGGTCTATATCGCACTCGTCTGGTTCCTCGTGCAGGCCGTGCTCCGCTACCACCTGAGAAACCTGCATAAGGAAGAACAGGAAAAAGCCGAAGCCGAACGGCAGGCCGAACAACAGCAGATGCAACTCATAAAAAACCAGATGCTCGAAGCCGAGCTGCAAAACAAAAATAACGAGCTGACACTCCAGACTACAGCCCTTGTCAAACGCAACCAGGCCGTCCAAAGCCTGTTGGAAGAACTGGAAAAGCAGAAGGAGACGCTGGGTGAACGTTATCCGAACAAACTCTACATCCGCATGAAAACTTTGATGGAAGAGACTTTGAACAACCAGGCGGACTGGGTACTGTTTGAAAGCTATTTCAACAGTACGCACCAGAATTTCATGGACCGCCTCAGGCAGCGATACAGTGATCTCACGACAGGCGATCTCCGCATCTGCTGTCTGCTCCGCATGAATCTCTCCACGAAGGAAATCGCGTCCCTCATGAACGTATCCGTACGGGCGATAGAGCTGCGTCGATACCGTTTGAGGAAGCGTTTGGAGCTGGAAGGGGATACAAATCTTGTCGATTTCCTAATGGGCTTCTGAAAATATTTTCTCAGAAACCCACATCTTATATATAATTATATACCAACTAATTATACACAACATAAAAGAACATGAGAAAGTAATGTTGTAGTATTTCTTTCCACTCAAAACACTTGCGCAAGCTATGTAGTAGTCCTTTCTTTGTACGCCCCTGCGGATTATCTTTTCTTTGTGACTAAAATCTAATTTTTTAGACATGATGAAACACGAACTGGAAAATCAATTAAAGGCGTTTGAGAAGAAAGGTATCGACCGCCGTCACTTTTTCAAACTGATGGCAATGGCCGGGTTGCTGACCGCTGCAAGTACACAAAAGGCAAAAGCATTTTCAAGCAAAGCCAAAGGTAAAATTGTAATTATCGGCGGAGGTGCTGCCGGTATCAGTATGGCTGCCCGTTTAAAGAGCTGGCTGGACAAGCCGGATATCACTTTGATCGATCCCAGTGACCGTCAGTTTTATCAACCGGGCTTCACCCTGATCGCATCGGGTGTGTACCAACCGGATGATGTCTGGAGAAAGCAGGAGGACTGCATGCCCAGCGATATCAAATGGATTAAAGATTCTGTTGCCGCCGTCGATCCCGTATGGAATCAGGTAACAACTAAAAATAACGGAAAGATCGCCTACGACTTCCTGGTCTTGACTCCCGGAATCCAAATCAACTGGGAAAAGGTGGAAGGTATCACGCAAGCGACACTTGGACAAGGAAACGCCCACAGCATCTACGACTTCAAAGGTGCACAAAAGACTTGGAAAGCCATACAGGAATTCTCCAAGACAGGTGGGCGTGGAATCTACACAGATACTTATACCAAGCACAAATGCGGGGGTGCTCCCAAGAAAATTTGCTTGTTGACAGAACATTATACCCGCAAGCAGGGTACACGCGAGACAGTGGACCTGAATTTTTACACTGCATCCAAAGAACTGTATGACGTGCCGTTTTTCACTCCCCGCTTGTTGGAAATCTACAAGGAGCGCAACATTCCTATCAACTTGAATGTACGCGTGAAAGGCGTAGACACGGCTGCCAAGCAGGTTCATTTCGAGAAAATCGAAACAGTGGGCGATCAGAAAGTCTACACGCCGTTTGTAGAAGATTATGACTTCCTGCATTTCACGCCGCCGATGTCTGCTCCCGATTTCGTAAAAGAAGCCGGCCTGGGATGGACGGAAGGAAAATTGGCCGCCGATGCCTGGGTGATGGTAGACAAAGAAACGCTGGTACACAAGACATATCCGAATATCGTTTCCTTAGGAGACGTAGCCGGAATTCCGACCAGCAAGACATCCGCCGCCATCCGCAAGCAGGTGCCTATCGCCGCCAAGAACCTGATTTCGCTGATGGAAGGCAAAGAACCGGCAGAGAAATACGACGGATATGCCGCCTGCCCGATCGTAACGGACTACGGGCATGTACTCCTGTGCGAGTTCGACTATAAGAAAGAAGCGAAAAATTCGTTCCCGTTCACGATGCTTGACACATCGAAGGAACTTTGGGCTGCATGGCTGTTGAAAGTTTATTTCCTGAAACCCATGTATTTCTACGGAATGTTGAACGGCTGGGCATGATAACCTAAACAACTCCCTATAATAAAAATGCCAAACTGAAAATCCCCCGACTCGCTTGTAAGAGTACGGGGGGATTTTATTTTAAAGCTCTTCCTTCTTCCGGGTAACCTTGTCCACCAGATAAACAATCGACTTATAAGAGATGCCGCTGTTCATCGTCAGACCGATTTCACAGGTCCGGCTGTTACTGTACCCTTCGGTGGCCTCTTCCAGGCTTGTGGGCAACATCCGCAGAGCGGAAGCGTTCAGTTCGGGATAGAAGAAACCCCGGTCACCCGCCCACCCGCAACAAGTCACCTCCATCGGCGAAATGACTTTGGCGGCACACATGCCGGCAAGTGCCTGCAACTTGGCTGTCACTCCCATTTTCGTAGTGCTGCACGTGCTATGGACGGCAACTGTAATAGGCAGAGGGCTGAACTCCAACCGGTCCAGCATGAAGTCATAAATAAATTCGACCGGTTCATAAAGGTGCAACCGCTTATCCAGCGTCTCACGCATATGGAGTAGGCAAGGACTCATATCGCAAAGAATCGGCAAAGCTCCGTTGTCACTGATTTTCAGCAAGGCCTCGTTCAGTTCGTCCTCCTTCTCTTTGGCCTGCCGGCGGAAACCTTTGCTGCTGAAAGCCATACCACAACACAGACGGTGGATATTTTCCGGATAACGGATAGCGAATCCGGCCTTATGAAGCAGGGAAATCGTCTTTTCCGTCACTCCCGCTTTATCATCATAATCAGCAGAAGGCCCCATCGTACGGGTAATGCAGGAAGGGAAATAGACCATTTCGGGCTGTCCCGGAAGCGGTGTTTCAGTCGTATAATCAAGTTTGCGAGCCCCCGACGGCGTATACCGCGTCCAGAGCGGAAAACGATGACCACTGATCCGGAACAAGCCACGCGTAATTCCTTCCATCGTTCCATAACCGATCACTTTGGAAACACCATGCACAAAGGAAAGCATAGGACGCAACACATTCGTGACCGAATCCATGTCTTTCGCAATAAAAGAGGCGATTCGTTCCGCAGCCTTCCCGTTCTCTTTCCATCGCAATTCCTTAATCAGCAAACCGGTATTGATGCCGACCGGACAAGCCGTTCCACAAAGACCGTCCGTAGCGCACGTTTCATTCCCCTTGTATTGAAAAGCCTTTTTTAGTCCGGCATAACGGGGAGTATCTGTCTCACCCCTTTCCGCCATCGCCGACAAGGTACGGTAAATCACGATACGCTGACGGGGCGTGATCGTCAGGTTACGTGCCGGACATTGTACTTCACAGAAACCACATTCGATGCAACGGTCTATCAGATCGTTTGCCAGCGGCATCCGCTTGAGGTTCTTGATGAACACTTGCGGATCGTCGTTGATCAGCACACCAGGGTTCAACAGGTTCTGCGGGTCCAACAGCTTCTTGATATCTTTCATCAACAGGTAGATATCGTCTCCCCATTCCTGGCGGACAAACGGAGCCATATTGCGCCCCGTCCCGTGTTCGGCTTTCAGGCTACCGTCATGGCGAAGCACCGTGTCGGTCAGTTCCTGCATAAAGGCGGCATACCCCTCCACCCCTTCCGAGCGGTTGATATCCGGGAAAATAGTGAAATGAACATTTCCATCTAACAGATGTCCCCACATCACAGCATCGGGATAATGGTGTCTGGCAAGCACCTCGCGTACATCGGTCAGGGCGTCTCCCAAGACATCTCCCCGGAAAGCAATATCTTCTATAATGGACACCGTCCCCCGCGGACGTCCTGCCGCAGCCGAAGTAAACAGGCCGCTCCTGACACGCCAGTAAGTGGCATACAACTCCGGATCGGTGGTAAAAGAAACCGGGTAAAGTGTATGTACGGATGAAAGCTTCTCTTCAATCTCGGCAAACTGCTTTTGTAGCGTCTGTTTGTCATTGGCAGAGGTATCGATCAAGAGGGCGACCGCCTCATCCGGCAAAGTCCGGAGCGTTTCAGGCATCCCCGGCTCGTTCTCGACAGCACGGAGGGCATTGCGGTCCATCAATTCTGCAGCCGAAACACTGCACTCGCGAAGCGGTAGAATAGATTGGCAAGCTTCGCGGATAGAGGGAAAGTAAAGCAAAGCCGAAGCTTTCAGTTTCAGGTCAGGGACTGTCTCAAAGGTCACTTCCGAAATAAAACCGAGCGTTCCCTCCGAACCAATCATCAGATGCATCAGGATATCGACCGGATCGTCATAGTCGACCAACGAATTAACTCCGTACCCGCAAGTATTCTTCAGTTCGTATTTATGACGTATGCGGGCCTCCATCTCCGGATTTTGCTTCACCCTTTCCCGGAGTGCAAGCAAACCGTCCACCCATTCGGGATGGCTCTCGACAAAATATCTCCGGCTTTCGGCCGAAGCGGTATCGAGCAAAGTTCCGTCCGTCAGGATCAAACGCATACTGCGGACCGTATGATAGGAATTATAGGTAATACCATAACTTGAACCACTGGCATTGTTGGCCACGATCCCACTGATACGGGCCGATTTGATGGAAGCCGGGCTCGGTCCCAACTTCCTCCCGTAACGTTTCAACAGCCGGTTGGCATGATCGCCGGTAATCCCGCAAGGAAAAGTAGCCGACCGTCCGTCTTCCGAAATCTTTATCTTCCCGAAATCGGGACCGATCTCCACGAGGACGGAGTCCGTAATAGTCTGCCCCGACAATGATGTACCTCCTGCTTTAAAAGTCAAAGGCTTACCGATAACCCGACACTCGGCCAGGATTTCCTGCACTTCTTCTTCACTGTTTACGATCTCTACTCTTTCCGGGATCAGCCGGTACAAGCCGGCATCCGTTCCTTTTGCCAATGTGGTAAGCGCATCAGTATACGATTTCCTTTTCATAAATATGTTTTCTTAGATAAAGACAAAGATATAAATAGAAACAACATAGCAAGGCATTATCCCTCGGTATAAAATGAAGAATTATTGATTCATTAGCACCAATCAATAAGGAGAAAAGCTGCAAGACACTACAACGGGAGTCATACCTTTGTTCTTGCTTGCCAATTGTAGAACACTTGTAAAATCATTGACAAACAAGCGTCCCAGATATGTAAAACAAGCATTTCACATCACACAGGGGTATCCAAATCCCCTTATCTCCAAGATTGACACGAGTCTATAAAAAATCCCTCATCTGCTATTTACTATGCAACAAGCACATATATAGTCAGATAAAGGATTATTTTTCAAAAATTTTTATTGTAATCAGTCCTGCATCTTCCGATAATAACGAGGAGTATAACCAGGCAGCGATTCCGGATGGAAAACCCAGATCAAGTCTTTCAACAAGTAATCGGGATGCAAAGGGAATTCCTCATAATAAGGGACAAGCCCCGTATTACAGGAATAGATCCGACGGTTCTTAAAGGCGTCGAAGTTTTCGTACGGCGTATATTCGGCACGCAGATCATCGTAGGTCATGTCTTCGGACCGATTATATTTAATCAGCCACATATCGGCATGGATAGCCTGGTCGAGCACTGTCTCGAAAGCCAAAGGTGTACTTCCGGCTCCGGGGAGTTCCTTGAAAACATAATCGGCTCCGGCATCGGCATACAGATTGGCGATATAACTTTCTCCCGCCGGCATAAACCAGGAAGAACCGAACTTCTTTTCGGAGATAACGGTCGGACGAGGCATATCGGCCGTGATCAACCGTTTCAGATCGAGATAGTTTTTCTCCGTATTCCTGAAAATAGAATCGGCCAACGCCTCCTTACCGAACAACATCCCGTAGAAACGAATCCATTCGGTACGTCCCAAAGGTAGCGACTCCATATAATCGGCCCCTTCGATAATGGGGATTCCCAGTTTCTCGACAGGTCCGTAACCGCTATTCTGGAAAGGAGAAACGATCACAAGCTCGGCGCCTTTGTCGATCATCAGTTCCACATTAGGGGCAGTCGCCTCTCCCATATCGGCAATCCGTCCAGCTTTCAGCCCTTCCCGGATAGCAGGGGTGTCCATATAACGAGGCTCGCAAACACCTATGATCCGCCCTGTCTCACCTAACTGGTCGATAATAGCCGCATGCACCGATGTATAAACCACGACATTCTGCGCCGGAACCTGCACGACCGTCCCTTTCGGGAGATTTCCGGGAACAGGCCGTTCCCGGTCAACCAAAAGATACCGTTGCAACAGACGTGTGCTGTCCCACGGATCGCTCACTTCAACAGCCGTATAACCATCGAAATGATGCACTGTAAAACCTTGGGCGTAGCGAATGGTGTCGGAGGAGAGGGATTCTTCGGAATGGGAACTCTGCCTCATATTACAACTTAACGTGAGGCAGAGTAAAAGGAAAGAAGCAAGCAACTTCATTTTTATCGTTTTACAAATACAGCCTTAACAGGATTTAAACCAACTTCAAACTGGAATAACTTCTTACCACTCGCATCAAATGCATACACATCGCCATTCGTCTTATAATCGGAAGCAGTAATATAAATATAACCGGTCGTCGGATCAGCTCCGATTTTATAAGGTTTATCAATAGAGGTTCCATCCGTGATAAAGTTATCTGAAATAACCTTCTCATTTATTGCATCATAAGAAATAAATGAGATAACCTGGTTCCAGTTTGCATCATACTGTGAATAGATCATGTAAAGCTTATCACCGACAGAAGCCATTTCTGTCGCATTCGTTTCCGTAATAGTCGTGACTTCATCCGTCTCGCTATCGATACGTTGGAAAGTATTCGGAATAGCACCGTAATCACCCATAGAAACCAAATAAACATCTCCCTGGTTGTCTGTCACCAAGTTTACAGGATTTGTTACCACTTCGATCTTCTTCGTCTCTTGGAAAGATACTAAATCGACAACAGATACAGTCTTATCATACCCAACCGGAGTATTATAATCCAAACCACCGGAATTCGCCACATATAATTTATTATTGGCAACTACCAATTGCTCCGGATTACGGCCAACTTTTACTTTCTGTTCGATTTCTAAAGATGCCGTATCCAAACGGGCTACATAACCATCATACAAGGACACATATACTTTTCCTTCATTAGCTGTAAAGAAACGAGGTAATAAGGCATCACCACTCGATTTGATCTGTTTGATAGATTTACCACTCAAGTCTGTCACTTCGATAATGCTGGAACCATAAACAGCTATATACATTTTAGAACCATATACAATCATATCGTTAGCCGTGTCACCCAATCCTCTTTCATTCACGTTCATGAAAGTATCAACAGTCATCGTCAACGTATTCAGATTGAAACATGAAAGGCCAGCATTGTTGCTCCCCATCTTTCCACTATTCAGAAAATAGATACCACCATTATCTACAGGTTCTGGCTCCGGCTCCGGGCTGTCCGGTGTGAGGTCCTGGATTTTCACACTTGCCAAAGCCTCTGATTCTCCCTGTGCATTACATGTAACCACTATAATATATGTATCGGCAGTTACACTGGTTTCAATAGCATAGCTGTTTGTTCCGACTTCAACTTCACCCAATTTCGTATCTCTACCCTTTCCATCGGCAGACAGATAAATAACATATTTAGTGATATTGGATACATTTTCCGGGGCAGTCCATTTCAATGTACCTTTAATTACTCCTTCAACCTGATCCGTATCTGTAAAAGTGACCCCAGTCACAACTTCTGTCGGAACAGTAAGCTGATTTTCATCTTCATCCTTACATCCTGTAAAGACAAAAGACATCAGTGCACATAGGACTGAAACAAAAAAAATACTTTTCTTCTTCATACTATTTCTATTTTATCTAATTAATATGTAATACTTAAACTAAATCTCCATGAACGCCCCGGCATCGGATAATACTGAATAATGTCATACGTTTTATCTGTCAGATTCAGGATATCTCCCTGCACCTTGAATGTACACTTCTTCAATGCAAAACTCCGGTTTACAGAAAGACTGTGTTCGATATATGAATCTATTTGATTTGCCTCTATATTCTGCGGAAGGGCATAACGGTCACCTGCTGCCACAAGCGTATAGGTCACATTCACCCAAGGGTTTTCCAATGATGCCGAAACAGACCCCGAATGCCGTGGGGTATAAGGTATCTGGTTCTTATAGTTTTTTTCTTCCGGGTCAGTTACATCGATCGCATCCTGATAGCTATAAGAGGACAAGAGCAAGAGGGAAAAAGCCTTATATAAAGGTATATTGGCACTTAGATTTACATCTATCCCCTTTATCTCCACTTCTCCCATATTCATCATTTTCCAGATGTACATATTCGGAATGGCGACAATCTTATCACTCACCTTATTATAATAACCGTCAACAGAAACACTTAACAGGCGTATAAAAGGACTTATCTCATCATTCCATGTAAACCCGATATTATATTGAGTTGCTTTTTCCGGTTTCAAATTGACATTCCCCATACGCAAATAATACAGATCCGTAAAAGTCGGGACACGGAATATATCTTTATAAGAAGCCCGAATACGAAAAGACTGTTCCTGGAACGGACGCCAGGAGATACTTACTGCCGGAGAAAGCCTTTTCTTATCTGCCGGCCTATCTCCATTCTCAACCTTGTCCGTTATATAAGTGCTCAGCAAACTGGCTGTAGCTGTCAATACCGGGCTTTTATATTGTATAGCAAATGCAGTAAGTGAAGTCCAACGTTTGGGAGTCGGAGCATTTACGAAATTGTTTACCAAAGTATTTCGCGCGATATCCGTATTCAACGAAAAAGAGACATAAGAACAGGGTGTATACAAAATCCCAGCCGATCCGTAATATTCGTTTTGAGTATTCAGATCTTCCTGTTTGCCTCCGGAATATTTATTGCTGATATCGCGATACTTGCTGAACGAATAATTGTATTTGGCATTTGCCTGGAATTTCAAGCGATCAAACCATTCGTTCTCATAATGAAGCTGTGTAAAAAAGTTATTATCCCATACCCGTTCACGGGCATTGCTATTATAAAGAATTACCGAACCGGGAAGTCCCCGTTCCGAATCGTAATAATAAACCTTGCCATTCAGTTTTCCACCCTGTCCGAAATGACCATACACATTTCCTTCCAGACGAAGAGACTGAACATCGCTGTTCTTACGGGTTTCTTCTGTAACCTCCTTACCGTTTATCAGTGTAAAAGGATAATCTCCTTTTGCACTCAACCAATCTGCATGCAGAGATGCGGACCACCGATTTCCTATTCTCTGCTCATAACGTACCACCGGGTTGAACAATCCGAATGAACCTCCTTTCAGTTTCACATAAGCATTATAGGATTTTTCCTTAAACAAGGGGGCCGCAGTCTTTATACTCAACGCCCCCGCCGAAGCATACATCCGTGCTGTCTGGAAGATGTCGTCAGCCTGGCCGATCGATAGGGAGATCATATCGACATTGTCCAAGGAGAAGCGGCTGATATCCACTTGGCCACTCTGTGCGTCCGTGACTGTCACCCCGTCGTAGCTGACAGCCGTATGTTTGGCGCCGAGGCTGCGGACGGAAACAGTTTTCAACCCTCCTATACCTCCGTAATCCTGCACCGTCACACCGGAGAAACGCTTCACCGCTTCCGACAAGTCCTGAACGCCGAGCCGTTCCATCCCCGCCTTGTCCATTACCTGAAGCGGCGTGCTCTCGCGGGTTGTGGAAGGGCGTACCTTTCCCAGCACTTCGACACCCGAAAGTTGGTGATAGGTCGTTGTGTCCACCTGCGCATACAAAGCGACAAACGGGAACAGCCAAGCACATAATAAGCCCGACAATCGTTTTATAAATAAATTCTGCATACCTTTCGATTCTTTAATCCCTTTACCCGAGGGACCAGATACTGAATAATGGCAGGTTTTCTGGCTTGTTCTCCCCTTTTCTATTGGCAATTGACAATGGATAATTGCCAGCTAATGGCAGCCTTCCCAACGAATCAATTAAAAGTTGAGAGTTATTCGCATTTAAACTTTCAACTTTCCACTTTCAACTGACTCACCAGTGGCAACAAGATTTGCCGGGGTTTCAGAACTTACAGCTACGGGTACAGCTCCGGACTTTCACCGGATTCCCTTTTACTAACCGTCAGCGGAAGCAAATACGGTTACACCATAATCCGACCACAAAGGTAGAAAAAACAGATGAGTAATCCTTTTTATTTAACAAAGTAAAACATTTCACCCATTTTCCACTGGCAAAGCGTCATATCTCGCTTAGAATCTTCTATCTCTACGATTTACAAAATAAGCTATTCCCGCTATTTTGGTTCATTTCAGAACTCGATTGGTTCATTTTAGAAGATGTTGAAATTAGTTGAATATTTAACTAAGTACAAAAAGACTCAAAAAGTAATATTTCCGGTTTTCGGAAATTCATAATTCGTAATATTGCAACCGAAGATTTGAATAGGATTAAGGAAAAAAGAGATTGTATGGGAGAAATAAAAGGTTATATCTCACAGGTTATCGGTCCGGTTGTGGACATTCATTTCGATAATGGCAAGGAAGAAAAGATAACGCTTCCCCGCATCCACGACGCAATGGAGATAACCCGCCCCAATGGAAAGATTCTGATTGTGGAAGTCCAGCAGCACATTGGGGAAAACACGGTCCGCACCGTAGCAATGGATACGACAGACGGACTACGGAGAGGAATGGAAGCCGTTTCACACGGTTCGCCCATCACGATGCCGGTCGGCGACCAGGTAAAAGGGCGTTTGATGAACGTAACGGGAAACCCCATCGACGGAATGACCGAACTCGACAAGAAAGGGTCCCTTCCGATCCATCGTGAACCGCCCAAGTTCGAGGACTTGACCACCAGCCGCGAAGTCTTGTACACCGGCATCAAGGTGATCGACCTGCTCGAACCTTATTCCAAAGGAGGCAAGATCGGTCTGTTCGGAGGAGCCGGCGTAGGGAAGACGGTCCTTATCATGGAGTTGATCAACAACATCGCGAAAAAAAACAACGGATTTTCCGTCTTTGCCGGTGTGGGTGAACGTACACGCGAAGGAAACGATCTGCTGCGCGAGATGATCCAGTCCGGAGTCATCCGATACGGCGAAGAATTCAAGAAAAGCATGGAGGCCGGTCATTGGGATTTGTCCAAGATCGATTACGACGAACTGGCCAAGTCGCAGGCAACACTGGTGTTCGGGCAGATGAACGAACCGCCGGGAGCCCGCTCTTCGGTAGCCCTTTCGGGACTGACGATCGCCGAGTCTTTCCGCGACCTGGCGGCAGAAGGGGAAACGAAAGACATCCTTTTCTTCATCGACAACATCTTCCGCTTCACGCAAGCCGGTTCGGAGGTGTCCGCCCTGTTGGGACGTATGCCGTCTGCCGTCGGTTACCAACCGACACTGGCCACCGAGATGGGAGCCATGCAGGAACGCATCACTTCCACCAAGAAAGGTTCCATCACTTCCGTCCAGGCAGTTTATGTGCCCGCAGACGACTTGACGGACCCGGCTCCGGCAACGACCTTTACGCACCTGGATGCCACAACGGTATTGAGCCGTAAGATCACCGAACTCGGTATCTATCCGGCCGTCGATCCGCTGGAATCCACTTCGCGCATCCTGGACCCGTTGATCGTGGGCAAAGAACATTACGAAACGGCACAGCGTGTGAAACAAATCCTCCAACGCAACAAGGAGTTGCAGGATATCATCTCGATCCTCGGCATGGAAGAACTTTCCGACGAAGACCGTCTGACCGTCAACCGCGCCCGTCGTGTACAGCGTTTCCTTTCACAGCCGTTCTCCGTAGCGGAACAATTCACCGGCGTGCCGGGCGTCATGGTCCCCATCGAAGATACGATCCGAGGGTTCAAGATGATCATGGACGGAGAAACGGACGACATCCCCGAACAAGCCTTTTTGAACGTAGGCACGATCGAGGACGTAATGGAAAAAGCAAAGCGATTGGCAGAACAAGCAAACGAATAACGGATATGAGACTGGAAATTGTATCACCGGACGGCATTCTTTTCGAAGGCGAAACAGAACGTGTTTCCTTTCCGGGAACAGCCGGTTCATTTGATATCCTCCCCCATCATGCCCCGCTGATAGCCGCCCTCCGAGAGGGAACCATCCGATATGAAAACGATGGCAAAAGAGGCGAACAGGCCATTAAGAGCGGATTCGTGGAGGTGAAGGAGGATGACATATCTGTTTGCATCGAATAAAAAAGTATACGACATGACTGGGTGGTTAAAATTTAAGCTGATGGGATTGATTACATTTATCAATGTAGCCATTGGTGTGACGTTAGGAGGATTATTGTACACGATCTGGCCGGATCACTATTTCAAATGGTATCCTTCTATTCCGATCTTTTACTGGGTAATGGCAATAGCAATGACCTATATACTCGACCGGAAGAAAAAAAAGAACGGCGATGTAACGATTACCGCTTTCATGGTAGTCCGTTTCTGCAAATTCACGCTTGCCGTCGTTTTCCTATGGCTTTATGCCGCACTGGTCAGAGAAAACTTGAGGATGTTCGGCTTCACCCTGATGCTTTTCTATTTTATCTATTTGGGGTTGGAAACGTATACGGTTTATCTGTTTGAAAAGAAAAGAATGAAAAGAGAGAAAAAGGAAAATGATGAACAATATCAAAAATAACAGGTTGATATGGACAGTGTGGCTGATGTGGCTCTGTTTTCTGGCTCCGGCCCATGCAGAGACCCAAAAGGAAGGCATCGATGTCCAGGATATTGTCTTTTCGCACATTCAGGACGCTTACACCTGGCATATTACCGAATGGAACGGAAAGGAGATCGCCATCTCCCTGCCGGTGCTAGTCAGGAGTGAAGAGCACGGATGGGATATGTTCCTCTCCCACCATTTACATCACGGCAAGGTGCATCACAACTATTATATTGCCACCGAAGGCGAACACGCCGGCAAGGTGGTGGAAAAGAACAGTCGCGGAGAGGAGGTGCGACCAGTCGACTTGTCGCTGACCAAGAATGTTTGCGGCCTGTTCCTGAGTTGCGGTATCCTGTTGTTCGTAGTTCTGCGGACCGCTCGTTGGTACAAGAGACATCCGAACCAGGTTCCGCGCGGGTTTACCGGTCTGATGGAAATGACTATTTCCTACATACAGGACGGTGTCATCAAGGAATCGATCGGCAAAGAAGAGTACAAGCCATTCTCCTCTTATCTGCTGACAGTCTTCTTCTTTATCCTGATCAACAACCTGATCGGAATCATCCCGGTCTTTCCGGGAGGCGCCAACATCACCGGCAACATTGCGGTTACGGCTGTCCTGGCGGGATGTACGTTTATCGCTGTCAATCTGTTTGCGACAAAGGAATACTGGAAAGAGATATTCTGGCCCAACGCACCGATCTACCTGAAACTGCCGTTACCGATCATGCCCTTCGTTGAGTTTTTCGGCGTATTCACCAAGCCGTTTGCCTTGATGATCCGTCTGTTTGCCAATATTATGGCGGGACATACGATCATCCTCGCGCTCACCTGCCTGATCTTTATTACGGTATCGATGGGGCTGTTAGTGAATTTCGGAATGACGATCGTTTCGGTGCTGTTCTGCGCGTTCATGAACTGTCTGGAATTGCTGGTGGCTTGTCTGCAAGCATATATATTCACATTATTGTCAGCTAATTACATTGGTCTGGCTAAGGTTAAAGATTAAATATATCAGGTTACTAATTTAAAGTTTAAAACACTATGTTATCGACTATTTTATTACAAGCAGCTGCCGGAATGGGCATAGCGAAGATGGGAGCAACAATCGGAGCGGGATTTGCCGCTATCGGTGCAGGTATAGGTATCGGTCTGATCGGAAAAGGAGCTGTCGAAGCAATCGGCCGCCAGCCGTCTGCAGCGGGCGAAATCCGTACCTCGATGTTGATCATGGGTGCTCTGGTTGAAGGTGTGGCATTGTTTGCCATCGTGGTATGTTTCCTGGCTTTATTCCAATAAAAAGTAACAGGTTATGTCATTATTAACACCGGATTCGGGACTTCTGTTCTGGATGATCGTTTCATTCGGGATTGTCTTTGCCATCCTTTCCAAATACGGATTTCCTGTCATCATCAAGGCAGTGGAACAGCGGAAGGCCTACATCGACAACTCTCTTGAAACGGCTCGCCAGGCGAATGAACAGCTTGCAAATATTCAGGCCGAGGGAGCCCGGATACTTGCCGAAGCAAAGGAAAAGCAAAATGCCATCCTGAAAGAAGCCTTTGCCGAAAAGGAACAAATCATCGACGAAGCTCACCGGAAAGCTGCCGCCGAAACCCGTTTGCAGGTGGAAGAGGCTGCTCGGCGTATCCGCGAAGAGAAGGAGAAAGCAATCCGTGAAGTCCGTTCCGAGATTGCCGACCTTTCGATCGCCATAGCAGAAAAGGTGATGAAAGAAAAGATCAGCCGCGACAAGGAACAACAACAAATCATCGACCGGCTGTTGGATGAGGTATCGTTTTGTAAATCGTAACGTATGGATATAGGAACAATCTCTTCCCGATATGCGAAAGCCCTTTTCTCCCTCGCAAAAGAGAAAGGACTGGAAACAAGGGTATACGATGATATGAAGATGCTGGCAGACAGCTTCTCGCTCGAACCGGAACTGCGGATCGCCCTCGGCAATCCGATCCTCCCGGTAGAGGAAAAACTCAAGCTGCTGACGGCAGCAGGCGGCATAGAGGTCTCCGACCTGTATGAACGTTTCATGCACCTCGTACTGGAACATAAACGGGAAAGCCTCCTGCTTTTCATGGCACATATCTATATCCACCTGTACCGGAAAGACAAACGCATCACCCGCGTGCAGTTCGGCACCGCAGTTCCGGTAAGCGAAGAGGTAAAAGAACACCTCCAGGACAAGCTGAAGGAAGAGACAGGCAGCACCATCGAATTTTCCGGCATCGTACAACCGGAACTGATCGGCGGTTTCCGCCTGCGTATCGGGAACTACCGGATAGATGCCAGCTATGCGACACAGCTACGGGACATCCGTAGCCGGTTACTCGAAAACAGATAAAAACAGAAAGAAGTATGACAGATCAGATAAAAGTGAGTGAAGTTTCCGCCATCCTGCGTCAACAGTTGGAAGGGATCAGTACCGGCATCCGGACGGAAGAAGTGGGTACGGTGCTCCAGGTGAGCGATGGCGTAGCCCGGATTTACGGTCTCGACAACGCCGAGGCTAACGAACTCCTGCAGTTCGACAACGGGATGGAAGCGATCGTGATGAACCTGGAAGAGGACAACGTGGGAGCTGTCCTGCTGGGACCGACAGACCAAGTAAAAGAGGGTGACATCGTCAAACGTACAGGGCGTATCGCCTCCATCGATGTCAGCGAAGGTATGATCGGACGTGTGATCGACCCGCTCGGAAACCCTATCGACGGAAAAGGGGAAATCATGGGAGAAACCTGCGAGATGCCGCTCGAACGCAAGGCGCCGGGTGTTATCTTCCGCCAGCCGGTCAACGAGCCGCTGCAGACCGGTATCAAAGCTGTCGATGCGATGATCCCGATCGGACGCGGACAGCGCGAACTGATCATCGGAGACCGCCAGACCGGAAAAACCTCCATCGCCATCGACACGATCATCAACCAGCGCGGCAACTACGAAGCCGGCAATCCGGTCTACTGCATCTATGTAGCAATCGGGCAGAAAGGTTCTACCGTCGCCTCGCTTGTCAACACGTTGCAGGAAAAAGGCGCGATGGATTATACGATCGTTGTCAGCGCGACAGCATCCGATCCGGCAGCCATGCAATATTTCGCTCCTTTTGCGGGTGCCGCCATCGGTGAGTATTTCCGGGACAGCGGACGTCACGCCTTGGTTGTCTACGACGACCTTTCGAAACAAGCGGTCGCCTATCGCGAGGTATCCCTGATCCTGCGCCGTCCCTCCGGACGAGAGGCGTATCCGGGGGATATCTTTTACCTACATTCCCGTCTCCTCGAACGGGCCGCCAAGATCATCAACCAGCCCGAAGTGGCCCGGCAGATGAACGACCTACCGGACAGTATGAAGGACAAGGTGAAAGGCGGAGGTTCCCTGACTGCCCTGCCGATCATCGAGACACAGGCGGGCGACGTATCGGCCTACATCCCAACGAACGTCATCTCCATTACCGACGGGCAGATCTTCCTCGAAACCGACCTCTTCAACCAGGGAAACCGCCCGGCGATCAATGTCGGCATCTCGGTATCCCGTGTGGGTGGTAATGCCCAACTGAAAGCGATGAAGAAGGTGGCCGGAACACTGAAGATCGATCAGGCACAGTTCCGCGAACTGGAATCATTCTCCAAATTCGGTGGCGAGATGGATGCCGTAACGGCTTTCACGATCGACAAAGGGCAAAAGAACACACAACTGCTGATACAACCTCAATACAGTCCGATGCCTGTCGAAGACCAGATCGCTATCCTTTACTGCGGTACACAGGGATTGCTGAAAGGAGTCCCATTGGATAAAGTGCACGACTTCGAAAAGGAATTCCTGCGCGAACTGCACACATCACACCAGCACGACGTGCTGGACATCCTGAAAACCGGAACCATCGATGACGATATCCGGAAAAAACTGGAAGAAACAGCGAAACAATTAACAATGGACAATTGACAATGGATAATTACAACAAGCGACACCTAATTGTCAATTAAAAAAGGGGATTATGGCATCACTAAAAGAAATAAAAGTCCGGATCGCGTCTATCCGGAGCACACAGAAAATCACCGCAGCCATGAAAATGGTCTCTTCGGCGAAGCTCCATCATACCCAGACGTTGACCGAACACACACTTCTCTATGCAAACAAGCTTTCCTCCATCTTAAACGGCCTTTTAGATGCGGAATGTGACCTGGAATCACCTTACACTGAAAAGCGCGAGGTGAAGCAGGTCGTTATCGCCGTTTTCTCATCCAGCAGCGGATTATGCGGCACGTTCAATGCCAACGTATGGAAAGAGCTATCCGCCCGTCTGCACGAATTAGAAGCACAACACATTTCTGTCTGTCTCTACCCCATCGGGAAAAAGATCGCTGACGAACTGCACAAGGCGGGCTATGCCACCGAAGACGATTTCCTGCATTTAGGAGAGAAACCTTCGTTCGAAGAGGCTGTCCGCCTCGCCGGAAAGCTGATGGAGCTCTTTTCTTCGGGCAAGGCCGACCGGGTGGAACTGCTTTACCATCATTTCAAGAATATGGCGACACAGGTATTGACCCATAAAGTCTACCTGCCGGTCACCCTGCCGCAGGCCCCGGTTAAAAACACCGTCCCGGCAATCGATTACATCTTGGAACCGTCACCGGAAAGCCTTCAGGCATTGCTTTTCCCGAAGCTACTCAACCTGACGGTCTATACGACGTTGCTCGACACGACGACATCCGAACATGCCGCCCGTATGATGGCGATGCAAACGGCTAACGACAATGCCAACGACCTGATCCAAGAACTGACCTTGCAATATAACAAAACCCGCCAGCAGGCCATTACCAATGAACTATTGGATATTATGGGAGGACAGTAACAACGTCCGGCTGTCCGCTAAAAAACACGAAGCTCCGGCGAATCACTTCGACGGAGCTTCTTACTTTAATTACTATTGAACAATATTCTAACAACAAATAACAATACTATTATATTATGTATAGAAGAATAAAATCATCAGTTGTGCCGTCAGTACCCGCAGGAACATCGTCAAGGGATAGACCGTCGCATAGCCGACAGCCGGAGCATCGTTTCCCGCCGTTGCATTCGCATAGGCCAGCGCAGGCGGATCGGTCATACTTCCGGCAAGCAAGCCGATCAACATAAAATAATTCAGTTTGCAGTAATAGCGCCCGATCAACCCGATGACCAGCAACGGCAGCATTGTGATGATAAAACCATAGCCGATCCAAATAACCCCACCTCTATTCACGATCGTATCGATAAATCCGCCTCCCGCATTCAGTCCGACGCAGGCGAGGAACATCGTGATCCCGATCTCGCGCAACATCAGGTTGGCGCTTTGCGTCGTATAGGTCACAAGTCGGTAACGATAGCCGAAACGGCTGATCAGGATCGCCACAATCAACGGCCCGCCAGCCAATCCCAGCTTGATCGGCTGCGGAATTCCCGGAACTGAAAATGGTATACTTCCCAAGACGATTCCCAATGCAATCCCGATAAAGATGGTAATCAGGTTCGGCTCGTTCAGCCGCTTCATGGAATTACCCAAAATAGCACTCACCTTGTCGACTGCCAATTCGCTTCCGACAACCGTCACCCGGTCGCCCACCTGCAACTGCAATCCCTGTGTCGCCACCAATTCAAGACCGGCACGGTTGACACGCGTCACATTGATACCATGCAAGCGACGCAGTTGCAAATCCCCTAACCGGCGGCCTGTCAGTTCCGGCTTTGTCACCAAGATACGGCGGCTGATGAACTGGCTCTCTGCCGGAATCCACTGCTTCCGGTCCATCTGGATTTCTTCCCCGATAAATGTTTTAATCGTTTCCACATCATGCTCGGTCGTGATGACGAAGATTTTATCGTCTTCCTGCAAAACGGTGTTTCCAGTTACAATCTCGACCTTATTAGTCGCTTTGCGCCATATACGCGAGATGACAAATTCGCGATGCTCCAGCAAAGCGGCCAACTCGATCACCTTTCTCTTAAACACTGCCGGATTCTTAACGATCAACGAGACAGGGATGGCTTCCGCATGCGTATCATTCTCCGCCTCCAGCTTCTTCGCTTCATCATCGAAACTGACATGGAACACATACCGGATAAACAGCATCGCCAGAATGATCCCGATTACGCCTAACGGATAGGCAACGGCATAACCCAGCGCAATGCTCTCGTCCCCACTTCCCATCATATCCGTATAAGCCTGCTGAGCAGCACCGAGCCCCGGCGTATTAGTGACCGCTCCGGACAAGATCCCGACGATGGTCGGGATCGGTATGTTCGCCACGAAGTGTATCACCAAAGCCATGGCCACACCTAAGAAGACAATACCGCAAGCCAGCCCGTTCAGCGTCATTCCCCCTCTCTTGAACGAAGAGAAAAATCCTGGACCGACCTGCATACCTACCGAATAAACAAATAAGATCAATCCAAATTCCTGAAAGAAATGAATAACGGCAGGATGGATATAAAAACCGAAATGTCCGAGCATGATCCCGACAAAAAGTACCCACGTAACCCCCAACGAGATTCCGAAGACCTTGATTTTACCTAACTGGATACCGGCTGCAACCGTAAATGCGAGCAACAGAAGGGAATGTCCTATCCCTTCGCCCCACAGTAGTTCTTTAATCCATTCCATGATACCCTATCGATCTTTACGATAAACCGGAGAAACGTCGAAAGCATAGAACGTGTCCCGAATATGCCCGATACATTCCGGACAAAGGCAATTCTTATAATAGACCCTGATAAAGGTTTTCTGATACTGGTCCAAGCCAGTAGCTGCAAAGTCGCCCGACAATAAATCGATATTGCCACAAACTTTGTGCCACAACGCGAGCAAAGCTTTTCCATCTTTTTACTATTTATGAAATTAGAAATTTTTTCGAACCATTCTCCTAACCCACGAGGAAAGAATAGCCTTTAATGAACGGCAGGTCTTCTGACTGACTCCCATCCTGAAGCCTTCCCGGTTTATAACCATAAGCCAGTGGCAAAAGTAGTTTCAGGATGTTGAAACGGAGCTTCACAGCAGCGGGACTGTCCGGGATTTTCACCCGATTCCCTTTTAATCCGTATCATCCGATTTGATCATACGGAACCGATTCGAAAGCAAAATTAGACAAAAAAAGTATAGTGTGTATCTCTTTTCCAAATTATTTTTTCCACATTAACACTTTCTTCAGGAGTTTTCCACATTATACACAAATAGTTAAGAAGGTGTACACTTTTGGGAAACTTTAAAACAAACTAAACTTTAAAAGTTTTCCAATTTATCAAAATAAATAACTATAAATAAATAGATTGACATATTTTAACTACACAAAAGTTTTCCAAAAAGGTTTACCATATTGTTATACTATATACTTTTGCAGGCATAAAAACATACAAATTTCAATAATAGATTTATCATGATTCAGACAGTTATCAAACGTGACGGACGTATCGTCGGATTCAACGAAGAGAAGATAGCTACAGCTATCCGTAAAGCGATGTTGCACACTGAAAACGGAGAAGACCGGGAGTTGGTCCGCCAGATCACCGATCATATTTCTTTCAAAGGCGACACACAGATGACTGTCGAAGCCATCCAGGATGCTGTCGAGTTGGAGTTGATGAACAGTAGCCGTAAGGACGTTGCACAGAAATACATTGCGTACCGCAATCAGCGTAGCATCGCCCGCAAAGCCAAAACGCGCGATATGTTCCTGGAGATCATCAATATCAAATCCAACGACATCACCCGCGAGAATGCCAATATGAATGCCGACACGCCTGCCGGCATGATGATGAAGTTCTCCAGCGAAACGACCAAACCGTTCGTCGACGACTACCTGTTGAGCGAAGAGGTCAAGGAAGCGGTAGAAAACAACTATCTACATATCCATGATAAAGACTATTATCCGACCAAGAGCCTCACGTGCGTACAGCATCCGTTGGACCGCATCCTGAAATACGGATTTTCAGCCGGACATGGAGAATCACGCCCGGCAAAGCGCATCGAAACAGCCAGTATCTTAGGCTGCATCTCACTCGAGACAGCCCAGAACGAAATGCATGGTGGCCAGGCAATCCCGGCATTCGATTTCTATCTGGCTCCTTACGTGCGCAATAGTTTCATCGAGGAAATCAAGAACCTGGAAGAACTGAACGGGCAGGACTATTCACATCTCTATCAGCGGGAATTGGACGACTATGTAAATCGTCCGCTCGAAGGATTAAGCGGCGATGAACGTATCATCCAACATGCCGTCAACAAGACTGTCAGCCGCGTACATCAGTCAATGGAAGCCTTTATTCATAATATGAACACCATCCATTCCCGTGGTGGTAACCAGGTGGTATTCAGTTCTATTAATTACGGAACGGACACTTCGGCCGAAGGACGCTGTATCATCCGTGAGATACTGAAAAGCACATATCGCGGGGTCGGCAACGGTGAGACGGCTATCTTCCCGATCCAGATATGGAAAAAGAAACGCGGAGTGAGCTATCTGCCGGAAGACCGCAACTACGATCTTTACCAGCTTGCCTGTAAGGTGACGGCCCGTCGTTTCTTCCCGAACTTCCTCAACCTCGACGCAACATTCAACCAAAGCGAAGACTGGCGTGCAGACGACCCACAACGTTATATGCACGAGGTTGCAACCATGGGATGCCGCACACGTGTATTCGAGAATCGTTTCGGTCCGAAAACATCTATCGGGCGCGGTAACCTCTCTTTCTCGACGATCAATATCGTACGCCTCGCCATCGAATGCATGCACATCAAAAACAAGGAAGAACGAATCGCCCAGTTCTTTGCCAAACTCGACCATATGCTGGATATAACAGCCCGCCAGCTACACGAGCGCATGGAATTCCAGAAAACGGCATATGCCAAACAGTTCCCGCTGTTGATGTCGTCTCTCTGGCTGGGTAGCGAGAAACTGAAGCCGAACGACACGATCGCACCCGTTATCAATCAGGGAACATTGGGGATCGGCTTTATCGGCCTGGCGGAATGCCTGGTCGCCCTCACCGGCAAACACCACGGAGAAGATGCAGCATCGCAGGAGTTAGGGTTGAAAATCGTCAACTACATCCGTAACCGGGCCAATCAGTTTTCGGAAGAATACCAGCATAATTACAGCGTACTGGCAACGCCAGCCGAAGGTTTGTCAGGTAAGTTTACCCGTCGTGACCACAAGAAATTCGGTTCGTTGCCCGGCATCACAGACCGCGACTATTATACGAACTCCAACCATGTACCCGTCTATTACAAATGTAGCGCCCGCCACAAGGCGGAAGTGGAAGCTCCCTATCACGAGATGACACGCGGAGGCCATATCTTCTATGTCGAAATGGATGGAGACGCGACCCATAACCCGGAAGTAATCATGCAAGTTGTCGATATGATGGACCGTTATAACATCGGTTACGGCTCCGTCAACCACAATCGCAACCGTTGTCTCGATTGCGGCTACGAAAATGCGGAAACCCATTTGGAAAAATGCCCGAAATGCGGCAGCGCCCATCTCGACAAACTCCAGCGCATCACCGGCTATCTGGTCGGTACGACAGACCGTTGGAACAAGGCGAAACTGTCAGAACTGAACGACCGGGTTGTTCATAGTGAAAAATGAAGCCTAATCTTTCATTATTAATTATTAATTTTTAATTCACAACGTGCTTTCCATCATTGATATCATAGAAGATACAACAGTCGACGGTCCGGGATTCCGGACCGCGATCTATGCGGCAGGTTGTCCGAACGCCTGTCCGGGTTGTCATAATCCCGAATCGTGGGATATAAGAAAAGGGAAACAAGTACCGACAGAAGAAATCCTGGAAAAGGTCTTAGCAGATGACTTTGCCAATGTGACCTTCAGCGGCGGCGATCCCATGTTCCAGCCGGAAGGTTTCACTAAACTGGCACAGGCGATCAAAGAAAAAAGCCGGAAAACCATCTGGTGTTATACCGGCTATACTTTCGAGCGCCTCCTGAACAATCCGAAACAGGCAGAACTACTCAAATACATCGACGTCCTGGTAGACGGCAAATTCAAACAATCTCTACGTGATGAAAGCCTCCTCTTTCGTGGCAGCAGCAATCAACGCCTGATCGACGTCAAAGCTTCCCTAAAAGCCAATAAGGCAATCTGCCTGGAACTGAATTATGATTTATGAGTGATAAAAAAATCATAATTCATAAAATTCTTCACCATTCAATGAACTTGCCACGCTGCCGGCGTTTTTCAAGTTCTTCTTCAAGATAACGCTGACGATCTTTAGCTATGTAACGTCGGGCAAAGATATTCGGAACGGCAACACCTAAAGAAATACACAGGATAATCAAAGCCGAATTGATCCCGTTGGCAAAAGCATTGGTCACCTCGCCAATCACCCCATGCAGGTTGATAAAGGCGAACAACGAACGATACATCAGTACCCCCGGAATCATCGGGATGACAGACGGGATCGTCAGCACATGGTTCGGAACATCGAACCAATGGACCGCCTTTACCGCAATCAGACTCACGACAAAACTCCCCATAAACGAGCCGATCACCGGACCATATCCCAACTCGAAGTTCACAAAATTACGAGTACACACCGCAATGATCCCCCCTAAAGCCACAACCCACAGCAGACGTCGCTGGATATTGAAGATCATCGAAAACCCCATAGCCGCGATAGCCGCCGCGATGGCATAAATATAATAAGGATCATGCGGCACCATGCTCAACTCGCTGAACTTATGGTCGATCTCTATATCATTCATCACCAGCACCCGCATGGCAAAAGCTATCCCGAACGTCATTGCCCCGACCATCATCATTGTATTGGCTGCCCGCGTAATCCCGACAAGCAGGTGATTATCGATCATGTCATCCACAAAATTGATCAACGGCACACCTGGCACGATAAACAAGGCACAAGCCAGCAACGGCTGATAAGGTGTGGACGACAGCCCCGAAAAAGAAGAAGCGTACGCCAGACAGGTCGCTACAAACGCCGCAATCGCAATACTCATATACACGTTAATCCCGAACTCAATACAACGCGCCCTGACACGGAATCCGACAAATGCACAAATAGAAGCAAACAAAAATGCAATCCAGTCACAGCCGAACAACTTACAGAAACCACCACAGGCAAACCCGGCACCGATCGCCACCAGATAAGGCATATAGTTACGAGGTTTACGCGCAATCCGCTCAAGCTCTTCCTCATACCGGTCCAACGAATAGTCCTGTTCGATAGCCTTCCACGACAAACGGCTGACCTCCGTAATGGTCGTCATATTGATGCCATGCTTCTCACACTTCTGAAACTTGGAAAAGGAATGCGTCTCATCACTCACATTCACCATGATCATCGTCCATCTGATATCCAGATGAAGCTTTTCTTCCGGAATCCCCATGAAAGCTGCCACACGCTTCATGTTCCGTTCGATGCGGTTCGTATCCGCCGCACTCTCCATCAGCAATTTTCCCGTACGGAGCAATAAGTCCAGTTTTCTCCGTAATAACAAAACCTCCCGGTCAGTCAAAATCTCTTTTTCCATTCTTTTTGTCTTTTCTCTATTAAATGCGGGTACAAAAGTAAGAAGGCCTACCTTCCCAAGCAAGCCTTCCGCTAATCAATTCCATTGATTCTGTCGAATGATCCTTTTGTTCACCATGTTAGTTATTTATACTATTCAAATCGACATCCTTGATTTACAAAGGCATATTGCCATGCTTCTTGGGCGGATTGCTCTGGCTTTTATTTTTCGCCATTTCAAGTGCCTGTATCAATTTGTAACGTGTCTGACGAGGCATGATGATCTCGTCGATAAATCCTAGTTCGGCTGCCCGGTAAGGATTCGAGAACTGTTCGTTGTATGCCTCCATAGCTTGCGCCTTTTCCTCTCCGTCCGCTTTCCGGTACAGGATATTGACAGCTCCCTCGGCTCCCATCACAGCGATTTCCGCCATCGGGTAAGCCAAGTTAATATCAGCTCCGGTCGGCTTGCTCGACATTACGATATAAGCACCACCATATGCCTTGCGCGTAATCAACGTAATCTTGGGAACCGTCGCCTCGGCATAAGCGTAAACGATCTTCGCTCCATGACGGATAATTCCGTCATGCTCCTGCTGGCAACCGGGTAAAAAGCCGGGTACATCCTCGAATGTCACGAGCGGGATATTGAAGCAATCACAAAAACGGATGAAACGGGCTGCCTTGTCCGATGCATCGATATCCAACACACCTGCCAGGAAAGCCGGCTGATTCGCCACTATCCCGACCGACTGGCCTCCCAGACGGGCAAAGCCGACCACCACATTCTTGGCGAAATGAGGCATCACCTCGAAGAAATAATGGTTGTCGACCACCGGTTCGATCACGTCCTTCATGTCATAGGGGACGTTCGGATCATCGGGAATCACCTCCTGCAACGCTTCCACTTCACGGCGGACATCGTCGGAACACGCTACAGACGGCGCATCCTCCATATTGTTCGATGGCAAGAAACTCAGCAGCTCGCGGATGCTCATCAGCGTCTCCTCCTCCGTATCGCACATGAAATGCGTCACACCGCTCTTGCTGCTATGCACATAGGCACCACCCAATTCCTCTTTCTCCACCGTCTCGTGCGTAACAGCTTTCACGACATCCGGTCCGGTTATGAACATATGGCTCTTCTCTTTCACCATAAAGATGAAATCGGTCAATGCCGGCGAGTAGCAAGCTCCGCCTGCACAAGGACCGAGGATAGCCGAAATCTGGGGTACCACCCCGGAAGCCATCGTATTTTGATAGAAGATCGATGCATAACCAGCCAGACTGCCGACCCCTTCCTGGATGCGCGCACCTCCCGAATCGTTCAGGGCAATCACCGGTGCACCGTTCTTTAGAGCCAGTGTCTGGACCTTCACAATCTTGGCGGCATTAGTCGAACTCAGCGTTCCTCCGTAGGCTGTAAAATCATAGGCATAGACAAAGACCTGACGGCCTTCTATCTTACCATATCCGGAAACGATGCCGTCCCCCGGAATCTTGTTTTTCTCCATACCAAAGTTCGTGCACCGATGCGTCACGAACTTATCCAATTCCACAAACGTACCTTTATCCAGCAGCATGTCGATACGTTCTCGAGCTGTCATACGCCCCGTCTCATGCTGCTTATCGATACGGACTGCGCCGCCACCCAGGGCAGCCGCCTTGTCCAGTTCTTCAAACTTCTTATATATCTTTTCTTTCTGCATTTTCTTCCTGATTAATTACTTCCAATGTCATCAACACCTGATTCGCGTTCACCGTATCTCCCTCCTTCACCAGGATTTCACGAACCCGGCAATCCGAGCTGATCTTATAATTGCTCTGCATCTTCATGGCTTCGAGTACCGCCACAATATCCCCGGCAGACAAGAGATCCCCTTCGCTCACCGGAATCTTCATGACCTTTCCAGGCATCGGCGATACAACCTTGTCGCCCTGCTTCTCTTCGCTACTTTTGCGCATACGCAGATATTTGGCCTGCGAATCAATTATGTCGACCGAATAAGAGGAGAAAAGCATATTGACCTGATAATTCTTTCCCCCCTCCGAACGGATCAGCTCAGCATTATAAGAATGACCGTCGTGCAAGATCGAACAAGCGCCGTTCTCGGCCATTACGATATCCGCCTCATAGGATTGCCCGTCTATGTCGAGCCGTACCTTGTTCCCTTCCTTTCCAAGTAGCGACACATCTGCCACCCGATTTCCAATATGTATTTCCATTATAAACAATTTTTCAAATCCTTAACACACCTTTCTGTAATCCAAACTCTCGCCAACGGCTGATCGGGCGGTTGTCCGCCGAAGAGCCCGATACGTTTTCCTCCAGGTTCATCAGGTAATCCATATAAGCGGCGATCATGGCGATATTTTCCGATTCATGTTCGTCTCCGGGGTTGACCGGATGTTGCAGTTCCTCGCCATGCTTTCCAATAAACGACGTATCATAGGCTCCATGCACAAAATCAGGTATATCCATGATCCGCCTGAGATAGCTAATATTCGTTTTCAGCCCGGTAATCTTGTATTCGTGCAAGACACGCCTCATTCGTTCGATCGCATACTCGCGGCTAGTAGCCCAAACGATCAGTTTGCCGATCATCGGATCGTAATAGACCGGAATCTCATAGCCTTCATAGACATAACTATCGATCCGCACCCCGATCCCGTTTGGTTCGGTCAGCTGGCGGATGACGCCGGGTGACGGCATGAAATTGTCGGCGGTATCTTCGGCACAAATCCGGCATTCGATGGCATGTCCGCGCTGAGAGATATCTTCCTGCCGAATGTGCAACGGTTCATTGTCGGCAATACGGAGCTGCTCCTTTACCAAGTCGAGCCCCAGCACTTCCTCAGTGATCGGATGCTCCACCTGCAAACGGGTATTCATTTCGAGGAAATAAAAATTATGGTGTTTATCGACCAGGAATTCGATTGTCCCGGCACCGGAATAGTCGACAGCCTTGGCAGCCGCTACCGCCTTCTCGCCCATCTCCTGCCGTAGCTCTGGCGTGATGAACGGCGACGGACTTTCCTCGACGATCTTCTGGTTACGGCGTTGCACAGAACATTCGCGTTCGCAGAGATGGATCACATTCCCGTGATTGTCGCCTAAAATCTGGAATTCGATATGATGTGGTCCCTCCACAAACTTCTCCAGATAAACCGTATCGTCGCCAAAAGAAGAGAGCGACTCTGAGCGAGCGGCATTGTAAGCCTCTTCCACTTCTTCTTCGCAATGAATCAGGCGCATCCCTTTTCCACCGCCTCCCATCGAGGCTTTCAGCATGACCGGAAAGCCAATCTCTCGGCAGATCCGGCGTGCTTCTCCGACATCCTGCAAAGGTTGCTGCGTGCCAGGGACGACCGGTACACCAGCAGCTATCATCCGCTTGCGGGCGGATATTTTATCTCCCATCGCCTCCATCGTTTCAGCTGACGGGCCGATAAAGATGATTCCTTCTTCTTTACACCGACGGGCAAAATCCGCATTCTCGGACAAGAAACCATATCCGGGATGGATTGCATCCACCTTGTGCTGTTTGGCTACCCGGATGATCTTTTCGATATCCAGGTAACTATCTTTTGATGCTGCCGGTCCTATCAGGGCCGCTTCGTCGGCATAAAGGACGTGACGTGCCGTCCGGTCTGCTTCCGAAAAAACAGCCACCGACCGTATCCCCATTTCGCGACAGGAGCGCATAACCCTCACAGCTATCTCGCCCCGATTTGCAATCAGAACTTTTCTTATCATATTTATTGTATTTATGTTTCGCATCCATAGCCTAACCCACGAGGATATGAACCTTATAATGAACGGCAGGTCTTCTGACTGACTCCCATCCTGAAGCCTTCCCGACTTATTATAACAAGCCAGTGGCGAAAGTAGTTCCAAGATGTTAAAACGGAGCTTCACAGCAGCGGGACTGTCCGGGATTTACACCCGATTCCCTTTTAATCCATATTCCCGAACGGGAAATACAGAACCGATTCGGTGACAAATGTAAACTTTTTTTCTTATAAACTCTATTTCAACTGCAAAAATTCGGAACGGACACACGAAATATTCTGTAATTAGTGGCAGTGATTACAAAATCAGCGACAGCAATTATATAATCACTGTCACTGATTACATAATTGCTGTCGCTGATTTTAGAATAAATGAAGGGATAACGATCTTTTTATCCCTTACAAAGTGAAAATCGGAAGTAACAAACGAATATATCCTACCCGACGATCCATTTGCCGCCCGGTATGAGCGAAATAACCTTGGTTGTCACGAAGCAGCAAATAAACGTGCATGTCGCAATGACAGGGATGGCAGCAACAGTCGGCAACGGTAAGGCGGACTTAAACACTGTCACCCACAGGCCGAGCCAAAAGATATGCATCAGATACATCCCATAGCTGAGTTTAGAGAGTTCCAGCACGAAGCGTGGAGTTTCGGAAAGTTCAATACAACTGAACATCAAGAACGTACCTGCCGTGAGAAGCACACAATTGATGGTACAGAAAGCCCACCCTATTTCCAGTACGGGCGTGGGAAGAATCTCTCCGGGTATGGCCTGAACATAGAACGAATAGATGGTCAAAGCCGCACCAACAAGCATCAAAGCGGTTCCGACAATGAAACGTTTGGAGCGATTCCAGGTCAGATGGACATGTATATAATGTGCAAGCACGAGATAGCCTAAGTAACCGGAAAAATACCACAACATATGATATTCGTTCCAAAAGCACTGTCCCCACACTTCCCCGAACCAACGGTTCAGGTAAGGCATACAGGTCGACAGGAGGAACAGTCCGATAAAGAAACGTTCTTCTTTGGCCGTTGCCTTGCTCAACCAGGGCGAGACAATAGGGATGAACAGATAAATGCTGATTAAAGGAAACATGAACCATAAGTGCCCGGCCAGCGTCGGGAAGTTCAGAAATATCCGCGACAGGTCTTTGATCGAGGTCGCTCCATCAATCTGCCCCCACAACATCGGCAAGGTGCTGTAAAGTATCATGAATATGAAAAACGGCGGCAGGATGCGGATGCTACGCCGACGGTAGAATTGCCACATGGTCAGCCCTTCCTTCATCGGTGCAAGAAGAAAAGCGGAGACTATTATAAACAACGGTACAGCCATACGCGAAAACCCGTCGTACATAGACACCCATAGCCGGTCTGCCTCATTTGCCAGAAAGGCTTGTGGTCCCACCATGTCCGTCGAACCGGGGGCTCCGTAAAAGTTTTCACTGGCGTGGACGACCATGACAAGGAAGCATGCGAACACGCGTACATAATCCAAAAAAACTATACGTTTCATTTTTTTGCTTAGTTATTATATTAATAAGAGATTTAATTCTTTAGGCGAAGCATGCATTCATGGCGGAAAACTTCATGATTTTCCAGATACTGCTTAATTGGCGGCAAAGATAGGGAAAAAGCCGGAAATCCCCTCAAACAGGTACGGGTAGCCTATAAAATACATTTTTATAGGTATTGTACGGCGAGGCGGAATGATGGATATTTGTCCTCGTTATCAATTAAAAACAAATTAATAATGAAGACTATAGGAATCTTTTACGGTTCGTCGAACGGGACAACCGAAAGTGTTGCGAAACAGATTGCGGAAAAATTGGGCGTCAAATCATCGGATATTCATGATGTCGGACAGGCATCACCTGCCGATTTCGCTTCTTATGAAGTGTTGCTGCTAGGTAGTTCCACCTGGGGGATGGGCGATCTTCAGGACGACTGGTATGATTTCCTCCCGAAAATCAAGAAACTGGATTTATCCGGGAAGCTGGTCGGGCTGTTCGGCTGCGGCGATTCTTCTTCTTTCAGCGATACTTTCTGCGACGCAATCGGGACAATCCACAACGACCTGAAAGCCACGGGATGCAAATTCGTCGGCAGCATGGATACTTCCGGCTACACCTACGACGATTCGACTGCTGTCGTCGATGGCAAATTCGTCGGTCTCGCCCTGGATGAAATGAACGAAGACGACCAGACCTCGGTACGCATGGGCGCCTGGATCGAAAGTTTGAAAAAAGACGGGGTGGAATAAAACAAGGATGTCCCGTAGGGGGGTGTGTCAAAATTCCCCCTTTCTTTTTTTTATGCTGGCCAACATATAAAGTAAAGTCTAAAAAAATTGTTTTGTATAAA